>WNFD01004805.1_pt1 | contig 25339 bp, 25 predicted proteins | sample 5400491 | NCBI WGS metagenome assembly WNFD01 (sample SAMN13153343, study PRJNA577476) | soil metagenome | isolation source: 120 cm saprolite under Douglas fir tree site 2 hole 2 replicate 2 | place: USA:California | collected 2015-04-18
AACGCGAAGGTCACGGTGTGGATGCGCTCGATGCTCACCCCCATGAGCGCCGCCGTCTCCCGGTCCTGGAAGGTGGCGCGCATGGCGCGGCCGAGCTTGGTGCGGCTCAGCAGGAGATGCGCCCCCAGGATCAGCAGCCCCGAGACCACGAACACGAAGATGCGGAGGGGCGCCACCGACACCGCGCCCAGCACCACCGGCTGGGTGGGGAAGGGCGTGGGCACGCTCTTGGCCACCCCGCCCCAGCCGAGCAGCTCCGCGTTCTGCATGGCGATCCACAGCCCGATCATGACGAGCATGACCGTGTCGATGGACTGCCTGCGCAGGGGCCGCAGGAGCACCCGCTCGCAGACCGCGCCCGCGAGCGCGCCGGCCACGATGGCGAGCGGGATGGCCAGGAAGAAGTGCACCGAGGCGAGCGCGAGCGCGGCGAACGCGGCGTAGGCCCCGAACGTGTAGAACTCGCCGTGGGCGAAGTTCACCACGTTCATCAGCCCGAAGACCAGCGTGAGGCCGATCCCGAGCAGGCTGTAGGTGGCGCCCAGCAGCAGCCCGTTCAGCAGGTGCTGGAGAAGCTGGTCCAAGCGCCCGCGATCGCCGGTCGCGCTACTTCTTCGCCGAGAACGCGGGCAGCGCGATCTTGCCGTCCTTCACCTGGACGATGAAGATGCTGGGTTTGCTCTGCCCGCTCTCCTTGCCCGCCGGGCCGTCCTTCTCGAACTTGATGGGCCCGTTGACGCCCATCACGCTGACCTGCCAGAGCGCCTCGCGCACCGCCTTGGGGTCGGGCTTGCCCGCGATGCGGATGGCCTCCACCGCGGTGAGCACGCCGTCGTGGCCGCGGAAGCCCTCGGTCAGCCCCTCGAAGGGGTGACCGCGCTTGGCCCACTCGTCCACGAAAGCCTTGGCCAGCTTGCCGTCGGGCATGGCCTCCGGGAACCAGGGCAGGAAGAAGAGGATGTGGTACGTCCCCTCCGCCGCCGCGCCCGCCTGCTTGATGAGCTGGGAGGGCGACGAGCTGCCGCCGGTGGTGATGACCCGGCGCACCAGCCGTTGCTCCTGCGCCTGCTTCAAGACCAGGGTGATCTGCTCCACGCTCGTGGTGAGGAAGAGCGTGTCGGCGCCGCCCGCCTTCACCTTGGTGATCTGCGCGTTCATGTCGGTGGCCGCCTGCTCCATGAACTCGGCGGTGCCCACCTGCGCGCCCGAGCGCTTGAGCAGGTCGCCGAAGGCCCCGACCGCGCCGCGGCCCCAGTCCGTGTTCACCGCGAGGAAGTCGGCCTGCTTGATCCCCAGGTCCTTCATATACTTCTCGAGGCCGAGCGCTTCCATCTCGCTGGGCGGGCTGATGCGGAAGACCCACGGGTTGCCGCGCTTGGTGATGGTGGCCGCGCTGGAGGTCTCCACCACCATCGGCACGCCGTACTCCTCGAGCTTCGGCATGGCCGCGAGCGTCATCGAGCTGCCCCAGGCGCCCACGATCACCGGCACCTTGTCGCGCACGATCAGCTTCTCGGCCGCGGTGGCGGCTTCCTTCGGGTCGGACTTGTTGTCCTCGATGAGCAGCTCGACCTTGCGCCCCAGCACGCCGCCCTTGGCATTGATCCAGTCCCGCCCGATCTCCGCGCCCATGCGGATGTAGTTGCCGGACGCGGCCACCGAGCCCGACAGCGGCTGGATGACCCCGACCTTCACGGTTTCCTGGGCGGGTGCCGGCGCGGCGAGCGCGGCGATGACGGTCAGCGCGACGAACAGGGCTCGGATTGCCTCCATCATGACCGACCTCCTCTGACCCTTACCTGGTTAGGTTCGTCCGCCACGCTGCGGTTCTCTTAGAAACATTTCTTGTATCCGCTCGGCTCGCCTGCGGCTGCGCCTCGCCCTGCATGTATCCGCTCGGCTCGCCTGCGGCTGCGCCTCGCCCCGCACCTATCCTACATTTCATGTCACGTGTCAAATGAAAACCCGATTGACATTGCTGCGAGCCGCCCCAAGAATACGGCACCATGCCACCCGCGAGATCCTCCGCGCCCCGCGCCCCGATCGCGCCCCTGCTCCACGAGAGCCTCGGCGAGCGAGTATACCGGACCGTCCGCGACCTGATCCTGAGCCAGGTCTTCCCGCCCGGCTCCAAGCTCAATGTCGAGCAGATCTGCCGCGATCTCGGGGTGAGCCGCACCCCGGTCTGGGACTCGATGCGGCGACTCGAGAGCGAGGGCCTGGTCAACACGGTGCCCCGCCACGGCGTCTTCGTGCTGAACTACGGCGCAGACCAGATCCGCGATCTCTTCGCGGTCCGCGGCGCGCTGGAGGCCCTCGCGGTCCGCCAGGCCGCTCAGAATCTCGACGACGACGCGCGCGCCGCCCTCGAGGCGACCATGAAGGAGATGGAACGCGCCGCCGGCGCGGACGAGATGGAGCAGTACTCGCGCGCGGCCATCGACTTCCACGACCGGGTGCTGGTCGCGGCGAGGAATCCGGTGCTGAGCCGGCTGCTCGAGAACGTCTACGCGCAGATCCTCGTCCTGCGCCTGCGGTCCCTCTACCTGCCCGAGCGGGTCGAGTCGAGCGTGGCCGAGCACCGCGAGATCTTCGAGGCGGTGCTGGCCGGCGACGCCGAGCGGGGCGAGCGCCTGGCCCGGGCCCACGCGGACCACGTGCTGCAGGACGCGCTCGAGTTCACGCGCCGGAGCGAGCCGAGCCGGTGACGCCATGCTCACCACCGTCCCGGTCATCGATCTCGCGCCTTTCACCGACGGCACGCCGGGCGACCGCGCCGCGGTGGCGCACGCGGTGAACGCGGCCTGCACCGATATCGGCTTCTTCACGATCGCGGGCCACGGGGTGCCCGACCCCCTGGTCACGCGCATGCTGGAGACCTCGCGCGCCTTCTTCGACCTCCCCGCGGCCGACAAGCAGGCGGTGAAGCGCCCGCGGCCCGAGCAGAGCCGCGGTTACATCGCGCTGGGCGACGAGAATCTCTCCTACAGCCGCGGCGACGCCACCACCACCGATCTCAAGGAGTTCTTCGCGATCGGCCCGGTGGACGTGCCCGACGAGGAATACTACCGCCGGCCGGAGGCCTACCCCTCGTTCGCGCCGAACCTCTGGCCCGCGCGGCCGGCCGCGTTCCGCGCGGTGTGGACCGAGTACTACCGCACCATGGAGGCGCTGGCCGGCCGCATCATGCGCATCCTCGCGGTGGCCCTCGACCTGCCCGAGGACTTCTTCCGCGACAAGACGGACCGGCACATCAGCGGTATTCGCGCGAACCACTACCCCGAGCAGGTCGAGGCCCCGCGGCCGGGCCAGATCCGGGCGGGCGCCCACACCGACTACGGCGCGGTCACGATCCTGCTGCCCGAGAACGTGCCGGGCCTCGAGGTGCGGAACCACCGGACCGAGTGGGTGGCGGTCAGCCCACCTCCCGGCACCTTCGTGTGCAATATCGGCGATCTCATGCAGCACTGGACCAATGACCGCTGGATCTCGACCATGCACCGCGTGGTGAACCCGCCGCGCGAAGCCGCGGTCGGGAACCGCCGGCTCTCGATCCCCTTCTTCCACCAGCCGAACTACGACGCTCTGATCGAGTGCCTGCCGAGCTGCTGCGGGCCCGACAATCCGCCGCGCTACGAGCCGGTCACCTCCGGCCAGCACCGGCTCACCAAGTTCCTGCGCGGCGTCGGCGCGGCCGCGCCGAGCCCGCGAGGCTGACATCATGAGCGCAGAGACCAGGACCCCGTGGGATCGCTACGCGGCGGCGCTACCCTCCATCGCCGCCGCGGTCGGCCGGACCCCGCTCGTGCGCCTGAACCGCGTCCCCCGGGAGGTGACGCCCGCGATCTACGTGAAGGTCGAGTGGTACGGGGCGACGGGCAGCCTCAAGGACCGCATCTATCTGCACATGTTCGAGCGGGCCCTGGCGCGCGGCGACCTCAAGCCGGGCATGCAGGTGCTGGAGTGCTCGACCGGCAACGCCGGCATCGCCTGCGCCTGGGTCTCGGCGGTCAAGGGCTACCCCTGCACCATCGTGATGCCGGAGGGCATGAGCGAGGAGCGCAAGAAGATCATGCGCGCCTACGGCGCCGAGCTGGTCTTCACCCCGGGCGGGGAGAGCGACGTGGATCTCTCGCTCGAGCGCCTGCGCCAGATCCGGGACGCCGCGCCGGGGCGCTACTGGGTGCCGGGCCAGTTCGACAACCCGGACAACGTCGAGGCCCACATCCTCACGACCGGCCCCGAGCTATGGGAGCAGTCGGGCGGCCGCGTCGGGGCCTTCGTGGACTCGCAGGGCTCGGGCGGCCTCCTCACCGGGGTCGGCCGCTACCTCCGGAGCCGCGACCCCCAGGTGAAGCTCTACGCGGTCGAGCCCGCCGAATGCGCGCTGCTCTCGCGCCGGGCGTGGGGCCACCACGGCATCGAGGGCATCGGCGACGGCTTCGTCCCTCGCAACCTGGACGTCTCGCTCCTCACCGGGGTGATCACGACCACCACCGAGGAGAGCGTGGACATCGCCCGCCGGCTCGCCCGGGAAGAGGGCCTCTTCTGCGGCATCTCGAGCGGCTGCAACGTGGCCGCCGCACTCAAGCTGGCGCGCCGCCACCCGGACCTCGGCTCGGTGGTGACGATCATCAACGACACCGGCCAGCGCTACTTCACCACCCCGCTCTGCGGGGAAGCCAAGCACGTGGACATCCCGGAGCGGGAGCACCCGCTGGACGCCTACACCGTCGAGCAGCTCGATCAATACCAGAAGACCTGGGAAGTGCTCGCGTGACCATCGCCCCGCGCGAGTACGACTTCGTCGCCGCCCGCGAGCGTCTCGAGGCCAAGCCCAAGTCCGCGGGGCCCAAGCTCGGCTCCCTGGAGGACGCGGTCGCGCTGATCAAGGACGGCGACCACCTGGCCATCGGCGGCTGCCTCTACTCGCGCACCCCGCTGGCGCTGGTGTGGGCGCTGCTCCGCCGGCGGCCGAAGGGCCTCACCTTCTCGCGCAACCTCATGTGCTACGAGGGCGAGTGGGGCATGGTCTCGGGCGCGGTGAGCAAGGTCGTCACCTCCTGGATGGGCATCGGCCTGCCCTGGGGCCTCTCGCGCATCCAGCGCGAGTTCGTCGAGGCCGGGCGCGTGGAGTTCGAGGAATGGAGCCACCTCGGGCTCGGCCTGCGCTTCCGGGCCGCCGCCATGGGGGTTTCCTTCCTGCCCTCGCTCACCATGCTGGGCTCGGACCTCATGGGCGTGGGCGGCTCCAAGACACTAGAATGCCCCTACACCGGCCGCATCCTCCATGCCGTGCCCGCGCTCTTTCCCGACGTGGCGCTGCTCCACGTGCAGAAGGCCGATCGCCTCGGCAACTGCCAGATCGCCGGGTACCCGCACATGGACGAAGACATCGCCCGGGCCGCCGCTACCGTGCTGGTGACCGCGGAGGAGATCGTCTCGGAGGACGAGATCCGGCTCCACCCGGATCGGACGGTGATTCCCGGCTTCCTGGTGGACGCGCTCGCCCACGTCCCGTACGGCTCCTACCCGCACGAGTGCTACGGCGCCTACGACGCCGAGCCCGAGCACTTCACGGTCTACGTGGACGGGATCCGCGAGCGCGGCGCCGCCGGCGTGGCCGACTACCTGGAGCGCTACGTGTATGCCCCGCGGAGCCACGCCGACTATCTGGCCCTCTTCGGCGAAGCCCGCCTCGCCGACGCGGCCGCCCGCGCCCGGATGCTGACGACATGAGCGTCACCGCGAACGAGCTGCTCGCCGTGATGGGCGCCCGCGAGCTCCGGAACAACACGACCGTGTTCACCGGCGTCGGCGCCCCCATGATGGCCTCGGTGCTGGCCCAGCGCACCCACGCCCCCGGGCTCACCATGATGGTCGAGGGCGGCGTCATCGGGCCCACGTGGAAGCCGGGCGAGCTGCCCATCTCCACCAACGAGATGCGCGCCGCCTATCGCGCCCAGATGCTGCCCGCCATCACCGACGCGTTCCTGCTCGCCCAGCGCGGCTTCTTCGACGTGGGCTTCATCGGGGGCGCCCAGATCGACCGGCACGGCAACCTCAACACCAGCGCCATCGGCGGCTACGCGCGGCCCACGGTGCGGCTGCCGGGCAGCGGCGGGGCCAACGACATCATCTCGCTCTGCCGCGAGGTGATGATCCTCACCGTCCACGAGAAGCGGCGCTTCACCGAGCGCGTGGACTTCGTCACGAGCCCCGGCTATCTCGAGGGCGGCGACTCACGGCGGCGCGCCGGCCTGCTCTTCGGTGGCGTCTCCCGCGTGGTCACCACCCTCGGCATCTTCGGCTTCCACCCGGAGAGCCGCCGCATGCAGCTCCTCGCCCTGCACCCCGGGGCCACCGTGGAGCAGGTGCGCGAGAACACCGGCTTCGAGGTGCTGGTGAGCCCGGCCCTCACCACCACGAAGCCGCCCACGGAGGAGGAGTTGTCGATCCTCCGCATGCTCGACCCGAAGCGCCAGTTCATCGGATGAATCTCTCCACTACCGGAGACCCCCTCACCCTGGCCCTCTCCCCCAAGGGGGAGAGGGGACCTCGAATGTCTCCCTCTCCCCTCTGGGGAGAGGGCAGGGTGAGGGGCGCGGAGACCTCATGACCGACTTTGGCCTCGCCATCCGCAACTTCGTGGGCCCCGGGGAAGTGCCGGACATCCAGGGCCTCTACACCTACTCGGAGCGGGCGGAGGCGCTCGGCTTCGAGTCCCTCTGGGCTTGGGACCACGTGCTGCTGGGCGTGGAGCCCTCCTTCCCGATCGTGGACTCCATCACGATGCTGGGCGCGGTCGCGGCGCGGACCCGGACGATCAAGCTCGGCACCGGGGTGCTGGTGCTGCCGCTGCGCAACCCGGTGGTGGCGGCCAAGGCCCTCGGCAGCCTCGACGTGATCTCGGGCGGCCGCCTGATCCTGGGGGTGGCCGCGGGCTGGTACGCGCGCGAGTTCGACGCGGTCGGGGTGCCGTTCAAGCAGCGCGGCCGGCATTTCGAGCGCAACCTCGACATCCTGATGCGCCTCTGGACCCAGGACCGCGTGACCCTGAAGGTGGACGAGTTCAACCTGCGGGAGGCGGTGATGGTGCCCCGCCCCACGCAGCGGCCCCGGCCGCCCGTGCTCATCGGCGGCTACGTGGACGCGGTCCTCAAGCGGGCCGGCACCGTGGGCGACGGCTGGCTCACCTACTTCTACACCCCGGAGAGCTTCACCAAGTCGTGGGAGAAGGTGAAGGCCTTCGCCCGCGAGGCCGGCCGCGACCCCGCCAAGCTCACCGCCACCAACCAGCTCGCGGTCTACGTGGGGCGCTCCCGGGAGGAGACCACCGCCGACATGCGCCAGTGGCTCTCCACCGAGTGGGACACCGCGGCCTGGAGCGAGTCCACCATCGATCACGCCATCCACGGCTCGGTGTCGGAGTGCATCGAGCAGCTCCGCGCCCACGTGCGGACGGGCGTGCACCGGATTATCTTGATCCCGTACCGCTATCAGCCCGAGCAGGTCGAGCGGATCGCCAAGGAGGTCTTGCCCAAGCTATGAGCCAGCTTGTCTACATCGACATCAACTGCGACATGGGAGAGAGCTACGGCCGCTGGACGCTCGGCCACGACGAGGAGGTGATGCCCAATATCACCTCGGCCAATATCGCCTGCGGCTTCCACGCCGGCGACCCGCACGTGATGCGCCGGACCGTGGAGCTGGCCATCCAGCACGGCGTCGCGGTGGGGGCACACCCGGGGCTGCCGGACCTCATGGGCTTCGGCCGCCGCCGCATGGACGTCTCCCCGGCCGAGCTGAAGGACTACCACCGCTACCAGATCGGCGCCCTGGCCGCCTTTGCCCAGGCCGCGGGCACCCGGATCCAGCACGTCAAGCCGCACGGCATCCAGTACCACATGTTCGAGGAGAACCTGCCGCTCGGGCGCGCCACCGCCGAGCAGCTGCTCGAGCTGGATCCCCAGCTCATCCTGATGACCATGGCCATGACCAAATATGACGCGGAGGCCCGCAAGGTGAAGGGCGTCCGCATCGCCGCCGAGGGCTTCGCGGACCGCGTCTACGCCGACGACGGCCAGCTCGTTACCCGCAAGCTCGGCAAGGACGCGCTGATCACCGATCCGGCCAAGGCCGCCGACCAGGCCGTCCGCATGGCCATGGAGGGCAAGGTGCGCACGATCACCGGCACGGTGATCGAGGCCAAGGTCGAGACCATCTGCATCCACGGCGACAGCCCGGGCTCGGACAAGATCGTGGCCGCGGTCCGCGAGGGCCTGGTCAAGGCGGGCGCCATCGTGAAACCGCTCCGGGACTGGCTGCCCCGCTAGCAGTTCCAGACGCAGATCCTGCGGGGCCAGGTCGGACCGTCCGAATTGGGTACACTGTATTCCGTTGGTCGTCACCCGCCTCCGGCCGGTCTTCTGGGTGGCGTTCCGTAACTCATCATCGCAACGGCGCTTTCCTCCCTCCCAAGAATGGCACCGAGTTTGCCCTAGGGTAGATCGGCGCTACCATGGCGGACTACACGGACGGCAGCAGCGTAAAGGGTGTGAGATCCGGCGGATGCCGGCCCGGTGAGATCAAGCCGGGCGCGTGCCTCCGCGGACATCGTCTCACGGACCCGCACGGCCCCCGCGGAGCCTTCCGGGAGCGCCACGTCGGCCAGATCGCGCGGGCTCACCGGCTCCCGCATCACCAGCGCGGTCTAGGTCGATGAGTCAGGCGGAAGCCGGGAACGCCATAGGGGAGGAAACCATGTCAACCACCACACTGAGACTGCTGACGGGAGCGGCTTACCGGCGCGAACCGAGCGCGATGCCTTCAGACTCGCAGATCGCGCATGCCCTGTATGACGCGCAGAATGCTCCCACGCAGAAGAGCCTCGACGAGATCCTGTCCATGGCTCAACGGAGCTCCGGCTGGACGCAGGTCTTCAAGCAGCTGAAGACGGAAGGCCTGATCGAGGAGCAGACGCTGGGCCACGTGGTGGCCCGCTGGACCAATCGCACGATCCGTACCCGACGGCCCGCGCTGGCGTCGGTCGAGAACATCTCCGCCTAAGCGTCCCGCCACATCCGCTACCGCGCGGCCAGGAGCGACTCCAGCCGCGCGGTAGCGCGTTCCCAGTCGAAATGAGCCCCCACGAAGTCCTGGCCCTGCCGCGCGATCCGATTTCTCAGCTCCGGGTCCTCCACCAGACGGGCGAGCCCCCAGGCCAGTGCGTCCAGATCGCGCCGCGGCGCCACCACCGCGGTGCGACCGTCGATGGCGTAGTCGCGACAGCCCCCGTTGTCGTAGGTGCAGAGTGCGGCCCCGCAGGCCATCGCCTCCATCGCGGGCATGCCGAGGCCCTCGTCCCACGACGGGCAGAGATAGATCGGGCAGCGGCTGTAGAGCCACGCCAGCCGCTCCTGCGGCAGGTTCTCGTGGAACTCGGCGAAGGGCAGCTTGCGCGGCGGCGGCTTCACCCCGAAGCCCACCAGGCTCGCCTCCGGATGGCGCGCCCGCACCCGGCCGAAGGCCTCGAGGCCATCGGCCACGCCCTTCCAGGGATACTCGTGGAAGAGCATCAGCACCCGGAGCCGCCCGTCGTCCTCGACCGGCACCGGGCGGAAGAGCGCTCCATCCACCGGGGTGACCACCACCGCGGCCGGCGTGTCGAAGCGCTCGGCCATGATGTCGGCGAGCCACGTCGAGATCACGATCTTCCGCAGCGGGATGCGGTAGGTGGCGTCCACCCGCGCCGCCTCTCCGTGGTAGAGGCTCTCGTAGTGCTGGATGAAGTAGAACTTCCGGCCGCAGCGGGTCGCCGCCGCCGCCACCGGCTCCACCGACTGCCACGAGGTGGCGATCACCGCGTCGCCCGGGGGCAGCGCCGCCGCGCTCCACTCCGGGACCCACTGCACCCGGGCCTCGAGCGTCGGCATCCACTCGGGCGCGCGCGGGAAGCGATTGCGCCACCACGCGGTCAGTGCCCGGTGGGCCGGGATGACCAGGGTCACGTCGTGGCCGCGCCGCGCCAGGCGGTCGGCGTGGATAAGGATCGCCCGCACCCCGCCCGCGATCCGGAGATGCGGACACAGAAACGTGATCTTCACGTCGAGCCCACCCTCACCCTACCCTCTCCCTCCCAGGAGGGAGAGGGCTGATTCGGAGATATCCCTCGCCCCCGGAGGGGGAGAGGGCAGGGTGAGGGGGCGGGTGGTGAGGGGGCCGGTGGTGAGGGGGCGGGTGGTGAGGAGATCCCTCATATGGCCATCGACACCTGGCCGGTGCGCCGGTACGCGGCCGGGTCCAGCACGACGTTGACGCAGTAGACCTCCCCCGAGCCCAGCGCGCGCTCCAGCGCCGGACGGAGCTGGCCCGGCTCGGTCACGTACAGGCCCTTGCCGCCGAGCGCCTCCACCATCCGCTCGAAGCGGGTGAACGGCAGCGAGGTGCCCACCGCCCGCTCGGCGCCGAAGAAGGAGAGCTGCGGGTTGCGGATCTGGCCCCAGCCGCCGTCATTGCCGATCACCACGGTCATGGGCAGGCCGAAGCGCACCGCGGTCTCCATCTCCATGCCGTTGAGCCCGAAGGCGCCGTCGCCCGCGATGAGCAGCACGCGCTGGGACGGCCGCAGCAGCTTGGCCGCGATCGCGAACGAGGGCCCGACGCCCAGACAGCCGAACGGCCCGGGATCGAGCCACTGGCCCGGGCGCGAGAGCGGCACGATCTTGGACGCGCAGCCCACCACGTCGCCACCGTCGCCCACCACCGTGGTTAGGGCGTCCACCACCGCGGCGATCTCGTGGCCCAGGCGGTAGTGGCTGATCGGCACGTCGTCCGAGAGCCGCTCGGCCATGAGCCGGGCCTGCGAGTCGGCCTCCTTCCTCCGCACCGCGGCCAGCCAGGGCTGAACGCGCGACGCCAGATCGCGCGGCAGCGCGTCGGCGAGCGCCCGCAGCGTGAGGCCGATGTGGCTGGCGAGGCCCACCGCCAGCGGGCGGTTGCGGCCCAGCTCGACCGGGTCGCAGTCCACCATGGCCACCTGGACGTTCTCGGCGAAGGACGGCGGGCGGCCGTAGCCCAGCCGGAAGTCGAGCGGCGTGCCCAGCACGAGCGCGACGTCGGCCTGGCCCAGGGCGAAGCCGCGGGCCTGCGCGAACGCCTGCGGGTGATCGTGCGCGAGGCTGCCGCGCCCCGCCCCGTTCATGAACACGGGCACGCCCGCCCGCTCGGCCAGCGCCGCGAGCTCCTTCGCCGCGTCGTCCCAGTAGACGCCGCTGCCCGCCATGATCACGGGCCGCTCCGCGCGGGCCAGCAGGGCGGCCAGCTCCTGGACGGAGTCGGGATCGGGCGCGGTGGGGCGCCGGTGGGCGTAGGCGGTGGGGATCGGGGCCAGGCGGTCCTCCACCACGGTCATCAGCAGGTCCACCGGGATCTCGACGAAGACCGGGCCCGGCCGCCCGGTGAGCGCGTGCCGGATCGCGGTGGTCAGCACCTCCGGGATCTGGCGCGTCTCGCTGACCGTCCACGAGCCCTTGGTGATGGGCCGCAGCAGGTCCACCTGCTCCACCTCCTGCAGCGACCCCAGCCCGCGCAGCCCGAGCGGCGCGGCGCCGCCGATCAGGAGCGCCGGGCTGCGCGCGGAGTGGGCGTTGGCGATGCCGGTGACCGCGTCGGTGACGCCCGGCCCCGCCGTCACCACCGCCACGCCGATATTGCGGGTGAGCCGCGCGTAGGCGTCGGCGGCGTGCGCGCAGGCCTGCTCGTGCCGCATGTCCACGACCTGGACGCCTTCCGTGATGCAGCCGTCGTAGATGGGCAGGATATGGCCGCCGCACCGCGTGAAGATGTGGCCGACCCCCGCCTGCTTGAGCGTGCGCGCGACGAGGTGCCCCCCGTTTAGCTCCGACATGCTAGCCGAGATCCGCCATGCTACGCCGGCGGCGCGGTCGGGATGTGCACGATCTCGAGCTTCAGCCGGTCCGGGGCCTCGAAGAACACCGCGTAGTAGCCCGGCCGGTACTCGGGAAACTCGCGCGGGGTGCCGTAGAGCGCGCCCAGCGTCCGGGGGGCCATGAACTCGGCCTGGAAGCGATCCACGTCCTCGCGGCGGTCCACGCGGAAGGCCAGGTGGTTGAGGCCGGCCCGCTTGCGGTGAAAGCCCGGCCCGGTGTGCTCCGGGGCCGCGGCGCCCACCCAGATGTCGGTCCCCGGACCGGAGAAGCCCGCCATCGAGTCGGTCTCGTAGACGGTCCGGTAGTCGAGATAGCCGAGGAGCGCCTTGTAGAACGGCAGCGACCGCGACGCGTCCCGCACATTGATCTGGAGGTGATAGAGCTGGGCCTTCACCAGAACTTCTCCCACTTGACGCTCTTGCGGTCCATGCCCCGCTTGACCAGGACGTCCCGCACCTTGTTGATGGTCTCCCCGCCCCCGCACACGTAGACCACCAACTTGTCCACGCCGTACACGAGCCGCTCCACCGCCTCCGCGGGCTCGCCCTTCTCGCCGCGCCAGACCGCGGGCGGCTCGCGCAGCACCGGCAGGTACGAGAAGCCCGGGTAGCGGCGCGCGAGCGAGCGGAAGTCGGCGTCGTAGACGAGCCAGCCGGGGTTGCGCGCCCAGTAAATCAGCGCGGTGGGCCGGCCATAGCCCGTCTCGTAGAGGTGGGTCAGGATGGAGCGGATCGGGACGATCCCGATCTCCTCGGCCACGAAGACCGCGCGGCGCGGGTCGGCGCGGTTGAAGACGAAGCCGCCGGTCGGCCCCTTGAACTGCACCGGATCGCCCGGCTTGAGCGCGCGCGCCCATTGCGAGCCGATCCCGCCGGGGGCCACGTCGATCGAGAGCGTGAAGACGCCCTTGCGGGTGGGCGGCGAGACCATGCTCCACGCGCGCACGATCTTGGGGCCGAAGGGCACCGAGATCCACTGCCCTGCGTCGAAAGTGAAGTCGGCGGGCTCGAGCACCCGCAGGTCCGCCTCCATGATCTCGGGCGTCACCGCGCGCACCGCGGCGACCTCCGCTCGGCACTCTCTGGGCTTCATCCCTCTCCCCTCCGAGGGGAGAGGGCAGGGTGAGGGGTGCTCCTCATGCCACCGTCTGCGCGCGCGGGATGACCTCGCTCGCGATGGCCTCGAGCTGCGCCCGCTCGTCCTCGGGATCGCAGATCGGGTTCATCACGAAGTAGTGGCAGCCGGCGCGCGCGAAACGGTCCATCTGCTCGGCGCACTGCTCGGGCGTGCCGATCACCCCGTACTTGCGGGCGAGCGGCCCGAAGTCCTGCGCGTAGCGTCGCGAGAGGATCCGCACCCAGGCACGCTCCGCGCTCTCGTAGTCGCGGCCCACCGTGATGAACGTGAGATGGGCGGCCACGAAGCCGTCCAGACGGCTGCCCGCCTGCTCGGCGGCCTCGCGAATCTTGGCCAGGCTCTGGGCGTAGCGCTCGGGCTGGACGACATAGGACACCCAGCCGTCGCCCTGGCGCCCGGCCCGCTTCAGCGCGGCGTCGGAGCGGCCCCCCACCCAGATCGGCGGCCCCGGCCGCTGCGGTGACGCGGGCCCCACGCTCGTTGTGGGGAATCCCGCTGGCCTCGAACTCCTTCGGGTTCTCGCCGCCCACCCCGACCCCGAAGATGAGCCGGCCGCCGGAGAGCGCGTCGAGCGTGGAGGTGATCTTGGCCGCGATCGTCGGATGACGGAGCGCCAGCAGATACACGCCGCTGCCCAGCCGGATGCGTGTCGTGATCCCGGCGTACGCGGCCAGCAGCGTCAGCGACTCGTAGATCGGGCCGTGGAAGGACACGTGGTCGCCCGTCCACAGCGAGTCGAGCCCCAGCTCCTCGCAGCGCCGGGCCAGCGCGAACTGCTCCTCCGGCGGATGCAGGGAGAGGAATGCTCCAAACCGCACCTTAGCGGGGGAAGGCATCCTTCACGCCGCCGTCCACCGTGATCGTGCAGCCCGTGGTCTTGGCCGAGCGGTCGGAGGCCAGGAAAAGCACCGCCTCCGCGACGTCCTCCGGCAGGATCGGCCGCGCGAGGATATTGCGCTTGCGGTAGAAGTCCTCGAGGTCGTCGACCGAGATGCCCTGGGCTCGCGCGCGCTCACGTCGCACGTCCTCCGACCAGAGCTTGGAGTCGCGGAAGACGGCGTCCGGGTTCACGATATTCGACCGGATGCCGTGGGAACCACCTTCCAGCGCCAGCACCTTGGCGAGCTGGGCCTCGGCGGCCTTGGACGCGGAGTAGGCCGAGAAGTCCTTGCCGGGCGACATCACGTTCTTGGTCGCCACGAAGACGAAGGCCCCGCCCAGGCCCTGGGCCTTCAGCACCCGCAGGCCCTCCCGCGCTACCAGGAAGTGCCCGGTGGAGTTCACCGCGAAGGAGCGCTCCCAGTCACTGAGCTCCATCCGATCCACCGGCGCCGAGTGCGCGGTCCCCGCGTTGGAGACCACGATGTCCACGCCCCCGTAGGTCAGCACCGCCGTTTCGAAGGCGGCGCGCACCGAGGCCTCGCTGGTCACGTCCATGCCGAGCCCCACCGCCCGGCCCGCGCCCACCGCGCCCACGATTTCCTCGGCCGCCTTGCGCGCGCCCGCCGCATCCAGATCGGCCACCACCACGTGCGCGCCCTCGGCGGCCAGCCGCTGGGCCGCCGCGCGCCCGATGCCGCTGGCGCCCCCGGTGACCAGCGCGATGCGGCGGGCCAGCTCCTTCTCGGGCGGGGCCAGCGAGAGCTTGTAGAGCTCGAGCGGCCAGTACTCGACGTCGAAGGCGTCCCGGGCGGTGAGCGAGACGTAGCCGCCGAAGGAGGTGGCCGCGCCCAGGACCGAGATCGTGTGGTGGTAGATGTCGTTCACGATGCCGGCGGTGCGCCGATCCTTGCCGGTGGCGAAGAGACCGAGGCCGCCCACCACGACGATTCGCGGGAACGGGTCCGTCAGCTTGGCGCCCGCCATATTGTGGGCCTCGAAGTAGGCGGTGTAATCGGCCACGAAGCGCTCCACCGCCGCGGTGACCCCGGCGCGCACCGATTCCGGGTCCGCCGGGTTCTCGACCGGCGCGAAGCACGGCAGCCGCTTGGTGAAGATGGTGTGGTCCGGCGTGGCCGGCCCGATCCGGCAGAGGGCCTCGGCCTCGCGCGAGCCCGCAAACTCCAGCACGTCCGGCGCGTCGTCGAAGAAGAGCACCTGGCGCCGGTCGCGCCCCACCAGCCCGCGCAGATGCGGGGCCAGCGCGAGGGCGACCCGCCGTCGCTCGTCCGCGGGCGGGCTCGCGAGCGCGACGCCGCCGAAGCGCACCCGCCCCCGGGCGCGATGGGCGATCGCCTCTTCCGCGCGGCTGATCAGCTCGATCGTGGCGAGGTAAGCCTCCTTCACGGTGGCCCCCCAGCAGATCGTCCCGTGCTTCTCGAGCAGCAGCGCGCGCGCCTTCGGGTGCGCCTCGAAGGTCTGCGCGACTTCTCGAGAGATGAGGAACCCAGGGCGCCGGTACGCGAGCGGGATGACGTCCTCTCCGTAGACTTCGCGGAGCACATCACGGCTGCGGTCATTGTTGGTGAGCGAGACCACCGCGTCCGCGTGGGTGTGGATCACCGCCGTCGCGGGCAGGAAGCCGTGGAGCAAGGTCTCGATGGACGGGCGCGGGCTCGCGGGCTCCTGCAGCGCGTGGGCGAGGTAGTCCACCATCTCCTGGTCGCCCATGTCCTGGCGTTCGAGCAGGGCCAGCACGTCGTCCATGCGCACGCCGGGGAAGTCCTTCATCTGGATGCTCTTGAGATCGGAGCCGCTGCCCTTCACCCGCAGCACGCGCGTCGGCCGGTTCCGGTGATCGCGCTCGTCTCGCTTGACCGAGGTGTTGCCGCCGCCCCACACCACGAGGGTGGTCTCGGCGCCGATCAGCCGGGACGCGTAGACGAGGAGATCGAGATCGTTCTTGCCCTGCGCATCGGCCTCGCTCCAGCGGGAGTGCATCGCGCCCTCACCATACCCGAATCTTCCCGCCAAATCACCTGGCGACGTTGACACCCCGGGAACGTAGCCCCTATCGTATGCGCGTGACCGCGTGGACGCGGCGAGGCCTCGCGCTGGGCGCGGCGCTGGCCCTCACCTGTACCGGCGATCCCGGCCGCGTGCCGCCCGCGCCGACGGGATCATGCTCATCCAGGCCGGCGCGTTCTGGATGGGGAGCGACGACGGCGCCCCCGACGAGCGGCCGCTCCACCGCGTCTTCGTCCGCGACTTCTGGCTGGACCGCCACAAGGCCACGAACCGGGAGGTCGCGCTGTTCCTCGAGGCGCGCGGGCTCCTGAGCGCCGAGGGCATGGACTACTTCGACGCCGGCGACCCCGACGCCCGCATCCACCGCCGCGACGGCCGCTTCACCGCCGATCCCGGCTTCGAGGACCACCCCGCCGTGGAGGTCTCCTGGTACGGCGCCCGCGACTACTGCCTCTGGCGGGGCAAGCGGCTCCCCACCGAGGCCGAGTGGGAGAAGGCGGCGCGGGGGGCGGACAAGCGCCGCTATCCCTGGGGCGACGCCCCGCCCGGGCCCGAGCACGCGGTGTTCGGGCGTCCCTACAATGCGACTGATCGGACAGATGGCCGTCCCTCGGGCGCCGGGCCCACCGGGGTCCTGGACCTGCTCGGCAACCTCCGGGAGTGGACGGCCTCCGAGTACCGCCCCTACCCCTACCGCCCCGACGACGGCCGTGAGATGGCGGGCCCCCGCGCCGCGCGCGTGGTACGGGGCGCCAGCCACGACGATCCCCCGGAGACGTTGGGGGTGACGAGCCGGCGCTTCTACTCGTATGATGGAGCCCACCGCGGCCTGGCCCGTGGCCATCACCACGTCGGGTTTCGCTGCGCGACTTCGGAGGACCTGGGAGGATATTGACGCGATGAAAGGCCTGATGATGGACTATCCGCTCACCCTCACCCAGTTCTTCGAGCGCACGCGCCGGCTCTTCCACCAAAAGACCATGGCGACGCGGGTGCCCGGGGTGGGGCTGCAGCGCTATACCTACGGCGACTACGCGGACCGCGTCTGCCGTCTGGCCGGCGCGCTGCGGGGGCTCGGCCTGCAGAAGGGCGCGCGCGTCGGGACCTTCGCGTGGAACTCGCACCGGCACATGGAGGTGTACTTCGCGGCGCCGCTCATGGGCCTGGTGTTGCACACCGTCAATATCCGGCTCTCCGCCCAGGACATCACCTACATCATCAATCACGCGGGCGACGAGGTGCTGGTCGTCGACGCGAGCCTCTGGCACATCCTCGAGCCGATCCGCAAGGACCTCACCACCGTCAAGCACGTGATCATCATGAAGGACACCCCGGGGGCGGAGCTGCCTCCGGGCGCGCTGGACTACGAGCAGCTCGTGCTGGGCACGGCGCCGGTCACCGAGTGGCCGCGCATCGAGGAGACGGACGCGGCCGGCATCTGCTACACCTCCGGCACCACCGGGCACCCGAAGGGCGTCGTATACACCCACCGCGCGATCTACCTGCACTGCTTCGCCTCGTCCACGGTGGACGTGCTCGGCATCTGCGAGCGCGACGTGATCCTGCACATCGTGCCGATGTTCCACGCCAACGCCTGGTGCGTGCCGTTCGCGGGCGTCATGAACGGGTCCACCCAGATCTTCGGGGGGCCGAATCCGCAGCCACGGGACATCATCGAGATCGTCCACCACGAGAAGGTCACGCTGGTGGGCGCGGTGCCGACGGTGTGGATCGCCATCCAGGCCATCCTCGAGAAGGAGCCCCAGTGGGATATCTCCTCGATCCGCTGCATCCCCATCGGCGGATCGGCGGCGCCCCGGAGCCTGATCGAGCTGTTCGACAAGAAGTACGGCGCCTACATGCTCCACGCCTGGGGCATGACCGAGATGACCCCGCTCGGCAGCGTGTGCCGGCCGCGCTCCTACATGGACGCCCTGCCCGAGGACGAGCGCTACGCGGTGCGGGCCAAGCAGGGCGCGCCGGTCGCGGGCGTGGACATGAGGATCGTCGACGATAGCGGCACCGTGCTGCCGTGGGATGGGCATAGCGCGGGCGAGATCCAGGTGCGCGGGCCGTGGGTGACCAGCGGCTACTACAACAACCCCGAAGGCGCCGCCCAGTTCACCGAGGACGGCTGGTTCCGCACCGGCGACGTGGCCTCGCTCGATCCCGACGGCTACATCCAGATCACCGACCGCACCAAGGACCTCATCAAGTCGGGGGGCGAGTGGATCTCGAGCGTGGACATGGAGACCACCATCATGGGCCACCCCAAGGTGCTGGAGGCCGCGGTCATCGCGGTGCCGCACGAGCGCTGGGTGGAGCGGCCGCTGGCCTGCATCGTGCCCAAGCCCGAGTTCAAGGACGCGCTGACCGCCGCCGAGATCATGGACTATCTCAAGCCGCGGGTGGCCAAGTGGTGGCTCCCCGACGAGGTCATCTTCATCGACGCGGTCCCCAAGACCAGCGTCGGCAAGTTCGACAAAAAAGTCCTCCGCGAGCGCTTCAAAACCTGGACCCCGAAAACCTAGATTGGGGTCAGGTCTTGAATTACGACATTTCACCGCGCGCGCAGATGGCAGCGCCACGCGAAATGTCGTAATTCAAGACCTGACCCCAGCCTAGCAGCGCTTGATGAGGGCCGGCCAGTCGGCATTGGGCAGGACGGGCTCGGGCGGGCCGGTCCGGGCGGCGGCCATGGCCTTGAGGCGGGCGATGCGCTCGGCGGGCATCGGGTGCGAGGAGAGATACGCGAGGGCCTTGGGCTGGGTGCCCTCCTCCTTCTGGATCTTCGCGAAGAAGGCGATCATGCCGGCAGGGTCGACGCGGGCGGCGAGCAGCATCTTCATGCCTTCGAGGTCGGCCTCCTCCTCGGCGCGCCGCGAGTAGCTCAGCTCGCCCAGCGCGCGGGCGGCCTGCAGCCCATACGCCAGCGGGCCCGTCACGTCCCCGGTCAGCGCCATGAGCAGGAGGCCGGTGCCCACGTCCTGGATCACCGCGCGCGTCGTGTGGCGCCGCAGGATGTGCTGGAGCTCGTGGGCCATCACGCCCGCCAGCTCCTCCGGCGTGGCCGTCCGCTCGAGCAGGCCGTGGAAGATCACCACGTGGCCCCCGGGCGCGGCCAGCGCGTTCACCACCGGCCGGTTCACCACGTAGACCCGCATCGTGTAGGGTGACGGCGGGCCCGCGGCCAGGAGCCGCGCCACGATCGCGTCCATCGCCGCGCCCAGCGCCGGGTCACCGCAGCGCCGCTCGGGCGGCGCCAGGTAGGCTATCGCGGACCGGCCCAGGGTCTCCTCCCAGGCCACCGGCACGTGCGGCGTGACGAGCGCGGCCAGCAGGGGAATGCCCCACAGATAGATCGCGGCGGTGGCTGCGAGCACGCCGCCCGCCGCCACGATGGTCCACCGCAGGCGCGCGGAGCGCCGCCGCGGGTCGTGGAAGCGGCGGCCCACGTGGGGCGCGGCCTCGTGCAGGCTCTGGAGGAACGCGGCGTCCGGAATCAGCAGCGTCTCGGGCAGCTCCCCACCCCGCTCGAGCCGCACCTCTTCGCCCGCGTAGGAGCCCTGGGTCTGGCGCAGCTCGCGGTAGGGCCACAAGCGCGTCCCGCCGACCTCGGTGGTGATCTCGAGGCCCTCCCGCATGAGCCGGATGGTGACCGGCTGTCGCGCCGCAGTCCGCCCGTCCAGATAGCTGCCCTGCCAGTCGGTGCGCATCAGGACGGACGCGGCACGCGGGTCAGGCGAGATCGAAGCCGGAGTCGAAGAAGCCGGAGAGCCCCTCGCCGATGGCCGAGACGCGCTGCGCTTCCTGCTGGATGCGCGCCAGGTCGAGCGGGCCCACCAGGGCCAGGTTGCGGAAGGCGAAGTGGATGTTCCGCACCCGCACCCACGGCCACGCGAGCCCAAGCGTGCACACGAGCAGGAGCACGTTCACCACCCAGAGACCCAGCAGGGCGGCGCCGGTCACCGTGCAGGAGAAGCGCGCGGTGCCGAAGGTGGTGTGGTCCCAGAAGTAACGTCGCTTGCGCGCGATGTACCACACCCAGCTCAGGCCGAGCGTCGGCAGCGTGAGCAGGATCGCCAGCACGTACCATGAACGCCTGCCGCGCCACCAGGAAGTACGGGTAGTAGAGCCCGAACGTGAGTCCGGTGAAGAAGCTGCCCACGATGACGATCTTGACCAGCTCCCACACACGCCCCCGGAATGAGAAGCGGATGCCACGCCACGAGGTCCGGCCGAGCCGGTAGCGCCGCGCCCCCACCATCGCGACCGGGAAGAGCACGAAGAGCAGGCTGGCCGAGAGCAGCCCGGCCCCGACCTTGACGAGCACCGGCACGTCCAGCACGTCGCGGATGAGGTTGAGCAGGAAGATCGGCACGCCGAACACGAGGACCGCCTTGATGGTGCCCAGGAGCAGTTCCCGCCCCGTGCCGTGATAGGCGAAGCGGTCGCCCTCGATCTCGGTCTGGCTGAAGAGGTACTGGCGCAGGCGCGTCTTGGCCCAGAAGTAGTAGACGCCGAGGGTCACCAGGGTCAGCAGGGTGTTGACGACGTGGATGCCGAAGAGCGTGCCGCCCGTGCCGTGGAAGAGCGGGCGGCGCAGCGGGCCCGAGCCGGGGGCCTCCGGGGGCGGCCCGGCCGGCGGCGTGGGCAGGTTCTCGGGCGGCCACGGCGGAGCTGGCGGAGCCGGCGGGGGCGGCACGGCCGGCGGGGCGGGGGGCGGGGGCGCGATCGGCGAGCGCGGAGCGGGACTCCCGGCGGGCGCGGGCTTGCGGAAGAACGACGGCCGGCCCGCGGGATCCTGCCCGTCCACCATACGCCCCGACTATGGGCGGAACCGGCGCGGCGAGTCAACTTTTCGAGGGTCAGGCACCCCCGCCGTGGATGGCCGCGAAGCGCTCCAGGTGATGCTCGGCGTCGCCGAAGAGCTGGCCGATCATGGTGAGCCGCCGGAACGTGTGGCTGATCTTCAGCTCCTCGGTCATCCCCATGCCGCCGTGGAGCTGGACCGCCTCCTGGCTGACGTGCCGGCAGGCGTCCGCCACCTTGATCTTGGCCGCGGAGACCGCGCGGGTGCGCTCGGCGGGCGGGGCGCTGTCCACCTTCACGCACGCGAGACAGGCCATGGATCGCGCCTGCTCGTAGCTGATCACCATGTCCACCATGCGGTGCTGCAGGGCCTGGAAGCTGCCGATCGGCACCCCGAACTGCCGGCGCGTCTTGAGGTACTCGAGCGTGGCCTCGTTGGCGTAGCGGATGGCGCCCACCGCCTCCGCGCAGAGGTCGATCGTGCGGTACTCCTTGAGGGTCACGCCCTTCGCGCCGCGGTCCACCAGGAACAGGCTGATGCCGGCCGCATCGGTGTCGGCGCCCGCGGTGCGGGCGGAGACGATGAGCGTGTCGGCGGAGCCGCCGTGGAGCACCGCGCGCTTCTCGCCTTCGAGCGTGAAGCCGGAGCCGGTGCGCTTGGCGCGGGCGCCCACGTGGCCCAGGTCGTAGCGGGCCGTGCGCTCGGTGTGGGCGAAGGCCAGGCGGCGCTTGCCCTGGATCAGCGCCGGCAGGATCCCCTTCTGCTGGGCCACCGAGCCGCCACGGGCGATCAGGCGGCCGCCCAGGCCCACGTTGACCCAGTAGGGCTCGACCACGAGGCTCTCGCCCAGGGCCTCCATGACCAGCATCACGTCCACCGCGGTGCCGCCGAAGCCGCCGTGCTCCTCCGCGAAGGGCACGCCCAGCAGCCCCATCTCGGCGAAGGCCGCCCACACCGTCTCGCTCCAGCCGGTGGGCGAATCCACGATCTTGGCCCGCGCGTCGATCGAGTACTCGTTGGCCAGGTACCGCTTGAGGCTGTCGGCCAGGAGCTGCTGCTCCTCGGTCAGATCGAAGTTCATAGCCCCAGCGTTGCCTTCGCGATGATATTGCGCTGGATCTCGTTGGAACCCGCGTAAATCGTGGCTTTCCGGAGGTTGCAGTAGCGAGGCGCCAGACGGGCCGTGAAGTGGTCGAAGTCCATCGCGTCCACCGGCCGGAAGGCCTGGGCCAGCGGCCCCGCGGCCTGCATCATCAGCTCGGTGATGGCCTGCTGGATCTCGGTGCCCTTGATCTTGAGCATGGAGACGTCGGCGCCGGGCGGCCGGCCGCTGCGCCGCATCTGGTCGAGGAAGCGCAGGTTGGTGATCTCGAGCGCCATCAGCTCGACCTCGACGCGCGTGAGCCGGTCGCGGAAGCGCGGATCCTCCATGAGCGGGCGTCCGTCCTTCATCTGCTCGCCCGCCAGCTCCTTCAGCTTACCCAGCTCGCGCTTGGAGGCCCCGATGCGGCCCGTGCCCATGCGCTCGTAGCCCAGGAGGTACTTGGCCACCGTCCAGCCCTTCCCCTCCTCATGCACGAGGTTCTCGACCGGCACCTTCACCTCGTCGAAGAAGACCTCGTTGACCTCCTTGCTGCCGTCCAGCAAGACGATCGGCCGCACCGTGATGCCGGGGGTGTGCATGTCGATCAGCAGGAACGAGATGCCGTCCTGGCGCTTGCCGGTCGTGCCATCCGTCCGGACCAGGCAGAAGATCCAGTCGGCGTGCTGGGCCATGGTCGTCCAGATCTTCTGGCCGGTGACCACATACTGGTCGCCCTGGCGCACCGCGCGCGTCTTGAGCGAGGCCAGGTCCGAGCCCGAGCCCGGCTCTGAGTAGCCCTGGCACCAGAAGTCCTCGCCCTGGTAGATGCGCGGGAGAAACTTCTTCTTCTGGGCGTCGGTGCCGAACTGCAGGAGCACCGGGGCGCACATGCGCACCCCGAAGGGCACGACCATCGGGGTCGCCGCGAAGCCGCACTCCTCCTCCCAGATGTAGCGCTGCACCACGTTCCAGTCGGTGCCGCCCCACTCCTTCGGCCAGTCGGGCGCGACCCAACCCTTCTTGGCCAGGATCTTGTGCCAGCGCAGGAGATCGTCCTTCGACAGCTCCTGGTAGCCTTCCATCTTGGCGCGCAGGTCGTCCGGCAGGTTGCTCCGTAGCCAGCCGCGCACCTCGTCGCGGAAAGCCATCTCGTCCGGCGAGTAGTTCAGATCCATGTCAGGGCTCCTGTCGAATCGTCGTTGATCTCGCGGCTGGACCGATGCTATCGCAGGGCGCGAATCAGGTCCAGCAGCCGGCCCAGCGTAGTGAGCCGGGCCTCGAGCCCCTCGCCCCCGGGCTCGACGCGCAGCGTGGTGATGCCGGCGCGCCGGTAGGCCTGAAGGCGCGCGCGCACCATGGCGTCCGTGCCGAGCAGGTTGGTCTGGAGCACCAGCTCGTCGGGCACGCGAGCCGTCGCCTCGTCGCGCCGGCCGTCGAGCCAGAGCCTCTGCACTTCCGTGGCCGCGTCGGTGTAGCCGGCCCGGCGGTAGGCGTCGTTGTAGAAGTTGTGCTGGCGCGAGCCCATGGCGCCCAGGCTGAAGGCCAGGCCGGGCTTGCGCGGCGGGATCAGCCGCTCCACGTCATCGCCGAAGGCGACGAACCCGCCCGCCTGCAGATCGAGCTGGGCGAGCGACCGGCCCGCGCGGGCCGCCCCCGCGGCCAGCGAATCGGTGAAGACGTGCGCGTGCTCGGGCATGAACGAGGTGCCGAGCCAGCCGTCGGCGATCTCGCCCGTCATCTCGAGGCTCCGGGGCGAGAGGGTGGCCAGGTAGACCGGCACCCCCGGCTGGGGCGGCGCGGCGGAGCGGAGGCCTTCCCCTCGCCGCCGGGCAGCGGCAGCTCGTAGACCTTGCCCTTGTACTCGAGGCGCTCGCCCTTGATCGCTCGACGGACAATTTCCACGGTCTCGCGCATGCGCTGGACCGGCCGGTCGAAGCGGATGCCGTGCCAGCCCTCGATGACCTGCGGCCCGCTCACGCCCAGGCCCAGCACGAAGCGGCGATTGGACATGGCCTGGAGGCTCATCGCGGTCATGGCCAGCAGCGCCGGGGTGCGGGTGCCCGCCTGGAGGATGCCGGTGCCGAGGCGGATGCGCGAGGTGCGCGCGGCCATGAAGGCCAGCGGGGTGACGCCGTCGTGGCCCCAAGCCTCCGCGGACCAGACGTCGTCCACGCCCAGGCGCTCGGCCTCGGTCACGTAACGGCTCGCCTCCGCCCAGTCGGTCTGGGCGAGCCGCAGCGAGATCGAGACGCGCATCAGGCGGGCCGCGAGGCCGCGAAGGCCGTCGCGATCTTCTGGAGCTGGCCGGTGTGATCGAGATCGTGCAGCCGGGTAAAGAGCAACGTCTCTCGCCAGGTGAGCGGCCCGAACATCGGATGCTCGATGCGCTGATCTGGCGCGGCCGCGGGATCGGCGGCCAGCACCGCCGTGAAGAGGGCCTCGCGCTGCTGCGCGAGCGCCTTGTACCAGGCCTCCGCGGTGAGTACCGGCGCGCCCTCGACGCCCCGCCCGCGCGGGCGCGCCGGGGGCGGCTGGCCCGCGAGCAGGCGCTGGATGCCGCCGCCGAAGTAGCCGTCGGCGGCCACCACGTGGGCCATCACCTCGTTGCCGCTCCACTCCTCGGGCGCGGGCCGCTCGCCGAAGCGCGCCGCCGGCACCGCCGCGGCCGCCGCCTTCAGGTCCGCCATCGCCTGCTGCACCTTTTCCACGATGGCCGCGGGGCTCAGCTTGGCCCCCTGAGCGACCAGATACCCCCGGATCCGCGCCTGCTCCTCGTCCATGGCGGCTAGGACTCTATCCCGCCCCCGCCCGCCCCGCAACCGCCTGGGGTCAGGTCTTGAATTACGACATTTCCGCTCGGCCAGATCTCGCCATGAGGCGGAGAAATGTCGTAATTCAAGACCTGACCCCTTCGAGGTGGTCGAGGAAGGTCGCGATGACGCCCTGGACTTCGGCGCGGTGGGTGCGGTTCGGGAAGTGGGGACCGCCCTCGACCACGTGCAGGCGCGCGCCGGGGATAGCCTCGGCAACGCGCTGGGACATCGCGACGGTGGGGAAGCTGTCTTCCGAGTCCGCGATCACCTGGACCGGGCAGCGGATACGCCGGCAGTCGTCCAGCCACTCGTCGCGGCTATAGGTCTCGTCGAGCAGCGCGAGCAGCGAGGCCACCGAGTGCCGGCGTAGCGCGCCCGTCAGGTCCGCGTATCGATCGGGGCGCGCCTTGAGCCGGGCCAGCGCGTCCTCGCCCATGCGCAGGCGCACGTTGGCGTCGAAGTACTCCTCGAAGCGGCCTTCTTCCACCAGCGGCCGTTGCCGGGCCCACCAGCGCTTGTCCTCGTCGCTCGGCACGAAGGGCGGCCCGCTGATGGAGATGACCGCCCGCGCGCGCGCTGGGACGTGTGCGGCGATCCACAGCGACAGCGCGCCCCCCATGGACGCCCCGCCCCA
>WNFD01003883.1_pt1 | contig 25325 bp, 18 predicted proteins | sample 5400491 | NCBI WGS metagenome assembly WNFD01 (sample SAMN13153343, study PRJNA577476) | soil metagenome | isolation source: 120 cm saprolite under Douglas fir tree site 2 hole 2 replicate 2 | place: USA:California | collected 2015-04-18
GGCCAATGGTGATGAGTTGCTGCGAACCGGCGTCGCGAATAGCCTCGCGCAGGATGCGCACCCAGTTGCCGAAACTTTCCTGAGCAAACATTTCGTAGTCGTAAATGCGCAACGAGTTGCGGCCGTTGTACATGCCGCGCGGAGCGAAATCTATGTCTTCGGGCAGGGGAATACTTCCCTGGACCGAAGTGATGGGAACACTCCATGCCGCAGCAAGGTCGGCCCGCTTCGGATAATGCTTGTCCAGCCATTCATTCCATTTCTGGGTTTCAATCCAGTCGCCGTTCGGACGCATGGTCCACAGGCGCTTTGAAAAGCTGGGCTCGTTGATCAAATCGTAAGCGAGGAATGGGACATCGTGAAAACGTGCAGCGACTGCCGAAACCAACGTCTTCTGTTTGCGGACCGCTTCCGGGTCGAGATACGGATTCACTCCGCCAAGAACTTCCGGTAAGAATGCAAAGAAGTTGAACTGCACCGGCAGACCGTACTTGCGCGCGGTCATCAGGTAGGCTTCCATGGTACGCAGCGTTCGTTCGTAGGGCCGGCCGTTCTCATCGGCAAACTTGTCCCAGCCCGTCCACCAGCCGGTGCGGATCATATTCAGCCCGGCGTCGTGAATCTGCCTGAGATCCTGGTCCCAGGCGTAAACGTTGGGATGATCGAAATAGAGCCGCTGGACTTCGCTCGACATGTATGTAGTGCCGACGACGGCGAGAGGCTTGCCATCCAACTCAAAGTAGTTCTCATTCACGCCGAGCTTCGGGCCGGAGCGCAGGTAATCGAGGTCGCGAATCCAGAATGCTGAGTGGTAGGTGGCAACGGTTTCTGAGCCATTGACTAGCTTTGCCTCGATGATGTGCAACCCCTTTTCCGCAGGAGGCGGCAACAAAATCGGGCCTGGGTGTGAGAGATCAACCGTAATAGAGGAGCGATGCTTGGGATCGTCGTCCGGGAATATGGCGATCTGAATCGCTCCCATGCGTTTCCCGTCGCCAGTCACGTCGAATAACTTCCCGGTTCGCTTGTCTCGGAGCGTGAAGATATTTCCGTGACTGTCTTGAGGCCCCAAAGTAACATCGAGTTCGATCGGCTCACTTGGTAAATAGAGTGGAAGCGTCGGGCGGACCGTGAATTCCTCGGCCCCGTTCCGAGCGCGATTCGAGAGTTCCGTAAGAATTTCCGCAGCATTCGAACCGGTAAAGAAATCTGGAGGCAGGTCAGCATCGACAAAAATCCACCTGCCGCCGTCAAATCCGTTTCTGAAGTGATCAATCTGAATCACTGGAGCCGACATCCGGCGCCCGTCTTTCGTGCCCCAGGCGAGCGCGTCCAAATTCGAGTCAATCGACCCTGCCGATCCGCCGCGGTTGTAAAGGTCAACGGCACTCAAATGAATGATCGGGCTGAAAGCGTGCTTCCACGCGAACTGTGGAATCGCAAGTGGAATGTCGGGATTTGATTCGAACTTCAATCCGTCTGAGCCGGGCGTGTCCTGATACTGATCCATCATCAGCGGACGGGTGTAGCGCACACTGTAGTCGCGCAGTTTCCAGGTACTGCCGTCGCGATAAGCGGCGCGGGTAAAGGGACGGCCTCCGATCACGAGTAGATTACCGCCGCGCTGCAGGTAGCCGTAGATCTCGGGCCAGGCATCTTCCGGAAAGGCGGAGCCGTAGGGGAGCACCAGAAGCTTCGCCGAGTTCAAGCGATTTTTGAGTTCTGAGGTTGAGGCGAGTTGGGCATCGGGCAGGACATGTTGCAGCAGGGCATCGGGAGCAGGCGCGGAGTCAGCCGCCGGAAAGCCGGTTTCCCGAAGAATCACAGTGCCGGATTGCGCAGACGCGGGTGAAATCAGTGCCAGCAGGAAAATGGAGAAGAGCAGGATATTACGAATCATCTTGGCCTCGTAGGAAAGCTAATCATGCGCACAGTGCCGCGCCGCCGGCAATGCCCGAGTCGGCGCCGTATCGCGAAGACACAATGGGAACCTCGTTAGCTCGCGGATTCACCGTGAGCTGCGGAATCCGCTGGCGCATTTGATCGAAGAACGGCCGAAGCAATGCGGCCGCGCCGCCGCCAATCACGATTACATGCGGATCGAGCAAGTCAATCATGTTGCCCAGCCACAGAGCGACCATTTGCGCAGTCTCAGTCAGGATTTTCGTGGCTAAGAGATCACCCGCCGCGAAAGCCTTTCCCACAATTTCGCCAGTCACCGCTTCAAGATTGCCGCCCGCTAGCTCCCGCATGGAAGACTTGCATCCCGCAGTAATTTGTTGACGCGCGCGCTTCACAATCGCCGTCCCTGACGCAAAGACTTCAATGCATCCCGGCTTACCGCAAGCGCAGAGCGGGCCCTGGCAATCAATGCTAACGTGCCCACCTTCACCGGCGGCCCCGGTGCGGCCATGGAAAATATGACCGTCGAAGATTATGCCGGTACCGATGCCGGTGCCGATGGTCGCGTAGAAGACGCTTGGATAGCCGCGTCCGGCACCCCATCGGGCTTCGGCGAGCGCGGCCGCGTTGGCGTCATTGTCCACGTGGACGGGCACGCGGTAGATCTTTTGCACCGCCCCCGCCAGCGGAAAATTGCGCCAGCAGGGAACGTTGGGAGGGTTGAGGATGACGCCAGTTGTGGGATCGAGCGGACCGGGCGCGCAAATTCCGATTCCAGAAACCCGAGCTTCTCCATTGGGAAGAACTTGCGCAATGGCCTGAAGAACTGCGCTCAGCCCCTCTTCCGCCGATGCGGTCGAGACCATTGGAACCCGGCTCTGCGCGCCAATCTCCCCATTCGCGTCTACCAAGCCAGCGGCAACTTTGGTGCCGCCGACGTCCACGCCGACGAAGACGCGCTTCTCCACGCCTAAGAAGGCGCCCCCGCGCTGCCATAGCGCTCGCTGTTCGGCTTGGAACCGCTAACGGCGTAAAACAGAATGTATAGATAGCAGACCGCGGCGATGATCAGAGCGTAATGAACACCCTGTCCCCAGCTAAGCTCACCCTGGGTCATTGTCGGATAAGAGGCACGGTTGATCATGTCAGCCACTTTGAAGACGATCCACGGAATCGCTGCTCCTCCCACGATCGCAGTGTTCAAAATGCCTGAGCCGTCACCTGTAAGTTGTCCCAGTTCGGCAATGCCACTGGTGAAGATACAAGGGAACATGATTGAGTTGAATAGTCCCACGGACAAGATCGACCACATAGCCAAAGGTCCACTGGACAGAACCGAAATTGTCACCAGCAGCGCGGTCATTATCGCGCAGAACGCAAGCACCTGCGAGGTTCTCACCTTCTGGAGAACCGCAGAGCCGATGAAGCGGCCCACCATCGCCCCACCCCAATAGAGGGCTATGTATCGCGCTGCGACCGCTTTCGCCGCAAGGTATTGAGCAGCCGGATCCGTGACGTTGGAAGCGAAATGGCCGATGTTGTTGAGCGCGAGATAGTTCGCAATGGAACTGCCGATAGCCACTTCAGCGCCGACATACACAAAAATCCCAATCGCGCCAAAGACTAGGTTCGGGTGCTTCCACACCGAATCAGCGACTTTCTCGCCGATGTGGTGTTCCGCTGCTTCCATTTTGGGGAGTTTGAAGACCGCAAACAATACCGCCAGGAGTACCAGGACTATGGCAAAGAAATAGACGTAAAGCCTGACCACTGCATCCTGCGCCGCGCTTTGCGACGCCGCGCTGACCGATTCTTTCAGGATCAGCGTAGCTCCAACCCAAGGAAAAACTGTTGTCCCAAGAGAATTGAACGCCTGTGTCAGAACCAAACGACTGGATGCGGTTTCTGGCCTGCCCAACACAGCCACATAAGGATTGGCGGCGACTTGAAGCACCGTGATTCCGGCGGCGAGGATCACCAATGCAGCCAAGAAAGCAGGGAAAGAGGGAAGCTTAGCTGCGGGATAAAACAGCAAACACGCGACCACCATTGTACCGAGTCCCACGATGATGGCTCGCTTATATCCGATCCAGTCAATAATCCTTGCCGAGGGAATCGAAAAGAAGAAATACGCAGAAAAGAACGCTGTTTGGATCAGTGCGCTCGGTGCAAGGTTGAGGTGAAAGACATTCTGCACAAACGGAATCAGGACGTCATTTAACGAAGTGAGCGATCCCCAAATAAAAAAGAGAGTAGTGAGCACTGCTAACGCGGGGCCGTAATTGGTGCCGGTGTTCTCACTCTGAACCGTCGCTGGACCCTTTACACCTGTCATGGCCATAGGTCGGACGTGGACCTCGCAGAAGTGGTTTAGAAGGACTTACATTTTTATCATGAATCTGGCGAAAAATCGTTTTTTTATGAAACCACGACTGAGTCGGCTCCTAGTGTGGTCTCGCAAAAACTCATCCTTGAGTGAAACCCGGGCAGAGAAAAGGCCAGCCTGCGGGCTGGCCGAGGAGTTTCGGGCGAGAGATTATTTTGCTGTTCGGCTGCCGAAAAGGACGTGTGTTTCGTGACTAAGGCCTGCGGGGAACAACAGCGAGTCGCTTCTCTTCAAACACCACGCAGCTTCAGGGATGGTCGTAGGCGGGGGTGTTGGGGTTGGGAGGTTCGTAGTCCATTCCGTACTTGTTCTTGTGGGCGGTCGCGGCCGGTCCGGCAGGTATTTCTAGAAGTCCGAGGGTAGAGCGGTTCGCCGTGACGCTGACTTGCCGCGTCATGGCGTTGAGGGTTTCCGGCAATGCCGTCTCATACCACACTCGCATGGTGTAACGTCCAGCTGGAACTTGAGGGATCACGACTTCGCCTTTTTGATTGGAAATCCCAAAATAGGGCGTATCCAGAGCAATCACGACCGCGCTCATTTCGGCGTGAATGTTGCAGAAAATGTAAGAGACCCCCGCACGATCGAAACTCACATTCCGGGTGGTACCGGCTTCGTAAAGTCCAAGATCGAACCGCTTGCCTTCGAACAGAGAAAAGACGTTGTGAAAAAACGGATCGCGATTAGGAAACTGGACCACCGCGCCAACCGGAACCACCAGCAGGTGGGGCTCGAACCTTTTGTTGTGTTGAGTGAGCCGCAGGGGATGGTTAGGAAATGGCTTAGTCGCAGTTTGCGCGCCGATGGGACTCAGCCAAACCACAACGTTCTCCGCGTGAGACGATTCGGCCTTGCCGCCGGCTTCAACCACTTTGACTCGGGCCGACAGCGTCTCCTGAGCGCCCGCTTGAGCGCATAGCAGAACGCTTGCCCAAAGCCACACTTGCCAGGGCCGGGCGGCCAGCAACCGCGCGCGTGACTTGGGGAAGATGAGCATATCTATTTAGAACAGTACTCCCATGATTAGGTTGACCTGGTCAGCGCTATTGAGCGCGCCAATTTCGGACGTCCGCAGATGGCGATATTCTGCCGAAAACAACAGATCGGATCGTGGACGGTAGATGAAGTTCATCATGGCGCTGCGATTTGACGCCAGCACCGCGGGGTAGTAGCCCACAGGAGAAGCAAACCAGTGAATGTCCGCAGAGAAAGGATCATCTACTCCAAATGCTCCGTTGAATTCGAGGCGGGGCGTCGCTGAGAACTTGATCTGCGACCAACCGCCCGCCGAATTCACGGCGCGAAAGTCCGAAGTGGGATCTAGGGGGTTCCCGCTGAAAAGGATGGACTGTCCGATGCCTCCACCCAACCCACCAACCGCGCGACCCCGATAGAACTCGCCGGAGAGCTCAACTCTGGGAGCCAGAGGGAAACGCCAATCGGCGGCGGCGGCCCATCCGTCCACGTTCCAATCAAAACCCCAATTCTGGCGCGAATAATATCCGCTGGCACCGAAGGAGGTCGGCCGGCCGTTCAGCTCTTTGTTCCAACCAATCCTCGCCGCGTAAGCCGGCTGGCCCGACGTCTCGCCCGCCTGCGGGGTGCGATGTGATCCGTACGATGGCTCCCCGGTAAGGTTATCCAGTATTCCGCCCTGCACGATCACATTCTGGCCGTCGGAGAGCTCAAACTTGTGTTCAACACGCAACTGCGGTGTCCACGCCCACAGATTTCCCGAGTATCCGAGGCTGGGAATGGCCAGTGAGGCGAAAGATGTCGGGGACAGTGGCGAGATGAAAAGGCCATCCTGTCCAACGATGAGCGAAGTGTGCTCCCAATCCAGCCGCATGTTCGCCGTACGCAGCCGCACTAGTCCGGTGTTTATGCCATCCAACGCAGCTGACGGGAAGCCGCCGCCGAAGTCCATCTGGATTTCAGCTCTGGTTTTGGCTCCCGCTAAATCGGGACCGAAGACTTCCAGGCCCAGTTCGGACTGGCGAAGGGTTGCCCCGAAGCTCGAATTTGGGCCGTAAGGACTCTTGGGGATCGCATAGGTGGGGAAGTCCAGATTGTCTACTAAACCCCCGTTGCGGAAGAGATTCAGCAACGCGAGGCCAGAAAACCTGACCCGATATTTTGAGGCGCTTTCAATCTTAGTCTGGTATTGGCTGCGAAGTTCGCCATCTAATAGCTGAGTCGTTTCTTCGAGTGCCGACACGCGTTGATTGAGCGGCGCGCTTCCGGCCGCTGTTGAGGGGACCGCCTCGGCCGGACCTACCTGGGCTTCGCCGCCGATCGGAGGAGTTCGCAGACTCTCCAACTCTTTGCGGAGTTCCGCACTCTCAGCCCGGTATTGCGCAGCCTCCGATTTCATGTCGGCAACTGCGGACCGCAGCTCCTGAACTTGTTCGCGCAATTCTTTTATTGACTCGGCCAGATTGGCGTCCGCTGACGCTGCCGCCGGCTGCTGACCTGAGGCCGAGATGCAAGTCATGGCAAACGCCATGGCAACGGAGAATCTAGCCGAACGGATGAAGAAATCCCTTTGCTGGTTCAAGGTTCCCTCCCCAAACAGAAATGTGCCCACAGGCCGTGGAAGCCGGGAATTCAGGTTCACGCCTGCTTGGTGGAGTTGATTCTGGCTTCGGCCGCGGGCTCTTCGGACGCTCCCCCGTCGCTGGTCCGGGCGCTGGGCGCAGGATGAGGAAGCGTGATGCGAAACACGGTCCCCTCAGGCGAAGTCCGCTCCACCACAACTTCACCCCCGTGATCTTGAATGATCTTCTGCACTACCGTCAAGCCAAGACCGGTCCCATTCTCCTTTCCCTGGCTGACGAACGGCTCAAACAGCGTATTCCGGATGGGGCCGGGAATGCCTCGGCCATTATCGCTGACCTTGACGTCAACTCCACTGCCATTGCCGCAAAGCTCAAGGTCCACCTTCCCCGAGCCGGAGGGCAGCGACTCGCACGCATTCAGGACCAGATTGAAGAAGGCGCGTTCCAGTTTTCGATGATCAAACCAGCCCTCAACGCTGCCCATTTGATGAACATCGATTCTGGCGTCGTGGAATTCCGGACTGGATTTGACCGTCCGAATGGCATCGTCCAAAGTGCTGCGCAAACTGCCATAGGTCGGGCGCAACGATGCCCGGGTGCGGGAAAACTCGAGCAGCGAATCAATCAGCTCAGTCATACGATTTACCGCCGCGCGCACTTCTTGATACAGGTCCTCGCGTTGTTCGCGCGAGAGATGGGATTCGCAAAGGAATTCCGCGTTGGCGACAATGGCTGCCAGCGAGTGGCGCAAGTCGTGGGAAATGGAACTGGCCATGCGTCCGATGGTGGCCAGCCGTTCCGACTCAATCAAGTTCTGCTGAGTATGAAACAAGCTCTCTCGGGTACGGTCGAAGGCGCGCGCCAACTCCGCGACTTCGTCGCCGCCGCCGGCATCCAGGGTATAGGTAAAGTCGCCCTGCTCCAAAGCCGCCACTCCCGAGAGCAAACTGGAGAGTGGACGAGTAAAGGTGTGGGAGATAAAGAACACCAGAGTGCTTCCCACTAAGACCGCCAACACTCCCAAACCCAGAAGCAGCCGGTTGAGCTTCTGCAGAAATGCGGTCGCCTGGTCGTAAGACTTAAGCACCGTGAGCCGCACATTCGGACTACCTTGCGGCGCCAGTTCAAGAGTGGTTTCCAAAAACCGCTCCTTATCCAGCTGTACCGACTGTGCCTGAGAAATGCCGCGGTCACCCTTTGGTAGCTTCTGCCGGGCGAGTTCGGCTTCGACTGCGGGGCCCAGAGTGCTGGTGACAATGTTATCTCCGTAATAAAAGGCGACTTTGCCGTTCGCGATCCGGCTGATTTGGGAGGCCACGTGATCGTCAATCTCGAACCCGATCACCAAGAATCCCAGCAGGTGGTTCGCTGCAGCCGGACCAAAATAAATTGGCTTGAGAAAAACTTCGTACAAATTCTTGGAGCCAAACCACCAACGTTCCTGATGGGACAGCGAAGAAGTCAACGACTGTTGCGCCATCTCCCGCGTGAAGCCGGGAGTATTCGTGTGCAGCGCTACCACGGTGCCACTGCGGTCAGCCAGCACAAACAAATCGCTGCCAGCCAGTTTCCAGAGCGGTGCAGAGCCATCCTGGATGGTGGCTTCATCGTGGGTGGTCATCAGCGCTCGGAGATTGGGGAGGTCGGCCAGGAGATCGGCGGAATGGCTGAGTGTGACTACTTTCTCGCGCTGGAAGCTTTGGAATGTGCTTACCGAGTTTTGCAGGTCGGAAAAAATCTCTTGCCGCACCTCCGACCGCACACTTTGCCGGACCAGAAGCAGGCTCAAGGAGGTCAGGCCGGCCGTGATCAGAACCATGGAGAGCAGAAACTTGGTTTGTAATCGGACTCTGACCATGCGGCTCGCCTCGCGCCGATCCTAGCTCACGAACTTATAGCCTACACCGTGCACGGTCCGGAAATGTACTGGATTGGCGGGGTCTTTTTCCAGTTTCTGGCGCAGCTTCAGGATGTGATTGTCCACCGTCCGAGTGGACGGGTAGTTGTGGTATCCCCAGACTTCGTTGAGCAGTTCATCGCGGGTGATGACGCGCTCGGCGTTCTGTACCATGAATTTCAAGGTCTTGAATTCCTGAGCCGTCAGAGCAATGGTCTGGTTTTCCCGACTGATCTCCATTTTGGTGAAATCAATAAACACTTCCCCGAAGGAGAATTTTTCCGTGACCGAGGGCCGCGTCGTCCGCCGCAAAGCTGCGCGCACCCGGGCTAGCAATTCCCGCGGACTGAAGGGCTTGGTCACATAATCGTCCGCGCCAAGTTCGAGCAGCAAAACTTTGTCCGAAACATCGCTGGTTGCGCTCAGAACAATGATGGGAACTGCCGGAGAATGTTGCTTGAATTCGTGGCAAAGCTCGCGGCCTGAGATGCCCGGCAGTCGCAGGTCAAGCACCACAGCGGAAGGCGTAGCCAAGCGAAAGTCTTCGAGCGCCGACGTTCCGTCCGGTGAGATCTGTACCCCGTAGCCTTCGGCTTCGAACAGCCGCTGCAAGGCTTTTTGAACTGCGCGATCGTCTTCCACCACCATGATGCGCTCTACGACGGTGGCTGCCCGCTGTGGAAGTCTTTGGGGACCCGGCAGCGGTGAGTAAGGATGATCCGTGTTCTCTCCCACGCGAAGCATAGCTTTTTCTTTCCCCCTTTTTCCTCGCGCCTGGCGAGGTTGACGTACACCAAGATTACTACCACCGGGCGCGGTGCGGGTACGGACGGGCGCATGCTTGACAATCTTTTTACAAGCGGAAGCGGTCTTCCGATGTTGCTTTTCAGTCATTTAAGGAGAGCCTGACCAGGTCAGAGCCGTGATCAGATTCTACGACGGACAAGCTGCTGCAGCCTTGCACAATCCAGTCGGCACCCGCCGTCTCCAACTCAGGATCAGTGGCGGTGGTTCTAAAAGCCACCACCAAAGCGCCAGCGGCCTTTCCCGCTCGAATCCCAGCTGGCGCGTCTTCGAAAACCAGGCATTTCGGCGCTGGAACCCCCAGCAGGACTGCGCCTTTGCGGTAAGGTTCGGGATCTGGCTTGCCATTCGTCACATCATCGGAAGTCAGCAGCCGTCGAGGAATGGGGAGGCCCGCGGCTTTCAGCCGCACTTCTGCCAACGGACGCGCGCATGAGGTCACAATCGCCCATCGATCGGGGGGAAGGGAATTAAGCAGTTCACGAGCACCGGGCAGCGGCACCACACCGGCGGTATCCTCAATCTCGCCTCTTAGGACAACTTCGTTTTCTGCCACGAAGTTGGCATTGGGAAGAAGATCGCGAATGGTGGCGAGGCTGGGACGCCCATGCGCCAGTCGCACGGTTTCTTCCGGATCAAAGCCGTGACTGAGGGCCCACTTCGTCCACACGCGTGCGACGGCGGGCGTGGAATCCACCAGCACGCCGTCAAGATCAAATAGCAGACCGCTGCACGTAACCTCAACCATGATTAAACATATCAGCAGATTTGAGTGGAATGGCACTGCTTGTGTGGGCCCTTGGCTCGACAGCCGAGGACGGCTGTCCCCACACAGTGAATCCGTCTAGCTCATCCGAGCGAAAATCTGCTTCAGGGCAGGGTACAGCTGCCGGTAGTTCTCATACTGCTGCTTGATCGCCTCAGCCGAACGCGCTTCGGGACGCACTTGCGTCTGCACACTTACCACGGCATCGCAGGCTTCTTCGACTGATCCCCAGAATTTCGCTCCTACGCCAGCTAACAACGCCCCACCGTACGCCGCGCCTTCTTCTGCGGTCAGAATTTCCACTTCTTGCTCATACACATCGGCTTGGATCTGCCGCCACAAGTCGGAGCGGGCCCCGCCTCCCCCCAGCCGAACCTTGCTTACCGGAACCTGCATTTCGGCAAAAAGCGAAAATGTGTCTTTGAGGCTGAACGCCACGCCTTCGAGTACCGCCCGCACCACGTGTCCGCGAGTGTGACTGGCGGCAAGCCCGGTCAAAGTCGCGCGCGCGTTCGGATCAAGATGCGGCGTGCGTTCTCCCATGAGGTAAGGCGCCCACAGCACTCCGTCGGACCCGGCCGGAACCGCGGCGGCTTCCCGCGCGAGTTCGTCGAAAGAGGGCTCGGCGGAGTCATCCCGGAGGAGATCACGGAGCCAGGTGAATGAGAGTCCGGCGGCCTGGGTGACGCCCATTACGTGCCAGCGGCCGGGGATTGCGTGACAGAATGTGTGCACGCGCCCCTTTGCATCCATGGCGGGGGTGTCGGTCGCGGCAAACACCACGCCTGACGTCCCAATGGTCGCGCTTACCACGCCTGCCCGCACAATTCCCATGCCCACCGCGCCTCCCGCCTGGTCTCCAGCGCCAGCAACGACGGGCGTTCCCGGCTTCAGCCCCGAGTGTGCGGCTCCGGCTTCAGAAATGCGCGCACAAACTTCTGGAGACTCGAACAGCTTCGGCAGACAGCTCATCGCCAAGCCGGCAGCTGACATCATTTCCTCCGACCACCTCCGGTGCGCTACGTCGAGCATCAGAGTACCGCTGGCATCGGCGACATCCATTGCGTGTTCGCCGGTGAGACGGAGGCGAACATAATCTTTCGGAAGCAACACTCGCCGGAAGCGTTTCCAAATTTCCGGTTCGTGATCCCGCACCCACAGCAGTTTGGTCAGAGTGAAATTGGTGAGCGCAGGATTGCAAGTCAACTCGATGATCCGCTGAGGGCCGAGCTTCGCGTTCAGCCAGTCGCACTGCGCCTGCGTGCGCTGATCACACCAGATGAGCGCCGGCCGGAGTACTTGATTGCGCTCATCAAGCAGCACCGCCCCGTGCATTTGGCCGGCTAGACCAACGCAAATAACGTTTGGATTCCCAGCGTCAGCGAGTACTTGCCGGATCGCCGAACCTGCTGCCTTCCACCAGTCATGCGGATCCTGCTCCGCCCATCCGGTTTGCGGCGAAGCAAAGGGAGCATGCTCACAGGTCGCAGAACCGGCGATGGCGCCGGCGCGGTCCACCAGCACTGCGCGGGTGCCGCTGGTGCCAACGTCAATTCCGAAAACGTAGTCCATTCGTTTGAATCCGGTTGTTTTATTTGCCCTGATTTTCGGGCGAGCGAGTCAGTGTAGCAGATGAAGCCGGCCGCTCTGAATAGGCGAAACCGCTTTCCAGCCGGCGTCTGGAATCCAATTCTCTTGCGCGGAGGCTGCTTGGGAAGCATAAGCGCCTTGATGGCCCCGATTATTTCCTGGATGATGCCGTCGTGGCTTTGCAGACGCCGCTCCAGTTCTTCCATCTTGTCCGCGGGTTGACGATCGTTGACCAGTATCTCGCTTAGCCGTACGAAAGCGCGCACCACAAATATGCTCATTTGGGCGGCCCGTGCGGAGTTGAGCACGGTCGCAGCCATGATCGTGCCAGGTTCGGTGAACGCGTATGGCATATAACGGCGTCCACCTCGTCTCGTGTTTGAGGTTGCAGTTTGCAACCTCAAGCTCTCGTGCTCCTCTGCGGTGATCTGGAAAATGAAGTCTGCCGGGAATCTTCTGCGGTTCCGGTTGACTTGCTGGTTGAGGCGTTTTACCGACACCCCATAAAGCTTCGCCAGATGGGTATCCAGAATGACCTTCTGATTACGGAGAGTCAGAACCCGCAATTCCTCGGGTACGGTGAGTGTGGTGGCAGAGGTTCGCATGATGACGAAACCCATGCTACTCGTTTGAGGTTGCAAATTGTGGCCTCAAACGCGAAATAAGTTTTCCCGTTTCGGGCAACTACCGGCCATGAGAATAGGACGTTGATCCGAGTCGAGCTTGCTACGTCACGCTCACTTCCGTATACGTCCCATAAACTTCGCGCAACGCTTCGCAAATTTCGCCGACGGTGGCGTAGGCACGGACGGCGTCGATAATGTAAGGCATGGTGTTCGCCGGGGAGATGTTTCCGTTCGACTCGACGCGGACCTCTTGCGCCGCTGCTTTCTTCAGGGCATTGAGGCAGCGCTGTACCTCTTCATTGGACCGCCGCGCGCGAAGCGCTTTCAGCTTTGCCGATTGCTGCTGGGCGATGCTTTCATCTATATAGAGAATGTGCGGCGACGTTTCCTCGACCACAAACTCATTCACTCCGACGATGACTTTTTCTTTCTTTTCCGCCGCGCGTTGATACTGGTATGAAGCTTCAGCGATTTCCTTTTGCGGATATCCGCGCTCGATCGCTTTGACCATTCCGCCCATGGCGTCCAGCTTGTTGAAGTAATCGAGGGCGCCATTCTCCATTTGCAGGGTCAGATTTTCCAGGAAATAGGACCCGCCCAAAGGATCAACCGTTTGGGTCACGCCGGATTCGTAGGCAATAATCTGCTGGGTACGCAGAGCAATGCGCGCGGCTTCTTCGGTGGGTAAGGCGAGGGCCTCGTCGTAGGCGTCAGTATGCAGCGACTGGGTCCCGCCCAGCACCGCGGCCAGCGCCTGAATCGCCACTCGCGCAATGTTGTTCATCGGCTGCTGGGCAGGCAGTGAGACGCCGGCAGTCTGAGTGTGAAAGCGCATTAGCCAATTGCGCTGGTTCTTGGCGCCGAAGCGGTCTTTCATTACGTGATACCAAATCTTCCGCGCGGCGCGGTATTTCGCGATTTCTTCAAAGAAGTCGTTATGCGCGTTGAAGAAGAAACTCAGACGGGGGCCGAACTCATCGACGTCGAGGCCGCGGCGTTTCGCCCACTCTACGTACTCGACGCCGTCATAAAGCGTGAATGCCAGCTCCTGTACGGCGGTCGAACCGGCCTCGCGGATGTGGTAGCCGCTAATGGAAATGGTGTTGAATCGCGGAGTGAATTTCGATCCAAACTCGAAGGTGTCCACCACCAGCCGCATCGAGGGGGCAGGCGGATAAATATATTCCTTCTGCGCGATGTATTCCTTCAGAATGTCGTTCTGAATGGTGCCGGAAATCTTCTTCCAGTCCGCGCCCTGCTTTTCCGCGACCACCAGATACATTGCCCACAGGACCGAAGCGGGTGAATTGATAGTCATCGAAACCGTTGTCTGCTCAAGGTCAATGCCGTCGAACAGAATCTCCATGTCCTCGAGCGAATCAATGGCCACGCCGCACTTGCCGACTTCGCCTTCGCTGGCCGGGTGGTCGGAGTTGTATCCCATCAGAGTGGGAAGATCGAAGGCCACCGATAGACCGCTGCCGCCATGGTCCAGCAGATATTTGTAGCGTTGATTGGTCTCTTCCGGCGATGCAAATCCCGAAAACTGGCGCATCGTGTACATCTTCCCGCGATACCCGGTGGCGTGAATGCCGCGCGTAAAGGGCGGCTGCCCGGGATAGCCCAGGTACTCCTCGTAATTCCAGTCGTCGGGCAGATCAGCTTGAGTGTAGAGACGCCGGATAGGAACTCCGGAAATCGTGGTGAAGCGCGCGCGTCCGTGCTCGTCAAGGTTAATGCCGGTAGGCGCACTGATTGGTTTTTCAGGATTCTTCTCAAGCGCCGGAAGCAGCGTCTTCTCCGCCCAGCGTTTTTCGGAATCAGACGGATGGCGATTCGCAGTGATGTCTGCGATCGGCGATTCGGGAATCTCGGAACCAACCGGAGAATGCTTCTTGTCCGCCATGCGCACCGCTTTCTAGCTCGATCATAGGAGAGGTACTGCAGCAGGGCAACCCGCATCGGCGACCACTCGGTCGGTTACATCTTGTGATCTCGCCCCATCTCCCACGCCTTCGCATACTTCCAGGACACATAGATCGCATGATAGAAGTGGAGCAAGAAACCCTCGCGGCCGTCCAGAAACCCGAGCCGGAAAACGTAGTTATGAATAAAAGTCAGCTTCGGCCGCAGCACAATGTTCATCAGGCTGAAGCCGCGACGGCCCTTTACAACAGCAACCTCCGCTCCGGAAGACGAATAGCTGTTCATGTGGTCAATGTAGCCACGGAGGGTAGGGTAGGCATTGTGGATGAGCGCATGTTGGAGTCTACCGGTCGGCCCGGTCACTTTAATGGTGGGATGCGCGCCGTATTCCTCGAACTTGCCCGCGCCACGCCGGATCAGGCGCAACTTGCGATCCGGATAAAAGCCGCCGTGCTTAATCCAGCGGCCTAGAAAGAAATTCTTACGGGGAATCCAGAAGCCGCTGGCGGCGCTGTTGTGCTCGATTGCGGTATTGCATGGTTCGACGAATGTTCCGGCGCCATACGAGCGCGCGATCTCCATCGTCCGGTCAGTCGAACCAGAGTCCACAACGATGATTTCGCCTTTTCCATCGCGCACCAGCGGCATCACACTGTCGAGCGTGCGCGGAAGGTTGGCCTCTTCATTGAGCGTGATCAGAACGACGGAGAATCTCACCAGAAGAGAATAAACCGGAACCCAGCAAGCCTCTAATCATTGTGAGGATGCGGCAGCGGACCATTCACGTCGCATGGTCCGCCTTCGCGGAGGGCAGAGAACCCGAGGACAGAGAACTGGGCTAACTGCTACGGCGTGGTCGCCTGAACGTCCGTACGCGGCGCCACAAAGGGAATCTTCGGCGCATGCGTCACTTCGCCCTTTTCCGCATCGCCCATGTCAATGCCCGCGTGCTCGATCAGCAGGCCAGTTGCTCGATCCAGTTCGACTTGGGCCTTTTCGTAGGCCGCCATGGCCGAAACCAGGTTCGATTCCGCCGTAGCCAGTCCGGACTGGTTCTGCAGAACTAAAGTTGAAGTCGAAGCACCCAGGTTGAATTTCTTCTGCTCGGCATCCAGCGATTGCTTCGCCAGTTCCACCGCTGCTTGCGCAGATTGCACCGCCGCACGGTTCTGCGTTACGGAGAATTGAGCATTGCGGACTTCGATCCTTACCTGGTTTTCCAATTGCTGCAACCGCATCTGCGATTGGCGGTATTCAAGTTGCGACCGAACGGACAGAGCCTGAGCTGAGCGATTGCGAATGGGAATGGTCAGCGTCACGCCCACACCTTTATCCGAAGCAGTCGAGTTAACCAGTTGGTCCAAGGTATCCGAATAACCCACTGAGGGCACGGGAGAAGCAACGCAACCAAATCCTTTGCAACCATTCGAAGCGAGGTTCAATGGATTCTGGGTCCCGCCGAGACCAGATCCACCGTAGTAAGCAAACAAATCCAGACTGGGCAGAAGCGCATTCTTGATCGCCTTTTTGCTAATGTCGCGATTGGCAAGATCAATCCGATTTTCCGCCAACTCAGCCCGGTGTTGCAGGGCTTCGTTGATCAAATCCTCGGTAGGTACCACTGGTTCTTGGTCGGGTAGCGCCATGGTTGTGGTTGGTATCACCTCGGCGCTGGCCAGCGTGGGATCTTGCAACGTCCGGCTGAGTGCGTTTTTCATCAACAACTGCTGCAAGTCGAGGTTGGTTTGCGCTTGAATCAAGCTCTGCTGATCGGCGGCCACCGTGTTCTGGGCCCGCACTACTTCGATTGGGGCCAGGCTACCAATCTGCACCTGTTTCTGATTGTCAGATAATGTCTTCTGGGCGAACGCCAGGGACTCCTGTGCGACGCGGACATTTTCATACGCGAACACCAGGTTCCAGTACAGATTTTCGATCTGGTCCACAGTTGTGATGATCTGAAGCCGGAAGGCAACATCGGTGATCTCACGATTGTTCTTGGTGATGCGGATCAAGCGATTATTGGCGTTGAAGCCGAACCCCTGCAATAGATGCTGGGTGAGCCTGAACTGAAAGGAGGAGTTCAAACTTGGGCTATAGGTATTAAAGCTGCTGTTAGAACCCAGACGCGAGTTGTTGAAGCCTATCAGCATGTTCGTCCCCGACTGAAAACCTTGCTGGTAGCTGAAGTTACCCGTTGTTGATCCCTGGCTCAGAATGGGGGCGCCTGTAAACGCGTTGGTGGCCACCGAGTGACCACGATCAAACTGCAATGTTCCGCTGATGATCGGATCGAAGCTGCTAATTATTGGTCCCAATCCTTCAGTACTCGTCAGTCCGAGCGATCCAGCGCCAATTCCGCCTGCTCCGGTGCTGGTTCCACCAGGACCTGAACCCACAGATCCGCTTAGGCCGCCAACCCCGCCTCCTGGCGTGTTCTGTACCACGCCAAAGTTGACGCCAAGAAACTGATTCGCTCCCGACTCCGCGCGCAGCACGTCGGTGTCAGCAATGCCGAAGTTGTAGCGTTGGATCGCGATATCCATGTTGTTCTCGAGCGCCAGAGAAACCGCGTCATCCATGGAAAGATAGATCTTTCCATTGCGCATGAGTTGATCAAGCTTGGGCGAATTCGTCAGATCAGGCGAGCTAATCTCACGCGCTGTGTAGGGCGCAAGCGGATTAGGGAAATACCCTCTGGGTTTGGAGTAATTCGTCATCTCAAACCGTTGATGCGGCGCCGGCGCCTGCGGCAGGCTGGCCTGCGGTGATCCGCTGCTCTGGCCGGCGGCAGCCTGGCTGGGAGTAGTTTGGCTTGGTGCAGTCTGGGCGTCTTGCGCCCACATGCCGGCGGGGAAAGCGACCACTAAAACCGTCGCGACTAGGTGCCGAACTGCACCCTTCAAAGATGACAATGACATGCGATCCTCTCCATTATTGCGTTTTACAAACTAGAATCTGGGCCAAACGAATCTGGTCAGGCGAACCTGCTCAAAGCTGTACTACGCAAAGAGACGCTTCAGGGTTCCCCATATCTGCGACATGGCAGTAACCGAAGACCTGCACAGCAACTCATACCTAAGGAATTCATCAGTATAGCTGAGGCGTTGGACTCGCGTTCTCATTCCTGATACGGATAAACAATGTAATCTTGGATGCTCATTCTTCCTGCGGGATTCGATTTCTGCATGCGTAATATCAAGCTGATACTGTCCTATGACGGCACTGGTTTTTCCGGTTGGCAAGTCCAGCCCGACGTGCCGACCATTCAGGGAACTCTAGCCTCGGCTATTGGACGGATTACTGGAGAAAAAGTACTGCCTCAGGGTTCCGGACGGACCGACGCTGGAGTTCATGCCATGGCCCAGGTTGCCACGTTTCAGACTGAGTCGCGGGTTCCCGCGCCGAACGTTCTGGTCGCGCTCAATGACATTCTTCCTCCTGCGATTCGAGTGCTGGAAGCGACGGAAGTGCCCGCTGAATTCCACCCCCGAAAGTCGGCCACGGCAAAAAGCTATCGCTACCGGATTTACCGGGAGGCCGTCTGCCCGCCGTTTCTTGCCCACTATGTCTGGCACTATCCTTATCCGCTGGACGAGAACGCCATGCAGGAGGCCGCGCCGCTGATTGAGGGCGAGCATGATTTCACGGCGTTCGCGGCGGTGGACGCGGAGAAAGGTGTTAACCACGAAGATCACCCTTCGACTTCGCTCAGGGCAGGCTTTGGTGCACGAAGCAACATCCGAACAATTTTTTCTTCGCAGTGGCAGCGCCGGCGAGAAGAACTTGTCTATGAAGTCCGCGGGAACGGATTCCTCCATCACATGGTTCGCAATCTGGTAGGGACTTTCCTGCTGGTCGGAAAGGGAACGCTGAAGCCGCAAGATGTCGTTACAATTCTGGAAGCTAAGAACCGTTCGGTCGCCGGCGCGACCGCTCCCGCAAGTGGGTTGTATCTGGTCAGCGTGGAGTATTCGGAGCTGGAGGAGCCACGACCGGTGAAGCATGGGAATTGAAATTCAAGTGCCGGGGGCAAGGGTAGTCTCAACCAATCCCGCCACCGGCGAAGTCCTACGCGAGTTCGATTGCGCCAGCGCTACCGAAGTACAGGCGGCAGTAGCCCGCGCCCACGCCGCGCAGCCTGCGTGGCGGGTCATTGCTGTGCGCAAGCGTCTGGACATCATTGCGACATTTCAGCAACTCTTGAATGAACGTAAGCAGCATGTTGCGCGTCTCATTACCTCAGAAGCCGGCAAACCCATCGCCGAGGCTCTCCTAACAGAAATCCTTGTGGTGCTCGATGCCGTCCGCTTTCTGCTTGAGGAAACCTACGCTTTCCTGAGAGAAGAGCCGCTTCCGCACGGAAATCTCGCAACCAAAGCCAAGTCCGGCCGCTTGATTCGCGAGCCTTACGGTGTAATCGGAATCATTTCGCCCTGGAATTATCCCTTTTCCATCCCCGCGACCGAGACTTTGGCGGCGCTCGCCACCGGGAATGCTGTTGTCCTGAAGCCGTCGGAACTGACACCGCTCTGCGCGCTTGAACTCGCATCGCTGCTGCACGACGCCGGAGTTCCTGAAGGCGTCTTCCAGGTTGTCATCGGGGAAGGCCCGGCCGGCGCGGCGCTCATCGAATCCGCGATCGACAAACTTATCTTCACCGGCAGCGTCTCGACCGGTCGCCGAATTGCCCAGACTGCCGGCGCCCGACTGCTTCCGGTGGTCCTCGAATTGGGCGGGAAAGATCCGATGCTCGTCCTCGACGACGCCGATGTGGACGTTGCCTCCAGCGGCGCGGTTTGGGGAGCGTTCGTCAACGCCGGGCAGGCATGTCTTTCCGTCGAGCGTTGTTATGTTCAGCGAAGTATTTACGAGACATTTGTTTCCGCGTGTGCGGAAAAAACTAAACGGCTTCGTGTCGGCAACGGAGCCGAACCCAACACTGACATCGGCCCTTTGATCCGCAAACGGCAGCTTCATGCCGTCGAACAGCAGGTCGAGGACGCTCGTTCGCACGGCGCGCAGGTGGTGACCGGCGGAGAACGCCTCACCTCCCTCGGCCCAAACTACTACGCGCCAACGATTCTCGCCGATGTTAGCCATGAAATGCTCATCATGCGCGAAGAGACTTTCGGTCCGGTGCTCCCCATCATGCCCTTCGATTCCGACGCCGAGGCCATTCGTCTGGCCAACGATTCGGACTACGGCTTGGCCGCAGGCGTGTGGACGTGTAATCGCCTGCGCGGCGAAAAAATCGCGCGTCAAATCAACGCTGGGGCCGTCATGGTCAACGATGCTATCTCCTGCTTCGGAATCAGCGAGGCTCCGCACGGCGGCGTGAAAGCCAGCGGCATCGGACGCACCCACGGCCGCTTCGGTCTCGAAGAAATGGTCTGGATCAAATATCTCGATACGGATCTACTGCCTCGCATGAAGAAGCCCTGGTGGTACGGCTACAGCTCAGGATTGAGTGAGGCGGCTGGCGGGTTGCTGGATTTTCAGTTTGCCCAAAGGCTCGGAAACCGACTCAAAGGCGGAATACGCTCGCTGCCGTTGATCTGGCGGCCAAGGCTCTAGCTTTCTGCTTGCATCGTAGCTAGTACTCCCTGAGCTTGCTCCGAGTTCTCCAAGCGCGCCAGAAACGCCCGCCGCAGCGCAGCTCGCGTCACTCGTCCAGCAATGTACGACCGGTACAAGGCTTCACCAGGCTCACTGCTGGTGCGGCTTTCCCATCCGACTGCCGGACACAGCAATCTCGATCCAAAATGCGCCAGTGCATCCTCTACTTCCTTGGTGATGACCGTCGGCGGTCTCATCCCGCGGCAGGCGTGATGCAGAAAGCGAGACGATTCTTCCGCCGCCGCCGCCATTCGAAATTCGCGGACATAGAAAGTGTTGGTTGCGGCCACGAAAACACAGCCGCGTTCTTCCAGCGCAGCGCGAGCACCTTCGTCTGCAACCGATGCAACCTCATTTACGGAAACTACTTCTGGCAGCGAATCTGCCAAGAATTTCGGCTGGGTGCCGTTGCGAGGCGAATCCAAACGGAACCCAAGGCTCTTTGCCAGCGAAAAGATCAGGTTGTAAACCGCGGGAGCAAAATCCGGCACATCGTCCGCAGCCCCATTCCATTTGTCGAAGCACATCCGGTAGCTTTCGTATTTTTCCAGCGGACTGGAATTGAACACGCACACCGCATCGTCGCCGATGCTCACCGCCGCAGCCTGCTCTCCGACCGCCTGCCAGTAGAGTGCGTCCACGTTCTGCAGAACGGTGAGAACCCGGGCCTCGGACGCTGTCTCCTTTATGACACGGAGCAAATGCTGCGGCGCCATGTGCGATTCTCCGAACAGCACGACCAGCGCCGCGCTGGAATGCTTTTCCCGCATTTCGGAAATCTTCGCCGCCGCATGACGGTCGCGCGAACCAATCCTGCGCAAGTCGTCCCGCGGCATGCAGTCAAGTCCGTAAACCCCCTCGCCGTGATCGCGCGCTGTGGCCAGCAGTTCGTAGCACGGATCCCAGTCGTATCCCCATTCCCGGTCAAAGCGTAGCCGCTGCCGCAGTTCTGCTTCGCCAATCTCTCGCCGCCACCAAGCGTCAAGAATATGCTGGTCACGCGACAGCACTGCCTCCAAGCCCAGGGCCACGGGGCGGCCGCGTGCCAACTGTTCGAGTAATCCAGCCGCAAACCGTTGCGATGCCGGCAGAGCGTGGTAGTCGGCGATCAGCAGAATGTCCGCCGCCGCGACTTTGGAATTTAGCTGTTCGGGATTGAGAACTGCGTCGTATCGCCGAAAGGCTTGAGCAAACTCGCGTAGATACTTGCGCCCGTGGGCGGAATCCCGCGGGCCGAGTTCGCGACGTACGGCTGCCAGAGCGTGCATCTGCGCCGCCGTCCGCCGCGTCTCCGGATTGCTACCCGTCTTCATCTGGTCTTGACTCTCCGCGCCAAGCTCCCTATGCTCAGACTTCTTGTGTCGGGCGGACCTGCCCTCGCCCGCCAATCTCTGGAGCGCCTAATTGCCTGACTCGCCCCAAAATCTGACTATCGCCACCACCGGCGCCAGCGGTTCGCTATTCCTCCGCCACCTCTTGCTCGCCGTCGAACGCGACAAACGCGTTCAGACTGTCAACTTCATCGTCTCCGACAGCGCACTACGCGTTATTGCTGAAGAACTTGGACTCCGCGGCCGCAGCAATCTGGTAAGCCAGGTGTTGGGACGCGCCTCCGGCAAAATCCATCAGCAATCCGACGCCGATATCGGCGCTAACGTTGCCAGCGGTTCTTATCCCGCCGACGCCATGATCGTTATTCCATGCAGCGTAGGAACGCTTGCCCGCATCGCCAACGGCATCGCGTCGCACCTCATCGAACGCGCCGCCGACGTCTGCCTAAAAGAAAAACGTCCGCTGGTGCTCTGCGTTCGTGAAACCCCGCTCAACAAAATTCACATCCGCAACATGTACCGCGCGGCCGATGCAGGGGCTACCGTCTTTCCCCTAATTCCCGCCTACTACTTCCGTCCTGCCACGCTCGACCAGATGGCCCACGAATTTGCCTGCCGCGTCCTCGCCCACATCGGACTGCCGCAGCCGGATGCTTTCCGCTGGAAAGGGTGAAGGAACGGGTTTCAAAGGTGCTTTCCCTAAACCTTGAAACGTGAAACCTTCAAACTTTGCCTTTCTGCCGCGTCCGGGAGGAACCTTCAGTCTAGGAGTGCGGAAGGCCGAGCCACAGATTCCGTCCGGTCATGTACGTATGCGGCAGAGAACCGCAAGGTTCCACACGGCTCTCTAAGACACAACCGACGCTGAGTCCCGTCGCCGCAGGTCTGTATCATTAGAACCGAGAGCCAAAGAACCGAGAGCCAAGAGCCAACAGGTAAGAGCCAAGAACCGGTGTCCAAACCCTTCGCCATCTCGATCGTCCGCACCCTCCGCGAGCGCGGTCAGCAGGCCTATCTGGTCGGCGGTTGCGTACGTGATCTCTTGCTTGGTCGCGAACCCGGTGACTACGACGTCGCCACCGACGCCACCCCGGACGAAGTCATGCGCATTTTTCCGGACACCTACGCTGTCGGTGCGCAGTTTGGGGTAGTCCTGGTCCCGATTCCCGACAACCCACAACAATCTGTCATCCCGAGCGAAGCCGGAGTTTCGCGGAGCGAGAGTCCGGCGCAGTCGAGGGACCTGCTTTTAGGCAGCACCTCGAAAGCCGCCCACGTCGAAGTCGCTACCTTCCGCTCCGACATTGGATACAGTGACGGCCGCCATCCTGACCAGGTCCGCTTCAGCCGCGATCTTCGCGAAGACGTGCAGCGCCGCGACTTCACCATCAACGGCTTGCTGCTTGATCCTTTGAATGACGAAGTTCTGGACTACGTCGGCGGACAGAAGGACCTGGAAGCGAAAATCATCCGCGCTATCGGCGACCCCGCGCTGCGTTTTGCCGAAGACAAGTTGCGAATGCTGCGCGCTGTGCGCTTCGCCGCGCGCTTCGAGTACGCCATCGAGCCCGCAACCATGGCCTCCATCCAAGAGTTTCCGGCGCAGATTCACCAAGTCTCGCGCGAACGGGTGCGCGACGAACTCACCAAGATGCTGATCGAAGGCCATGCCCGCCGGGCCTTCGAGTTACTCGACGAAACCGGACTGCTGCACGAAGTTCTGCCTGAGATCGAGGCCATGAAAGGGGTCGAACAGCCGCCCGAGTTTCATCCCGAGGGCGACGTCTTTGTCCACACATTGCTGTTGCTAGAAAACCTGCCGCAGCCCTGCCCTCCGACCCTTGCCTGGGGAGGCCTACTGCACGATGTTGGCAAGCCACCAACTTTTCGCCGCGCCCCCGACCGCATTCGCTTCGACTCTCATGTCGACGTGGGCGTGAAAATGGCGGAAGCCATCTGCCGCCACCTGCGCTTTTCCAATGGCGATACCGAACAGATTCGGGCGCTGGTGGACAATCATATGCGCTTCGGGGACGTCGAAAAGATGAAAGCTTCGACGTTTAAGCGCTTCGTCCGCCTGCCGCGCTTTGATGAACATCTGGAACTGCACCGCTTGGACTGCATGGCCAGCCACCGGAAGCTACGCATGTACGATTACACTCGCCAGAAAATCGCCGAGCTAACGCCGGAGGGCATACATCCCAAGCCGCTGGTCAATGGAGATGATCTGGTGGCAGCCGGATACTCTCCCGGCCCGCAATTCAAGGAAATACTCTCCGCTGTCGAAGATGCCCAACTGGAAGGCAATCTGTACTCAAAAGATCAGGCGATACGTTTCGTACGCCGCAAGTTCCCGCGAGAGGAAACCCGGCGGGCGTAACGCGAGGGTTTGTGATCGAGATTGACTCGTCGATGGAGCCCGATCTGTGGAAAATTCTTGTCAAGCCCCCTGGCGCACGTTTTTTTGATTAACTCGAAGAAACGAAAACGAAATAAAGTTCCAAAACGTGGCACCATTTCCCTCCGAACTGCTATTCTGAAAATAGAGGGACAAAAATGCCGCGTCCCTGTTTCCGCCTCCAATCGCCTGCGCGGAATGTTAAAATCAAGAACTCTCATGGAACAAATTGCACCCGCACTGGAAACAGTTGTCATCAATAGCCTGCGCCAGGCTCTGGCATCTGACGCGCCGTTGCTTGCCTGGCCCCTGGTCTGCGGATCGGCGGTGGCGGAGCGCACCCGCGCGCTGGAGTTCTCGCGCGGCGTATTGCGAGTAGAAGTCCCCGACGCAGGATGGCGTGCCGAATTGCAGCATCTTGCACACCGCTATGTAGCCATGATCAATCGCTACAAAGTCGGCACGGTCAGCAAGATCCATTTCGTGATTCGACCGGAACAGAGTGCGAGCGATGAGTGACGCGGTGATCAGTGGCCAGTTTTCTCCCATTTAACTGACCACTGGCCACCGACCACTGCCCACTGATTTCGAATGAAAGTCACCGAAAAAGACGTCACCTACGTCGCCGACCTCGCCAACCTGGAGTTGAGCGAGGACGAACGCACTCGCATGGTCCGCGACCTGAACTCGATTCTCGGCCACGTTGACACGCTCAGCGAGCTGGATACTAACGACGTTCCGCCGATGGCGCAGGTTTCCGATCGCTACGGAGTGGACGAATCCAAGCAGGGAAGCGAGCGCTTCGCCTACGCCAGCCGCGAAGACGTGCACGAAGGACTGCGCAAATCGTTTAAGCGCGAAGTGGCGCTGGCCAATGCGCCCGAATCTGATGGGACGTTCTTCCAGGTCCCGAAAGTAATTGAAAGATAAAGCTTAGACGTGACTAAGAAATGGCTAATTGCATTTTGTATGCTATCCGCTGGGGTTTCTTGTGCGCAATCAAGGGCAGACAGACAGCTTCAGTTTGACCTTTCCAAAATTGGCATGGTGATGGATGGCCGCCAGATATGTGAAGACAAAGGGCGACTGCAAGACTATCCGTCGAAGGTGATGGATCAAATCATTGCAGCCCTTCAAGGTAAGTGGTAGGCGCTATGGGACAAGTACAAAGATCAGATATTTTGGGATGCGACAGAAAGGTGTTTCAGGCTGAAAGCGCAAGAAAGTGAATTTAGATTTCCTCACCATCGATTCCGCCCGCTCCTCGGTTAAGGAGCGCAAAACCAGCGCTATCGCGTTGGCCGAGTCGTTCTACGCAAAAATTGCGGCTGATGATCCGAAGATCGGCGCGTATCTCATGCTCTCGAAAGAGCGAGCCATGTGCAAAGCTGCGGAAATAGATCGGCTGGCGGAAAAGGGCGAGAAACTGCTGCCTCTGGCCGGGGTGCCCGTTGGAATCAAAGACGTCTTGATCACTAAAGGAATTCGCACTACCGCAGGTTCGAAGATTCTTGGCAACTAC
>WNFD01002152.1_pt1 | contig 25316 bp, 25 predicted proteins | sample 5400491 | NCBI WGS metagenome assembly WNFD01 (sample SAMN13153343, study PRJNA577476) | soil metagenome | isolation source: 120 cm saprolite under Douglas fir tree site 2 hole 2 replicate 2 | place: USA:California | collected 2015-04-18
CCGGCGAGTTCCAGAAAGGCTTTGTCGGAACCCATGCGGGCGCTCTTGCCCCCGGCCAGGATGAAGGCGGTGATGGGGTGCACCTGGGGATAATACTAGGAACCGCAACCTGTCAAGAATCTGGTTCACGGTCATGGAGTGAACCAAGCATCGGCCGTCCGCTGCACGAAAGTAACCTATCGGATTTGGCAATTCCGGTGGATGATGGGTGTCGAAAGGTCCACTTCTCGCAGAGTGCGCGAGAGATGGGACACCCAGTGCTTCCCAAGTAAGGCGAAATCCGATGGCCCAGAAGTTGTTAGATGTTCTGCTGTTAGGTCGCTGCTCCCACGAGTTTTCCTGGCCCCGGCGTGGCGCCGATGGCCAGTACTACCAGGTGTGCTTGTTATGCGCCTCGGAGTACCACTACGACTGGACGACCATGCGCCGGACGGAGCGGGTGAGTCACGAGGGGGCGGAGAGTACAACGTCGTCGAAACGCCGGCAACACGTCCGCAAACCGACCTGGGTGCCGCGGGCGCGCAGGATCAAGATGGATGCTCCGGTGCGCTACCGGGTGAAGAACCTGGGGACGTGGAGCGAAGGCACGATTGCGAATTTGAGCCAGTCCGGAGTGCTGCTGCTGGGGTCGCAGCGGTTTCCGGAAAACACTCTGGTGGAGATGGTCTTCGAGATGCCGGAAGAAATCTCGGGCCAGAGTTCGTGCACTGAGGGACTTCGCCTTGCAAGAACTTGCCCCGGATTTCCACTGATCTACACGGATTTACCTCTCTTCTAAACTCGGCAGGTAGTACCCAGAGCGCGCCTTGTCGCCGTATTTTCGCGAAATCCGCGGCCCGGGCTTGCGGGCTTTTTCAACAGCCATGGCGTTGAAGAGGTCCCGGCTTGCATCTAAACTGGAAGAAACCCACTTATATCATCAGGAGCAAAGGCCATGAAAACAATATCTTGTTTGTTCTTTCGGAGTGCGCTGCTGGTTGCGGTGCTGGGGCTTGGGGTGGGGTGCGCTAAGCCTCCGAACGACGCGCAGGTCACGTCTGAGATTCAGACCAAGCTGGGCGCTGATTCCGGATTGCAGAACAAGCGGCTCACGGTGCAAGCCGCGAACGGCACGGTGACGCTTTCGGGGACGGTGGACACCGATGCGGAGCGGGAAGTCGCAGCCAGGTACGCGGCTTCGGCTCCGGGAGTCAAACAGGTGATCAACAACCTGCAGGTGGCTCCGATGGCGGCGAGCGCGGAGTCGGTGCCCGCGCCGGCTGTGGTTACGCCTCCCGCGACCTCGCCTGCGAAGGCGGAGAAGCCTTCTCCGGCTGCGAAGAAACACCAGCGACCGTCGCAGGACGCGTCGAACCAAATGGCACGGTCCGCTCCTCCGACTGAGCAATCGGCGCCACCGGCGACAGGTGCTCCGCCGGCACAGACCGCACCACAGGAGGCGTCTGCGCCTCCGCCACCGCCGGAGCCGCAGAAAGTTACGATCCCTTCCGGGGCATCCCTGGCGGTGCGCCTGGTGGATACGATAGACAGCGCAACCGCACAAACGGGGGACACGTTCCACGCTACGCTTGACGTTCCAGTGGCAGTGGATGGAGATGTTGTGATTCCGGCGCACTACGATGTGGACGGACACATCGTGAACGCGCAAGCCTCGGGAAAATTCGCGGGCCGCGCGCTGCTGGAGTTGCAGCTTGACCGCGTCAAGGTGGGGGAGCGGTGGTACAACATCCAGACTGACCACTTCAAACAAGAGACTGGCTCGCGAGGGAAGAACACGGCGGAGAAAGTTGGCGGCGGCGCCATTGCGGGAGCAATCCTGGGTGGCATTTTTGGTGGCGGCAAGGGCGCGGCCATCGGTTCGGTTGCGGGTGCGGGCGCGGGCGGCGGAGTACAAGCCGCGAGCAAGAAGCCTGACATCAAATTGTCTTCCGAGAAAATCCTGACGTTCACGCTGCAGGCGCCGGTTACTATAGTACCCACCACGAAGCCCGCACGCGAAGGCAAGAAGCTCGAGCCCAGCACACAACAGTGAAAAAATTTGCAGTGACGAAAGCGCGGCACTGAGCCGCGCTTTTTCCTTGCGCTTTCTTGCACCAGCGTGTAATCGTGTCCTGCGATTCGTGCTAAATTCTGTACAGCGAACACTGCACCTTCTGCCGCTTCTTCAGGTACGCCACTCGGTCGATCTCGCGATGATCAAACGGCACATCTCGATCCACAAGTTTGAACCGCAATGGTCGGACCGGGCTGTGTGGTATGGATCTGCCCTGGCGGCGACGGCGCTTTCGTGGTGCATCTGGGCGCTCTCCCCGGTGATGCATCAAGACCCATTCGTCATCTTCATCCTGGGAGTGGTGTTCACAGCGCGCTTCTTTGGCTTTGGGCCGGCAGTGCTGTGTACTTTCAGCTCTGCGCTGGTGCTGGATTATTTTGTGTTTCGGCCAAGGCTGGGGGTTGCGGCTTCTGAAATCGAGTTCCAGCGGGTGGGGGTTTTTGTCCTGATCTCGGTGCTGGTGGCGGGATTGGCGCGGCAGAGGTCGCGGGCGGAGACGCGAGCGGACGAAGTGCGGCAGCAATTGGCTGCGATCGTGACTTCGTCCGAAGACGCCATTCTCAGCTTCACGGTGGAAGGAATCGTTACCAGTTGGAATCGCGGAGCGGAAGCGCTGTACGGATATTCTGCGGCAGAAATCATCGGCAGGCCGCTGGCAGTTCTGGTTCCTACGGACCGGATGGGGGAACTGGAGCGAAATCTGGAGCGGCTGAACCGCGAGGAGCGAGTCGGCAGCTACGAAACCGAGCGCGTGCATAAGAATGGGACACGGCTAAGAGTGCTGCTTTCAGTTTCGCCAATCCGCAACGAGCAAGGCGACCTGGTTGGTGCATCGGCGATTGCGCGTGACATCACCCAGCAGAAGCGTACGGAAGAGGCCTTGCGGCGCAACGAAAGGCTGGCGACGGCGGGAAGGCTGACGGCGGCGATCGCGCACGAGATCAAGAATCCGCTGGAGGCGCTGACCAACCTTGTTTATCTGGCCCGGCACGACGCGGCGGGGCGGGATGAGTATCTCCGGCTGGCGGAACAAGAAATCGGAAGGCTGGATGCCATAGCGCAGCAGGCGCTGGGATTTGTCCGGGAAGGAGCTTCGCCGGAACGGATGGATGCGGGGAAGATCCTGGAAGAAGTGGTGCAGCTTTATCTGCGAAAGCTGCAGATTGGGAAGGTCGCGCTGGACAAGCATTCCGGCGAAGATCTGGAAATATTCGGCTATCCCGGCGAACTACGGCAATTGTTTTCAAATTTGCTTCTCAACGCGATGGACGCTATGCGGGATGGCGGCAGGCTGCGCTTGCGAGTAGTGCGGGCGCATGAGTGGTCGAGCAGCCGTCGCGCCGGGGTCCGCATTACGATTGCCGATACGGGGAATGGCATTCAGGCTGCCGACCTGCCCCATATCTTTGAGCCTTTCTACACCACTAAGAAGGAAACCGGCACCGGGCTGGGGCTGTGGCTGGCGTACGGGATTGTACAGAAGCACAGCGGGTGGATCAGAGTGGCCAGCCGGACCAGTCCGGGGACTAGCGGAACGGTGTTTGCGGTGTTCCTGCCCGAGTCTCCGGCCACGGTTGCGACCCAGGCTGCCTGACAGGGCCTGAAAGTCCGCGTGGATTTGATGCAGTTACGCGGCGCTGAAACGCCGCTCTTCCACCGTGGCGCACGATTTCGATGAGGTTTCGCCGTCTGCCGGGGGTGCATCCCAGCACCCTGACCTTTCGGACAGTGACTTTTGTACTGGGTCGCCGCATCCCTACCCGACATATAATCAGGCCGGATTGCATTTTAAAGTTGTGGGAAACGTGTAGGCGGAGGTTGGGTGGATCCGGTCATCGCGTGCGGGATATTCGGGCTGGGGCTGATCTTTGGCAGCTTCCTGAACGTGTGTATCTACCGGCTGCCGCTGGGGCTGTCGGTGGTGACGCCGGGCTCGGCCTGCCCGCATTGTGGTAAGGCGATTCGCTTTTATGACAACGTCCCGGTGCTGAGCTGGGTGATTCTTGGCGGACGCTGCCGAGCGTGCAAAGCTCGCATCACGCCGCGATATGTTGCCGTCGAACTGATTACAGGCCTTCTTTTCCTTTTGTGCTATGCGCATTTTGGACTGACCCTCGGGACCTTGAAGTGCGCCGTGCTCGCCTTCCTGCTTCTGGGGCTGATCTTCACCGATGCTGAGACCCACTTGCTTCCGGACAAGATGACGCTGACCGGGCTGGCTGCGGGAGTCGTTTTCAGTTTGTTTGTGCCGGTGAATGATTTGCTTTCGGCGGTGCTGCCGGGAGTTTTTCCGCTGCCCGTGAGTTCGGACGTTTCCTGGCGGCTGTTTTCACTGATGGATTCCCTGTTGGGGGCGGCGATTGGGGCGTCATTCTTGTACGGCGCGGGCGCGATTTATTTGCGCTGGCGCGGAGTTGAAGGCATGGGCTTCGGCGACGTGAAGCTGATGGCCATGATGGGATCTTTTCTGGGCCTGCGGCTGACGATTCTGACGATCTTTGCGGCTTCGATCGCGGGATCTTTCTTTGGACTGTGGACCGTTTTTGTAGTTTGGATTAAGCGTACGCAGCGGCGGAGGCATGTGTTTCATGAGTCCGGGGCGGCCGCCCGGAGACACGCATGGGCTTCCGCATTGGTCGCGTTGCGCCGCCATCAGATGCCGTTCGGGGTATTCCTGGGCAGCATGGGCCTGGTGGCGTTTATTTTGGGTGGGCCGTTTCTCAACTGGTATTGGGGGCTGATGTGAAGATCCTGATCAGCCCGGTGTTTGTGCGCATGGCGGCGGTGCTGTTGTCGTCGGTGGCTGCTTTTGTGCTGGGAATCGTTGCACTGCGATGGCTGCGGCGACGAATAGTGGATGGCGGCGAAATTCTGGAGGATCTGGGACCAGACAATGCCAGCGCCGGCTTCCCGTATTCCGCGATCATTCAGCAACTGAAGCAACAGAAATTCGCGCTGGAAAATGAGCAGCAGGTGCAGCGGCGGCGGGCGAAAACCTCGGAGCACATTGCCGCTTCGATGATTGCGCATCTTCCCTGCGGAGTGCTGTTTGTGGCCCCAAACGGCCTGGTCAGGCAGGCCAACGCGGCTGCGCGGCAGATGCTGGGGTTTGCGTCTCCACTGGGGATGAGCGTAGTCGAACTGTTTCGAGATGCCCGAGCGGTTTCGGGATGCGAAACCAGAGGCAAGGTTGCGGAGGCTTTTCAGAGTGCTTTGCAGAGCAAAGCAGGCGCCACCAATTTTGAGAGTTCATACCTCACCCCGAGCGGCGAGGAACGCATGCTCAAGTTCACATTGATCCCGATGTGCGGGCCAGCCGGTGAAACGCTCGGCGCAGCGTCGGTAGTCGGCGACGAAAGCGAGAGTGCGGATTTCCGCAGGGCGCGGGTGTTGCAGTCGGAGACCTCGGCTGAAATGGCGCTGGAGCTGCGCACTTCGCTGGCCACGATTCGGGAATGGGCGGAACAGATGGGTACAGCCACGGACCGGGAACAAACACGAGGTCTTGCCGGGGACATCTCGGCAGAAGCCGGGCGGCTGGAGAAACTGGTGGGTGGCTTTCTGGCGGGAGGTCGAGAAGACCGGGCTGTGGGAGCAGGAGCTTAATTTGCGGTTCGCCTGCCGAGGAAGGCAAGCGAACAATATGGGAGCAACTATGAAACGCGTATTCTATTTTTGGCTGGCAGCGATTGTTACTACGGTTGCGTTTAACACCATTGGGGCGGCGCAGTCACAGCAACCGTCCCTGGGCGATTATGCCCGCGCGGTGAAAAAGACGCAGAGCCCGGCGAAGTCCTCCGCAAAGGTTTACGACAACGACAATCTGCCCAACAACAGTTCTTTGAGCGTGGTGGGCCACACTCCGGAGCCGGCCGCGGAACCAGACGCCGTGAACCACAAGGACCCGGGCAAGGATGCGGGGCCGCAGGCCAAGGACGGCGAAAAGGCCGCGGATGGGAAGGCGGCAGGCGAAAAATCAGATACAGAAAAGAAGGCCGACAACGCTGCCCAGATAAAGCCCGGGCAAGCGTCCGAGGAACGGCAGAAGGCGCTGGCGGCCTGGAAAGACAAGCTGGAGGAGCAGAAGAGCCAGATCAGCCTGCTCTCCCGCGAACTCGATGTCTTAAAGCGCGAGCATGACATAAAAGCGGACGAGTTCTACGCCAACACCGCGCTCCGGGTGCAGAATCCGAGCGGCTTCGCCAAGGAAGATGCGAAATACAAACAGCAGATCGCCGAGAAGCAAAAGTCCCTGGATGAAGCAAAAGCGAAGCTCGGCGGGATGAAGGACGAGGCGCGGAAATCAGGCGCGCCGAATTCAGTGGCGGAGTAAACGGGTCAGGGCTTCTCTTTTAGCCTGCGAATCTGTTTGGCGTGATGCTTTCCATGCACCAGATGGAACTTGCGCCATTCCGCGGCGGTGAGCGGACCCAGGACGGGATGGTCCGCCAGCGGCTTGCTCCTGCCGAAGCGGGTCTCGCATTGCTGGAGGACGCCGTCCAGTCGGGAAACATTTTCCAGAATTTCTGCTGTTACTTGTTCAGCGGGAGTGCCGCGAGGCAACACCCGCGGCGGAGACTGGCGTCCATGAGGAAAATATCCCACTTGAATCACGATCAGGCGCTGCCAGCGCATGCGGCTACGGTCTGAACTGGCGCTGGTAGTTCCGGACTGGATACACCGATCGAGACCCTTAATGGTCCCGCTATAGGTTAGGTTCAAATGCTCGAGGATCTCCGCCGGGCTCCATTTCCCGTCACGATGGCGGGTAAGCTGGTCGAGAGTCATGCCTCGGATTGCGCTTGCGAGGATGCTGCGCAGCTGTGCCAGGTTTGCGTCCATGACTGTTTAGTAGAATGATGCAAGATTACTCCGATTGCGAAATTTCCGGTTGAGGGCTTCCACATGAAAAGGTTAGCGTGTGTTTTCCGGTCTGCGGCGCTTGTGTTAATGGCGCTTGTGTCTCTTGCAGCGCTCACTGGGTGCTCATCGGAGTCGAGCCAGCCGGCACCGAAGCCGCAGCCGCCGGACCTGCTGGCCGGGAGAGCGGCTTTTCAGCAGCTCTACGTTGCGGCGCGTGGCTGGGCGTCGGATGTGCGGCCCTACCAACTGCAATCGCAATGCATCGGCGACAACAAAGGTAAAGACGGCAAGGCGGCGTTATGGCGGGCGGCCTTCGCGTCGGCTACGCGGGGGGCGAAGCCCTACACCTGGTCGGGAGTGGATTCGCCCGATGGGTCGTCGCCGCGCGGAATTTCTCCGGGAACGCAGGACAGTTTCGCTCCCAGTGGCGCCTTCGATATGGCCTTCCTGAAGATTGACTCCGACAAAGCCTTAGAAGTGGCGCAGAAACACGGCGGCGACAAGCTGCTGGCGGACGCTCCGGATACTTGCGTTTCCTACCTGCTGGACTGGAACCCCGGCGGCAATAACCTGGTCTGGCACGTGATCTACGGCAACAGCCGGAATGATGCCAAGCTGGTGGTGGATTTGGACGCTAGTACGGGGGAGTTTATTCGCAAGGAAAAGTAGACCCATTCACCACAGAGACACAGAGCCACAGAGAAGACCCAGATTGTGGGACCTTGGTATGCCATCGTCGCTGGTTTTTCAAAGAATTAGGTTGGTGTCCCTGTGACTCTGTGTCTCTGTGGTGAATGGGTTTTGTCTTAACGGACGGTTAGGGCGCAATGCTGGTCGAAGATTTTTCTCAGTTCTGCGGCGATGTCGGCTGGGTCGCGATGCTCGATGTCGCTGCGCTGGAGCACGTGGACCAGGTGTCCGTCGCGAAAAAGCGCAATCGAGGGTGACGACGGACGGTATCCGATGAAGTAGGAGCGGGCGCGATCGGTGGCTTCGGCGTCCTGACCGGCGAAAACGGTGAACAGGCGGTCGGGCTTGGCGCGGTTCTGGAGCGCGATGCCGACTGCGGGACGCATGCGGCCGGCGGCGCATCCGCAGACGGAATTCACGATGACCATTGCGGTTCCTTGCTGAACGTTGAGTTCGCGGTCAACGTCGGCGGCTGTCTTCAGTTCCTCAACTCCCAGGCGGGTGAGTTCTTCTCGCATGGGGATGACCAGGATTTCGGGATACATTTTTCTCCTCTTTATATTTAACTAGCCCCAATCCAGATAGTACCGTGAAAGGGTGCGCGCGTCACGCGCTCGCGGCAGGCGGTTGTCTGTGAAATTTTCGCTGTTGAGGTTTCCGATATAGTGATTCCGAACTGCTGTAAAGCGAGATGACAGAAATTCAGGAAAATGTTGCGCTGGCTCCGCTGACCACGCTGGGGGTGGGAGGGAACGCTCGGTTTTTTGTCAGGGCCGAGAGCGTCCGCGATGTGGATGAAGGAGTGGCTTTCGCGCGAGGCCGGGAGCTTCCGCTTTTTGTGCTGGGCGGTGGCAGCAACCTTCTCATCTCCGATCGCGGCTGGGACGGACTGGTGTTGCAGGTTGGAATTTTGGGAGTAGATGAGCGTCAGGAGCTGTCGAAGAGAGTTTTTGATGCAAGCGCGGGGATGGACTGGGATGCCTTGGTCGCTCATTGCGTGGCGCGGAACTGTGGAGGGGTCGAGTGTCTGAGCGGGATTCCGGGCAGCGTGGGCGGGACTCCGGTGCAGAATGTTGGGGCGTACGGGCAGGAAGTGTCTGAGACGATTGTTTCTGTTCTGGCGTTTGATCTTGTTGAGAATCGCGTTCGCGAATTGAGTGCGGCGGAATGCGGATTCAGTTATCGCGCCAGCATCTTCAACACCAGCCAGCTCGGGAGATACATCATTCTGCGCGTTACTTACGGACTCCATCTCGACAGCAAGCCTGGCTTGCGTTACGCCGATTTGCAGAAATATTTTGCGGGCCGCAACGGGACGCCAACGCTTCTAGAAATACGCGATGCGGTGCGCACGATCCGCGCCAGCAAAGGGATGCTGCTCAGCCCGGGCGATCCGGATAGCCGCAGCGCGGGATCGTTCTTCAAGAATCCAGTGCTGTCGGCGTCGCAGCACGATGAGCTAATCCGCAGGGCTGTTGAACGAGGTCTGGAAGTGCCCAGCTATCCGGCCTTGTCTCAGCAACGGAAGGTATCGGCAGCGTGGCTGGTGGAGAACGCCGGCTTCCGGAAGGGCTATGCAAAGGGGAACGCTGGGATTTCCAGCAAACATGCGCTGGCCATTGTGAACCAGGGTGGGGCCACGGCTGCGGATATTGTGGCCTTGAAGGATGAGATTCAGGCGCGGGTCGATCAAACGTGGGGAGTGCGACTAGAAGCGGAGCCGGTTTTCGTGGGGTTCTGAGAGAGAAATCATTCACCACGGAGACACGGAGGCACGGAGAAAACCAAGAGCAAATTCTTAGCCACGGATTTACACGGACCAACACGGATACCTCTTCTTCTCTTTTGATCCGTGTCTTTTGATCCGTGCAAATCTGTGGCTGTTTTTTCTCTGTGCCTCCGTGTCGCCGTGGTGAAATAGGCCTTTCTGCCTGTGGCCGGCCAAGGTCGCCCGGGGACATGGGGTCCTGACGGCAACCAGTTGGGATCCAGAAATAACGCGGGCGGCGCCGACCCGGACTCTCTAGGGGATGGTCCCGTGCACAGGGCTTGATCCGGCACTGACGGAGCCGCCGGCTTGTTCATCGGCAAGATGGGCGGCTTCTTTAAAGATGCGGAGAAACATTTCGCGGGTGAGTTTGCCGGTTTGGGTGTTCTGGTTGGAGGGGTGATAGGAGGCCAGGAGGGTGCGGCCATCCGGCATTTTGTATTTTGCGGCGTGCTGAAAGATGAGGCCTTTCTTACTCCCTAGCTTTCCCAGCCTCTTCAACGAGTCTAGATAGGCGTCGAAGGCAATCTTTCCCAGCGCCACGACTACTTTTGCGTTTTTTAATCCCTGAAGCTCGCGTTCCAGATAAGGGGCGCAGTTGGCCAGTTCCAGAGGCAGGGGCTTGTTATCCGGAGGAGCGCAGCGGACTGCAGCGGTGATGTACATGTCTTTAAGCTGGAGGCCGTCGTTGCGGTCGGTGGCGGAGGGTTGGTTGGCGAATCCGGTTTCGTGGAGCACCGGATACATGAACTTGCCGGAGGCGTCGCCGGTGAAGGGACGGCCGGTGCGGTTGGAGCCGTGGGCTCCGGGGGCGAGGCCGACAACGATCACGCGGGCTTGGGGATCGCCGAAACCGGGGACGGGCTTGCCCCAGTAGTCGCAGTCATTGTAGGCGCGGCGCTTTTCGCGGGCGACCTGTTCGCGATAGATCACCAGGCGAGGGCAGCGAGTGCAGGCGATGACTTCGGCATTGAGGCGATTCAGCCAGGCGGGCATGATTGGTGACGCAAACCGCTAAAAGATTTTAACCGCAAAGGACGCTAAGGAGTCGCAAAGGTCGCTAAGAAGTGCTGGCTACGGTTATTTTTCCGCCACTGCAGGGGTACATTCTTGATTTGTTACGCTCTTCGCGCAAGGCTGTTGGAGGAGGGATTCCGCTGATTATCGAAATGCGGACTTACAAAACCAAGCCGGGCAAACGGGCCGAGTTCGTGGAAATATTCCGTTCGAGGTCGATTCCGGCACACGCTGAAATCGGGATGAAAATATTGGGGCCCTTGCTTTCCGTCGAAGATGCGGACACCTTCTTTTTTATGCGTGGCTTTCCGGATCTCGCTTCACGAGAGCCCATGAAAGCAAAGTTTTATGAAGGAGAACTTTGGAAGGGCGAACTGGAGAGCATCATGATGCCCATGCTGGAAAAATATGAGGTGGTGCTGGTGGAAGGTCCTGAGGGGATGGTTCGCTGGTAGTGGGTGCGGTCCTGAAGGGGCTCGGGGCCAACTTTACTTTAGTTTTCCCGGCACTGCCGGGCGGGCTTTTGCATGCCGCGGCTTCGCGGCTGGAGCATCGGTACAGCCCGCAAGGTGCTATTGTGCGGGCTGAAGACATCCAACTGTTGCTCGTCTTTTCCGCGCATGCCTTGTTCTTATCACTTCTGGTTGTGGAAACAAGAGAGGCTTCTGGTGCTGAGTCAGCCTCTGCAAAGCTGTACCCCGACGGTACGAAGGGCATGTTATCGTTGGGCAAACGCGCCATGCCGATGTCGTCGTGGCGCGGCTGATCGTTGGCGGCCGAATTCGGCCACAGAACTAAGGAGAACCGTGCCTCGTCACCTTTGCACTTTCTGGCCGCTCCTGTTCATCTTTTCGCTGCTCCCTGTGCAAGCGCTCGACGAAGCGCCGCTCGACGGCTATTCGACGCAGAACTCGAAGAACGAGCGCTCGTGGGAGCGCAAATTCCGGGCGTTACCGCAGCCCGATAAGCTGCGCGCCTATATGCAGCGGCTGAGCGCCCGGCCACACCATGTGGGCTCGCCCTACGACCAGGACAATGCGCAGTGGATCCTTGCACAATTCAAGAGCTGGGGTCTGGACGCGCACACATAGAAAGCTTCGACGTACTATTCCCGACTCCCAAGAAGCGGCTGCTGGAGTTGATTGCGCCCACGCACTTCGTCGCCAAGCTGCAGGAGCCTGCGGTTGCGGTCGACCCGACTTCCTCGCAACAAAACGAGCAGCTCCCCACCTACAACGCCTACTCGATCGATGGCGACGTCACCGCGCCGCTGGTGTACGTGAATTATGGCTTGCCCGAGGATTACGAAAAATTAGAAGGCCTGGGTATTTCTGTAAAGGGCGCGATTGTGATTGCGCGGTACTACAATTCGTGGCGCGGTATGAAGCCCAAGGTGGCCGCCGAGCATGGTGCCATTGGATGCCTCATCTATTCCGAGCCGCGCGACGACGGCTATTTCTACGACGATGTTTTTCCCAAAGGCCCGATGCGGCCGCGCGATGGTGTGCAGCGCGGCAGCGTGATGGATTTTCCTTCGAGCTTCCCTGGCGACCCGCGCACCTTCGACCGGGGCGATCCCAATGCGCCCCGCTTTACGGCGCAGAACGCGCCCAGCATCACCAAAATTCCGGTTCTACCCATCTCCTACGGTGACGCACAGCCGCTGCTGGTCGCGCTTGGTGGTCCGATGGCGCCGGAGGCATGGCGCGGCTCACTGCCCGTTCCTTATCACGTGGGCCCCGGACCAGCGAAGGTCCATCTGGTGGTCGAGTCGAATTGGGATTTGAAGAACGTGTACGACGTCATTGCCAGCATCCCCGGCGCAGGCGAGCCTGACGAATGGATCGTGCGCGGAAACCATCACGACGGTTGGGTCAACGGCGCCCTCGATCCGGTCGCCGGCCAGATCTCGCTGCTGGAAGAAGCCCGCTCGCTCGCCGAACTTCTGAAACAAGGCTGGAGACCGAAGCGCACCATCATTTACTGCGCCTGGGACGGCGAAGAACCCTTTTTGCTTGGCTCAACTGCTTGGGCGGAGGCCCACGAAAAGGACCTCGTGCAGCACGCGGCCGTGTACATCAACACCGATAGCAACGACCGGGGCCATTTGAACCTGGAAGGCTCGCATTCATTGGAACACTTTCTTAATGGCGTGATGCGCGACGTGGAGGATCCCGAGAGCAAGATGTCCGTCTGGCAGCGCAACCATCTGACCGACATCAGGCTTGCCAAGGACGATGATGAGCGCAAGGCGTTGCGATCGCGTGCAGATCAGCGCATTGAGGCCCTGGGATCGGGCACCGACTTCACCGTTTTTATCGATCATCTGGGCATTGCCTCCGTGCATCTTGAATATGCCAGTGAAGACAATCAAGGCATCTACCACTCCATCTATGATGACTTTTACTGGGTGACGCATTTTGGCGATAGCGATTTCGTCTACGGCCGCGCGCTGGCGCAAACCGTGGGAACGGCGGTGATGCGCATGGCCGATGCCGACGTCTTGCCCTATCAGTTCAGCAATCTGGCAGACACGGTCCATGAATATCTGAAGCAGCTTCAGGATTTGCTCAAGACAAAGCAGAATGAGGTCAAGGAGCGCAACCTGGAACTCGAAGAGGGGGTGTTCCAAGCGATCTACGATCCGCGGCATCCCACGGTGGCGCCCCCTAAAGAAGACGTGCCGCCGTTCTTGAACTTCGCACCGCTAGCCAACGTTGCCGATGCGCTTGCACAGGCCGCTGAGCGATACGAAAAAGCGCTGGCCGCGGCAGGCAAAGACGGCCACTTTGCCGGCACGGATGCGCAGCTTCACGATCTGAACCTTAAGCTGCTCGAGAGTGAACGCAAGCTCACCGACCCCGCCGGCTTGCCTCGGCGTCCTTGGTACAAACACGTGCTCGACGCGCCCGGCGCCTATACAGGCTACGAAGCCAAAACCATCCCCGGCGTCCGCGAGGCGATCGAACAAAAACGCTGGCAGGAAGCCGACCAGCAAATCGAGCAAGTTGCGAAGGTACTGGAGGGCGAAGTGGAGCTGATCGATTCAGCCACGAAAGAACTGGCGAGTTGGGCCGCTGCCCTGTAGCACAGCGCCGCAAGAACACCGCAACCACGATTTAGCAGGACAGCTCATTATTCTGGATAGAGTGGGATAGGGACTCAGAGATCGTACGCGTGCTATCTCTAGACCCACACATCACCGAGTTTTTCCGCAACCTGCTAGAACCTGAAGCCCAGAGCCCGAAGCCGGGTTATTGTTGCGCTACGGCAAAGTATCCGCTGCGGGATTGGACTTTGGAGCCATCTTTGGAGTGGACTTCGATCTTGCGGAATTTGCCGTCTTTGGTTGGATTTGTGGGGACGTATCCGATGCCGTACTGGCTGCGCAGTTCCTGGGAAATCTGGTCGAAGGCGGCTTTGAGCTTCTCCGTCTTGTTGCCGACCTCGATGACCCGGCCGCCGGTTTCGGCGGTCAGCTTTTTCATTTCGCTGGCGCCGCTGTAGCCACCAAAACCATAGAAGCTACGGTCGGCGCAGAGCAGAACGTAAACGATGGTGTCGGCTTTCTGGGCGGCCTCGATGGAGTCTTTGATCTTGTACTGGCTGCCCTGGTCCTCGCCGTCGGTGAGCAGGATCATTGCTTTGCGGTCCACCTGCTGCGCCATCTCATCGTGCGATGCCAGATAGACCGCATCGTAAAGCAGGGTCCCACGCGGAGTTCCGGAAGTGGGCACCGGGCCTCCGCCCATGCCGGGGACGTCGGGCAAGCGGGAATGTCCGCCACTATTGATCTTGACCGTCTCCAACGCTGCCTTCAGCTTGCGAGGGCTGCTGGTGAAATCCTGCAGTAACTCAACGCCGATGTCGAAGCTCATGACGAAAGCCATGTCTTTGTCGCGGAGAATCTCATTGAGGAAGGCGGAGCCGACTTGCTTTTCCATGTCGAGGACGCGTTCCTGGCTGGCGCTGCCATCGATCAAAATACCCAAAGTGAGGGGCAGGTTTGACTCCGGGGAGAAGTACTTGATGGTTTGCGGCTTGCCGTCTTCGAGGACTTCGAAATTGTCCTTGGGCAGGTTGGGAATCAAACCGCCCTTCTTGTCTTTCACGTTGAAAAAGAGTTGCACCACGTCAACGTTGGCTTTAAAGGTGGCGACCGGCACCTCCTGATCCTTATCTTTATCTTTTTGTGCCTTGTTGGCGGATTCCCGGTCCTGGGAATCGGGAACCATTTGCACGTCCTGGGACAGGAGCGGACCAGCGCTCAGAAACACGAGCAACAGAGGAGCGAGAGCCCAGGAGAAGAGAAAGCGTTTGAGAGGCATGAATTCGGGTACCTGCTGATTCTGGTAGTCTATTCCTCTACGGTTAGATGCACCGAAACGGCCCTCCAGGGCATCCCACTACATACAAGTTTTAAGGTGCGGGGTTTTGGCTTGCTTAAAGATTTCAAGCGGTTACGCAGAGCGCAGTGGGCGGTTCTGGCCGGCATGGCTATCAGTGTAAGTTCCGTGTTTCTGGCGGGGCAGGCTGCATCGCCAGCGTCGGCTACGCAAAGCACCCCCGCGACTGCGCAAAACCCGAACTCTGGCGAGAATCAGAAAGACCAGGGGATTCCGGATGCACCGTCAACGGTGCAGCCGCCGCAGCCGGCGCCGGAGAGTCCCATGCCGCCGCGTGAGAACCCGCAGGGACAGGCTCGACCGACGCCGTCAGAAAATCAACCTCCTCCCAGGGAGGACGCTCCCGAGCCACAGAAGACGAATCCGGCTGCGCCGCCGCCGATCAACGTCCGTACTGTTCCGGAAGGCGGAGCAACCAAAGATCAGGCTGGAGCGCAAGAAGAGTTGTTTAAAGTCATCGTGAACGTGAATCAGGTGCTGGTTCCGGTGGCGGTGAAAGATGAGTCGGGGCACCTGGTGAACGGACTAGTTTCGCAGGACTTCACGGTACTGGAAAGCGGAAAGAAGGAGAAGCTGAATTTTTTCACCAGCGACCCATTTGCCTTGTCGGTTGCTGTCATTCTGGATCTGGGAATGAAAGATGTGGATGTACAGAAGGTGAACCACACCTTCCCCGCTCTCGAGGGGGCTTTCAGCGAGTTCGACGAAGTGTCCATCTACGGCTATAGCAATGCGGTCAGCCAGATCTCGGGGTGGGGCGCAGCTGGAGCGAAGCTTTCGAGTACCCTGGACGACTTGAGGGCGGTGCGGGGGAGGAACAACGGGCCTCCGGTGACTGGCGGGCCGCTCGGTCCGCAGGGGCCAACCATCAACAACATGCCGGTGGATGCGGCGGCGCCGACGGTGTACACGCCGCAGCAGGAATCGCATGTGATGAACGATGCCATCCTGAAGGCTGCGCTTGACCTGGCCAAGCGCGACCGGACACGACGGAAGGTAATTTTTGTGATCAGCGATGGGCGGGAGTATCGCAGCAATGCGAGCTATCGCGATGTGCTGAGAGTACTGCTGACAAATAACGTCATGGTTTACGGGATTGGTCTTGGGGGATCGGCAATTCCCGGGTACAACGAGCTCGGGAAGGTGCATCTGCCGCGCTTCGGTTACACCGATATGCTGGACAAGTATGTAAATGCAACGACTGGAGGCAAGGCCTCCAAGGAGCTGACCCGAGCAGGAATCGAAGATGCCTACATCCAAATCATGGGGGATGCCCGTAACCAATACACGCTGGGATATGCGACCGAAGCGAAGCCGTCGGGATCGTACCGCAACATCGAGGTGCGGGTGAACAGACCCAGCTGCCGATCCTCGATTCGCCCGTGCGTTTGGGTTGAGACCCGCGACGGGTATTACCCTGTCCCGCCGGTGCGACCCTAAACTTGAGATTACAAAGGGAGTGTTTCGCGATAGTAACTGGGGTAACCCTGCCGATAAGCGGACGCGTGTGATATAAAACCCACAGTACCAGCCAAAAATCAGCGGACCTGTTCGCGCGGTTGGGAACGTCCGCCTTCGGGGAAAGTCTTTGAGTTTTATCAATTTCGCAGCCCGCGAGATCAATTGCAAGATCGTGTATTACGGCGCGGGGCTGGGCGGAAAAACTACCAATCTGCAGCACATTTACCAGAAGACTGCCGAGATGCAAAAGGGCAAGATGATCTCGCTCGCTACCGAGACCGAGCGAACCTTGTTCTTTGACTTTTTGCCGCTTGATTTGGGTTCGGTGCGCGGATTCAAGACGCGGATTCACCTCTATACCGTTCCCGGACAGGTGTTTTACGATGCCAGCCGCAAGCTGATTCTTCGCGGGGTGGATGGAATCGTGTTCGTGGCGGACTCGCAGCAGGAACGGATGGACGCCAACGCCGAGGCGCTGGACAATCTCATGTCCAACCTTAAAGAGCATGGATACGACTTCAATAAAATCCCCTACGTATTGCAGCTCAACAAGCGCGACCTTCCAAACATTCTTCCCGTAGAGGCCCTCACTAAAGAACTTCGCCGCAAAAACGAACCCGTGCTGGAGGCCATCGCCTTCCAGGGGCAGGGGGTCTTCGAAACTCTGAAAGAAATTGCGCGGCAGGTGCTGGTGGAGTTAAAGCAGGGGGGGTAGGGGCGGCTCTCGGCTTGTGCCTGTTACCGCTTCTATTTCTATGCTCCGGGTCTAATAAACCGGATGATCCACATGGTCACGGCGCCGACCAGCGCAGATGCAGGGATGGTTAGAACCCAAGCCCAGACGATGCGGCGGGCGACTCCCCAGCGGACCGCCGACAAGCGAGTGGTGGCGCCTACGCCGACAATGGCTCCGGTGATGGTATGGGTTGTGCTCACGGGAATGCCGGCGAGGGATGCGGAAAACAGAGTGATGGCGCCGGCAGTCTCGGCGCAGAACCCGCCTACGGGCCTGAGTTTTGTGATTCGGGAGCCCATGGTGTGAACAATTCTCCAGCCGCCGAAATAGGTCCCCAAAGCAATCGACGCGTGTGCGGCGAGAATAATCGGCCAGTGAAATCGGCCCCAGCCTCCGGCCAGTTCGGAACTGGTGAGGAACTTGGCTCCGTAAAGGGCGGTGGCGACGATCCCCATGGTTTTTTGTGCATCGTTGCCGCCATGCCCAATGCTGTAGGCTGCGGCAGAGAGTAGCTGCAGCCGGCGGAACCATGCGTCCACGCGTTGCGGGGCCTTGTTCCGGAACAGCCAGAACACGACGACCATGAAGGAGAAGGCGAGGACCAGACCCATGATGGGAGCAACCAGAATGAAAATCAGAGTCTTGGTCCAGCCGCCGGGGATGATCACTCCTAACCCCGAGCGCATGACGGCGGCGCCCGCGTAACCACCGATCAAGGCATGAGAGGAGGAAGTGGGCAGTCCCCACCACCAGGTGAGAATATCCCACACGATCGCTCCCACCAACCCGGCGATGACCACATACTGGGTGACCGAGGAAACCCGGATCATTCCCCCGCCGATGGTTTTGGCGACGGCGGTCCCCAGGAAAAAGGCAGCAACGAAATTAAAGAAGGCCGCCCACAGCACGGCGAGCTTGGGGGACAGAACGCGAGTGGAGACTACGGTGGCGATGCTGTTGGCCGCGTCATGGAATCCGTTCAGGAAGTCGAAGGCGAGCGCGACCAGAACGGTGATGATCAGCAGCACAATCGTGCTCGTCACCGGGATTTTTCCTGTGTGGTCGTCATCAGTTGTTTTTTAAGACCACTGTCTCCAGGACGTTTGCCACATCTTCGGCCTTGTCGGTAGCGGTTTCCAGGACCTCAAGCAGTTCCTTGATTTTTATGAGGTTGATGGGGTCTGTTTCGCGCTCGAACAATAAGCTGATGGCTTCACGGGACGCAACATCGGCTTCGTTTTCATAGCGTTTGATTTCAACGCACCGAGACAACACGTCTCCATTCTTCTGGAGGTGGGCTACGGCACGACCTAGTTCCTGGCACTGCAGCAAAATCAACCTAGAGAGCTGGGCGGCGGCGGGTGGCGGAGCCGTTATTTTGTACATGGTGATTCGGTCGGCTGCAGAGTTTATCAAGTCCAGGACGTCGTCGAGCGATGAAGTGAGGCGGTAGATATCTTCGCGATCGAATGGGGTAATAAATGTCTGGTTCAACTTCCTGAGAATGGAGTGGGTGAGATCGTCACCAACATGTTCGATGCGCTTGATTTCCGCGGTCTTGGCCGCGGTGTTCTGGTAGTGATCGAATAAATCCACAAGAGCACGGGCCGCCGAGATAAGGTTGTCGGCAATTTCAGAGAACATCGTGAAGAAAGTGGTATCTCTGGGAATGATGCGGAACATTTGAGATTGGGGCTTCGACTCCTGGTGGTTTGATCTTCGTTTCGGTAACAGAAAACTGGTCACTATCTCATGCGGTTGTCATGCGAGTCAATGGCTGAGCGGCGGGTAGTGTCTCAGTTTGGATTTTCATTCCCCCTAGCCACGGCAACGCCGATCACCAGCACTAGTATTCCCGCCAAAACATTCAGCGTTCTAACCAGCGGGTCTTTATCAAGAGCGTAACTTTCCATATGCCACCACGAAGAGTTTTCCTGGGGTGGATGGATGGCCCTCTTGAAACAGGTATATGCAATCCATCCAGCCCAAATCACAACTAGCGACGCGCGTACGGTATGGTTCATCTCAGTTTGCCAGAAGAACAATTTCCTCAAGCGACCAGACGTGATTCGTGAGTCCAGCTTCCATCGCGGGGGGTCGCTCTCAACGGCTCGTAGGACTCTGGCGAAATTGTAGTGCATGAAGTGAATTGCAACCATGTGAGCGTGATTATCCGCTTTTTTGATAATCCGTTTGTGAGTCGAGTGAAGCGGCGCGTGGCCATCCGCATCGTTAGGTTTTGGCGCAGTACGGGCCTGGTGTTCTTTCAAGGAGAACCATTGCCGAGAGTGGGGAACTTAGTGGGACTTCCCAGCCTGATGCCGAGGCAGGCTGGCAATCGCGCGCCGCGGAATTCCGAGACTGACGAGGACGATGATTCCTAGGACCACCCCAGCACCCACGGTTATGCTGCGCGTGAAATCCAGAAAAACACTTTGAACTCCCATCGCGATAGTGTGAATCTGATCAGTCAGATCCGCAACGTTACCTTGGTATCTATTGTGGTGCACGCGGCTGTGTTTGAGGCAGCCCGTATCCGCACCGGAGAACCGAGGCCAAGTACCGGGGTGTACAATTCCGCCTACCCCGGACTCAAAATGGAAATCCCGGCGACTCGCAATGGCCTCTCCCTCCCAACCCGTGAACTCGCAGCCGGCGGGGCGCCAGAGTTTTGGTGGGTGGGTGAACCGATTCTGGCAGCGGGTCACGGATGGGCTTGAACTCAATCAACTCTGGGACCAGTTTCGCACCGACGCTCGCGCCAGCTATAGCCTTTACTCGCGCGGTATAGACATCACACAAAAAGAGGGGGTCAGGCGGGGCCGGCATTTTTCAGGAGTCGCGAAACAATTTTTCTGGGCAATTCTGGAGAAACTTTCCCCAGCGCGCCGAGTATTGTTGCTGCTCTCGCTGGCGCTGATGGTTTTCAACCCAGAGTTTACCTGGACTACAAAGGAGGGAGCGCACGTCATCGGCTTTGATTTCCGGCTATTGGGCGGGCTGCTGATGTTCTTCCTGTTGATTCTTGAAGTCGCCGACCGCGTGGTGATGAAGCGGGACCTGCAGATTGCGCGCGAGATCCAGATGTGGTTGCTGCCGGCAATTCCTCCGCAAGTGCCGGGGATGGAAATCGCTTTTGCCACGCGTCCGGCGAATACCGTGGCTGGAGATTACTACGATGTGTTTCCACGCGCGGCTGCTGCTTCTGCGAGTTATCTGATGGCGGTTGCGGATGTTGCGGGAAAGAGCATTCCGGCGGCGCTGCTGATGGCGACTTTTCAGGCCAGCTTAAAAACGCTTTCGGCGACGCCGTCGTCGCTGGCGGAACTGGTCAACGGGATGAACCGGTATGCGTGCAGCAACAGCCAGAGCGGTTTGCGCTTCACGACCGCGTTCATAGCGGAGTATGAGCCTGCCGCGCGCACGCTGAACGGCGTTTATCAGACCGGAACGGTTACCTTGGAAGCCGGCGACTGGCTGGTGATATTTACCGACGGAGTTGTGGAGGCAATCAACGGGCCGGGAATTGAATACGGTGAGGACCGCCTCATCTCGATCCTGAACGGTGGCGCGGAAATTCCTCCGGTCAAGATGCTGAGCCGCATTATGGTGGATCTGGATTCCTTTGTGGGCAACACGCCGCAGCAGGACGACATTACTAGCCTGGTGATTAAGGCGGTGTAGGAGCAGGTCTTGGCTTTTGGCTCTTGGGACTTCATCTTCTCGGTTCCGGATTGGGGGGCGTGGGGTCGCTTTACTCGGCGGCTTCTCTCACGATTCAGGCGGCTGGTCTGAAATCATCGGAGTGCTTCAGCTTCACGTGGGTGCGAAACGCTTTATAGAGGAGTTCGGTGGTTTCTGGTTGCGTATCCTGCGTATCAGTCACGGCCTTTTCGACGCAGATGATCTCGTGGCACTCAGAGCACTTGCCGAAGCGATGACTGGCGCGATCCATTTCGTCCTTGGGGCCAAGCCAACCTACGCCGGTCAATTCTGGTTTTTTCATGCTTTAATTTTCCCACAAGCCGAAGCCCGATTGCCATCCCCTGGGGATGGCCAACTGCGCCGCTACCAGAACCGCCGAGTACCGAGTGTCGAATGCTCATTCCCGTATAATCGATCCATCCAGCATGACGGTTCTGGTGGACATAGTCGCCGCCACCCGGCGGAGAGTGGTTGAGTGTCGCTCCGGGGCCGACCTGCGCGAACTGGAAAAGCAGGCTGGTGCACATGTTCCGCGGGGATTTCGTAGGGCGCTGGAGTCGGCTAGCAAAACGGGGATCGCGATCATTGCCGAGTTGAAGAAGGCTTCGCCGTCGCGAGGGTTGATCCGGAAGGATTTCGATCCGGCTAAGCTGGCGCGGGAGTTGGAGCAAGCGGGGGCGGCTGCACTTTCGGTGCTGACGGATGAGGAATTCTTTCAGGGATCGCTGGCCAATTTGCGAACGGCTTCTGCCAGCACGCGGCTTCCCTGCTTGCGCAAGGATTTCATCGTGGATGAGTTTCAACTTTTGGAGGCTCGCGCAAACTGCGCCGATGCGGTGCTGCTCATTGTGGCGGCGCTGGAGCAGGCGGAATTGGGGTCTCTTGCAGCGAAGGCTGTGGAATACGGGCTGGATGTTCTTTGCGAAGTCCACGATGCGGCGGAACTGCAGCGGGCTGGGGATGCGGGGTGCAAGATCATCGGAGTAAACAATCGCGACTTGCGGAGTTTTAAGGTTGATCTGGGAACGGCGCTGCGGCTGGGGGAAAAGATTCCGGAGGATGCGATGGCGGTTGCGGAGAGTGGAATCGAGAGCGGGACGGATATTGCGCGGTTGCGGGCGGCGGGATATAGGGCTTTTCTAATTGGTGAAGCTTTGATGAAGGCGGCGGTTCCGCGACAGGCTTTGAAGGGGTTGATTGCTGAGGCGAACTCTCCGGTGTCGAGTGCCAGGTAAATCTTCGAGTGGATGGGTAGCACATGCGGAAAGCAGGTTCCTCACCCGCTGGCGCGGGTTCGGAATGACAGACTCTTTATTGAGTTAAGGGATTGGCAGTGATGACCTGGGTAAAGATTTGCGGGATCACTAATCTGGAGGACGCGCTGGCTGCGGTGGACGCGGGGGCGGACGCACTGGGGTTTGTGTTTTATCAGAAGAGCCCGCGGCGGCTGGATCCGAGCACGGCGCGGCAGATTGTGGGGCACCTGCCGGAAAGGCTGGAGAAAATAGGCGTTTTCGTGGACCTGTCGCAGGAGCAACTGGCGGAAATTGTGAATGAAGTTGGGCTCACGGGGGTGCAGTGCCGGCTTCGTCCGCAGGCTGCCGGGCCTACGCCGGACGCAAGGACCAAGTACAAGAATCGGGTGCGGATGCTGATGCCTTTGTCGGTGACGCGACTGCTGGAGGACGAAAGGCGGCTGCAGGGATTGACTGCCGAATTTGTGCGCATGTCGGAATCGCGCAAGCCCTCGATCGCATTCGATACTTTCTTGCTGGACTCGACTACTCCGGACAAACCTGGGGGCACGGGCAGGGCGTTCGATTGGCAGAGAATAGCGCCGCTGGTTCAGGTGATGAACAAGAGCGTGAAAGTGATCGCTGCTGGAGGGCTAACGCCTGACAACGTTGCCAAGGCGATGAGGATCCTTCATCCCTGGGGAGTGGATGTGTCGTCGGGAGTTGAAGCGATGCCGGGGAAAAAAGATCCGGAGAAGGTCAGGGCGTTCATTCGCGCGGTTAGAGGAGCTGACAAGAATTGAGTATGGCGACTGCTTCCATCACGAAAACGCGCGCCGGGTCATCGGCCCGCAAAATAGCGACCCGCAAACCGAGGCTCGTCGTCCAGGCGGGGCGTTTTGGGCCGTGGGGAGGGCGCTATGTTCCGGAGACGCTGATGGCGGCGCTCGAGGAACTGGAGCGCGAATATGAGCGGGCGAAGAAGGATCCGAGATTTAAGGCGCGGTTAAGCGAACTGCTGAAGACTTACGCGGGGCGGCCGACGCCGTTATTTTATGCACGGCGGCTGACGCAGAAACTGGGGGGAGCAAAGATTTATTTGAAACGCGAAGACCTGCTGCACACCGGCGCCCACAAAATCAATAACTGCATTGGGCAGGCGCTGCTGGTCGAGCGCATGGGCAAGCATCGTGTTGTCGCTGAAACTGGAGCCGGCCAGCACGGGGTGGCGACGGCGACGGTATGCGCGCTGTTTGGATTTGAGTGCGTGGTCTATATGGGCACGGAAGACATGCGGCGGCAGGAGTTGAATGTTTTTCGCATGCGTTTGCTGGGAGCGGAAGTGCGCGGAGTTGATGCCGGATCGCGGACTTTGAAAGATGCGATCAATGAAGCTATGCGCGATTGGGTGACGAACGTGCGCACGACGCATTATCTGTTGGGCAGCGTACTGGGGGCGCATCCGTACCCAGCGATGGTGCGGGATTTTCATACGGTGATTGGGCGCGAGGCGCGGGCGCAGATTATGAAGGCCGAGGGGAGATTGCCGGCGGCGATTATCGCATGCGTGGGTGGAGGATCGAATTCGATTGGAATTTTCCATGACTTCATCGGCGACAAGAAAGTGAAGCTGATCGGGGTGGAAGCGGGCGGACGCGGCGACAAGTTGGGCGATCACGCGGCGCGCTTTCGCGGTGGACTGCCGGGAGTTTTGCAGGGGACGTATTCTTACGTTTTGCAGGATGCGGCGGGACAGATCGCGGCTACGCATTCGGTTTCGGCGGGGCTGGATTATCCGTCGATTGGGCCGGAACATGCATGGCTTGCGGATACGGGGAGAGCGGAGTATGTAGCGGCGTCGGATGCTGAGGCGCTGGACGCCTGCAAGCTACTGGCGCAGACGGAGGGGATTATTCCGGCGCTGGAGTCGGCGCATGCGGTGGCGGAAGTGATTAAGCGAGCGCCGGGGATGAAGAAGTCGGAAGTGGTGGTTGTGAATGTTTCGGGGCGCGGGGATAAGGACATAGGGATTCTAAGGGAAAACCTGAAACTGGATTAGAGTTCGGGCTCGGGCGTTTGGGCCCCCTGATTTGTTGCCGCCGCCAGCGAACAGCAGGTTCCTCTCCCGCTGGCGCGGGCTCGGAATGACAGTCTTAGTGGGTTAGCAGTGACTTCATAGTTGCAATGGCAATGGTGATTGCTTTCAAATCCCGGCCAGCACTCGTCGCGTACGTGACTTGCGGCGATCCCGATCTGCGCTCCACGCGCGAGGTTGCCTTGGCGGCGATTGATGCGGGGGCGGAGGTCATCGAGCTGGGGGTGCCGTTCAGCGATCCGGTGGCGGATGGGCCGGTGATTCAGCGGGCCAGCGAGCGAGCGCTAAAGAATGGTGTGTCGCTGGATCAGGTGCTGACGCTGGCGGCGGAGATTCGGCGGGAGAGCGACGCGGGGCTGATCGTGTTCTCTTATTTCAATCCGGTGCTGCGAATGGGGCTGGAAAAGTTTGCCGCGCGGGCTGCGGATGTCGGTGTGGACGGGGCGCTAATTACCGATTTGCCGGTGGAAGAGGCGGGCGAATATCTGGGTCACATGCGGGCGCACAATCTGGCGACGATTTTTCTTGCGGCTCCGACCAGCACGGATGAACGGTTGAAGAGCATTGCGGAAGCGTCGTCGGGATTTGTTTATGCGGTTTCGCGGACGGGAGTCACGGGTACGCGAAAGGAATTGCCGGAAGATGCGCAGAAACTGGTGCGGCGGCTGCGAAAGTCTACCAAGTTGCCGATTGCGGTTGGCTTCGGAATCTCGGTGGCGGAGCAGTTTGCTGCGGTCGGCAAGTACGCCGATGCCGCGGTGGTGGGCAGCGCGATTGTGCAGGTGATCGAGCGCAGTCCGGGCACGGAAGCGCAAGCTGTGGCAGAATTCATAAAGCAGCTTTCAGGCGTCAGCCGTCAGCCATCAGCCGTCAGCCATCAGGTTTCAGGCGCGCGGTAGGTTTAGTGCGTCGATGCCGCGAGGCATGCGAAGGGTGCCGATTGACGAATTGGTTTCCCTGATGACTGAGGGCTGACGGCTCTTTATGGACATCGCAGACTGGCGTCAGAAAATTGACGAGATTGACCGCAAACTGGCGGAGTTACTGTGCCAGCGGGCACAGGCTGCGCATGCGATTGGAGAGCTGAAACACGGCGCGGGCTTGCCGGTTTACGAGCCCGACCGGGAGAAGACGGTATTCGAAAACGCGCGCCGCGCGAATTCCGGGCCGCTGCCCGACCGCGAACTGCTTCGCATTTTTGAGCGGATCGTGGACGTCATGCGGCAAAGCGAGATGGCGCAGGTCGCTCCGGGGGCGGCGTCCTCGGCTGCCGATGGTTTGGGCGAA
>WNFD01001417.1_pt1 | contig 25311 bp, 17 predicted proteins | sample 5400491 | NCBI WGS metagenome assembly WNFD01 (sample SAMN13153343, study PRJNA577476) | soil metagenome | isolation source: 120 cm saprolite under Douglas fir tree site 2 hole 2 replicate 2 | place: USA:California | collected 2015-04-18
CGCGACAGCACAAACACCACGCCCAGCCCACACAACAGCACCAACCCCTCCAGCCGCTCCGACAAAGTATGCAGCCGCTCAAAATCCACCCGTCCTGCATTTTCCAGCGACGCCGTCTCCACCTCGCCCCCCGCCAGCGCGCGATCCACCTCCATCGCGGGCAATATCCGGAACTGCGAATAAGCCGTCACCAGCAGCATCACCGCCGTCAGCGCCAGCTGTCGTGCAAACCCGATACGCGCAGGGACCTCAGCCCACAACCACAGCCAGCCCGTCGCCAAGCAAAAAACGCCGCCCCCAATCAAGCCAATCCAATGCAGCACCCGCAGCGTCCCACCCACCACAAGCCCCGCCTCATGCGCGCTCGGCAAGCTGCCGAACGCCACCGGAGCAACCACAAAAGCGAAGAACGCCAATCCACCAACCCACGCCACCATCGCATACAGCCGCAGGGCCCGCAAAAAAGTCTGCATCCTAAACGAAGTCCCTTCCAATCAGCCGCCGTATGCGATCCTTCATCGGAGGATGCGTCGAGAACAAACTCGCAATCCCTCCACTCCCCAGCAGCGGAGCCACAATAAACAGGTGCGCATTCGAAGGCGAAGCCTCCATCGGAATCCTCTTCGAGTAAGCATCCAGCTTCTGCAGAGCCCGCGCCAGCGCATATGGATCTCCCGTCGTCGCCGCCCCCGTAGCATCCGCCTCAAACTCCCGCGTCCGCGAGATCCATAGCTGAATCAACGCAGCAGCAATCGGCGCCACAATAATCATCAGCAAGGCGCTCAGCCCGCCACCACGCTCGCGATCGCGCCCTCCGCCACCGCCGCCGCCAAACAGCGCAGCCCAGTAGCCCATCCGCGCCACCATCGTGATCGCCCCAGCCAGCGTCGCTGCAATTGAGCTAGTCAAAATATCCCGATTCTTCACATGCCCCAGCTCATGCGCCAGCACGCCCTCCAGCTCCTCATCGTCCAGCAGCTGCAGAATTCCATTCGTCACCGCCACCGAAGCATGTTGCGGATTCCGCCCCGTAGCAAACGCATTCGGCGACTCGGTCGGCAGTACATAAATCTTCGGCATCGGCAGCCCCTGCTTCGCCGTCAGCCGCTCCACCGCCGCATACGCCCGCGGCAACTGCTCCCGCGTCACCGGCTGCGCGTTGTACATCGTCAGCGCAATCTTGTCGGAGAAGAAGTAAGTCCAGAAACGCCAACACCATCCCGTTCTGCCCGCCGAAATACTCCCCAATCAAAATCAGGAAGAGCGTCAGCGTAACCAGCAGCAGCGTCGATTTGAACGTATTCATCGCTGAAGTCCCTCAAACAACCGGGCCCGCTACATTAGACGCATCCGCCGCACGTTCGCCGCGCATCAGCGCACGCCGCAGCACAACCTCAAGCGCAGCCTTCTGCTCCAGATACTCACTCTCGCTCAACCGCCCCTGCAGCCTATCCGTCTCCAGCGCAAACAGCTCTTCCTTCATCGCCGTCAGCAGGGAATCAGGCCCAGTCCCAACCGGTCCCGTCCCAACCGGCCCGGTCGAAAAAGCTCCCGCACCCGAAGGAGCCACCGCCTGCACCGGCCCATTCTTCAGCATGATTCCCGCACCAACCGCCATCGCCAGCCCAAGCCCACCCAGGATCCACCACTTATACTTCGCCCACGGATCGTTGTTCCCCTCAGGATCAAGCGGCGTCCCCAACCCGCCACCCGGTCGCGTATCGCCGGCCGCCGAACTCCCGCCACCAGCCCCCGCCTGCCCCGAACCATCCGCCGTCGACGCTCCAGCCGCAGCGCCCGTATCCCGCGGCATCTGCCCCGTCCCTGAAACCGTAAAGTCAAGCGCCTGCGACGGCTGCACGCTCCGCGCCACATATGTCTGCGCCGTCGTCTCCTCCGTCACCGGCGTATACGGCGCCGAAGGCTCTGGCTTGAACGTCATGCTCTTCGGCATCATAATCGCTACCGTGTCGGTCGGCATCAACACCCGCGGAGCAAACTTCAGACTCCCGCCATACGGCAGCCGGTACGAAATCTGAAACCGCGTCTCTCCCGGCCGGATCGGAAAGATAAACGCATAGTGATTCGCCTCTCCCAGCGGCACCGGCGAAGCCTGCACCGGCATCCCACCCGGCGCCAGCGCCGCCGACCCCTCCACCACCGCACCCTCCGGCAAATAAAACTCAAACGGCCTGTCACTAAACTGCGTCAGCGGAGGATTCGACTCGTTCTTCACAAAAAAATTCTCAACAACACGCAACGCCTTCCCGCTCTCATCCGTCTGGATGCGCATCACATCAGCCTCACTGCTCACGCCCTTCACCTTCGCCGCAGCATTGAAGACCTCAACCTCCACCGACTGCGTCCCCGGAGGCGCCGGCCGAAAATAATTGGCCTTGTCATGCGTCACCCGAACCAAGTGCAGACCGTTATCGCCATTAGGAATCTCCAGCGTGAAGCGACCCTTCGCATCCGTCTTCGTGCGGCTAGCCTCCTGCATCCCCTGCGCCAGCCGGATCAGCACCACATCGTCCCCGCCAGAAGGCTTATTCGTCGTCTTATTCGTAACGACACCCGTAATCGAATCAGCAAGCGCAAAGCCAGACAAAGCCGCCACTACGGCAGCAGCGAGAACAACACGTCGAAAGCGAAATAGAAAGGAAGTCACGTTTAAAGTCTACGTCAAATAAGCGGCAGATAGCGCCCTGCCGGCTTCGTCTCATCATTGATAAATCGGTGTAATCCGTGTCGATCCGTGTTAAGCCTTCGCCGGCAAGAGAAACAACGTAACCCTTGTCAGGCCCTGCTTCTCCGCCCAAAAACCCCCCGCGCCTCGAGCGTCTCCATCTCCGCGATCACCCGCGCCGCCTCATCCTCCAGCCCAGCCCGCTGCTCCACATAGTCCTGCTCCGGATACTTTCCGGCCTGATACTCGAAGTTCAAATCCCGCAGATTCTCGTAGATGACATCCTTCCGCTCCCGCAGATAGTCCACCCGCGTCTTATCCGCCTGCACAAACGGATTCTTCTCCGGCCAGAACATATAAACGAACACCGCAAAGGTCAGCACCACACCCGCCATCATGCCCATGTCAGTACTCCGTCTCCCTGCGAATCCGCTCCCGCAGCGCATCGCCACGAATGCCAGGCCCTGCCGCGCTCACTGGCACACGCCGCCCCGACCGCACCGTCCACACCCGAATCAAAAATCCCACTCCCACCGTCGCCAGAAGAAACGCCACCATCGGAGCAATCCACGCAACGTTATCGAAGCCCCCGCGAATCGGCGCAGCCAACACCGTCGCTCCATACTTCGCCGCAAACCAGTTCAGGATCAAAGTGTCCGATCCGCCGCCATCCATCTGCGCGTGCAGTTCGCTAATCATGACCGGTGACACAGGGCAACCCACGTGGTTGCAATCCAGCAGCACCTGCCCACACCCGCACGTGCAGATCATCTCGTGCCCCACCTTGTTAAACCGCGACGAAGGATCTGCCCCCAGCATCACCACCGCCAGCAGACAAACCAAACCCGCCTGCATCCACCGCCTCATCGAACGGTTGTGTGTCTTTGTTTCACGCCACATCGAAGGGCCAGGCATCTTCAATCCGGTATCCGTCTTTGCTTCTAGGTACCCCAAGGCTTCAGCCTTGGGTCTCTCTCCACACGCGACAAAAGGGGGCTTTAGCCCCTGGGGTATGCCTTTTTGCTGCTCAGTCCCAAAGGCTGTCCATCTCCTAAACATGATTAACCCCAGCCGCCGCCAGCACAGGCTCCGCCACCACAACCCGCGCCGGCGTCCGCGTCAGATTCGGCACCAGCGCCAGGAACGTCCCCATCACCACAATCAAAACCCCGATCCAGATCCAGTTCATCAGCGGATTCAGAAACACCTTGATGATCGGCTTATCCGTATCCGGATTCCGCCCCTCATAGATCACATACAGATCACTCGCCAGCGTCGAGTGCAGCGCCACCATCGTCGACGGCGTCTGGCTCGCCTGATAGAACCGCCGCTCCGGCGCAAGCTGCGTAATCTTCTTGCCGCCCCTGAACACATCCAGCAGCGCATACTCCGTATCGAAGTTCTTATTGCTGTCCTGGGTATAGGTCTGGCACACCACCCGGTAAGGCCCCAGCGTCAACGTATCGCCCGACCCCATCTCCTGCTCGTGCGACTGGTTGAACGCGCCACCGGCAATGCCAATAAACATCACCACAATGCCGAAGTGAACGATATACCCGCCATACCGCCGCGTATTCCTCCGCACCAGCAGCACCGTCGAAGCCAGCAAATTCTTCCCCGTCTGCGTCGCAACCACCGAAGCCCCGCGCAGAAACTCCGCCCCAATCGCCGTAATCACACCCGCCGCCAGCGTAAACGTCACCAGCGAAAACAGCGTAGCCTGCCAGTCATCGCCAGCCGTCCAAGGCCGTACGCCAACAAGCACCAACACGACCAATGCCACGCCCATCGCAATACTCGGCAAAATAAAGTTCCGCCGAATCGACCGCAGCGAAGTCGACCGCCACGCCAGCAGCGGCCCAATCCCTGTAAGAAACAGCAGGAACAATCCAATCGGCAGATTCACGCGGTTATAAAACGGCGCGCCCATCGTGACCTTCGTGCCCTGCACATACTCGCTCAGCACAGGAAACAGGGTCCCCCACAAAACCGTAAAGCAAGCCGCCAGCAGAATCAGGTTATTGAACAAGAAGCTCGACTCGCGCGACACCAGCGACTCCAGCCGGTTCTCCGACTTCAAATGGTCCTTCTGCTTGAAGAACGTAAACAAACAAACCGCAAACACAATCACGATGAACCCATAGAACCAGCTACCAATCGCCGACTGCGCGAACGCATGCACCGAACTCACAATCCCCGACCGCGTCAGCAGCGTCCCCAGAATCGTCAGCATGAACGTCGAGAAGATCAGCCACACATTCCAGCTCTTCATCATCCCGCGCTTCTCCTGCATCATCACCGAGTGCAGAAACGCCGTCCCTGTCAACCACGGCATCAGGCTCGCGTTCTCCACCGGGTCCCAGCCCCAGTACCCGCCCCACCCCAGCACGCTATACGCCCAATGCGCGCCCAAAAAAATCCCACACGTCAAGAACAGCCACGTCACCATCGTCCATCGCCGCGTAATGTGGATCCACTTCTCTCCCGGATACCGCATCATCAGCGCCCCCAGCGCAAACGCAAACGGAACAGAAAATCCGACATAACCCAAGTAAAGCATGGGAGGATGGATCACCATCTCCGGATACTGCAGCAGCGGATTCAACCCAAACCCATCCGTCGCCACCGGTCCCGGCTGAATCGCAAATGGCGGCGCCGCAAAGTTCAGCAGCATCAAAAAGAAAACCTGTATCCCCGCCAGAATCGTCGAAGCAAACGCCGTGAGCCGCACATCCACCTTATGCCGCATCCGCAGCACAAACCCATACGCACTCAGCAGCCAAGCCCACAGCAGCAGCGACCCCTCCTGCCCCGACCACAGCGCAGAGAACTTGTAAGCCGTACTCAAATCTCTATTGGTGTGATGAAGAATGTACGAGACCGAATAGTCATTCGTGAACGACGCCCACACCAGCGCAAACGCCGCGCAGCTCAACGCAATAAAACTCGAAATCCCAGCCCGCCGCGCCGTCTCCCCCAGCTTATCGGCCTGCCGATCCAAACCCGCGGCCACTCCGCGCGTTCGCCACAGCGCCACCCCACCCATCACCAGCGTATAGACGCTCAGCGCCAAAGCCAGCAACAGCGTAAAACTCCCAAACTCCGGCATCGGGTGCAATTGCATGAAGTCCTCTCCCCATTCTCTCAAGGGCAGCCCCGAACAGCAATAAAGCACAGCAAGAAAGCGCCGTTTACCGGACACATAAAACAGAAAGCCAAAGAAGAAAACCAAAAGACGCCAGAAAACTAGGAGACCGCCGGCAATCGCGAGTCACTCCCACCCTCGCCAACCAGTTCCCTCACGAGCTCCAGCAGATTGTCCGGCAGCAGCGGCTTCATCCGAAACGTCACATTCAGACCCGCATACTCCTCTTCGGCCTCTTCCAGACCACTGATCACCAGCACCGGCAGCGTCGGATGCGTCCGTCGCAGAGCCCGGACAAAATCTGCGCCGCTCATCCCCGGCATCAGGTGGTCGGTAATCACCAGCCCGATCTCCTCCGGCAGATCGCCGCTCTGTATCTGTTCCAGTACCCGCGCCGGGTTCAGCGCAGCAATCACAAAATAGCCGGCACGCCTCAAAATCGTCTGCCGCGTCGCTGCCTGCACGGCGTTATCGTCGATGAGAAGGAGATTGGCGGTCATGCGCGAGCTCGACTGCTCCAGGGGAAAAGATATGGCAAGGCTCATTGCAGGCCCTCTCTCAATCCTTCTCCATGCGGTCCGGGTGGAGAGGCGTTTTTGTCCGTTGACTCTTACTCCGATGCACAATTTTTGGTTCGCGTTGGCATCGATCAGAAATTCTTTCGGTAATGCATTCGCAATCCTACACTTCACCTATTCCTCTTCTGCAAATTCTTGTGCCGCCCCAACCATCGCACAACAATATTTCCTGAATCTGGACTGCAATCCAGAAAGAATGTACAGTTTCCCCCAGCACCATAACGATTTAGCGCACTTCCAAACCGAACGGATACCAAGGGCAACCGTGAATCTTTCCATCATCGACTGGCTCATCATGCTGGTCTACTTCGTCTTCGTGTTGGGCATCGGCTTCGCCCTCAAGCGCTACATGCGCACCAGCAACGATTTCTTCCTCGCTGGACGTTCCATCCCAGCCTGGGTCTGCGGCCTCGCCTTCATCTCCGCCAACCTCGGCGCCCAGGAAGTCATCGGCATGGGAGCCTCCGGCGCGAAGTACGGCATCATCACCAGCCACTTCTACTGGATCGGCGCCATCCCCGCCATGATCTTCGTCGGCATCTTCATGATGCCCTTCTACTACGGTTCAAAGGCCCGCTCCGTCCCCGAATATCTCCGCCTCCGCTTCGACGAGAAGACCCGCGCCGTCAACGCCTTCTCCTTCGCCATGATGACCGTGCTCTCCTCCGGCATCTCCATGTACGCGATGGCGCTTTTGATCCAGACCCTCGGACTCCTCCACGGCATCATCCCCGACCCCTACATCTTCCACGTCTCCGTCTTCCTTTCGGCCATCATCGTCCTCGGCTACATCTTTCTCGGCGGCCTCACCAGCGCCATCTACAATGAAGTCCTCCAATTCTTCCTGATCGTAGCCGGCTTCGCTCCTCTGGTCTGGATCGGCCTCCGCAACGTAGGCGGCTGGCAGGGAATCAAGCAAACTCTCCCCGCCAACATGACCCACTCCTGGCAGGGCATGGCTCACGCATCGACAAACACCTTGGGAGTGGAGTGGGTTGGGTTAGCCATGGGCCTCGGCTTCGTCCTCTCCTTCGGCTACTGGTGCACCGACTTCCTCGTCATCCAGCGCGCCATGGCCGCCGACTCCGAGGTCTCCGCCCGCAAGGTCCCTCTCATCGCCGCCATCCCCAAAATGTTCTTCCCCTTCCTCGTCATTCTGCCCGGCCTCATCGCCGTCAGCGTTACCTCGCACATGGCGACGACCTCAGCACCCTCCACCCCAACTCCCAATGCCGCATACTCCACTGCCGCATCCAACAAAGCCACGCTCCCACTCGATGAGCACCACCCCCACGGCATCATCCCCGTCAAAACCGACCCCGTCAGCGGACGGGCTGTATTGAACGCCGACGGCACCCCCGTCTACAACTACGACCTCGCCATCCCGGTCATGCTCCTCCACTTCTTCCCCACAGGAATCCTCGGTCTCGGCCTGACCGCCTTACTCGCCAGCTTCATGTCCGGCATGGCCGGCAACGTCACCGCCTTCAACACCGTCTGGACCTACGACATCTACCAGGCCTACATCAACAAGAAGGGAACTGACGCCCACTATCTCTGGATGGGCCGCATGGCCACCATAGGAGGCGTCGCTCTCTCCATCGGCGCCGCCTACCTCGTCACCAACTTCAACAACATCATGGACGCGCTCCAGCTCGTCTTCTCCATCGTCAACGCCCCACTCTTCGCCACCTTCCTCTTAGGCATGTTCTGGAAGAAAACCACCGGCCACGCCGCTTTCACCGGCCTCCTCTCCGGCACCGTCGCCGCGCTCATCCATCACGGCCTCACCCTCCCCGCCGACGCCGCCCCCGGCATCCACGGCGGCTGGATCACCGTCCTCCACCACTACCCCAGCGACATGGCCCAGAACTTCTGGACTGCCATCTTCGCCTTCTCCGTCAACCTCCTCGTCACCATCGCCATCAGCCTCATCACCACACCGCGCCCCGAACCCGAACTAGTTGGCCTCGTCTACTCCCTCACCCCCAAACCCGTCGAAGCCCACCTGAGCTGGTACCAGAAACCCGCCACCCTGGCAGTCGCAGTCCTAGCCATCCTCATCGTCCTCAACCTCGTCTTCGCCTAACAACTGAGAATTTTTGTCTCGGTTGCTGTCCTAAGTTTTTAAGTTGTCATTATTCTTTAAGCTGTCATTCTGAGCGAAGCGAAGAACCCCCGCATTTGCTTTTTTGTTTTTTGCCGTTGCTGTTGCCTTTGCCTTTGCTGTTGGCTTTCTTGTTGTCATCCCGTAGGGATCTGCTTTTGCAAGCTCCCTACTCCCTATTCCCTACACCCTGGAGTTTCCAATGGGACTCGACATCCGCATCCCCCTCGGCCTCATCTTCCTCTTCATCGGCGGCCTCATGAGCCTCTACGGCCTCTTCACCCGCAACGCCGCCGACATCTACGAAAAATCGATGGGCATCAACCTCAATCTCACCTGGGGAGCCATCATGTTCCTCTTCGGCCTCATCATGTTCCTCGTAGGCCGCCGCCAGAAGTGGCAGGACGACCCGGTCAACCCACGCCCCTGGGAAGGCAAAGGCGGAGCCCCACGTCATTAAATTAACGACGCCTGCGAAATTGGCCGACGGCTCGCGCATCTTCCGTTGCCTTTCCTTTTGTTTGTCATCCCGCAGGGATCTGCTTTCGCCGTTGCTCTTGCTTCTGAATTTGCCGTTGTCTGTTCTCTCCTCCCAACCCTGAAACCGTGTCATCCTGAGCGAAGATGTTCGCGCACCTGCGAACATCGGAGTCGAAGGACACAACACCTGCAACACAGTGTGTCGCCGTCGCCGCCTCACTCAATGGTTCTTGCTTTGCCGCGCTTTTAACCCGTTCACACCCCCACCCTTGCAATAATGAATTCATGAAGCGACGCGAGATCAAGCAATACGAGTTCGTCCGCAAGATCGGCGCCGGCGGCAGCGGCGTCGTCTATCTTGCCAACGACACCCTCCTCCAGCGCCCCGTCGTCCTCAAGCTCCTCAAGCGCGGCAACCTCACCACCGAGCAGATGCGCGCCACCCAGCTTCGCGAAGCCCGCCTCGCCTCCGCCATCGACCACCCCAACGTCTGCGCCATCTACGAAGTCGGCGAAGCCCCCGCCGAAAGCGGTGCTGGCGAAGAAGCCTACATCGTCATGCAGTACATCCCCGGCAAGTCCCTCGACAAGCTCATCGCCGAAGGCCCCGCCAGCCTCCAGCTCGTCCTCTCCGCCGGCATTCAGACATCGGATGGCCTCTCCGCCGCCCACTCCCTCGGCATCTTCCACCGCGACCTCAAGCCCGCCAACGTCATGCTCACCGACGGCGGCCTCATCAAGATCCTCGACTTCGGCCTCGCCCGCCGCCTCCGCCCCGACCAGGCCGAGTTCGACCCCGGCGGCCCCGTCAGCAAGCGCAAAGTCGGCTCTCCCCAGGCGGTACCCGGCCCCACTTACACTGCTCGCGGTGGCACCATCGCCTACATGGCCCCCGAGCAGTTCGTTACCGGCCAGTCCAGCGTCCAGTCCGACATCTTCGCCCTCGGCCTCATCCTCTACGAGCTCTCGACCGGCCGCCACCCCTTCCACCGCCCCGACGCGCCCGAGTTCCAATCCATCCGCGCCATCCAATACGCCGACCCGCCCTCCCTCCGCGAGATCGTCCCCAGCCTCCCCGTTGAACTCGAGTCCGTCATCCTCCGCTGCCTCGAAAAACAACCCTCTGCCCGCTTCTCTTCCGCAGCCGACGTTCGCGAAGCCCTCAAGACCATCATGCGGTCCATGCAGCTCGACTCCGTACTCCTCCCCGCCGACAACGTCTCCCTCCGCGCCACGCAAGGCCGTCTACCGCTCGACACCCCCGAAGAAGAGAAGCGCACCACCGGCATCCTCTCCATGCTCGCCGAGCGCTTCCGCGAATCCGGCAGCAGCGCCGCCAGCAATCAAAACAGCATCGTCGTCCTCCCCTTCGTCAACTTCGGCCCCGCCGACGTCGCCCCTCTCTACGGCTACGCTCTCGCCGACGCCATTGCCACCCGCCTCACCCGCATGTCCACCCTGGTCGTTCGCCCTTCAAGCTCCCTGATGACCATCCCCACCCAGCAGCTCGACCCCTTGAGCGTCGGAAAAAAACTTCTTGTCAACTTCGTCCTCGCCGGCAACTTCCTCCGCTCCGACCAGGGCTTCGACCTCAACTGGCAGCTCCTCGACGTCCCCGGCCAGAGCGTCCGCGCCGGCGGCTCCATCAACGTCGCCTCCTTCGACCTCGTCTCCGTCCAATCTGAAATCTGCAACGAAGTCTTCAGCACCCTGCAGGGCTTCGGCGACCTCCAACCCCCGCACGAAAACCACCGCGCCGCCTCACTCACGTCCGATTTATCCGAGGAGTACCTCCAGGCCCGAGCCGTTCTTTCCGCCTTCATGACCCGCACCGGCAGCCGCGAAGACCTCGACCGCGCCCGCGAGCTCTTCACCTCCGTAGTCTCTCAGGACGAGAACTACGCCCCCGGCTGGTCCGGCCTCGGCATCACCCATCTCCAGTACGCCCGCCACGGACTCGGCGGCCAGATGCACGTCCTCGAAGCCCGCCGCGCCTTCGACAAAGCCCTCGCCCTCGACCCCGGCTCCGTCGAAGCCAACCTCTACCGCGTCTACATGCTCCTCTCCCGCGGCGAAAAAGAGTCCGCCCGCCACGGCATCGAAAACCTCCTCCAGACCGCCGGCAACGACTGGAACGTTCGCATGGTCGCCGGCATCACCCTCCGCATCGACGGCATGTACGAAGAAGCCCTCGACCAGTTCAACGCCTCCCTCCGCATGAACCCCGCCAACGCGGCCATGATCTACAACCACCGCGCCCGCGTCTACCAATATCAAAATCAACTCGAACTAGCCGCCGACGAAATCGAAAAGGGCCTCACCCTGGAACCCCGCCAGCCCCTCCTCCGCACCTCGCTCGGCTACCAGCAGATGCGCACCGGCGACCTCTCGAAAGCCATCGAGACCCTCGAAAACGTCATCCGCGACGATGCCAGTCTCCGCATCGTTTACCCCACCATCGCCCTCTGCTACGCCCAACTCGGCGACCGGGAAAAAGCCTCCACCTTCATCGTCGACGAAACCCTCTCCGCCGCGGAAGCCGACAGCGAGATGGCCTACCGCCTCGCAACATATTTTGCCGTAGAAGGCGACGAATCCGAAGCCCTCCACTGGCTACGCCGAGCCATCTACCTCGGCAACGAAAACTACCCGTGGTTCAGCAAAAACCCAGCCTGGCGCAACCTCGGAGGCCACGCCGACTTCGAACGCATCCTCGAAGACTTAAAAAAATCCTACCGCCGCAACCAGAAAAACTGGAAGCGCCTCTTAGCCCAGGTCCGCGACTAATCAGGTCCGCGACTAAACCCTCAGATTCGTGCCTTAGGCAGTGTCTGATCGAATCGACGCAACCCATTCTCCGCCACCGCGGCAATCTCATACTCCTGCCCGAACCCCAGCCTTACCCCCAGCCGCACCAGCCTGGTATCCCGCGGCTCAAACGCCAGCACCCCCCGCCTTGCCACCCGGTACATCTCCAGCAATCCACGATGCGGCGAATGACAATGATGCAGCCCCTGATGCACCACAACAAAATCGAACGCCCGATCCGTAAAGCCGAGCCTCTCCACATCCTGCATGCTCCACGAATACGGAGCAAACTCGCTTCCATCTATCCAAGAATCAAGACGGGAATCAAGATCAGTCGATCGACAAAACGGTCAAACTGGCCTGGCCGGTCCTCCCAATCCGACAACGATGCCCGCCCTACTGCACAGTCAGCGTGACAGTCGTGCTCTCCGAGAACCCTGACGCTCCGCTGGCCACCACCCGCACCGTCGAACTTCCTGCCGGAGTCTGTGTCGAGGTTGAACCCTTCGGCGAGGAGCCGCATGCCGTCATCGCCGCGCACACCACGCCCAACACAACCACGCTCAGCACATGCCAGTACAGCCGCGGCATACGCCTCCTGCGCAGAAGCGCCCCGCCGAACAGTCCTGGAACCATAAGCAGCGCGGCCAGCGCAGTCATCCCACTTCCCGGTCGCAACTGCGGCAGTGCTGCGCTTGCGGTTGCAGCTCCCGTCTGCACCGTCATCGTCACGCTGCCTGGGCTGCCGCTGCCCCCAAATGTGATCGAAGCCGGCTGGAAGCTGCACGTCGCACCCAGTGGCAGACCCGTACACGAAAACTGCACCGTCCCGCTGAATCCTGGAGCAGCCGAAAAACTCAGAACGTCCGTCACGCTCCCCGCCCTCCCTACCGTCAGTGCCATCTGACTGGGGGAGATCGTAAGCGCCTGCGCTGGCTGCGACGACGACCCCGTATAATTCCCGTCGCCGCTGTACTGTGCCGTAATGCTGACATCTGCGGAAGGCCATGCCGGAATCGTGTAGGTTGCCACCCCATTACTCAGCGTCCCAGTGCCCACCAGGCTTTGCCCCGCGTAGAATCCCACGGAACCCGTAGGCGTGCCGCTGGTCACCGACGTTACCGTGGCATTCAAGGTCAGGTTCGAGTTGGAGAGTGACAACGCCGTTGCGGATCCAGCCTGCAGAATCGTCAGCGTGCCGTTTGTCGGAGTTACCGCATAATCGGCGAGGTTCGCCCCGGTGACCGCCGGCACGACCGCATACGCGCCAATCGGGCTCGCCACTGTCGCAGGCGTCGAGAAGGACTCCGTGAAGTTGTCTGCGTTAACCGCCCCTGCCACCGTCCCGCTGAAGGCGGGATTCGCCGCTCCGTACACGCGGCTCGCGTTGTTCGCGGTAATTGTCAGGGAAGCCTTGTTGACCATCAGCGAAACCGTGGCCGAGTTTGCGGTATTGTTCGCCGTGTCCGTCGGCGTGAACGTTACAGAGAGGGTCTGCACTCCAGCGGGCAAGATCGTTCCAAGCGCTGGCGTGTAGCGGAAGGTTCCCGGTACCGGTGCCGTCGCGTTCAGTTGACTTCCCGTCAGCGCGGTTCCGTACACAATCGCCCCGGGCGCGGACCACGACACAAGCGGAGCCGCCGCATTCACGGTGTAGGCAAGCGCATTGCTCGTCGTCGCGCTCAGGCCCGCGTCTCCTGCATAGGACGCCGTCAGATTCGCCGTTCCCGCCGGCAGCGAAGTTATGTTGAGCATCGCGAGGCCGGACTTCAGCGTCACTGTCCCCAGTCTGCTGGAGCCGTTCATGAAGGTGATTGTCTCTCCATCGCTACTTTGGCCCTGCGCCGTCGAAGGACTCAGCGTCGCCGTTAGCACGACCTGCTGCCCGTAGCTGCTCGAGACCGGGTTGGCCGTGAGAGTCAGCGCGGTCGGAAGCTGCGGCTGCCCTGCCGATGCCGTAATCGCCACCCGTTGCGTCGCCGCGTTGCCGTTCAGATACAGCGTGAGCACCGCATTGTGCGGCCCGGCCGCCTGCGGGCTATACGTCAGCGTGATGGAGCAACTGCCTCCCACCCCAAGCGGACTCTGACACGTGTCCGACTCGGAGAACTCCGTCGAGAACGTCGCGGTGGCAAGCGTAGCGACGATGTTGCCGACGCTAACGTTTGCGCTCGACGTATTCGAGACCTGAAAGACCTGAGTCGCCGAGGAGCCAACCTGAACATCCCCCAGATTCGCCGAACCAGGCGTCACCGATACCGTCGGCGCGACAATGCCAGTCCCGACGAGATAAATCGTGTTTGTAGTGCCTCCGCCGGTGATCGCCATCGGCACAGCGTCGCGGCCCGGGGAGACCGGCTGGAAGACCACGGCGATGACGCAGCTTTGCTGCGGTTGAAGCGTAACGCCCGAGCAGCTATTGCTCACCACGCTGTAGCTCGACGAACCAATGCCCGTGAGCGAAGGATCGGCCACCGCCGTTGCGGTGTTGCCGCTGTTGGTGACCGTCACAGCGCGTATAACCGACGTCTGGCCGATCAGAACATTGCCGTACGCCAGCCCGTACCCAGTCGCCGAGAACAGCAGGGGCCCTTGCACCTGGTTTTGCGTAAACACCGGATACACATCCATACGGCTGCTTCCGATTAGGATGCCGATGTCAGCCGTTATCGCGCCCCCGCCGGCCGGAGGAGAAATCGAAATCTGGATCGTGCAGAACGTCTGGGGCGCAATCGTCGAGCAGTCGTTCGTCTGCGAAACACCCGTAAAGGTGAGGACGGATGAGACAGTGGCGGCGGTGGTGCCCACGTTCCAGATCCGAATTGGCCGTGGAGCACTCGTCGTGCCGTTCTGGACGGGTGGAAACACAAGCAGACTCGTATCCACGATCGTTTGCGGGCCGATCGATGTGGGAGTGTTCGACAGACTCAGCGCGGCCGGGGTGAAGGACTGCGACGACGGCTGCGCATCGCTCTGGATCGTGATCGTTCCGTTCGCGTAGTTCCCGTTCGTGTCGCGCGGCGTCAGGTAACACGACGAGCCGCCTGCCACCGTCGCTCCGCACGTGCTGTTCGCTCTCGCAAATCCACCCGACAGCTGAATGCCGGAGATGTGCAGGTCCGCGGATCCGGCGTTGGCCAGCGTGAGAACCGGTAGGTGATAGCTGAGACTGATCTGCGGCTGGGACGCCGGCGATATCTTGGCGATGAAGGTGGAATATACGCTGAAACTGGTGTTGGAACTCAGCTTCCCCTGATCCGTGTATGCAGTGCCCGTGCCTACATTCAGAGGGTCATAGTCGCTGCCAAACGCGATGCCATTCGGGACACCCGCGACATAAAGATTGCCCGCGGCATCGACCGCCATGCCGCTTGGAACCTGCGACACATCGTGCCCCCCGAATGCCGTGGAGTTGATCAAAGCGCCCGTGGAATCCAGCTCCATAACGTACGCGCCAACCGGCGACTCCGTAGCCACCGGATTCTTAAAGGGAATGCTGCCCTGGGTGAAACTGCCGGCCACATAAAACCTTCCGTTCGCGTCCATAGCAGTAGCCGTGAGGGACCCCATCCCCAGCACAGTGGAGAACTGAAAGCCAGTTTGTGATGGCCCGATGGCTGCTGCATAAAGATACAGGTTGGAACCCGGATAGGTCGGATGCGTCACAGCAGCCGGCGTGAAGGGGAAGTCCTGCGCATCGGCAACACCGGCGAGGAACATCGTGCCGTCCGGCGCTACCTGTATTCCAAGCGGTCTGTCACTGCTCCCGAACACCGCGCCGCCCAGCAGCGTGCTGAAGAGAAGTGTCTTGCCGTCAGGAGCAAACTCAGCCGCGAATGACCCTCCGATACCCTGCTGAAAGGAGTTCATGAGCGGTACACCATCGCCCGGGCCAGCCAGATAGATGTTTCCTTGCGCGTCCAGCGCAATCGCACTGGCCCACGTCTCCAGCACACTCGCCGACGGACCGTAGAAGTAGCTGGAGAAGACGAACGCCGTCCCCGTCGGGTTTAGCTTTGCAAAAAACGCTCCGGTGCATGAGGTGCATAGCCCCGAAGAATATTGCGATTGAAACGCATTCACCGTCTTCAGGCCCGCATCCGCCGTCAGTCCCGCGATATACGCGCTCCCTCCAGCATCCACAACAATCCCCTTCGGCAACTGCTGGCCCGAACCGATGAACCGCAATGATTTATCTGAACTACTCTTACTTGTGAAGGGATCATATGGCGCTTGAACTTAACGAGTGGGAGATATGGCATACGTACACTACCTATTTGGATTCTGGGCCACTGGATCTGCAGAAAGGTGCCGAGTCTTTACTTGAATCAGGCGTAGCTTTGTGCGCCATGCAAAGTACCGGCAGAACATATTGGAGAACAGATGATGGTATCGGACGTGGAGTCACCAACGTCGACATAAACGCTGTTGAGGGGAGTAGTTCATTCGCGCTTATTCGAGATGAACAAACTCAAGCTCTGCCGGATGGCTTCGCCCTTGAGGCTTGGGGACAAGCGGCGTACTTTATCATTGGTGAACAACGTGTCCTTGGCGATAGCGCCGCCTTGTCAGACGCTTACGTTCGCGCTCACTTGGGCAAATGCGTCGTTACGAAGAAAGGCAAGGATGGCTTAACTTCGCACCTGAATCTCTACCCCGTACTGATTGTTTATGAATCGGGAGTTGTAATTCTCGAGTTTCGCATGATCGGCCCGAATACCCCTGTCGAAAGCGCGAAGTTCATCGACGGTGGAGTGAACCTGTTTCGAGAATCCTTTAGTCAAGTAGAAGTCAATCCAGGGTTGGCCCGAGGCGCAACGACTGCGTACTACCGTTCGTCAAGACCCGGATTCTTTCAACGGGTTCGGATGCTCTGGCTACAAGGTCCTCATGACCTTGCGATAAAGCAGCGAACAAAAGAGCATACGGATGATGACTTCTCATTTGAGCTCTCTCGTTGGAGTGGTCAGACAGACAATCTCCGATCTATCGCACTAACGATCTTCCATACGTGCGCTTTCCTCATTATTGGTCCGAGAAGAGGCCTATCGTTTTTACTCTTTGGTCAACCTGCACCGCCAGATTTGGGGCAATTCTGGTCTGGCAGGCCCCATATCCACCTCATCCGGTTCCAGGACCAACAGGAAACTGCAACCGAAAACGAGACGCGTCATGGAGTAGAATTTGCCCGCATTCTTGCGAGGGCTTCGTCCACTGGAACCAATGTGCGGATGGGTCTTCCAAAGGATGCACGCCTTTTTGAGGACTACAGTGCTTACGTTACGTGCGCCTCGTCACTTTGGGTGTGGTCCAGAAAGGGTCTAAAAGAACAAGCTCAATGGGAGGATCTAAACCGAGGTAACTTCATTTATGAACGACAGGCCATCATGGAACTTCTTGAGTACGGGTATATGCTTCACCGTGGGCTTTATCACCGGGTAGAGCAACTGCGGTCCACTGCCCAGGTAATGGCCATGCGAAAGGACATCTTGCGATTGCGCCTGAGAATGAGAGAGGCCAGTCATGCTGGAGAGATACGCGAGTTGCTTGAGAGCGGATGGAAAGAGTTTGGTCTGCCGGCCCTGGTTGCGGAAATTGAAAGTGCGCTTGCGCTTCGAGAATCCGAGATGCGATCGGTGGACAACTTACGTGCCACTCGGGTTGGATGGGCAATCGCAACGGTTTTTGGTTTCGTTGCCGTCCCAGCTCTTGCAGATCAGATTGTTTTGCCATTCTGGAATCTACTAAAAATCCACCCCGTCACGGATGTCCTGAAAGCTAAACTTATCGCGGACGGCGTTGCCATGCTTTCAATTCTTTTTGTTCTGGTGCTCACCCTATCTCTTTTCTCGTGGCGTCGCAAATCTTGAAAGCACCGAACTGTTGGACGAAGCCTGGAGAGTAGGGAAGGCCGCTGCGAAGGCAGCCGCTGCTGGCGTTGGCTGGGCACTGCGTACGGCATCGGCAAGAGTGCAAAAGACCTCTTCGATCTAACGCAGTAGCCCTCTAAGCACAACTGCACGAACGGAATTTTGCATGGTGTCAATAGAAGCGACAATATGTTGCAAAAAACTTTGGATTTTGAGTTAGGATTTTGCTCTGGCACACGGATTGCACTAGCTAAATGCTGAAGACCTTCGTACCAAGCGGCGGTGAGAAATCTCTAATCTCATCTGCTAATCCAAATTGAACGGCTTCTTGGGCTGAAAGGAATGTGTCATGGTATTCGAGCTGAGTCCACAATTCAGTCGGGAACGAGAGGTGTTCATGCAGGATGGAATCAGTTCTCTCGTCATCCAGAGTCAGGCTTTTAGCGATAGCAGTCAATCGAGCGGCGGTTGCAGACTGGGAGCTATTGGTGCTGCGGTGAAGCATGAACGTTGCACTTGCGGAAACCTTGCGTCCCTTTGCGCCCAAGTAAGCAACGGCAGCAATTGAGGAGACCTGCCCCATGTTGTATAGAACAATCTCAACTGGGAAGGTCTTGAACAGATTGTAAAGAAAGATTCCATCTCCAACTGCTCCACCGATTGATTGAAAGAGCAGATGGATACGCTCGACGCCACCGTTCGATGCGATCCCTAATGTATTGCAGATTTTTTGGGCAGACTCTTGATTGACAGACCCGCAGAAAATTCCATAGACCTCTTTTGGAAGATTGTTATCAGCCATCGCCCTCCTTATGCTCCCTTCAGACACCGCATTGAATCCCGTTCTTCACAACTCCACCAAGGTAGCCGCCCCCCATCCTCACATCGAAGACAGGGGAGCTACTCTCTCTAGGGCTTCCGCCACTGGTCACGTCCTCCGACCGACGTATTGCGAACACGCTCGACCAAAATTCGAGCGTTGGGCGCAATCTCTCCCGCCCGGTCGATTGCCTGTTCCTGAGTGGGGGTTACTGCACTAGCGCGGTCTGAGTTCGGTCGCCTAACGGCGTAGTCCCCCTCCGGCCTTTGCTCAACGAAAATCTTGTCGTCTGCCACGGTAATCACCTTCTTTCGTGCCATGCTGGTCGAAGTGGCCTTGATATTGCCTTTGTGGAAAAACCGTTTGTAACTCTTGTCGCAGTCGTGAAAGTAACGCTTGATATGGGGTGTGTCAAGTATAAAGCACAACATATTGTATTGCCCGCACGAATAGCCCGTCCTTGGCCATTTTTCGTGCATCGAGGCCAAAAACTTCAACATTTTGCTGTGGATTGTCTTGTAAGAGACACACAATAAACATCTTGAATCAAGCACTATTCCTCCAAATAATTGGCTTCGCTATTGATTCTGTTTACAGTGGGATTGCTTGCGATATCACTTTCTTTCCTCTTCAGCCAGTGGGCTTGCGACTTCCAAATTTCGCACAGCGAAAACATTCTCAAGAACCCTGAAGGGCGACCGCGCAGTGCAGAGATGGTACTTATAGCTTCAGCCAGCACCACCAAGGTACCTGCTTCCACCACGGCGGCGTGGCCAGCTGGTTGTGATTCGGCTCAAGAGCGGAAACGGCACGTGGTATGACTCACCCTTTACAGATCGCTCTTACCCGGAGCTCTCCAAAAAACGAAACAAAGCTCACGTGAAAAGGGAGCCTACGTTGTCAACCTGAACCTACTTAGCTGAGGTCCGCTTATGGGACCGATCTGACCTTGCCCTCAGAATCCGTATCCCATACTGGTTATAGTTCGTAGTCGTAGTGGCTGTGGGAAAGTTGGAAAGCGCACTTTGCTTTCCTGCTTTTCCATAGCCTGTGTTCGCTGTTGCCGCCTGGTCAGCTTGCGATTGCTTGCGTTGTTCGATGCCACTGCTGTTCAAACTGGATGGGGCTGACGTAGCCCAGGGTTGAGTGCATGCGTGTTTGGTTATACCAGAGCAGCCACCGAGGGTTTCATCCTTGGCCTGACGGATGGTTTCGAAACGTTGGCCGTGGAGACGTTCTACTTTCAGAGAAGCAAACAGAGTCTCGCTCGGCGCGTTATCCCAGCAGTCGCCCTTGCGGCTCATCGAAGCGGTGATGCCGCACTTCACAAGCAGGCCGCTGAACTCATGGCTGGCGTACTGGCTGCCGCGGTCACTATGGAAGATAGGCCCCGCATTTCTGTCGGGACTACGTCGCAACCAGGCCATCTCCAGTGCATCGATGACCAGATTGCTGTGCATCTCCGGTTGCATCGACCAGCCCACCACCCGGCGGCTGAACAGGTCGATGACCACGGCCAGAAACAGCCAGCCCTCGTGGGTTGGGATGTAGGTAATGTCGCCGGTCCACGCCCGGTTCGGCGCGGCCACGGCAAAGTTGCGATTCAACAGGTTGGGTGCGATCGGCAAGCCATGTCGGCTGTCGGTTGTGGTGACACGGAAGCGCCGCTTGCCGCGGGCGCGGATACCGTGCTGCTGCATGAGGCGCTGCACACGCTGCTTGCCGACGCGGATGCCCTGAGCATGCAGTTCGCGCCAGATGCGCGGCCAGCCGTAAGCTCCGCGATTGGCCGCATACACGGCACGAATATGCACCAGTAGCGCCTCAGCGCTCAGGTGACGCCGCCGAGCGATTTGCAGGCGACCAACAAGGTGCTCGTGGTAGCCAGCCACACTTACCCCCAGCATCCGGCACTGCACGCGGATCGGCCACACACGCCGATTGCGTCGAATCAAGGCGTACTTCACTTCTGCCCCTTGGCAAAGTACGCCATAGCTTTTCCCAAGATGTCGCGCTCCATCGTGACCCGCGCCAACTCGGCTCGCAAACGGCTGATCTCCATCTGCTCGGCGGTCACCTTCGACCGGCTGTCGGCACCTTTCAGCGTGCCTTCCCGATGAGCCTTGACCCAGTTGAACAACGTCTGCTCAACCAGGCCCAACCTGTGCGATGCAGCCGCGATACTCTGGCCCGACTCAACAAGCCGAACCGCCTCCTGCTTGAACTCGAGCGTGTACCGCGCCCGCGTCGCCTTCATCATCTTTATCCCCTTCGCTTATTGTCAGCTAAGGGATACGTTTCGCGGGGGCAAGATCAATCTGTGCTGAGACACCATCATGTCTGTCTCACTCTTAACATCAGAGTTTGGTAGCGATTTATGGAGTCGCAGTAAGATTTTCTTGACGGGGCGCTGTGAACGCAGCGAAAGTATTGTTCACCTGCTCCCGAGTCTTCACACTCTTGTCATCACTAGCGGCCAGATACCGTAAGGTCGTTTCCAGATCCGAGTGCCTAAGCCAGCGCGAGATGGTCCGAACAGGTACGCCAGCCTCGTGGTGCATGGTGGCAAAAGTTTTCCTGAACCGATGCAACTCGAACCGCTTGCACACCGGCTTGGTCGCGCAGCACTGACTGACCTTGTTGTAGCAATGCCCGCAGTTCATGCCGGTGCGGAAGGCAAGATGTTTGAGGCCACGAAGAAAATGTCCATTTGGCTTCCCATGCTTTGTAGGGAAGATCAATCGTGTTCCCGGATATCGCTTGCGCCGGTTCCGCAGCGCCTCCACCAACGAATCGGGAATCGGGATTGACCCCTCTTCGGAGTCCTTCGGCGACCACTTCAAATCGAGCTTTTCGGAAACGGTGAAGGTCTTGGCCGAGAAGTCCACATCCCGCCATGTGGCGTACTGGACCTCCTGGTCACGGCTCCCGGTGAACAGAAAGAACTGGAGGACCTCGGATTTCTCCTGATCCGCTGCTGCCAGCAGTTTGGTGATTTCTTCGGGTTGATAGGAGGAGACAATCTTCTCTGTGTACTTGATCCGATCTGTCTTTTCGAGCGGCCACGCAATTTTCTTGTGGTTGAAGAAGATGTGCAGGAAATCGACCTTGTTCGCGACCGTTCGAGGAACGTTACCAGATCGCCTGAGATGGGCAATGTAGTTGAGGAGGTCCCGGCGGTCGATCTGTTCGAGATACTGCTTTGGACAAACGGCGGCGAAGGTGTTCAAGGTGCGAGTGTAGGCATACAGGGTCTTCCTGGACTTACCAGCGGCAGTGTCGGCCAGGTATTCTGCGATGGACTCGCGGAGGTCTGTCTTGGCTGCAGGGGAGGGAACAGGTTCGGGAGTAGCCAGTCCCGGAAGAATTGGTTCGGGCACGGTAAGACCCAGATTGACTGCCTGCAACTCCAGTGTCTTCCGCTGGAGCGCAACCTGCGCCAAGGAAGCGTCACTGCCGACAGACCGCCAGATGCGTTTGCCATCCAGGCTGTATCGGAGGTAGTAGACGCCTTCGGCGCGATAGACCGGCTTCCCTTCAATGAGAGCGTGGAGCGGACGGATGCGTCCATTGGATCCGGTTACGGATGGAGCATAGAACCAACCGCCTTCGGCCGATCGGACGCGCAGGTAGAGAGAGACAGGTGACGATCTCATCGATTAACCCCTCGGGGGCTAATACCCAAGTGCTCTCAGCGATTCCGATTATGTCTGAAGGATTTGGTAACACGGCTGGTAACACCGAATTTAATCTAACCGCAATCCATTGATTCTTAAGGCTTTACAAATCTGTGGCGGAGAGACAGGGATTCGAACCCTGGATACCTTGCGGTATACACGCTTTCCAAGCGTGCGCCTTCAGCCACTCGGCCATCTCTCCGCGGTATTGCGGGCCTCTCTGAATCTAACACAATTGCGCCTCTGCCCGAAGGCGTGGCCGCTCACCTCAGAACTTCAGGGAGCTTGCGCAGTGATGTTCTGTTTCACAATTGCGGACGACTTCAATTCCACCGGAACGCCCTGCATCAGATAGCGTCGAAGCGTGGAGGGATCGCCCCAGTTAATCTGCCATCCATGGTCGATTGCAACCAGAATGTACTGTCCTGGAATGATGTTTGCCACGTCGAAGCTGCCATCAGTGTTCGTCTGGTCCTGGCGTAAAACGGTGATCGAGTTGGGATCTTCAATCGTAATAGGAACCAGCAGAACCATGGCTCCCACGGATGGTTTTCCATCGAGCGTCGCCACCCCGCTAAGACTCGCGCGGCCACTCGCGACCTGCACCGTCAGCGTCGATTCGCCCGCACCTATGGTCACATATCGTCCGGCCGTTTCGGCTCCTTTGGCAGTCAGGCCAGTGAGAAAAATATTCGGCCGGCCCTGCAGCACAACCTCATAGCGCCCCGGTGGAACCTCCAGAATGCGATCCGCGCTGGGGTCTCTCGGATCACGACGTCCGAGATTGGGGCCGCCGCCTTGATTGCCGTTGGAAGAAAAGCTTCCGCGGTGGGTGTCGGTGTCGATCAGAGTGACCTGCACTCCGCCATTGCGTTCCGCCCTGGGGTTCGAGTTCGAGTTCGAATCCGACTCCGCAATGCCATCGAGTCGCAGGGTAATCCTGGCCATGTCGCGCGAAGGTGTACTCAGGTCGAGCGTGCGCGCCGAGTTGGCGCTCACTTCGACCAGGGCAACATGACCCTCCTGGTTTGGGCCGGCCAGTCGTACCTGGTACAGTCCGGGCGTCAGTCCTCCTACATCGATCTGGCCTTGCTGGTCGAAGCGCGTCGAGATCTGAACAGAGCTCGGCCCACCCCCACCCGAATTGACCTGCTGAATAATCGGAAACGCCTGCGCAGGAGGCGCGTTCGGTCCATTGCCCACTCTAGGTGGAGTCAGGATTCGCAGATGAATCGACGGCATCGGAACCAGATGAAAGTCAGCCTGTCGCGTATCACCTGCGTGCAGAACGATAGTCTCCGCGAGCGCCGGATCGCTGACACCAGGAAACCATGTGGCGGGATAGGCGAAGTCTAGCGACGGATCGAGCGAAGCGGCGCCGTTGTCATTTCCGCGACCTCCCGGCAGGTTCGCGGCGTACCACGGCTGGGCACGCACGCTCAGGCGATACTCTCCCGGAGAAAGATTTGGCAGCTCATACATGCCGCGGTCGTCAGTGCGGGCGGCGCCGCGCGTATTGCCCACAGGTTGCGGACCTCCGGGACTAGGTCGCGGCACACTCTGCAGCGCCAATTGCGCATTTCGTATCGGTTCACCCGCCTCGTCGAGAATAACGCCGACAATGCTGGCCTCAGGCCCCAACCGGAATTCAATATCCTTAGTCGGCGCCTCCGCCGTCAGGACGATCGAAGAAGAAAAAAACTCGTGCTCGTCATACGCCTGGCTGACAAAGCCTCGCGCGCTAGCCGTCAGACGCCACGCGCCCGCAGTCGGTACCGTGACGATAAAGTGACCATGCGCATCGCAATCGAAGCTGCCAGCCGGGGCAGGGAACTGGCGGTTGCCGAATCCCCCACGCCCAGTCTGGTTCGGTCCAGTCAGAGTCGGCGTCAGATGACAATGCGGCACAGCATTCCCATCCACGTTATTGATGACGACGCCAGTAATCTCATAGCGCGTAGTAACAGAATCATGCTTCGTCTGCGCCAAGGCTAGCGGCTGGATTATCCCCGCATCGCAACCAATCAGCATCGCAAAAATTATCCGCAGTACATCGCCTGATCTCACGGAGCCACCTCCGCAATAGGAACGGCGTCCAGGTTCAGCGTAGGCTTATCGCCAACATTCACCGTAACGGAGCGCACGTGGCCGCTGAACGGCGCAAGACTCGCCGGATCGCGATAGTTCGCCGAATGCCTGCGTTCAAACGCAATCGCCTCATAGCTCCCAGGTGGCAGATGCGCCGCCGTGTAGTAGCCGCCGGAATTATTACTGCGCAGCGCAATAACCGACTGTGCAGTTGCACCAGCCGGAATCAAATAAACCCAGCAAGCAGCGGGGCTGCCGTTCAAATTCACCGTGCCCTGCAGACTCCCCGTCTGATTGCTCACCACCACGCGCATCGGCGTGCCAGCAGCTCCTGGGGCGACCACAAGCTCCTGCTGCAACAAGTCAGCATCGCCATAGCTTGCCGATTTGATATACCAAACCCCAGCATTACGACTCTGCAGACGATAGCTGCCCGGCGGTGCCGTAAACACAAAGCTCTGATCCCGCCGGGTCGTAGGACGCACCGAAGAGTCGCCGCGGTCCGGATCCGGCTGATCGCTCTGCAGCACAAGTCCCAACTGCGGCAGCGTAGGCGGCTGATTGTTATCAGACGTTGCAGAGCTGTCGACAATCAACTCAATCGGAATAGACGGAATCGGTGCGAACTGCAGCACAACGCCCGAGATGTCGTGGTCCGGAACCGTCACCGTAGTCTCCGCCTGCTCCGGATTCTCCGGATTGTTCCGCCTGGCCGTCAACGTGTACGTACCCTGCGGAAGCTGTATCTTCGTCTCGCCTCCCGGTCCATTCATCTGCGGATTCACCTGCAACGTGCTGCCGCTGCTGGACCGGGCAGAGATCCTCACAAAGTCCCGCCCGCCGGCAGATTCCGTTGTCGTCGTCACCGTATGGGTTGGACTGACAACGGGCCGCAGTTCAAAGTGCAGCTCCTCGCCGGCATGAACCTTGATAACCTGTGATGTACCGGATGAACCTTCCGTCGGAACTGAAACAGGCAAAACAGCTTCACCCGTAGTCCGATCGAGCGGGGTATACCTCGTCTCCAGCCTGTACTCTCCAGCCGGCTCCGG
>WNFD01001531.1_pt1 | contig 25297 bp, 25 predicted proteins | sample 5400491 | NCBI WGS metagenome assembly WNFD01 (sample SAMN13153343, study PRJNA577476) | soil metagenome | isolation source: 120 cm saprolite under Douglas fir tree site 2 hole 2 replicate 2 | place: USA:California | collected 2015-04-18
CGCAGAAACAGCGAGCGCTGCCCGGGCGCGGCAGGCTTCCCGGTGGGGGCGGCTTCTCTCATCGGCAAGAACATGGGAGGTCGGGATTCCGGCGCCGGCGGAAGGACGCGTTGTGGCGCACCTGACGGTCCCGAAGCGTCTAGCACGCCTTGCACAAACGGCAACGTCGCGGATCGGGAGCGTTCCTCGGCGGCGGACGAGCCGGGCACCGGCGGTTAAGCTTAACGGGCTGCAAGCTTTGCGGGCGCGCCGCGCGGATGGCTATGCTCGCGTACCGCGGACGTCCGGGACCACAATGGCTCGCATCAGCGCCCATCGGATCGCGTTTCAGTGCCCGGAATGCACGTATCAAATGCGGCAGACCTTGGGCTGGCTCGAGGTCAATCACATCATCACCTGCCCGGGTTGCGGGACTACGATCCGGCTGAACCCGGACAAGCTGGTCGAATCCGTCGAGGCGATGGAGCAGGCGTTCGAGCGCCAGCCACGAGCCATCCAAATCGAGCCTCGAATGACTCCGGTCAAGGTTCGATGAGGTCGAGCCCGGCCGGCCCGCCGGCTTGGAACCTCGCGGCACGGTGCCGGTTTTTTTCAAGCGTGCCGCTCATAGCCGAGGGCGGGTGTCACATGACAAAACGTGCACGTCGGCGCTGGTCCCGAGAGGTGACCGAACGCAGCGACGCCTTGGATCTACGGGCAGGTGTCTTCACCTGGAAGGACCCGAAGCGCATCGCCGCGTCGCTGAAACGCTCCGCGGAGAGCAGCAAGCGCAGGAAGTCGGATCCATTCCGTTCGGCGCTGTCGATGCTGACGTTTTACATCAACCGCGCGGGCAAGAACCTGCCCGCTGCGCGCCGACGCGTCCTGATGCGGGCCAAGGACGAATTGCGCAGGTGGTTCGGGCGGGAGTGAAACGCCGAGGCGGGGCATGCGGAGCCCTTTTCTAATGGATTAGTGCGTGTCATCCTGCTTAAACTAGAATGATGGAGCGAATACTCGTTTTTTATGAAAGAACACCAAGCGGATGAAAGTTCTGAAGCATCGTTTTGGAACGAAGCTGGAGGAATCAGCCTTTGATAAGCTGATTGAGTCATTCAGCACGGCCGAAAGACCGTCCCTGTCTATTGCTGTTGGCAAGTTGCTCTCCCGGAAATTCGGGACATCGTTTCATTATCGAGGGATTAGGACGGGCGGCCTGTTCGGGCGGTCCGGGAGAGGTGACGCATTTGTCGAGCGTAAAGGAGTATTAATCTTCGAGTTCGAGCGATCTCAATCCGGTGAAGGCGGAATCCTTTCCCTGGCGACTGCGATTGAGACGCATATTGATGTAACAGCTTTCGCGAAAACTCATGAGGAGGCGAACGGTCTTCTGGTGGAGGCGTCGAGCCACATCTATAGGTTTTTGCAACAAGAGCCTCCAAGCTCAGCAATGGTGAACCCGAAAACGCTCTATTTTGTTGCTGAAGAAGAGGGCCGACATATCGAGTACTTACAAAAGGTAAAGGATGGTGCAGAATTCAAAGCGGCTAAATATGACCAGAGTGATTTAGAGCTTTCGAATGCTCTAACTAACCGGTTGGTTCGCGAATTCGTGTTTCGGCTAATCCAGTCTCGTTATCTGCCAGAGGCCAAATTCGCAGAGGAACTATCTGCATTTGGTGATGCGCAAGTTCGCGAGGTGCTTGACGGCGGTGGTTTTATAGACCGAGAGATATTTGTTCAGTGTCGCCAGACGAGCCAAAATATAGCGCACTTCCGCGATAAGGAGTTGCGGCTGGACAGTCTAAATATCAGATGTGCCAACTGTAATCGAAATTACAAGGACGAGAAAATATACCTGGCTCTGGTCGCAAGTGACAAGCTCAAGGAGGTAGTAAAGTCCAGTCGCTGGATGAATATCCTGATAACAAAGTACTTGGTGGAGAACGATGTGCCCCAAGAATTCATATTGTGGAATGTGACCTTTGGGACGAACGAAATTGACATAATGGCATTCATCAATGGTGAGCCCTGGATTTTTGAGCTAAAGGATCGAGAGTTTAGCGCTTCCGATGCGCACCACTTTAACTATCGGCGGTCTATTGTGAAACCTGCCCAGGCTATCGTCGTGACCCAAAGCCAGTCCTGATCGAGGGTTTGGAAAGTGCAGAAGAGATTCTTCGCAAGCTGTTAAATGAACAGGAAAAAAGGAACTTCGGATTAAGTCTTGGAAGCGCTATCAACGGTATAAACTGGACAATAGCCAACCTGATAGTAGAAGGTTTGGCTTCAGCCGAGTCGGTGCAAGATAAAGAAGTCGAATTCGATGGTGAATAGGAGCCGCTTGGGCGTCCAATTCGGTCTTCGGTCTTTGTGGCGGGGTTCAATGTCTTCGTGTCAGAAAATCCGCGGATGCGCGCGGGTCGATCGGCTCGTTGCGAATTCCCGCGGCTCGCACACGGGCCTCGAGCTCGCCCGCGGTCCATCGCCCGACCTTGATCCGCTGCTCCATCGCGAAACGATCGAGCACGAACGGCTTGCCGGCGAGCCGACAGACCGCGGCGATCGTGCACGCGACCGGGCCCGGGACGGCGCGGATTCTCGCGACTTCCTGTTTCATGACTGCCGCGCCGGCAGGAAACAGGCTTCGGTATTCGGGACTGGTCGGTAGCAGGTACGCCTCCATTCGCGTCGAGGCCAGCAAGCGCGTGACCAGCACCATCAGGATCGCCAGCCTGGTCCACTGGGCCTTGCGGGCGGATGCGAACAGCTGGCCGGCTCCGTCGAATGCGAGCCCGAGCCCGATGGCGCTGGCGACCGCAAGCTCGAACTGGGAATTATTGCCGACGGCGTCTGCGCAGGATTGCAGGAAAAAGGCCGTCAAGGATGCGGCAATGTGGATCTGTGTGAAGCGCTTGGCATCGCCGTCCGGCGCGAACCACGCCCAAATCGCCCATATGACCAGGGCCGGCGCGATCCACTGCAGCCGGCCCGACATGTGCAGGGCCCGCAGCAGCGAATACTGCCGGGCGAACAGCAGCTGATCGAGGAAGGGGCTGCCGAATATCGCGAGGCAGACCAGGAGACCGATGAACGCCGCAGCCACGCCGACGACGGCGGCGCGGACGCCGCGCCGCCAATCCATGCTGCTAACCCAGATGAGCGCCGCGGCCGGCGTGGCGACCAAAGTATGCTTGTAGAATCCGGCGAGCGCCATCAACACGATCGCCGGTTCGATCGCGCGGTGGCGGCGATGGCGGGCCAATAGCCAGGCGAGTGCTCCCGTCATCAGCGCATTTGCCGGCAAATGCGGATCGTTGACTCCGACGTAGCCGTCGAAGAAGCGGGCCATCATGGCCAGCAGCCACAAGCCGCCCAACATCGCCGAACCCGCGCTGCCTCCGAGTTTCCGGATGCAGATCGCGGTCGCGGCGGCGGTCGCGATCAACGCCAGGAGCGAGAGCGCGCGCCCGAGATACGTGGCATCGAGACCGGATTTCGCCAGCAGGCCGACCAAGTAGGACGACAGCGGCGGATAATTGTTGGTGATGAGATCGTCGGCAGCGGGATACAGCGGCCGCGTCCCGAATGCCGCGTCGGCGCTGTAGGCGTTCCAGGTATCGTCGACGCTGATCTCGAGAGGAAATGCGGCGCGCCAAATCGGCCATGCGCAGTAGATCGCCGTGAGGGTGGCGAGAACGGCAAAGCCCGCGCCGATGGCGGCCCGGTATCCTTCGGTACCGCGCGCGCTCGATTGGTTTCGCCGCGGCGGTCGCGCCGGTGCGCGCGCCAAGCTTGCGATCCGACGCATCTCGATCATCGACAAAACGCCCCCGGCAGCGTGGTGCCGAGGCAATAACAGGTCGAAGCCGTTAGCAGAAGAGCGCGGGAGGTCGGCCCGCAGACCGAAGTCTCAGGCCCGAAATATCAGGGCCACAGGGGGAGCAGGTCCAAGCCTGCGGCCACTACCGCAACGGTGATCGCGGAGCCCAGCAGGAGCCCCACTGCGATGCGGATGAAGACGGTCCCGAGCCTGCGCATTCCGCCGACCGGCGTGGTTTGGTGATAAGTCTTCATCGCATTGCCATTCCCGGCTCGCGGCCGATGCCCCATCGCCTTGAACACGCAGCCCGCGGCCATCCTGCGCGTGGAATTCCGACCCGCATACGCACCGAGTCGGGCCGACCGGCTTGATACGCGGAAATAGGCGAGAAACTACCCCTCCGCGAGGTTTGCATGCATGCCCCGCGGAATTTGCATGCTGCACGCGTCCCGCAGCCTGCCAGCGCAAACTCTAACGCATCCGTCGATTCGGCAACGTGAACCGCTTCACGATCGATATCGCGAGGGCATGGGCCGCGCCCGAGCTCGAGGATCGATGCGGCGCCGAAATCGGGCCGCCACGCCTGCGGCACGCTGAAATCCGCGGCGCGTGGCTCGACGGCGAAGCTCCGCTTCGGCCGCCCGATATGCTATGAAATTCGCTGGATATGGGCGACAGCCGCGCCGCGAACGATCGCGCGCGCGAGGCTGGAGGAGCGCGCCGGGATGGCAAACGAGGCGAAAACGGTTCGGCGTATTCTGCATTTCAGGATCAGGACGCCGACGACGGAAACCAAACAACTGCTTCCGTTCATCAAGGCCGCAATCCCTTTTTACGAGGCTTTTGGGCGCACCCGCATCCGATTGCTGCACAATGTCGACGATCCGACGCAATTCGTGCAGGTGGTGGAATACGAGACCGAGGAAGCTTTCGAGATGAATCGGCAGAGGGTCGCCGGCGACCCGACGCTGCGCGCTTTTTTGCAGACTTGGCGCACGCTGCTGTCGCAGGCGATCGAGATCGACGTTTATGAGGATGTGACGGACGTGATCGAATAAGGCCGACCCTTGCGACGGCCTGCTAGCTAATACCGCCGCGGGCCGTCCCAATTGAAGCGCCAGTTCAAGCCGCCGCGAACGACGTGGGACCTGAGCTCGACACTGTCACCCGGCACCGGCGTGCTGGAGCCGAGGTCGACGTAGAGGTATTCCGCTTTGGCGCTCAGGCTCGGCGTGAAGGCATATTCGACGCCGGCGCCCAAGGTCCAGCCCGCCTGGGTGTTGGTGCCGCTGAGGATCGTCACCGGCGGGCTCGTAATGGTGCCCTTGACGTCCCCGACCGCCAAGCCGCCGGTGACATAGGGCAGGAACCGGTCGAACGCGAAGCCGACCCGGCCGCGCACCGTGCCGAGCCATTGCAAATAGCTGTCGTACTGGACCCCGCCGATGCGACCGCTGTTGCCGTGGATTTTCGCCCAGTCGAGATCCCCCTCGAGACCCCACACCCAGGAACCGACCTGATAGTTGAAGCCCAACGTTCCGCCGATCAGGCCGCCGCTGACCCCGAACTCTCCGGTCGCATTGCCGAAATTGGCGTCGGTGTGGCTCGATCTGCCCCAGGCGCCCCCGCCGTTGAGGCCGAAATAGAGCCCGCTCCAATTGAAATAGGGCACCGGCGCATAGGGCACATAGGCCGGCGCCTTGGCCGGCACGCGGGTCGACATGTCGGTTGCCTGCACCTGCAGGCATGCGCCGAACACCGCGGCTGCCGCAGTCGCACTCGTAAAGAAACGCTTCCACATGGCGAAACCGGCCCCTTTTGGGCCCCATCCGCCCCCGAACGGGTACCATACCACAGAATGCCTGTGTAATCAGTAAAGACGGCAGCTCTAGGGAGCGCACTGGTAACAAGGTATTGATCGATCGGGAGGAAGAAGCTTCGACAGCGGTTGTCGATCGCCCGTGGCTCAAGCCCGCGACCGAGTTTCCACGGCCCCGGTCGGCCGGTCCGATCTTCCCCGCTGTGGTAGAGTATGGCGCGCCTTCCAACGGGTCCATTGCCACGTTACGGATTTCCAATCTCACGGATGTCATGTCCCCAATTCGCCGACCGGAAGATGTCGCCAGATACGTGGAGGGTCTGCGCAAAGCCGGACTGCCGGAGTGATCAGCATGGCCGCTCGCGTCGAGGTGATCGAATGAGGCGGCGGGAGTTCGTCAGATTTCTCGCCAGCGGGGCTGCCGTGCAGCTGGTGGCTGGGGCAGCGTCGGGGCAAGAGGCCGGACGGAGCTACCGTCTCGCTTGCTTGGTTCAGGCACACCGGAATGCTCCTCATTGGATCGCCTTCTTCGAGGAGCTGCGCAAGAACGGCTTTGTCGAGGGTGTCAATCTCTCGATCGTGGACGGGTTCAACACCCCATTGAACCGCGCGGAGATAACCGCAACGGCGCTCGTCAATGCCCGGCCGGACGCCATCATGACTGCAGGAGCCCTGACAAGGGTGGTGCAGCGAGCAACGCAAACCATTCCGATCTTGACGGTTTCAGATGATCTATTGGCGGAACAAGCGGTCGCCTCACTTGCCCATCCCGGTGGGAACACGACGGGGATCAGCATTTTGGCCCCCGAACTCGACGGCAAGCGCCAGGAAATCCTTCTAGAAGCGATCCCCCTCGCCCGTCGCCTTGCTATCCTCGTAGACCCAGGTGTGACGGCACCGCATCAGCTCGATGCGCTGCAGGATATTGCGAACGCTCACGGGATCACGGTATCCACTCACATCGCTGCCAATTTGGACGAGATCATGCCGGCGATCGACGCTGCCCTGGCCGCAGGAGCGCAAGCACTCAACGTGCTGGCCTCATCGCTCTTCAACAGGTATCGCGCGCAGATCATCGAGCGCATGGCAGCGATCCGGCTACCCGCCATCTATCAATGGCCCGAAATGGCCGAAGGAGGGGGTCTCATCGCGTATGGCCCACGCTTTGTCGGGCTTTATACCTCGCATGCGCTGCAGACGATCAAGGTCCTCAAAGGAATGAAACCAGCTGATATTCCCGTCGAGCAACCCACCAAATTCGAGCTGGTCATTAATCTCAAGACCGCCAAAGCGCTTGGCCTCACCGTGCCGCCCACGCTGCTGGCCCGTGCCGATGAGGTCATAGAATGAGAAGGCGGGAGTTCATCGCCGGTCTGTTGCTCCGGACAGGATCATGTCCTTCTTGCGGTCGACGAGGGTGACGAACCCGTCCGCGTCCATGTAGCCGATATCGCCGGTATGGAGGCGCTTCGGGGGACACCCTTGGAGCCGAACACGCGGGCGAGGCCAAGCAAGCAATTTTGCAGCCTGGTGGCAGGCCAAGACAAAGCCCCGGCCGGGGGACCCGACCGGGGCTTTTTTGCTGGGCGGCGTTGGGGGGAACGGGGGGCCCGCCCAGCGAATGACCCCTACCTAATCACACTTGTCCATGGCTTCGCTGGCTCGTTTTGTCGCATGGCAGCTTGTGCCGCAGCCCTCGGCCCCCGGAGGTGCGGAGCGCCGGAAAAATCGACGCCCAGCCGGATGCGCGCTGGCGGCCCTCCGGGACGGACCGCGAAGCGACCCGGCGTGGCGCGGGGCAGCCTTGCCCGAGCGCGGCGTGTCAGGGTGTTTTTGTCATGATAAGCCTTCGCCATGGCTCAAGCGCTCGAGATCCGGACCGAAACCAAGCGCCCGCGCGACACGCGAGTCATCGGGCTTACCAGCGGCGCGCATTTCGTCAGCCATTTCTACATTCTCCTGCTTCCGCCGCTGTTTCCCTTCGTGCGGGCCGAGTACGGCGTGAGCTATATCGATCTCGGGCTGGCGCTCGCCGCCTTCAACTTGGTTTCGGCCGGGCTGCAGACCTCGGCCGGGTTCCTGACCGACCGGGTCGGCGCTCCCGTCGTGCTGGTTGCCGGGCTCTTGCTGAGCGCGGGCGCATTCGCGCTTGCCGGGCTGGTGCCCTCGTTCTGGTTCCTGGTGGCGATGTTCGCCGTCGCGGGGCTCGGCAATACGGTCTATCACCCGGCCGATTACTCCATCCTGGCCAATCACGTTTCCGCCCAGCGGATGGGGCAGGCGTTCTCGATCCACACCTTCGCCGGCATGCTCGGGTCTGCCGTGGCGCCGCCGGCCTTGCTGCTGCTGCAAGACATGGTCGGCTGGCGCGGCGCGTTCGTGGCGGCGGCGCTGCTCGGGGTCTTGGCTGCGGCCGTGATGATTCTCCAGCGCGATGCCTTGGGCGGGCCGATCCCGCGGGCAGCGAACCGGCCGCCCGAGGAGGCCGCGAACGGCGAAGGTTGGAAGCTCCTGTTCTCGCTGCCGCTCCTGCGCAATCTCGCGTTTTTCGTGATGCTGGCGATCACCGCCGGTGGAATGCAGAATTATTCGGTGGTGGCATTGGGCGCGCTCTACGGCACGCCGCTGTCGATCGCCAACGCGGCCCTGTCCGCCTATTTACTGATGATCTCCGTAGGGGTGCTCGTGGGCGGCCTGCTGGCGAGCCGCACCCAGCGCCACGACCTCGTCGCCGTCACCGGGCTGATCGCGGTCGCGATCACGGCACTCGCGGTCGGACTGGTCTCGCTCGGTGCCGGATTGTTGATCGCCTCGATGGCCATCGGCGGATTATTTGCGGGGCTGATCATGCCGTCGCGGGATATGATCGTGCGTTCGTTGGCCCCGCCCGGGTCGTTCGGCAAGGTGTTCGGATTCGTGACCACGGGCTTCAATCTCGGCGGCATCGTATCGCCGTTGCTGTTCGGCTGGCTCATGGACCAGGGACATCCGCGCGCGATCTTCCTGCTGGGCGCATGCTGCAGCCTGCTCTCGATCCCGACGGTCCTCGGCTTTGCGGGCCGCCGCAGCCCGCAAGAGAGGCGAGCGTGAGCCTGCCGCGCATCCCTGCCGCCGAGGGTCACGGTCGCGGCGATGCCGTGCTGGCCGGTGGTGTCGAGACCAGCCCGGAGCCCGCGATACCAACCTGGGCCACCGCGGATCTCACCAATGTCATCCCATTCGTCAAACGCCAGCGCGAGGCGGGCGAGATCGGCGCACAGATCCGGTTCGTGCCCGGTGAGCGTCCCGCGCCGGCGGCCCTGAAACAGGATCGGGGCGGGTGGATGCTCGCTCTGCTGCTGGGCTCGTTCGCCGCGCATGCGGGCGTCTATTGGGTGCTCAACCGCGAGCCGCCGCCGCTGGCGAGCGTCGGCGTCGAATCCATGTCGGTCGAGATCGTCCTCGGCACCGATATGCCGGCAGGGCGCGCGGAGGAGCCGGCAAAATCCGAGCAAGAACCGGCGCAACTCTCGCCGCAGGCCGCGCAAGAAGTGGCGCAACCCGAGCCCCGCCAGGAAGCGCTTCAGCAGGTCGAACCGGAGCCGCCGCCCCCCGTGGAAGCTGCGCCCGCAGTATTCACTGCCGAGCAGCCGCCGGCGCCGTCTGCGCCGGCTCCATCGGTGCTGGCCGTCCCCTTGGCAAGGGACGCGGTTCCGCCGCTGCGGGTGGCTCCGCCCAAGCGCGTAGAGACAGCCCCGCCTCGTCAGCCCAAGCAGCAGCATCCGGTGCGGCAGCGCCAAGCCATGCTGCCGGCAGCTGCCGGCGCTCCGGCAACGTCGGCCAACGGCGTCGGACGCGGCCGGTCCGACGCCGACAGCAACTATCGCGGGCTCGTCGCCGCGCATCTTGCACGCTACAAGCGTTTCCCGACCGATGCCCGCAGCCGCGGCGACCAGGGCGTGGCCAGCGTTGCCTTCAGCCTCGATACGGGCGGCCGCGTGAGCTCGGTTGCGCTCGTGCGCGGCAGCGGCGTTGCAAGCCTCGACCAGGAAGTCCAGGCCATGGTGCATCGCGCCTCGCCGTTTCCGGCACCGCCGAGCGGCCGGCCGATGTCGTTTACCGTTCCGGTGAGCTTCCGGCTGCAATAGCCGGCACGGATTGCGGCACTCGCGCCGGCGCCGCTCGGGCTGCTGAATCGCTTTCTCAATTGCCGGCCGCAAAGCACTGAACCGCCGTCCGGTGCGTGGCGGTGCGGTCGTGCCGTAGATCGCCGAATCGGCGACCATCAAGGCCACGACCTCGACATGTTTGCGGCCTGAACTCTCCGAATGCGTCTGGCCAGGAGGATTGGCGGCGGAGAGAGCGCGTCGGTTCGGGCGCGCTGGCATCGAGGCTTCATCCGGCTCAAGCATCGCACGAGCTTTTCGCGGCAGCCTGTTTTCTCTATGGTCGGTTTTGGACGCGGGAAGATGACCACGACGATCGAAGAACACTATCGGACGCTGATTCCGGGGCTGGGCGCGCTGCTCGATTTCCTGGCGGCGTCCCATGTGCGCGCGGTCGCGTTTCTGGTCGCAATCTGCCTGGTGAGCTATCTGCCGGGGTTCTTCAATATTCCCCCGGTCGACCGCGACGAGGCGCGGTTCGTCCAAGCGACCAAGCAGATGATCGAGAGTGGAGATTATGTCGACATCCGCTTTCAAGAGGAGGTTCGTTACAAGAAGCCCGTCGGCATCTATTGGCTGCAGGGGGCGGCGGTGCGGGCGGCGGAAGGTTTGGGCGCGTCGGATCCCCGCACGACGATCTGGCTCTATCGCCTGCCGTCCCTGATCGGCGCGATCGGCGCCGTGCTGCTGACCTATTGGACTGCGCTCGCTTTCGGCACCCGGCGCACTGCGTACCTTTCCGCCCTGATGCTGGCGTGCTCGCTGTTGCTCGGCGTCGAAGCGCGGCTCGCGAAGACCGATGCGATGCTGCTGCTCGCCGTCGTGGCGGCGTTCGGCGCGCTGGCGCGGGCCTATCTCGCCGCACCCGAGGCGCCGATGGATCGTCGGACTTGGCTCATTCCGGCGATGTTCTGGACGGCGCTCGCCGGCGGCGTGTTGCTGAAGGGTCCGGTCATCCTCATCTTGGTCGCGCTTGCCGTCGCGGCGCTCGTCGTGCGCGACCGTTCCGCGCACTGGCTTGCGGGCCTGCGCCCGGCGGCCGGGGCCGCCTGGCTGCTGCTGCTGGTGCTGCCGTGGTTCGTCGCCATCCTCCGGCGGACCGGAGTGAGTTTCTTTGTCGAATCGATCGGCAACGACTTGCTGAGCAAGATGGTCGGCGCGCAGGAGTCGCATGGCGCGCCTCCCGGTTATTATCTCGCGACGTTCTGGGTGACGTTCTGGCCGGCGGCGCCGCTCGCCGCGGTCGCCGCGTCTCGCGTGTGGCAACACCATCGCGAGCCGGCGACGCAATTCCTGCTGGCCTGGCTGGTGCCGGCGTGGCTCCTGTTCGAACTGGTGCCCACCAAGCTGCCGCACTACGTGCTGCCGCTTTATCCCGCCATCGCCATCCTCATTGCGCGAACGATGGCGCAAGGCGGTCTTTCGCACGACCGGCGCCTGGTGCGCGCCAATATCTTATGGCCGGCGGTGACCGTAATGCTGCCGATCGCCGCCGTGATCGCGGTCGTCGTCCTGCGGCGGCAGCTCGGGCTGCTGGCGTGGCCGTTTTCCGCCGCGGCGATGATCTTCGGATTTCTGGCCTGGCGGTTTTACGAGACCGACGGCGCGGAGCGCTCGCTGCTGCGCGCCGCCGTCGCCGCGATCATGCTGTCGGTCGCGGTGCCCGGCGCGATCGTGCCGCTGCTGCGTCCGCTGTTTCCGAGCGCGTTGCTCGCCTACAATGTTCATCCCGACTGCGAGCGGCCGCTGTATGCGTCGGCCGGCTATCACGAGCCGAGCCTGGTGTTCCTGTTCGGCACTTCGACACGCCTCACCGATGGCCAGGGGGCGGCCGACTTTCTGCTCGAGGGCGGCTGCCGCTTCGCTTTCATCGAGGCGCGGCACGAGCGCGCCTTCGTGCAGCGGGCCGAAGCCATCGGACTGCGCTACGCGCCTGGGCCGCGGGTCGAGGGCATCAACTACACCGCCGGCCATTCCTTCTCGATCGCGATCTATCGCTCGGAAGGCCGCTCATGAGCACGACGCGCGAGCTCGTCGAGCGCGGCACGGCCCGGGGAGGCCCGGTGCTGCGACGGACGCTGGCGCATCTCGGCGCCTGGCTCGCGCTGCTGGTGCGCCCGCCGTTTGTGCGGGCGGACGGGGCCCGCAGCGTTCCGCGATGGGGGTTTCCGGCACTCATCGGCCTCGGCGCGATTGCCGCGGTCGCCGCCGCGATGGCGTTGTTGGACGCCTGGGCCATTGCCCAGCAGCGAAATTTTCCGGCTTGGGTCGTCCAGGTCTTCGAGCGCATCACGGATTTCGGCAAATCCGGATGGGTCCTGTGGCCCGTTGGGCTCCTCGTAATAGCGGCGGCGGCGTTGGCGAGACCCGCGCTCGGCCGCCTCGCCAATCTCGTGATCCTGTCGCTCGCGGTGCGGCTCGAGTTCGTGTTCTTCGCCGTCGGCATTCCGGCGCTGACGGTGTCGATCGTCAAGCGCCTGATCGGGCGCGCCCGCCCGTCGCATTGGGGACCGTTTCATTACGTGCCGTTTTCCTGGCGGCCGGATTATGCCGCCTTGCCTTCGGGTCACGCCACGGCGGCCTTCGCGGCGGCGTTTGCGATCGGCGCGATTTGGCCGCGCGCCCGCGTGCCGATGTGGATCTATGCCGGCGTCATCGCCGTGAGCCGGGTCGCCGTTCACGCGCATTTCCCGAGCGACGTCATCGCCGGTGCCTTTGTTGGAATCTTCGGCGCCATCCTGGTGCGCAACTGGTTCGCCGCGCGCCGGCTCGCGTTCACGCGCGGGGCGGACGGGAAGGTGAGGGCGCTCGCCGGGCCCTCGGCACGGCGGATCAAGAGCCTTGCGGCTCGGCTGTCGGGTCGCTAGTCGTTGCGATGCACTGCGATGCAGAAGGCCGCAAGACGGCGAGCGGCGGCGACCGCCTGGCACTCGACGAATTCGAGCGGCTTGCGGAGCCGGACCGCCGACGCCTTGCTGCAATGGTCGAAATCGAGGATGCTGGGAGCCGCGGGGAAGGGTCCATTGCCGCAACACCGGCGTAATGCTTTCGCGGCGGATGTGCCGAGCATGGCCGCAATCCGATAGGGCAGGCAGCGTGAGCATCTTGAAGCGACCTGGCGTAAAGCGCGTTCGGCGCATCCTGGTGCTGGCGGTCGTGCTCGCATCGGCCGTCTATTTCGTGCCGGTTTCCACGCTGGTCCTCGTCGTATGTGGGCTGATCGACGTCGGCAGGCACAAGAAAATCAGATACGAGCTGATCGAAAAATATTTCATGGGCAACGGCCTGGGGACGTGGCTGCTGTCGCCGATAAACCTTCTTGCGGATCTGTTTTCGTACAGCAACAAGGGCAAGTACAAGTTGGAGGACCTTCCGGCCGGGCACCGCGCCGAGATCGAATCCTGTGTACGCGCATTCGTCGAGAACGGCGATCTCATCAAGGACCACATAGCCAGAACGATCGGTCAGAACAAGCGCTGCATGCTGACGTTCAAGTGGTACAAGGCCGTGCAAGAGACGCAATTGAGAATTCCGGCGTTCGAGCGCAACCATCGCTACATCAAGACCATCGCCGTCTCCGTGTTCAACACGCGCGAGCGGACATCTTGGCATTTCGGTCCTCTCCGGTTCACGTTCCGCGTGCTGTGCAATCTGGAACCGATCGATAGCAGAGAAGTTTTTATCGAAGTCGATGATCAGGTCCACTACTGGGTGGATAATCCGCTGTTCATCTTCGATGACACGATGTTCCACCGATCGATCAACGATGTGGATCACGTCAGGTACTGCCTGTTCATGGATATCGTCCGCCCCAATTATTCGCAAAAGGGGTTCGATTTCGCCGTAGACGCTGCAAGCGTGATCTCGGGTTCGTTCAAGCGGCTGTTCTATAAGAACTGGTCGTTCATCCGCTGAAAAGCTCCGCGACCTCGCGTGAGCCGCATGCCCGAACGGCGTTCCGGTGCGCGACCGGTTGACCGCGGCTCGCGTTCGCGCGCGGGACGCACGGAAAAGCGGATGGCGCTCGCCGGGCCCTCGGCACGGCGGATCAAGGACCTTGCGGCCCGGCTGGCGGGTCACTAGAACCGCGCACGCTCATGACTGAAGCAAGCGCATCCGGGAATCCGGCGGTATCGATCGTCGTGCCGGTCAAGGACGAGGCGGACAACATCGGCCCGCTGGTCGAGGAGATCGCCGCCGCGATGGCGCGGCGGTGGAGCTTCGAAGTCGTCTACGTCAATGACGGCTCGACCGATACCACGGAACTGGAGCTCACGCGGCTGACGGCGGAGCGGCGCTGGCTGCGCCAGGTCAAGCACGCGCGTTCCTGCGGGCAATCGGCGGCGGTGCGCACCGGCGTCGCGGCGGCGCGGGCGCCGATCGTGGTGACGCTCGACGGCGACGGCCAGAACGATCCGTCGTTCATCCCGGCGCTGGTGCGCTCGCTGGAGGAGGCATCGCCGCGCATCGGGCTGATCGCGGGTCAACGGGTCGGCCGCAGGGCTTCGCGTTCCAAGCAATTTCAGTCGCGGGTCGCCAACGGCGTGCGCGCGGCGATTCTGAAGGACGGCACGCGCGACACCGGTTGCGGCCTGAAAGCGTTCCGCCGCGAGGTCTTTCTGGCCCTGCCGTATTTCGACGGGCTACACCGGTTCCTGCCGGCGCTGGTGCGGCGGAACGGCTACGAAGTCGGCTATGTGGACGTGATCGACCGTCCACGGCGCCACGGCCGCTCCCACTACGGCATGGGCAACCGGCTGTGGATCGGCATCCTCGATCTCGCCGGCGTGTGGTGGCTCATCCGCCGCCGCGGCCGCGTTCCGCAGGTTTCGGAGGTGACGCGCAATGGCTGAGCTTTGGCAAAGCGTCGGAAACTATTTCCGCGACGTCTTCATCCTGCAGCTCGACTGGTGGGTGGCGCTCGGGTTCCTGGCGCAGGCGCTGTTCTCGGCGCGGTTTCTGATGCAATGGATCGCGTCGGAGCGCGCGGGGCGCAGCGTCATCCCGCTGAGCTTCTGGCTGTTCTCGGTCGGCGGCGGCACCCTGCTGCTCGTTTACGCGCTCTACCGCAGGGACCCGGTGTTCATCGCCGGACAGGCGCTGGGATTGTTCGTCTACGCCCGCAATCTTTATTTCATTCACCGCGAGCGACGCGGGGCCGCGGTCGCGGCGGAGTGAAGCCCAATCCATCGTCGCTCGTTCCCCGGACCGCGCGGCGCGAAGCGCCGTCGCCTGACCCGGGGTCCAGCATTGGTTCGCGAAGCGTCATGATGGATGCGCCCCAGCAACATGGTCGCTTCGCGAAGTCACTCCTGGGTCCCGGATCTTCGCTCGCTCCGCTCGCTCGTCCGGGACACGGAGCCTCACGCCGCCTCCGCCATCGCGGCAAAGCCGCGCTCGAGATCGGCGATCAGGTCGTTTGGATCCTCGAGCCCGATATGGAAGCGCAAGGTGGGGCCGCCGGGCGCCCAGCGCGTCGCGGTGCGGTAGCCGGCGCAATCGAACAGGATCACGAGGCTCTCGTATCCGCCCCAGGAAAACCCCATGCCGAACAGCTCGAGCGCATTGAGCAAAGCGCGCACGGCGGCCTCGCCGGTCGGCTCGAGCACGACGCTGAACAGCCCCGAGGATCCGGTGAAATCCCGCCGCCAGATCGCGTGCCCGGGATCGTCCTCGAGCGCGGGATGCAGCACGCGCCGCACTTCCGGCCGCTCGCGCAGCCATCGCGCGACGGTCAGCGCCGATTGCCGGTGGCGCTCGAGCCGCACGCCCAGCGTGCGCAGCCCGCGCAGCGCGAGATACATGTCGTCGGGTCCCACGCACAGCCCCATCGTGGTGACGGTTTCTTTCAGCCGCGGCCACAGCGACGCATTGGCCGATATGGTTCCGAGCATCACGTCGGAGTGCCCGCCGATGTATTTGGTTCCGGCCTGGATCGAGAGGTCGACGCCTTTGGCGAATGCCTGGAAGTACAGCGGCGTCGCCCAGGTGTTGTCCATCAGGACGGTCAGGCCGCGCTCGTGCGCAGCGGCGGCGATGGCGGGAACGTCCTGCATTTCCAAGGATTGCGAGCCCGGCGCCTCGACGAAGACCGTGCGCGTGTTCGGCCGGAACATGCCGGCGATGCCGGCGCCGATGAGCGGATCGTAATAGGTCGTCTCGATCCCGAGCCGGGCCAGCACGCCGTCGCAGAACGTGCGGGTGGGGCGATAGGCGCTGTCGGTGACGAGAAGGTGCTCCCCGCTCTCGAGTGCCGCCAGGAGCGCGGTCGCGATGGCCGAGAGCCCCGAGGGGACGAGCGCAACCCCGGCGCAGCCCGGGCCTTCGATCGCCTGAATGGCTGCCTCCAGCGCCTCGGAAGTAGGCGTGCCGCGCCGGCCGTATTGGTAGCGCGCGCGATGCGCGATGAGATCCTCCGCGCTGGGGTAAAGCACGGTCGAGGCATGATAAACCGGCGGATTGACGAAGCCGTGATAGGCGAACGGATCGCGGCCGCCGACCACCAGCCGGGTGTCGGGCCGCAAATCCCGGCCTTTGGCATTCTCGTCCGATTGGTTCTTCATGGCCGCTCCCGATCGCTCAATCGAGTAGCACGCCGCGGCCGGCGCGCAAACGCGTGCGCCACGCGCGGCTCACGTGGGCAGCACCGGCGCGTGGGCCGCGGCCCCTTGACCTGCAGGTCCGATCGGACTGAGATGGTCGCGGTCGGGAATAATGAGGGGAGCCGGCATTCCGGCCATTGACGGTGCCTCGACAAGACTCGCGGGGGCGGAGTGGCCAGGGGTCCTGGTCGGCGCCGACCGACCCTTCGACATCGGACGAAATATCACCTCGGGACGACTAAACATCGGGAGCAGCCTGTATCATGAAACGCGTTCTCACCACGATCATCTGTGCGGCCGCGCTCGGTGTTGCCGCTTCGGCGGCTACCGCCCAGACCCTCAACACGGTGAAAACCAGGGGCGTGCTCAACTGCGGCTCGAACCCGGGACTGGCGGGATTCGGCCAACCGAACGCCCAGGGCGACTGGACCGGATTCGACGTGGATTTCTGCCGGGCAATCGCGGCGGCGATCTTCGACGACCCCACCAAGGTGAAATTCGTGGCGTTGACCGCCAAGGACCGGTTCACGGGACTGCAATCGGGAGAAGTCGATCTCTTGTCGCGCAACACCACCTGGACGCTCTCGCGCGATACCGCGCTCGGCCTGAATTTCACCAGCGTCTGGTACTATGACGGCCAGGGCTTCATCGTCCGCAAGGCTCTCAAGGTCAACTCGGCGCTCGAACTCAGCGATGCCGCGGTCTGCGTCGGGCAAGGGACGACGACCGAGCTCAACCTCGCGGACTATTTCCGCGCCAACAAGATGAAGCTCAAGACCGTCACGTTCATGACCAACGACGAGACGGTGAAGGCCTACGAGGCCGGCCGATGCGACGCATTCACCACCGATGCCTCGGGGCTCTACGCGGAACGAATGCGCTTCGCCAACCCGAACGATCACGTGGTGCTGCCGGAGATCATCTCGAAGGAGCCGCTGGGGCCCGCAGTTCGCCACGGCGACGACCAGTGGTTCGACATCGTGAAATGGGTGCATTACGCGATGCTCAATGCCGAGGAGATGGGCGTTGGCCAGAAGACGATCGATGAGGCGCTGGCATCCACTACCCCCGACGTGAAGCGTCTGGTGGGCACCGAAGGCAATTACGGCGAACAGCTCGGCCTCACCAAGGACTGGGCCGTGCGCATCATCAAGCACGTGGGCAACTATGGTGAAGTGTTCGAGCGCAATGTCGGCCAGGGATCGCCCCTGAAGATCGCCCGCGGCCTCAACGCATTGTGGACGAAAGGCGGGCTCCAATACGCGCCGCCGGTCCGGTGACGGGCGTGCCGGCCGATCGGACCGTGGACCTGCCGGCTGATGGCGTCTGGCTGGGCCGGGCGCCGTGGGGGTGGTGATGACCGCCGTGTCGGACATCGAGAAGCCGAAGGTATCGCTTCTCTACAATCCGAAAGTGCGGAACGTCGCCTATCAGCTGTTGCTCTGCGGCGTTATTGCCGTTCTCGTCTATGGCGCCGTCGCCAATGCGATCGAGAACCTCAGGCGCGCGAAAATCGCCTCGGGATTTGGTTTCTGGAACTACCCGGCCGGATTCGACATCAGCCAGAGCCTGATCGAGTACAGCAGCACCTCCACCTACGGCCGCGCCTTCTGGGTAGGGCTGTGCAACACACTGCTGGTCGCCGGGCTCGGCATCGTGTTCGCGACGATCGTCGGGTTCGTCGTCGGCATCGCACGGCTGTCGAAGAACTGGCTGCTGGCGCGGCTTGCGAGCGGCTATGTCGAACTGATCCGCAACCTGCCGGTGCTGCTGCAGCTTCTGTTCTGGTACAACGCCGTGCTCAAGGCACTGCCGGAAATGCGCGACAGTCTGGCCATTCCGGGCGGTTTTCTGAACAATCGCGGCCTGTTCATTCCGCAGCCGATCTTCCACCCAGGTTTTGGCGCAGTGCTCGCGGCGTTGCTGGTCGGCATCGTCGGGTCGATCGCGTTCCGAATCTGGGCGCGCAAGCGCCAGGAGCGGACCGGTGAGCGGGCACCGGTGCTGTGGGTCGCGCTCGGCCTGATCGTCGGGCTTCCGCTCGTCGTCTTCGTCCTGGCGGGGTCGCCGATCGAGCTGTCCTATCCGGAAAAGGGGCGATTCAGCATCAGCGGCGGCATCGAGGTCCTGCCCGAGCTGGTCGCGCTGCTGTTCGGCCTGGTGATCTATACCGGCGCCTTCATCGCCGAGGTGGTCCGCGCCGGCATTCTCTCGGTATCCCACGGCCAGACGGAAGCCGCCTATTCGCTGGGCTTGAGGCCCGGCCCGACGCTCCGCCTGGTCGTTCTGCCTCAGGCGATGCGCGTGATCATCCCGCCGCTGACCAGCCAATACTTGAATCTCACCAAGAACTCCTCGCTCGCGGTTTTTGTCGGGTACCCCGATCTCGTGCTGGTATTCGCCGGCACCGTGCTCAACCAGACCGGACAGGCGGTCGAGGTGATCGCCATCACCATGCTGGTGTACCTCACGATCAGCCTGGTCACCTCGCTGTTCATGAATTGGTTCAACCGGCGCATGGCGCTGGTGGAACGCTGAGGACGCCGACATGACCGCGACCGACGTTCAGCACGTCTATGTCCGCCGGCTGCTTGTGGACGCCCAGCCGGCGCCATTGACGATGACCGGCCCGATCGGCTGGCTGCGCGCCAACCTGTTCTCGACGCCGCTCAATGCCGCGCTGACGATCCTGTCGATCCTGCTGATCGCCTGGATCGTTCCGCCGTTCGTGAGATTTCTGGTGATCGACGCGACCTGGGTGGGGGTCGACCGGGAGGCGTGCCTCGCGTCCGATGCTCGTCCGGTGGCGGGGGCCTGTTGGCCGTTCGTACGCGAGCGGTTCGCCTATTTCATCTACGGGTCCTATCCGATTGCCCAGCGCTGGCGGGTCGACATCTTCTTTGCGCTGCTGGCGGTCGGCGTCGTCTGGCTGCTGTGGTTGAAGGCGCCGCGGCGCGACCTCGGCACGATCTATTCTTTCATCGTCCTGCCCATCGTGTCGTTCATCCTCCTCCGCGGCTGGCCTTTGCTCGGTCTTCCGACGGTGGAAAGCGATTATTGGGGCGGTGCGCTGGTGACCATCGTGGTTGCCGCGGTCGGCATCGCGGTGTCGCTGCCGATCGGCATTTTGCTGGCGCTGGGGCGGCGCTCGCGCATGCCGGCGGTCAAGCTGTTCTCCGTGATCTATATCGAGTTCGTGCGCGGGGTGCCGCTGATCACCGTGCTGTTCATGGCGAGCGTCATGCTGCCGCTGTTCGTGCCCGACGCCTGGTCTCCGGCGAAAATGCTGCGGGCGCTCGTCGGCATTGCGATGTTTGCATCGGCCTATATGGCGGAGGTGGTGCGCGCCGGCCTGCAGGCGATCCCGAAGGGCCAGTACGAGGGCGCGATGGCGGTCGGACTGAGCTACCGTCAGATGATGCGCCTCGTCATCCTGCCCCAGGCGCTGAAGATTACCATCCCGAACATCGTCAACACCTATATCGGGCTGTTCAAGGACACCACGCTGGTGTCGATCGTCGGCATGTTCGACTTGTTGCGGACCATCGAATCCGCGCGCATCGATCCGAAATGGGCGACGCCGGTGACGAGCGCGACCGGCTATGTCTTCGCGGCCATTTTCTATTTCACGTTCTGCTACATGATGGCGCGCTACGCCAGGTACACCGAGGCGCGCCTGGCCAAGAGCGACCGGCGCTGACCTGCTGATCGGAGGCGATGATGACCGAGACCATGCAGTCTACCGAGGCGCCGAAAGCGCGGCCCACGGGGCCGAAGATGCAGACAACGGCCAACGAGATCGCCGTGGATATCGTCGCAATGCACAAGTGGTACGGCGACTTCCACGTTCTGCGCGACATAAACCTCAGGGTAAAGCGCGGCGAGCGCATCATCATTTGCGGGCCCTCCGGGTCCGGCAAATCCACCATGATCCGCTGCATCAATCGGCTCGAGGAGCACCAGCAGGGCCGCATCGTGGTCGACGGCGTCGAGCTCACCAACGATCTCAAGAAGATCGACGAGATCCGCCGCGAGGTCGGCATGGTGTTCCAGCACTTCAACCTGTTCCCGCATCTCACGATATTGGAGAACCTGACGCTGGCGCCGATCTGGGTGCGCAAGATGCCCAAGCAGGAGGCCGAGGAGCTGGCGATGCACTACCTCAAGCGCGTCAAGATCCCGGAGCAGGCGCACAAATATCCCGGGCAGCTCTCCGGTGGGCAGCAGCAGCGCGTGGCGATCGCCCGCGCGCTGTGCATGGGTCCGAAGATCATGCTGTTCGACGAGCCGACCTCCGCGCTCGACCCGGAGATGGTCAAGGAAGTGCTCGACACGATGGTGGCGCTCGCCCAGGAAGGCATGACCATGCTGGTGGTGAGCCACGAGATGGGTTTTGCCCGGCAGGTGGCGAACCGGGTGATCTTCATGGACGCCGGCCAGATCATCGAGGCCAACGAACCGAATGAATTCTTCGCCCATCCGCAGCACGAGCGGACCAAGCTGTTCCTCAGTCAGATCTTGCATTAGCTCGCGCCGCACACGCGCTTCACCTCCCCCTGAAAGGGGGAGGTCGCCGCGAAGCGGCGGGCGGGGGTCGCGTCGTTCTGACCCCCTCCCTATCCCTCCCCCTTGCAGGGGGAGGGAAGCGTCTGCGGTTCGCGCGCCGTTCCAATCATCTGCGTCGCGTGCTCACCCCACGTAAATCATTTTCCGCGTCATGCCGCCGTCGACCAGAAAATTCGCGCCGGTGATGAATCCCGAGCGCCTCTTGTCGAGCAGGAATTCCGCCATTGCGGCGACGTCTTCCGGCTTGCCGACGCGGCCCACCGGATGCTGCGCGTGGTCTTGTCTGCGCAGCTCGCCGTAGTTCCGGGTCCGGATCCATCCGGGACTGATGCAATTGACGCGCACGTCGGGCGCGAAGCTGATCGCAAGCGCATGCGTGAGCGCGACCAGAGCGCCTTTCGTGGCCGAATAGGCCTCGGTGTTGGCCTCCGACATCAGCGCGCGGCTCGACGCGATGAGCACCATCGCGCCCTTGCTCTTGCGCAGCGCTCTCTCGGCGGCGCGGGCGAACAGGAAGGCGGCGGTGAGATTGACGTCGAGGACGCGATGCCATTCCTCGAGCGTGAGTTTTCCGATCGGCCGGTTGCGCGAGATTCCCGCGTTCGACACGACGCCGTCGATCCGGCCGAAGCGTTCGAGCGCCGCGGCCACGGCGCGCTTCGCCGTCTCTTCTTGCGCCACGTCGCCTTCGATCATGATCGCGCGGCGGCGCTTGGCGAACCTGCGGGCAAGACAAGTGCCGGCGAGATCGAGCGTGGCGACGCGCCAACCCGACCGGAGGAGCGAGCGCGCGATCGCCGCTCCGATGCCGTTGGCGGCGCCGGTCACGATCGCGACGGGGCTGGATGTGGCCATGATATCTCTTGTTCGTAGCCCGGATGAAGCATCGCGCAGCGATGCGTAATCCGGGAACGCCGGTCCCGGATTTCACGACCGCTCCGCGGTCGCTCCATCCGGGCTACGGCCCGGTCGCGACCGGGAGATCCGGCCGGGAGCCCCATTCGACCCAGGAGCCGTCGTAGAGGCCGGCCGGCTCCTTGCCCAGCGCGTCGAGCGCGAGCCACAGGATCGCCGCGGTGACGCCGGAACCGCAGCTCGTCACGATCGGCTTGTCGAGATCGACCCCGCCGCCCGCGAACGCCGCGCCGATACGGTCGCGCGAAACCAGGCGGCCGTTCTCGATGAGTCCCGCATAGGGCACGTTGCGCGCGCCCGGCATATGTCCGGGGCGCACGCCCGGCCGCGGCTCCGGCCCCTCGCCGCGGAACCGCTCGGCGGAACGCGCGTCGACGATTTGTGCGCCGCCGCTGCGCAGGGCCTGGCGCACGTCCTCGAGCGCCTTGACCGCTTGCTCGTTTTTGCGCGCCGAAAACCGGGCGGGCTCGCGCACCATGTCGCCGCTCTCAACCGGCCTCTCTTCGGCGAGCCATTTCGGCAAGCCGCCGTCGAGGATGAACACGTGCTCGGCGCCGAACACGCGAAACGTCCACCACACCCGCGCCGCCGAGAACAGGCCGATGCTGTCGTAGACGACGATGTTGGTTCGATTGCCGATGCCGAGCGCGCCCGCCGCCGCCGCGAACGCCTCCGCGCTGGGCAGCATGTGCGGCAGGTCCGAGCTGTGATCGGCGATCTCCTCGATGTCGAAGAACACCGCGCCGGGAATATGCGCGGCGCGATATTCGGCCCTGGCGTCGCGCTTGGCGGCGGGCAGGTGATAGGAGCCGTCGATCACGACGAGATCCGGCTCGCCGAGCCGGGCGGCGAGCCGGTCGGTCGAGACGAGCCAGCGGCTGGTCTGGATGTTGTCGTTTGCTGCGCGGGTGCTCACGTTCAAAGCCTCGATTTGACAATCCGCCGTGCGAGTGGATGGATTCGGCCGGGGACCGGGTCGACGACCCATCGCTTGCTCACCATAGCTCAAGCGAGGCGGAAAGATGAAGAGCGCGTTCGTGACCGGCTCGACCGGTTTCGTCGGCCTCAACCTGGTCGAGGAGCTGCTGCGGCAAGGCTGGCAGGTCACGGCCCTGCACCGGGTGGAATCGGATCTTGCCGAGCTCGGCCGATTTCCGGTCACGCTGATGCCGGGCGATATCACCGATGCGGGCTCGCTGCGCGCCGCGATGCCCGAGGACGTGGATGCGGTGTTTCACGTCGCCGGCAACACGAACCTGTGGTCGCGCCGCAACCCGCAGCAGACGCGCGAGAACGTGGAAGGCACGCGCAACGTGGTTGAAACGGCCCTTGCGCGCGGTGCCCAGAAGCTCGTGCTCACCTCCTCGATCGCGGCCTATGGGGAGCAGTCGGGCGAGCTGACCGAGGCGACGAAGTCCAACGCCGAGAAATCCTGGATCAATTACCAGCGCACCAAGTGGCTCTCAGAGGAGGAGGTTCGCAAGGGCATCCGCACCGGCCTCCCGGCGACGATCCTGAACCCCGGTGCGATCATCGGCCGTTACGATACGAGCGGCTGGGCGCGGCTGTTCCACCTTGTCGCCCAGGATCGGTTGCCCGGCGCGCTTCCCGGCGAAGTGTCGGCGGTGCACGTCGGCGAAGTGGCGAAGGCGCATATCGCCGCCGCCGAGCGCGGCAAGATCGGCGAGAACTATATCCTGGCGGGTACCCGGACGAGCTTTGCCGAGATGCTCGGCATCATCGCGGAGCTGTTGGGCAAGCCGCCGCCGAAGCGGGTGCTCTCTCCGGGACTGCTGCGCATCATCGCGCGCGTTCATGTGATCCGCGCGATGATCACCGGCAAGCCGCCGCAACTCACCCCGGAATCGGTCGCGCTCTCGACGCGTAAGATCTCGTGCCCGAGCCTCAAAGCCCAGCAGCAGCTCGGTCTTAAGATCGTGCCGATCCGGACCATGCTGCAGGATTGCTACGACTGGCTGGTGGCGAGCGGGAGGCTCAAAGTCGCACGACCGACGTAGTGCATGATTTGCGCAGCGAAATCGTGCAGCCTCGATGTGAGTCGAAAAGCCCGAGCCGCCAGGAACCCTCTCCCCTTGTGGGATTGTTGCGAAAGTAGGCCGAGGGACGGGCGGGTCGCATTTTGTGGCCTTTGTCCCATATTCAGGGGGTTTTCTGCAGTTTCTGCGGCTGTGGAGTCATGGTGGGGTCATGTTGGGCATGCTGCGGACGGAGTCCTGGCGTGAGTGAGCAAGACGAGTGCCCGCCGCAGGTTGAAGCAGATGGCGAGGAGCGTCAGCTGCAGCTGGTTGCTGATCAGGTCGAAATAGCGGGTGCGGTGGAAATCGTAGCCCCGCTTGAAGACCGCGAACACGGTCTCCACGGCGGAACGCAGCTTGCTCAGTTTGGCGTTGCGAGCGAGCTCGTCGGGCGCAAGCGGATGATGCTTGTTGGGGCGATGCAGGATCCCGTCTTGGATCCCGAGATCGCGCAGAAGCTCACGCCGCGCCTTGGTGTCGTAGGCCTTGTCCGCGTACACAATCTCGACATCGCAGGCCGCGAGAATGAGTTCGTCGGCGACCTGCGTCTCGGTGACGTTCGCCGGGGTGAGTTGGGCCGCTCGCACCAGCAGCGAGCCTTGATCCACGGCAAGATGCGCCTTGTAGCCATAGCTGGCGCCGCTCTTGCCCTCGCGTCGCAGGAACGCCGCATCGGGGTCGACCCGATCTTCCGACGCACTGCCCGGGTCGGGGCGGGCCGCCGCGGTTTCCACTACCGTGGCATCGATCAAGGTGCCGCGCTTGAGCATCAGGTTCTTGCCCTCGAGCTGGGCATTGATGAGCGCCAGCAGCTTCGTGTCGGCGCCACGCTGGTGCAGCCGCTCGCGAAACCGGCACAGCGTGGTGTGGTCCGGCGTCGCTTCCTCCATCTTGAGCCCGACAAAGCGCCGGAACGACAGCCGGTCGCACAGCGCCTCTTCCAGGCCGCGATCCGACAGCTGGTGCCACTGTGCCAGCAGCAGGGCCCGGAACATCACGATCGGCGGGAACGGCGGCCGGCCATCCTCCTTGCGGCACAGCTTCTCCAGCCGATAGGCGATCGGGCCCCAGTTCAACATCCCGGCAATGCGATCGAGGTCCGTCTCTCTCCGCAGCCGTTCCGCCGCCAAATCTCCAAAGCCCAGCCTCTCGCTCATCGCACACCCCCGAATCTCTTGTGCTCCAAGCGAGTCACAACCAAGCTACTTTCGCAACAATCCCCTTGTGGGAGAGGGTGGCTCGTTGCGAGTGCGACGAGCAACGAGCCGGATGCGGGGTTCTTGTGAAGTTTGAAGAATTACCGCTCACCCGGCTCAGCCCTTCGGGCTTCGCTCGCCCTCTCCCACAAGGGGAGAGGGCAACGGAGCGTGACGATAGGATGGAGTGATGCCCACCACCGCCGAAAAGCGCCG
>WNFD01007132.1_pt1 | contig 25291 bp, 19 predicted proteins | sample 5400491 | NCBI WGS metagenome assembly WNFD01 (sample SAMN13153343, study PRJNA577476) | soil metagenome | isolation source: 120 cm saprolite under Douglas fir tree site 2 hole 2 replicate 2 | place: USA:California | collected 2015-04-18
AGCGCGAGCACAAACCACAACGTCATCAGGCGGGTTCCGGTGAAACGGGCGCCCTGTGGAGACGCGCCGATATGCCGCTTTACACCACAGGCGGCAAGCCCGGCAATTGAGAATTGTCAATTTGCAGCCGCCGCATAAAGATCCAAAAACACAGAAAAACCAAAGTTTTAACTGGCGCAAAACTCGTCATTTTGCGCGGCAAATTCACCGTGGCCGTTCAGCGCTTTAAGATAATAAGGCCGCGGTTTGACGGCGTCGGGCAACCTGATCCGTAGCGAGCCGTTCAGGGCCGGAGACGCCATCGGCGTGACCAGATCAGCCAACCGCCCGCCGCCCGGATTGCATCAATCAGAGATTGCAGTTGCAGCTTACGCAAATCCTATCCGGCTTTTGAGGGTTTGCGATCGCCGGTCAGTGCGTTTTCCGCCGCCCTGCTCATCAGCGAGGCGTAGTCGCGGCCGAACAATACCTCGCAAAATCGTACCGCCGCTTTGACCTGCATCTCCCGGTAGGCGCGGGCCTTGGCGTCGCCGGCGCGCAGCGACTGTACCAGCGCCTCGGTGGACTTCTCGACATATTGTTGCAGGTCGGAATAGGTTCGCAGCGTCACCTCGTTGATTGCGAGTTCGCTGGCGTAGGTGCGGCATACCGCGACGAAATCGATCAATGCGGCGGTTTCCTCGACATCATTGGTGTCGACCTTGGCTCCGATGGGAATATCCTTGTCGGCGCGCTGCCGCAGGAGACGCCGGACCCGGCCGGGCACGCTGTCGATTTCCGATTGCAGGGTGTTGGAAATGTCGGCTCGGATCGACGTCAGTTGCTTGCCCCACGAGGAATCGTTGCGAAGATCCAGTTCGGTCCGCAGGCCGCGCACGCCATCATGCAGGCTCTTGAGTTGCTCGGCGACGTTGTCGAAATGGCCGCGCTTGATATCCGTTCGCAGGCAGGCGGCGAGGAAGCACAGATCGTGCAGGGCTATGGTGACGGCGATGCCATAGGGAGTAGCGGCAACACGGATTTCATCGTCGGAAGCGGCCATCTTGATGGCGAGCCGGATGATTTGCCACGGCGCGGTCAGCCGCTGCATGACCAGCGTCAGCGCGAACGGCAGCGTTTGCACCGTTTGCAGCGCGGAAACGTTGAGCGAGGCGGTTACCGGCCCGATCTGCGGATCCGCCAGTATCCGCAAGTTGCTGGGAAGCCGGCCGCTGAGGCCGTCCAGTGCTTCACGGGCCTGCAAGACCGAGGCGATCGGCAGCATATCGTCGATCACATTGGACGGTCCGATGCGGGCCAGTTCACGCGGCTTGTCGCCGCCGCGCACGGGCGTGGCAATCTTGAAGATCGCATCCGCTGCGGCGAGCTGAAATTTGCGGATCGCGGACTCGAGCCCGGACGTGGTTCCGGCTTCCCGCGCCAGGGCCAGCGCCGCTTCGAATTCGCGCGCCTGATCGGGCGCGCCGTCGCGGATCAGCCATTGCCACACCGGCAACAACGACGCGCGGCGGATCTGACCCGGCCGTACCGGAAAATTGCTATCGATGAGAAACGGCTCAAGCGGGCGGAACAGCAGCCGCGCCGGATCGTCGGTGCGCGGCCGCACCTCCTCGTCGCTTGCGCGCACGACCTTGCGCAACTGTTCGAGCACGAAGGTGGCGACCGTGGTATCCTCGCCGCGTTCGATGGCGCGCTCGAACTCTCGCATTAGCAACGCCTGCGCCTGCGGCGGAAGCTGCGCGAGATAGTCCCTCAGCCGCTCGATCGATGTCTGGCTCATGCGCCCGGTATGCACATTGGTGTAATTATGGACGGCGAAACGGTCCAGCGGGCATAATAAAAGCGCGCGCGTTAAGAAGTCGTTTAGGAATGATGGAATTGGGGATATGCGGGTGCTGTTCCATCCGGTTGCCCCGAGATCCACCGCAAACGGCGCTCACACCCCCGGCAGCACCAGTTCCGCCCGCAGCCCCCCGATCGGCGCATTGCCGAGGATCAGGCTGCCGCCGTACAAGGCCGCGAGATCGACCACGATCGACAACCCCAGCCCGGAACCTGGCTTGGACTCGTCCAGCCGCTGGCCGCGGCGGGAGACCTGCGCCCGCTCGGCCGCCGACAACCCGCGGCCGTCGTCGTCGACGATGATCCGCAGCATCGGACCGGCGCCGGGCGCAACCGGCCGTTCCACCAGCACCTCGATGAAGACTTGCGACGCCGCCCACTTGCAAGCGTTGTCGACGAGGTTTCCGGCCATCTCCTCGAGGTCCTGCCGCTCGCCGCGAAACTTCGCCTGCGGGTCGGCCGTGACCGCGATGGCAATGCCGCGGTCGCGATGGATTTTCTCCATGGTCCGGCGCAACGCCTCGATCGCGGGCGCGACCTCGGTAATGGTGCCGATAATGGTGAGACGCGCGGCGATGCGCGCGCGCTCCAGATGGTGCGCGACCTGATCGCGCATCACGTCTGCCTGCTCCAGCACCTTGGTCGCGAATGCGTCGGCAGCGTGCGCGGAAGCCTCGTTAACGATCACGGACAACGGCGTCTTGATGGCGTGGGCGAGATTGCCGACATGGGTGCGGGCGCGCTCGACGATCTCGCGGTTGGCGTCGATCAGCGCGTTGGTTTCGCGCGCCAACGGCGCGATCTCGACGGGAAACTCGCCTTCGAGCCGCTCGGCGCGGCCGGAGCGGATATCGGCGATCGATTCTGAAATGCGCTTCAGCGGCGCGAGGCCGAAGCGAACCTGGAAGATCGTGGTCAGCACCAGCACGATCGACAGCGCGACGAAGGTGCCGCCAAGGTAATAATCGAAGCTGCGGGTTTCGTCGAAAATCTCGCTGGAGTCGCCGGCGACGCTGACCAGAAACTTGCCGTCGGCGCCGAGGTCGACCGGCCGTTCCACCATCCGCAGGTTCTGGCCTTCGGGGCCATCGATATAGCCGAGACGGATTCCGGCCGCGGTCAAATCAGCGCCATGGTCTTCGAGCTTCGGCAGCTTCTTGTCCCACAGCGACCGCGACGCGCGCAGTTCGGGTTTTTCGGAGTCGGTACGGGTAATCTGCCAGTACCAGCCAGATAGCGGTAATTCGAACAACGGTTCGCCGAGCGATTGAAATTGATCGGGCGTGGTGTCCGGAGTCGCCACTTCCGCGATGATGGTGCGAAGATAGAGGTTGAGGCGGCGGTCAAAAGCCCGCTCGGTCGCGTCGCGGTATACCGATGACAGCACGATGCCGGTGATGAACAGGATCACCACCACCCATGCCGTCGCAGACAGGAACAGACGGGTGGCGAGCGAGCTACCGCGCATCAGGGCTGATTCCGAAAAACATGTCCTCGGTCACGACCCTAATGGATGGATGCCGATTTTCGAACAAAATCATGCTCGAACAAAAGGATAGATTGGGTACCCGATCAACGACGTTAATCAGGAACCAGGCGGTGGCGGCGTCAGCAGATAGCCAAGCCCGCGCACCGTCTGGATAATATCGACATCCAGCTTCTTGCGGATGCGGCCGACGAACACCTCAATGGTATTGGAGTCGCGGTCGAAATCCTGATCGTAGAGATGCTCAACCAGTTCGGTGCGCGAAACCACGCGCCCGGTATGGTGCATGAGGTAGGCCAACAGCCGGTACTCGTGCGACGTCATCTTGATCGGATTGCCTGACACGCTGACCCGGCCGGTGCGGGTATCCAGCGAGACCGGCCCGCAGGTCAGCTCCGACTGCGCATGGCCCGTGGAGCGGCGCAGCAGCGCGCGGATCCGTGCCAGGATCTCTTCAAGATGAAAGGGCTTCGCAACATAGTCGTCGGCGCCGGCATCGAAACCCTGCACCTTGTCGCTCCAGCGATCGCGCGCGGTCAGGATCAGCACCGGCATCGCGCGTCCGTTGCGCCGCCAGGCTTCCAGCACCGAAATACCGTCCATCTTCGGCAGACCGATGTCGAGCACGACAGCGTCATAAGGTTCGCTGTCGCCGAGAAAATGCCCTTCCTCGCCGTCGAACGCGCGATCGACGACGTAGCCGGCGTCGGTCAGCGCCGTGGTGAGCTGACGATTGAGATCGGGATCATCTTCAACGACGAGCAGGCGCAAGATGGTCTCCGCGTTTGAATGGCAGAACTGCGTCCACAACATGAGGCTTGCGGGCGTGAACGGGCTATGAACAATAATAACCCCGAAGGTTACTTTTTCTTCACAACCGTTTTCGCGAGCATTCGACCGCGCCGGACGCGTCCTGGCCAAGCGGTCCTTTCGGGGTCCGGCCACGGAAAAAAGACGCCTATCACGCCGAATGGAACGTCCCAATAGGCCGCCGGCCGCCGCGGTCGCGGGTCCGCTGCTCCCCGAGATCGGCGCGCCGGTTCAAAACCACGAGGGCAACGCGAACTGATGCAGGGACGACGTTGTCGCCCGGGCCGTCGAAAAAACACCTCCGGGGCATGCGCCAAATCGATCGGATCGCGCAGGCGGTAAGGGCGTACTTTCCTATCAGCGCCGAGAATTGAGGCACCACCCAATTCCGCCGTCGATCAGCCCGCGGCGGGCCTTCCCCTCTCGCCGGCCCCCCTCCTTCGAGCCCTGCTTGCAACCAACCGGCCCCGCCACGGTTAACGCCATTGGGAGATTTCCTCCCCGCTTGCCTTGAATCCGGGTTCCCCGGTGGTATCGTCACCGGTGGTCTGTTGCGTCTTCGGAGTATCCCATGGCACCCCGCGCCAACTGGAAGGGCTTCCTGCGCCTTTCGCTCGTGACTTGCCCGGTCGCCCTCTATCCGGCGACGTCGGATAGCGAAAAAGTCAGCTTCAACCAGATCAATCGCAAGACTGGTCATCGCATCAAATACGCCAAGGTCGACGCCGATACCGGCGAGGAAGTCGCGGCCGACGATATCATGAAGGGCTACAAGGTCGACGCCGACACCTATATCGAGGTGTCCAAGGACGAGCTCGACGACATCGCGCTGGAGTCGACGCGCACCATCGAAATCGACGAGTTCGTGCCCAAGTCGGATATCGACAACCGTTATCTGATCCGCCCGTATTATCTCGTACCCGACGGCAAGGTCGGCCATGACGCCTTCGCGGTCATCCGCGAAACCATCCGCAGCATGAACAAGGTCGCGATCGGACGCGTGGTGCTGACCAGCCGCGAGCACATCATTGCGCTGGAGCCGCTCGACAAGGGCCTGATGGGCACGCTGCTGCGCTACCCCTACGAGGTGCGCAGCGAGAAGGAATATTTCGACGATGTCCAGGACGTGAAAATCACCAAGGACATGCTGGATCTGGCCAAGCACATCGTCGAACAGAAATCCGGAACGTTCGAGCCCGACAGGTTCGAGGACCGCTACGAGTCGGCGCTGATCGATCTCATCAACCAAAAACGCAACGGCCTGCCCACGGCGAAAGCCGCGCCGAAATCGAGCGGCAACGTCATTAATTTGATGGACGCGCTGAAGCGCAGCCTCGCCAGCGAAAAGCAGTCCGCCCCACCCGCGATCGCGAAAGGCAAGAAACCGCGCAAGCGTGTCGAGGGCCAGCGCGAGATGCTGCTCCCGATCAGCGGCAAGCGCGCCGCCAAGGAAGAACCCAAAGTTCAAGAGCCGAAGAAGATCGAGAAGCCGGTGCGCGCGCCCGCCCGATCGAAAAAGGCGGGATAAGTGCGCGAGCCTTTGCGGCCGCGGGCGATCATTCCGGCCAGATGCCGCATGACTTCACGACCAGCGCCCCGCCCGGCCTGAGATGCCGTGGTCGACGCCGTTCGATCAGCCGATACTCTTGCGCGGCGGCGGCAAGCTCACGACGCTGCAGCACGCCGCCGACTACATCATGGAGCTGCCGGAAGATGTGCAGCAGCAGGAGCTCTGGCAAATCGCGGTCGAGAACCTGATCAATGCCGCGGAGACCGGCGGCGGCTGGCTGATGTTTGCCCGGATCGGAGTGATGCGGGCCCTGAACGGGGATCGAAAAGCGCGCTGAGCGCGGTCTCAGTCGCCGCAACCGCCCCCGTCGCCATCGCCAAAGCCCAAACCACCGAAATCTCCGCCGTCGGATGACGATCGCTTCCGGAACATCAAATCCAGCAGCAGGATCGCGACCAGCACCGCGGCAAACACCCGCCAGGGATATTGCTGGCTGTAGGCTATGATTGCGGGCTCCAGGTCCCAAACAGAAACTCTTGCACGGCGCTCGCTGCCGACCCGCCGCTATTTCAGCGACGAATTCACCGAAGTGAAATTGGTGTTGAGGGTGGAGCCGATGCCGTTGACGGCCGCAACGATCACGATGCTGATGCCAACCGCGATCAGGCAATATTCAATGGCGGTTGCGCCGGATTGGTCGCTGAGGAATCTTGAACATAGCAGCCGCATCCAAAACTCCTGTCCTCGCTTCGCGAGGTTTCTCTTGCGAACCCACGGAGCCTAGATTGGATTGGTTGCCACCATGTTGACGAATACACTGAACGATCGGTTAAAACCGAGACCGATCCATTGCTGGATGCGCAAATGGCAACTCTCCGTAGAACCGCTGCCTCCTTGGATGCGCCCGCGGGCCCCGGCGTTACACGTCGAGATGCGGAACGCATACCAGCACTTCGCGGCCGAGGTGTGCCCGCGCTTTACCAATCATCGAATTCCTGTTCCAACTATCCACAATCGGTCGGGCAAAACAGCGACCAAATTGGGGAAAGGAATCGCCATGAAACTCGGCACCGCCATTGCGGAAATCATGAAGCGCGAGGGTATCGAGATCCTCTGCGGCTATCCGGTCAATCACCTTATCGAACACGCCGCCAATGCCGATATCCGCCCGGTGATGGTGCGGCAGGAGCGCATCGGGCTGCACATGGCGGATGCGATCTCCCGCGTCACGTCGGGGCACACCATCGGCGCGTTCTGCATGCAGCACGGCCCCGGCGCGGAAAACGCCATGGGCGGCGTGGCGCAATGCTTCGGCGAATCCGTGCCGGTGCTGGTGCTGCCGATGGGCTATGCGCGGCGGCTTGCGAATATCGAACCGAACTTCAATTCCAGCCGGGCGATGCGGGCGTTCGCGAAATCGGCCGAGCCGATCAACATCGCGGCTGAAGTCTGCAACATTTTCCGCCGCGCCTTCACCAAATTGAAAAACGGCCGCGGCGGGCCTGTCATCGTCGAAATCCCGGCCGACATGTGGAACGAGGAGGTGCCGGAGCCGCTGAACTATACGCCCGTCTTGCGCACCCGTTATGGCGCCGACCCCGTGCATGTGAAGGAGGCGGCGGCGCTGTTGATGTCAGCCAAACGTCCCGTGATCTATGCCGGCCAGGGCGTGCATTACGCCAAAGCCTGGCCGCAGCTGAGGCGGCTCGCCGAAAGGCTCGCCATTCCCGTCACCACCAGCCTCGGCGGCAAGTCGTCGTTCCCGGAGACGCACCCGCTTTCACTCGGCTCGGGCGGTCTTGCGGTGCCGCGCGCGGTGCCGAAATTCCTCGGTGAGGCCGACGTGATTTTCGGGATCGGCTGCTCGTTCACGGAAACGTCGTTCGGCATTGCCATGCCCAAGGGCAAGACCATCATCCATTCAACGCTCGACCCCGCGCATCTCAACAAGGATGTCGAAGCCAGGATCGGGCTTGTCGGTGACGCCGGGCTGGTGCTCGACGCGCTTTTGGAAGAGATCAACAGAAGCGTCAACGCCGACCGCGATGCGTCAACCGTCGCCGCCGAGATCGCCGCTTCGCACAAGGAGTGGCTGGCCAAGTGGATGCCGAAGCTGACCAGCAACGACGCGCCGCTAAATCCCTATCGCGTGCTCTGGGACTTGCAGCATACGGTCGACATCGAGAACACCATCATCACCCACGACGCCGGCAGCCCGCGCGATCAGCTCTCGCCGTTCTGGAAGCCGGTCGAACCGCTGTCCTATATCGGCTGGGGCAAGACCACCCAGCTCGGCTACGGACTGGGGCTGGCGATGGGCGCCAAACTGGCAAGACCCGACAAGCTCTGCATCAACGTCTGGGGCGATGCCGCGATCGGTTTCACCGGCATGGACTTTGAGACCGCGGTGCGCGAGCGGATCCCGATCATGTCGATCCTGTTGAACAATTTCAGCATGGCGATCGAATTGAAGGTGATGCCGATTTCGACCGAAAAATATCGATCGACCGATATCTCCGGCGACTACGCGGCCATGGCACGCGCCTTCGGCGGCCATGGCGAGCGCGTGACAAAACCGGAAGACATCATTCCCGCGATCCGGCGCGGCATCCAGAAGACCAAGGAAGGCATCCCGGTGCTGCTGGAGTTCATCACCAGCAAGGAGACCGAGGTGTCGCGGCCGGGCACGTGAGCATGATGGAGTTGAATCGATTCGCATCCGCGGGGCCTGGACACAAAATTGCGAAAACAACCCCATGCAAAGTAGAATGGGCACCGGCACTCGTGCTGCGCTGCGTCCCGGGCACGAGAAGAAAAATGGACGTCGTCATGGCCCCAACCTAATCTCATCCCGCTTAAAACCCCTGAAACGGGCTTGATTCTTGACGTTCCTGCTCAAAAGACCCTGTCAGCGCTGGTTCCGGTGCGCCCGGAATGGGATAATCTGCGGGCCGGGCATAGGTCCGGACGGATTGAATAGTTCCCCATCCCGAAACAGCGTGGGGCGCGAAGTGGAATGACTGGATGACCGCGCTTCCTCCGGAAGTGGCAGCCGATCTCGAGCGGCGAGTAGCCGAATTGGAGCAAAAGCTCCAGGCGGCGCTCGGCGAGCGCAATGATTCCATCGCGCGGGAGGCCGCGATTTGGGCCGAGACCGCCCGGCTGTACAGCGAGCTGCGCGTTGCGCGCGATCGCCAGAACGCGACCGCCGACATCTTGCGCACGATCGCCACCGTATCGGGAGATGCCGGGCGTTCGTTGCAGCAGATCGCTGAGACCACCGCGCGGCTGTTCGGCGCCCCCAGCGTCTCCATCCAGCTTGCAGAAAACGGCGAGTGGACCGACACATTCCGTTTCGGCACCAGCGCGGAGCGGATTCGTTCGGCCGTGCCGCTGGCAACAATCCCGGTCGGAGGGCGGAATCTGCCCGGCACGGTGGTTGCCGAGAACCGCCAGGTCCACATCCCGGACCTCGATCATCTCGATCCCGCGATCGCTGACTGGCCCGGCCCACCGCTCGCCCGCGCGGCGGGAACCCGCACCATGTGCGGCACCCCGCTCCGGCGCGAGGGCAAGGCGATCGGCGTTCTGGTCGTCTACCGCGACCGGCACGCGCCATTTACCGATGATGAGCTGGCACTTCAGCAAAGCTTTGCCGATCAGGCGGTGATCGCCATCGAGAACGCGCGGCTGTTCAACGAAGTTCAGGCGCGCACCAACGATCTGAGCGATTCCCTACAGCAGCAGACGGCGGTCGGTGACGTGCTGAAAACCATCAGCCGTTCGACGTTCGATCTGCAACCCGTGCTCGATACGCTGGTAGCGACGGCAGCGCGGCTGTGCGAAGCCGAAATGGCCTTCATCATGCGCCGCGAGGGCGATGAGTACCGGGCCGGCGCCGCTGTCGGCTACTCCGAGGCGTATATCGAATTTCTCAGGAACCACCCCTTGACCGTGGATCGGGGCACCGTCACCGGCCGCGCGGTGATCGAGAAGCGCGCGGTCCAAATTGCAGACGTCGCGACCGATCCCGAATACACATTGCACGAAACCACTTCGCTTGCCGGCCAGCACACCGCACTTGGCGTGCCCCTGTTACGTGAGAACGAACCGATCGGAACCATTGTGCTCGCGCGGCAGAGGATCGAGCCGTTCACGCAAAAGCAGATCGATCTCGTCACCACCTTTGCCGACCAGGCGGTGATCGCCATCGAGAACGTGCGGCTGTTCAACGAGACCAAGGAGGCGCTGGAGCAACAGAAAGCTTCTGCCGATATCCTGCGCGCGATCAGCAGCTCAGTGGCCGACACCCAGCCGGCGTTCGACAAGATCCTCGATAGTTGCAAGCACCTGTTCGGTAGCGACGAGACCGCCGTGCTGCTGGTCGATGACGAAGGCGTCGTCACGCTCGGCGCCTATGTCGGCAAGCAGCATGACGCGGTGGCCGCCACCTTCCCGGCGCCGGTAGACAAGTCGCCGGCAGGTCATGCGATTCGCGAGCGACGCGTCGTGCATTATACCGACGCGGCCAACGATGCGCAGCTCACGCGCGCAGTGCGGCACGTCGCGCAAGTAGCCGGGTACGAGGCGATGGCCTACGCGCCGATGATGTGGAACGAGCGCGGCATCGGGGCGATCGGCGTCTCGCGGCTCAAAGGCGCGTTCAGCGACAAGGAACTGGCGCTGTTGCAGACCTTCGCCGACCAGGCGGCGATCGCGATCCAGAACGCCCGGCTGTTCAACGAGACGCGGGAAGCATTGGAGCGGCAGACCGCCACCGCCGAAATCCTGAAGGTTATCGCCAGATCGCCGTCGGACACGACTCCGGTGTTCGAAGCGATCGCAAGCAGCGCCAAACGGCTGCTCGGCGGGTTCTCCACGGCCGTCTTCCGCTTCCTCGATGGCACCGTCCACCTCGCCGCGTTCACGCCGACCCATCCGGCTGCCGATGCAGCGCTCAAGGCGGATTTCCCCCAGCCGGTCGAGAATTTCGAGGCGTTCCGGCTGGCCCAGGATGGCAAGCCATTCCCCATCCCGGACACCGAAGAGGTGCCGCACGCACCGCTCAGGGAAATTGCACGGCTGCACGGCTTCCGCAGCATGCTGTGGGTGCCCATGGTGAACGGCGGCGTCACGATCGGGGTCATCTCCGTCACGCGGGCGCAGCCGGGCGCGTTTGCGTCCCATCATGTTCAGTTGCTGCAGACGTTCGCCGACCAGGCGGTGATCGCGATCGAGAACACGCGGCTGTTCAACGAGACGCGGGAAGCGCTGGAGCGGCAGACCGCCACCGCTGATATCCTCAAGGTCATCGCCAGCTCGCCGTCAGACGTGCAACCGGTGTTCGATGCGATCGCGGCGAGCGCCAACCGTCTGCTTGGCGGCTTTTCCAGCACGGTCTTCCGCTTCATCGACGGTATGGCTCACCTGAAGGCCTTCACGCCGACGACGCCGGAAGCAGACGAAATCTGCGCGCGGCTACCGCAGCATGCTGTATGCTCCACTGATGAACAAGGGCGTGTCAATCGGATTCATTGCGGTCACGCGGGTTCAGCCCGGCACCTTCGCCAACCACCATGTGCAGCTGCTAAAAACCTTTGCCGACCAGGCCGTCATCGCCATGTTCGAAGAGGTACAGGCCAAGACGCGCGATCTCACGGAATCGCTCCAGCAGCAAACCGCGACCGCCGACGTGCTCAAGGTCATCAGCCGCTCGGCGTTTGACCTGCAGACCGTGCTCGACACCCTTGTCGAGTCCGCCGCACGCCTTTGCGAGGCGGATATGGCGGCGATAACGCGTCAGAAAGGTGATGCGTATTTTCGCGCCGGTTCGTACGGCTTTAGCCCGGAATTCATGAATTACGTAAAGGACATCCCGGTCAAGGCGGAACGCGCGACCATTATCGGACGAACTTTGCTTGAGGGCAAAGTGACTCACGTTCCCGACGTGCATTCTGACCCCGACTATTCGTTCTCGGAAGGCCAGAGACTTAGCGGCGACCCCCGCACAATTCTCGGGGTACCGCTTTTACGCGAAGGTAATCCGGTTGGCGCGCTCGCGCTGCTGCGTCGCGCCGTGCGGCCCTTTACCGACAAACAGATCGAGCTGGTCACGACCTTCGCCGACCAGGCGGTGATCGCGATCGAGAATGTGCGGCTGTTTGACGAGGTGCAGGCGCGAACCCGCGACCTCTCCGAGGCGCTGACTTATCAGACCGGGAGCGGCAATATCCTCAGGGTGATCGCTTCTTCGCCGACCGATGTTGAGCCGGTTCTTAAAGCCATTGTCGAAAATGCTTGCGAGCTCTGCGACGCCTATGATGCCGCGGTGGTTCTGAAGGATGGCGACGACCTGCGTTTCAGTGAGCACCACGGATCGATACCAGTCGGTACAGAGAAGTGGCCGATCAACCGCGACTGGACTGCCGGGCGCGCGTTCCTCGACCAGAAGCCGGTGCATGTTCGTGACCTGCTCTCCGACGACGGCGCCGATTTTCCCGACGCCCGGGAATTGTCGCTCCGCATGCATTCCAACGGTATTCGCAGCATTTTGAGCGTGCCGCTATTGCGCGAGAACGAGAGCATCGGAGCGATCGTGCTTCGCCGCACCGAAGTGCATCCTTTCAGCGATAAACAAATCGCGTTGCTGCAGACGTTCGCCGACCAGGCAGTGATCGCGATCGGCAATGTGCGGCTGTTCGAGGAAGTGCAGGCGCGGACGCGCGAGCTTTCCGAATCCCTGGAACAACAGACGGCAACGTCCGAAGTGCTGGGTGTGATCAGTCGATCAGCGGGCGATCTGGAGCCGGTGTTCCAGAGCATGCTGGAGAATGCGACACGCATTTGCGGTGCGCAATTCGGACTCATGAATCTGTTCGACGGAGACAGCTTTCGTACGGTCGCTTTCCACAATGTTCCCCCGGAGTTCGTGGCTGCCAGGAAGCAAAGTTTCCGCGCGCCTCCCGACGGCGCGCTTGGGCAACTGGTGCGGACCAAGCAGTTCGTGCACACACATGATCTCCGCGCCGAGGCGCGTTACATCGCGGGCGACGCGGCAACCGTACATCTCGTCGATATCGCGGGCGCGCGCACGATTCTCGTTGTTCCGATGCTCAAAGACAGCGAACTGGTCGGCACCATCGGAATTTACCGCCGCGAAGTTTCGCCGTTCAACGAGAAGCAGATCGCGCTGTTGAGCAGTTTTGCGAGCCAGGCCGTCATTGCGATCGAAAATACACGGCTGCTCAATGAACTGCGGCAGCGAACCGACGATCTGTCGCAATCGCTTGACGAATTGCGCACCGCGCAGGATCGCCTGGTGCAGACCGAGAAGCTCGCCTCGCTCGGCCAGCTCACCGCCGGCATCGCCCACGAGATCAAGAACCCGCTCAATTTCGTCAACAATTTCTCCGCGCTGTCGGCGGAACTGACCGAAGAACTGCTCGACCTGCTCGCGCCCGCGGCGCTCGACGACAAGACGCGGCAGGAGGTCGACGAATTAACGCGCACGCTGAAAGACAATCTCGAAAAGGTTGTCCAGCACGGCAAACGCGCCGACTCCATCGTCAAGAACATGCTGCTGCATTCGCGCGAAGGCTCCGGCGAACATGGCCCCTCGGATATCAATGCGCTTTTGGACGAGAGCCTCAATCTTGCCTATCACGGCGCACGCGCCGAAAAGCCGCAGTTCAACGTTACTTTGCAACGGGACTTCGATGCCAGCGCCGGCACGATCGAATTGTTTCCGCAGGAAATCACCCGCGTATTCCTGAATTTGATCTCGAATGGATTTTATGCGGTGACCAGGCGCAAGATGGAGATCGGCAATTCGGGTTTCGAGCCGATCCTCACTGCGACGACCAGGGCTCTCCAAGACGCCGTAGAGATCCGCATTCGGGATAACGGTACCGGTATCCCGGCCGAGGTGAAGCAAAAGATGTTCAATCCGTTCTTCACGACCAAGCCGGCCGGTGAAGGGACCGGACTTGGCCTTTCGATGAGCCACGACATCGTCGTGAAACAACACGGTGGCACAATTGAGGTCGAAACCGAACCCGGGCAATTCACGGAATTCACCATCGTTTTGCCGCGGACCAACAATCTGCACGACAAAAAACGAGGTCAGACGTGAACGTGCTGGTGCTTGTGGTTGACGATGAGCCCGACGTCGAGGCGCTGTTCCGTCAGCAATTCCGCCGGGACCTGCGCGCACAACGTTTCGTGATGGACTTTGCGATTTCGGCGAACGACGCGCTGACGCGCATTGCCGGCACGATTGAACAGTCGCTGATCCTGATCCTCTCGGACATCAACATGCCCGGCATGACGGGCCTGGAGATGCTGCCCAAGGTCTGGCAGATGCGACCTGACGTGCCGGTCATCATGATAACCGCCTACGGCGATCCCGAAACCAAGCGCAAGGCGATCGAAGGCGGTGCGGAGGGTTTGTTGACCAAGCCGATCGACTTCACCTTGCTGAGGGAGGAAATCGACATCCGGCTGGCACGGGCAAGTTGAGCCCGGCGATTTTTCACGGCTTGAAGAACGCCGGATCGTTGAGCGCCTTGATCATGGTGTCGACCATGTCGGCGGCGCCGTGGTCTTCGCGCTCCTCCAGAAGCTCCCACATCTTGCGCAAGTTGGCGCGCAGCGGCGCCTTCAGCGAGGGGTCGCGTTCGATCAGGGTGCGCGCGATGCAGAGGCCGGTTCCTTCTCGAGTTTCGATGTCTGACTTGCCGGCGCCGCTGTTAGATCAAATCGCGGTGCAGGGATAGCCGAGGACGCGGGTGGCGCCCCTACTCCGCCATCTCCACCGGTGTGGCCGGACCGGCCAGCGGCCTCTCTTCCATCAGGATCATGCACAGCGACGCGCCGGCCAGCAGGACTGCGGCGGCGCCGAACACATAGCGGAATGCGGTGACCATGTCGGCGACGGGTATAGAACTCACCGGCCCGCGATGCTCGCCGCCAAGCGAGATGTCCGCACCGAGCGCCATCAACAGGATCGCGGAGAACGCCGCGACCGAGAAGGAGGCCATCAGCGCGCGAAAGAAATTCATGGCCCCCGTGACGGTGCCGACCTGCGAGCGCGCCACCGAATTCTGCAGCGAGACCACGCTGATCGGAAATGTCGTGCCCAGGCCGAGCGAGAACAGCGACAGCAGCACCAGGAGCGCCCATAGCGGCAGCGCCGCGAGCGCCAGCGCGCATCCCGCCAGCGCCGCGCCCGCCGTTCCAACGATGGCGACCCGCTTATAGTGTTTGGCGCGCGCCATGGTGCGGCCGGCGATCGCCGCGCCCCCGGTTGAAACAGCGGCCAGCGGAATCAGCGCAAGCCCCGCCTCGCTGGCGCTGAGATGATAAACCACCTCGTAATAGAGCGGCAGATGCACGGTCAGTCCCAATATCGCACCCAGCGCGCAGCCGCCGGAGGCCATCGCGTAAGGCGCTACCGTTCCGCCCATCAGCGGCAATGGCAGGAACGGCTCCTCGGCATTGCCGGCATGCCAGATGAATGCCAGCGCCAGCGCGAACGACGCCCCGACCATCGCCATGATGACGGGCGACAGCCAGAGATAGCGATTGCCGCCCCAGGTCAGCACCAGCATGAACACCACAGCGGAGGCCATCAGCAGCACGCCGCCGAGCCAGTCGACCTTGCGCCTGCGGTGAAACACCGGGATCTTGCCCATCTTCGGCAGCAGCATCGCCAGCGATCCCAGCCCGAGCGGCACGTTGATCCAGAAGATCATCGACCAGTGCAGGTGTTCGGCGAACACGCCGCCGAGGATGGGGCCGCCGATACCGGCCGCGACCCACACCCCGCTGAAATAAGCCTGATACTGGCCGCGCTCGCGCGGCGTCACCACGTCGGAAATCACGGTCTGCACGATCGGCATGATGCCGCCGCCGCCAAGTCCCTGCAGCCCGCGCGCCAGGATCAGCACCGGCATGTTCGGCGCCAGCGCGCACAATATCGAGCCCGCGACGAACAGGCTGAGGGCTGTGACGATCATGGCGCGGCGGCCGTAGATGTCGCTCAGCGTGCCGAACACCGGCGCCACCGCGGTCGATGCCAGCAGGTACGCCGTGATCACCCACGACAGGTTGGAAACGTCCTGGAATTGCCGGCCGATGGTCGGCAGCGCCGTGGCGACGATGGTCTGGTCAAGTGCTGCCAGAAACATCGTCAGCATCAGGCTCATCAGGATGGTGCGGACTTCGCCTGGAGTCAGCGGCGCCTTTGGGGCGAGCGGCGGCGCATCGCCGAGTTCGATGACCTCAGCGGGTATTTCCGACAGTTCGCCTTGGATGACTTCGGGCAACGTCTGTCGGTCAGCCGGTCGACGGCCCTGCCGTTCAAACTTGTTCATATTGACGCGTGCTAACGGTGCTAATCTGATGCGCGACAGGAGGCCGCGCGGAATCGCTATCTCTGCAATTTAGGCGACAAACCCAAGTTCCGGCAGCGGGTTACGCGCATGGGTGCGTCCCGCGAAGAAGCAATCGCAATCGCGTGAACGCCACCGGGCGGTGTTCAGGATGGCGGCCGCTTCTTGAGGCGCGCGCGCTTCGGCAATAATGCGGGCCATTGCACGATGTGATCTTCGAGGTCGGCGTCCGCGATCTCGTTCTCTGTCCCCTGCACCCGCCCGCGCACCGAAACGCCGGCCTCGTGGACGGTATTGGGATCGCCCGAAATAAGCGGATGCCACCAATAGAGATCGCGGCCCTCGGCCACCAGCTTGTAGCCGCAGCTCGGCGGCAGCCAGTTCAAGGTGCGGACATTCGCCGGCGTGAGTCGGACGCAGTCGGAAACCCGGTCGGACCGGTTCGCATAATCCTTGCAGGCACATAGACCCGCATCCAGAAGCTTGCAGGAAACGTGGGTGAAATAGATCTTGCCGGTATCCTCGTCCTCAAGCTTTTCGAGGCAGCAGCGCGCACAACCGTCGCACAGGCTTTCCCATTCGGCGTTAGACATCTCCTCCAACGTCTTGGTTTTCCAAAAGAATCCCTCTTGATCCGAGGGCGGGGGGGATCGGACGGTCATGAATTGTAACGTTCCCTGAACGGCGTTGGCTCAAGCCCTCCAAGGGGCTGCATCGGCCATGGTGCAAACGGCAAGGTGCGGCGGTAGCACAAGGACCCGGGCGACGTTAGCCCCTGCCGTTCAAAATCGTAGCAGGACCATTGGTTTGTGACGCCCGCTCGGTTAGATATGACCGAGTCGCCACGGACGCAAAAGCGCCTTGGGTTTGCCGTAACATTCCCGCACGACGTCTCAGCGGTGCCCACCTGGTGCCTGAGCGCTGCGAACTGACCAAGGGTCCCGGTGCGCCTGAACGTATCACCAGAATGGAAGCAAAAAATCCGGCTCTGGCTGCTGGATTTCGATGCGCGCATCGACTCCACCCTGTTCTCCTCCGGCAAGGGCGCGCGCGAACTCTACGAGCGGTTTTCGACCTTCATGGACCGCTTCTATGTCGGCCGCTGGAAACGCTGGGTATTCATCGAACCGGCGTCCGAAGCCGCCACCATCGGGCTCGGCGGCCTGATCATGATGCTGGCGCTGGCGGTGCCGGCATTTCGCGAAACCGCCGACGACGACTGGCTGAAGAAATCCGAGCTCGCGGTAACGTTCCTCGACCGCTACGGCAATCCAATCGGCAGCCGCGGCATCAAGCACAACGACTCGATCCCGCTCGAGGATTTTCCGGACAACCTGATCAAGGCGACGCTCGCCACCGAGGACCGCCGGTTCTACGACCATTTCGGAATCGACATCGCCGGCACCGCGCGCGCGCTGGTGACCAACGCGCAGGCCGGCGGCGTCAGACAGGGCGGCTCGTCGATTACCCAGCAGCTTGCCAAGAACCTGTTCCTGAACAATGAGCGCACCATCGAGCGCAAGGTGAAGGAGGCGTTTCTCGCGGTCTGGCTGGAGACGCGGCTTTCCAAGAACGAGATCCTGAAACTCTATCTCGACCGCGCCTATATGGGCGGCGGCACCTTCGGCGTCGATGGCGCGGCGCATTTCTATTTCAACAAGTCGGCGCGCGACGTCAATCTTTCGGAAGCCGCGATGCTGGCCGGGCTGTTCAAGGCCCCCACCAAATACGCGCCGCATATCAACCTGCCCGCCGCCCGCGCCCGTGCCAACGTGGTGCTCGACAACCTGGTCGACGCCGGCTTCATGACCGAGGGCCAGGTGTTCGGCGCGCGGCGCAATCCGGCCACCGCGGTCGATCGCCGCGACGAAAATTCGCCGAACTATTATCTCGACTGGGCGTTCGACGAGATGCGCAAGCTGGTCGATACCTTTCCGAAATCCTATGTCGAGCGCGTCTTCGTGGTCCGCACCGCGATCGACATGAACGTGCAGCGATCGGCCGAAGAAGCCATCGAAAACCAGCTGCGCCAGTTCGGCCGCGACTATCACGCGACCCAGGCCGCCACCGTGGTTGCCGATCTCGACGGCGGCGTGCGTGCGATGGTCGGCGGACGCGACTACGGCGCCAGTCAGTTCAACCGTGCCGTGGATGCGTACCGGCAGCCCGGTTCGTCGTTCAAGCCGTATGTCTACTCGACCGCGCTGCTGAACGGCTTCAAGCCGACCTCCATCGTGGTCGACGGTCCGGTCTGCATCGGCAACTGGTGTCCGCAGAACTACGGCCACTCCTACTCCGGCGCAGTGACGCTGACGGTGGCGATTACCCGCTCGATCAACGTCATTCCGGTAAAACTGTCGATTGCCATTGGCGGCAAGGGCGGACCGAAGGCCGGCCGCGCCAAGATCGTGGAGGTGGCGCGCCGCTTCGGCATCAAGGCGCCGCTGCCCGATACGCCGTCGCTGCCGATCGGCGCCGACGAAGTCACCGTGCTCGAGCACGCTGTGGCCTATGCGACATTCCCCAACAAGGGCAAATCGGTCACGCCGCATTCGGTGCTGGAAGTCCGCACCGGCACCGGCGATCTGGTCTGGCGCTTCGATCGCGACGGCAAGAAGCCGGTGCAGGCTATACCGGCTTCGGTCGCCTCCGACATGGCGGGCATGATGAGCCACGTCGTCAGCGAAGGCACCGCGCGCCGCGCGGCGCTCGACGGCATTCCGACCGCCGGCAAGACCGGCACCACCAACGCGTATCGCGATGCGTGGTTCGTCGGATACACCGGGAATTTCACCTGCGCCGTCTGGTACGGCAATGACGATTACTCGCCGACCAACCGCATGACCGGCGGCTCGCTGCCGGCGCAGACCTGGCACGACATCATGGTCGCGGCCCACCAGGGCGTCGAGATCAAGGAGATCCCGGGTATTGGAATGGGCACGAAACTGCCTGTTCCCGTGGCCTCCGCGGCGATGGCGGCCAACGGCGCCATCAAACCCCCGGACATCAAGCCGGGACCGCCGCCGATCCTGACCAAACGCGGTGCGGATATTCTGGTGCGCGTGGAAAAGATGCTCGACGAGGCCGCCAAGGCCGCGGGGAAAACCTCGTCCGGCGATCCTGTGAAGCCGGTCAAGCCGGTGTCGTCCAACTCCGCCGCATTCCCGGAAAGCTTTGCGGCGGCAGTGCCAGGCGACGCGGCGCCTAAACCAGTGCCGCGCAAGAACTGACCGTGCGGCTGATATTCATTACCTTGCTGGCGCTGATCCTCGCGACCGTCGTCGGTCTCGGCTCGACCTGGATGACGGCGACGCGCGGCACCGATCTCGGCACTCTCACGATCGGCGCCTGGACCGCCCGGCCCAAGACCGGCACCGCCGACGTCGATCCGTATTCGCGCGCGTCGATCGCCCGCAGCGGCGAGTTACCGGTCGGCACCGGCGACGGCGTCGCATTCTCGGCGACGACGGACGACCGCAAGCGACTGCTCGATGGGCGGTGCGACGTGGTCGTCAGCGGCGTCACGCCGGCGGCGCGATTCTGGACGTTGACGCTTTACGATTCAAAGGGGCATCTGGTCGCGAATTCGCTGCAGCGTTACGGCTTCACCAGCCAGGAAATCATCCGCGGGGCGGATGGCGCATTCGAGATACGGGTGGCGTCGAGATCGCGCGCCGGAAATTGGCTCCCCACCGGCGGCATCGAGCGTTATGCGCTGATGCTGCGGCTCTACGATACGCCGGTCGGCGTGGCGACGCGGACGCAGCGCGACGCGCCGATGCCCTCGATTGCGACCGCGGGGTGCCCATGATCCGGTTGCTGTTCACGATCATCGCGGGCGTGCTGCTGGGCGGCGTCGTGCATCTGGTCAGCGTTCTGGCGTTGCCGCGCATTGCGACCCAGGACGCCTATTCGCGCCTGACCCCGATGACAAAGCTCAACGCGGTTACTCCCCTGCCCCTGGCGGATCCGAACAACGCCTCGATGCCGTTCATGGATCCGGCGTTCGCGATCGCGATTTGCCGTTACGATCTGTCGGGTGGACCCATCAAGCTGGCGGTGCCGGTCAGCCAGGCCTACACCTCGGTGTCGTTCTATACCCGCAACGAAGTCGCCTATTACGCCATCAACGACCGGTCCGCCGGGCGCAAGGTGATCGAACTCGATCTCATGACCGAAGCCCAACACGCCGAATTGCCGGAAGACGAGGACGTGACAGCGGCCGACCGTTTGATCATCGATGCTCCGACCGCAACCGGGTTGATCGTGTTGAAAGCCCTGGCGCCGGAGCCCGGGCTGATGCCGCAGGCCCAGGCCACGCTCGCGGCGTCAAGCTGCAAAGTGCAAAACGAACCGCCGCCGGCGAAACACGAAGAGCCCGCGCCGGCGCCAGCGCCGGCTCCGCCCCGGGGCAAGCGCTAGCCGCGAACGCTCACTGCGTGCCCTACGACCGGCTGCGCCGCGACCGGTGGATTCGCCGTCTGCGCGGCGAGTTCGCCGATCAACCTATCGGCGTCGGCGGCGATGTTATCCGGCGCCTGGATCACCAGCCGCTCCAGCCCCCAGCGGTAGGACGAGATCCTCCGCTCCAGGCATTGCTCCACCCACTGCACGATCAGGGCATTTTCTTCCATGCGGGCGACCGCGTCGCCGCGTTCGCGTAGTGATAATGCCGAGACTTGCATGAGGCTGGCGTTACGTTTCCTGTCGAGATCGAGCACGCGGACGGCAGCGGAAAAGAACGGCTCGAACCGCGTCAGATCGTTGCGCACGTCTTCCATCAATTGCGCGTATCGCGATGAATGCGAGCGGTGCGGCTCGTCAATCAGCATGCGTCCATAGGCGGTGCGGTCGAATATCGCCTTCTGCCGCCAGGGCGACGGAATCGGCGTGTAATCGCCAAACACGCTCTTCCAGGCCGGCCGTGAATGGGGCGGCTCGATCAGGGGATAAGCGAGATCGCGAAGCTGCCGTTCGTTGTCGGTGAGCTGGAACTGCGACGCGCGCAGGCCGACGCTGGCCGTCGCCTCGCCGCCGATCCAGCGGTGCATGTCGTCGCTGAGAACATCCTGCCGGGTGCGGCCGAAGTCGCCGCCGCTGCAGCCCCCGAGGGTCATGCAGGCCAAAAGCAACATCGGACCCGGTGACGAGATCGGAAGCTGCAGTTTTTTCCGGATCGGAAAACACGTCTCCGGCATAGCTGGGGTGTCCGATGTCAGGTGCGCCGACGGCGACGGCGGCCGGGGGCCGTACCTTCTTCCGGCCCACTGCCACCGCTGGTTTCATCGGTGTTGCGTTCGATCCGGACGACGGGGAGAATCAGCACGATCCCCATGCCTTCCCGTGGAGCCCCATCCATGGTTGAGCCCGGCCGCCGCGACGCCGCATCCGCCGGAAAAACAATGATGGTGCCCATGTTGAACTCTCTCTGGTTGCCGCTCTGACATGATTTGGCCGGCGACAGGCCATCATTAAGAACAGGACGTGGTTAACGGCATCTTAATTTGTCGTGGCGGACTCCGATTTGACGCCGACACCGCCAGCGGCTCGTTGTGGCACAACGGAGCCCCGAATTATGTGAATATCTTCACAGATTGTTTTCCTTAACGAACTGTTAAAGCAACGCCGGTAGACTGGCGCGAGTATTTCTCAGTCGCGTACCTCTGACATGACCACACCCCTGCTGTTTCCGGGCTTTGACGGCCTGATGACGCTCTCCCGCCGAGAGGGCGTGGATATTCGCCCCACTTTGCTGCGCGTACTGACCGATCTCTACGTTCAGACCAGCGCGCATAGCGACGACGAAGAGCGGCAGTTTGTCGAGCTCACCTCCCGCCTTATCGATGAGGTCGATGACGCTACTCGCGCGGTGGTTCGGGCGCGGCTCGCAATCTATCCGGGCACGCCGGCCGAAGTCCTGAAACGGCTCGGGCTGCAACGCACCAGCGCCAACCAGGTCATTCCGTTGGCGCCCGAGATTCCCGCGCCGCCCCCGGCGGCGGCGCCGGTCAAGGCACTGAGCGAGGCGCAATTGCGGATGTCATCGAATTTGTCGATGCAGCCAAAGGACGCCGCCGAGATCACCGACATGTTCTTCAGCGCCAGCGCCAGCGAGCGCGCCCTGATCCTGCACAATCTGCTGGAGACGCCGCTCAAGGCTTCCGCGCGAATTCCCGCCGCACGCGCGGCGCGCGCCATCGAGACGCTGGAGATGGCGGCATTCGCCGCCGATATCGAAAACTTCACGCTGGAACTCGGCGAAGCCCTGATATTGCCGTGGCGGCTAGCGGCGCAGCTGGTCAACGATCCCGGCGGCGAGCCGCTGGCTTGTGCCGCCAAAGCCCTGGACATGCCGAGCCCGGTTTTTCAGCGGGTGTTGCTGTTTCTCAATCCTGAGGTCGGATCCTCGGTAACCCACGTTTACCGTCTGTCGCGCCTGTATGACCGCTTGCACGAGCGATCTGCCCTCATCATGCTGGCCGCGTGGCGCGGTTCGACCATGGCGGTGGCCCGCGCCAAATACCGGCCCGCGCTTTACGACGACGACCGCCAACGCGCCCGCTCGGCGCCCGCCCAAACCCGCCCGGCGGCGCAACCGCCTGGCGCCGGCGGCATCGTGCGCACCCGGTCGCAAGGCTCAGGAAGCTAAGCCTTCGCCAAGTCGAGAAAATGCCGCCCTGCTTTGTCCTCGGTCTCCACGATCCAGGCATCGGGGTCGAACCGGATTTCTTTGACGAGACGCTCTTCCACTGACGCTTCCGGCGCGGGCTCTCGCGATGTCGGCGCAAAGATGCGCTCGATCGGCCGGCTGTCGTCATAGACCGTCTGCGGCGCCGGCCCGTACAGCATGGCGTTGCCGTCGAGCAGCGCCACCTTGACGAACACCGCGCCCGCCTCTTCCGCGCCGCGCCGGCGCACGGCGCCGAATATTCCTTCGGTCTGGCAGCGCCGCAGATAAGCCGCCACCCATATGCTGGATTTCAATCGCATGGCCCTGACGATAGGCCAGCGCCAAAGCCGAAGCCAGCGCGCCTTCACGAACTCCCCCATTCGATCGATGTCGGCGCACAAATACGTGAGCTATACTATGAAAATATTGACTCGGTCGGTCGACCGAATTACGCCGATCCCGGCCTTGAGATCACCCTCGCGCGCCAAGGAGATCCAAGAATGGCCCGCATGGCCGCCAGGAAAATCGAGAAGAAGGTCGAGACCAGCACCACGCTGCTCGAAGCCGCCAAGAAGGTGCTTCGCCAGAACGGCTACGCTGGTTTGTCGACCCGCGGCGTGGCGGCGGCGGCCGGCGTCCCCTTAAGCCAGATCCACTATCACTTCGGATCCAAGCAAGGGATGATGCTGGCGTTGTTCGAATACCTGAACGCGCAGCTGCTCGACCGTCAGAACGCGATGTTCGGCGACGCCAGTCTCAAGCTGTCGGAGCAATGGGATCGGGCCTGCGACTATCTCGACGACGATATCGCCTCGGGCTACGTGCGCGTCCTGCAGGAGCTGATCGCCGCGAGTTGGTCCGACGCCGTGGTCGCCCAGGTCGTTCGCACCGCGCTCATGGGATGGGTCGATCTCGTCGTCGGCGTTGCGCGCAAGGCGGAACGTCAGCTCGGCGGCCTCGGCCCGCTGACACCGGAGGAGGTCGGTGCCTTCACCGCCAACGCCTTCATCGGTGCGGAAAGTCTCTATCTGCTCGGTTTTGAAAAGAAAGGCTCGCCGATCCGCCAGGCTTTGCGGCGGATCGGCGATCTCGTTCGCAGCGCCGAAGCCGGCTCATCGAAAAGGTGACGTGATGCGTGCAAAATTGCCCAGCCAAAGCGGTTTTGTCGATCGCGACGGCGTGAAGATCTACTACGAGATCTACGGCGACGGCCCGGAAACGATGGTGTTCCTGCCGCCCTGGCCGATCGTCCACTCGCGCATCTACAAGGCACAACTACCGTATTTCAGCGAGCGGTTCCGCTGCATCGCCTATGACGGCCGCGGCAACGGCAAGTCGGACCGGCCGGCGGATGCGGCGGCCTACTCGCTCGATAACTACGTCGCGGACGCGCTCGCCGTGATGGATGCGACCGAGGCGGGAAACGCCATCCTCGTTGGCCTCTCCCTGGGCGCCTTGCACGCCAGCGTGCTGGCCGCGCATCATCCGGAACGTGTCAAGGCCGCCATCCTGGTCGGCACCGTCGCGAGCATCGGCCCGCCCAATTTCTCCCGTCTGGCGAATAAGCATTTCGAGACCAAGCAGGAGCAATACGAGGGTTGGAACAAATACAACCGCGAATACTGGATGGCAAACTACCCCGACTTCGCCGAGCACTTCATTCGCAACATCCATTCCGAGCCGCACTCGACCAGGCAGATCGAGGAAGGCATCGACTGGGCGGGCGGCACCACGGGCCCCGTGCTGATCAAGACGGTCGAAGCGCGAACGATACCGCCGCGCTTCGATGTCAGCGAGGCCATGTATCGCAAGATCCGCTGCCCCATGCTGATGATCCATGGCGACAACGACCAGATCCAAAGCTATGCGCGCGCGCAAGCGGTGGCCGAGGTCACCGGGGCTGAGCTCGTGACCATTCCGGGCGGCGGTCACAATGCTCTCGGTCGCATTCCTGCAAAGACCAACGCCCTGATCGTCGATTTCCTCGACCGCAAACTCGGCATTGCCGCCCCCGCAAGGCGCGCAAGCCCGGCGACACGGAAGGCCAAGCGAGCACTCTATCTCTCCTCCCCGATCGGGCTCGGGCACGGGCGCCGCGACATCGCCATCACGCGCGAGCTGCGTAAGCTGCATCCGGACCTGGAGGTCGACTGGCTGGCGCAGGATCCTGTGACGCGCCTCTTGGAAGCCAGCGGCGAGCGAGTCCATCCTCTCAGTGCGCGGCTGGTAAGCGAGTCGCTGCACATCGAGCTGGAGTCCGGCGAGCACGACCTGCATTGCTTCCAGGCCATCCGCAGCATGGACGAAGTGCTGATCGCCAACTTCATGATCTTTCAGGATGCCGTCGACGAGGGTGGCTACGATCTGGTGATCGCCGACGAGGCCTGGGATATCGACCATTACTGGCACGAGCACCCGGAGTTGAAAAAGGCAAAACTCGCCTGGTTCACCGATTTCGTCGGCTATGTGCCGATGGCGTCGGGCGGCGAACATGAAGCCTTCCTGACCAGCGACTACAACGCCGAGATGATCGAACACATCGAGCGGCATCCCGGCGTGCGGGACCGCGCCATCTTCGTCGG
>WNFD01002695.1_pt1 | contig 25288 bp, 24 predicted proteins | sample 5400491 | NCBI WGS metagenome assembly WNFD01 (sample SAMN13153343, study PRJNA577476) | soil metagenome | isolation source: 120 cm saprolite under Douglas fir tree site 2 hole 2 replicate 2 | place: USA:California | collected 2015-04-18
CTTTCAGCGGCGGTACGAGGAAACCGCTTCTCCCTTTCAATGGACCTTCACTCGCAAAGATCTGGCTACTCTCCTGGCGAAAATCGAAAACAAGCGGTTCGCTCCCGCGGCCTGACGCCCTTCCAATACGTCACCGTAATTCAGAACGAGAGCACTTAGCGACCGCGCAATCTCTCTTGCAAGCAAAACTTCATTAATCGTTCTGCTCGATCAACAGAACATAGCCGTCCGGGTCTGCCAGCCGGAACTCTCCCTTCGGCATGTACAACGGGTAGGTAATTCCGGCCACGGCGACGCCGCTCGCGAGAAGACGCTCGCGCAAGCCCGTCAGATCATCCGAGTACAAGTAAAAGAGAACCGCCTGCTCCTCCGCGATAACCGGTGCATCGGCTTTTGATAGCATCAAGTTGGCATTGCCAGATTCCAGATGCACCCAGCACAGCACTCCGGCATCGTTCTTGAACGTGCCAACCACCAGGAATCCAAGGAGAGAACAAAAATCCGTTGAGCGCTGGACGTCCGCGACGTGCGCCATGGCGATAAGCCGTTCTACTGCCGGTTTTCTGCCCGTTTTCATCACGTTTCCTCATTTGGTAGATAGCACGTTTCGTAATCCTGGAGCTGAAATCACGTTGAACGAACTCAAAGCGAATGCTATCGTCCGCGGTACGTAAAGCGCAAGGAGCGTCTCCGTGGGCAATTGGCTGAATTGGGTGCTGGTGATCGGCGGCTTCGTTTGCGTGATTATCGAGCTCGCCCTCGGGGCGCTTACGGGATTTGATCTGGCGCTGGTAGGCGCGTCCCTCGCTGCTGGCGGCGCGGTCGGCCTTCTTTTCGGTTCGGCAAACGTTGGATTGCTTTCGGCGGCGGCGCTCGCGCTGGTCTATCTCGCTCTATTCCGGCGCTGGTTGAAGGCCAAGTTGACGGTGAAGGAGCACGCCAGCAACGCCGACGCGGTAATGGGCAAGTCCGGCGTGGTGACCAAGCGGATCGCGGCCCGTGAGCCGGGCATGGTGAAGCTGGGCGATGAAGTGTGGCGTGCGGAGTTGGCCAACTTGGAAGATCCGGCGCGAGAGACAGGCGCAATCGTAACGGTGCAGTCAGTCGAAGGCGTGACACTCAAGGTGAGGTGAACGGACATGGATTCTAATGTAAACGTTTTAGTTCTGGTATGGCTCTTCGTCATTGTGATTTTTGCGCTGGTGACCCTGGCAAAAGCGGCGCGGACAGTGAAGCAGTATGAAAAGGGATTAATCACGCGGCTGGGGAAATATCATGCCATGGCGCAGTCGGGCCTGACGTTCATCCTGCCCTTCGTGGACGACATTGTGCGTGTGGACATGCGCGAGCAGGTGATCACCGTCCCGCCGCAGAAGCTGATCACCAAGGACAACGTGACGGTGGAAGTTGACGCCGTGGTCTATTACAAGGTGATCGATCCGGTGAAGTCGCAATACGAGGTGCAGGATTTCGGATATGCCTGCACCACGCTGGCGCAAACGAATCTGCGCAATTTGATCGGAGACCGCACGCTGGACGAAACACTCGTCGCGCGCGACATGATCAATACGAATTTGCGCGAAGTGCTGGACGAAGCCACCAACAACTGGGGCTGCAAGGTTACACGAGTGGAAGTGCAGAAAATCGAGCCGCCGCGCGACATCACCGACGCCATGTCCCGTCAGATGAAGGCGGAGCGGGAGAAGCGCGCCGCCGTCTTGGAAGCCGAAGGCATTAAGCAGAGCCAGATTTTGCAGGCTGAAGGCAAGAAGCAGTCTGAGATTTTGAAGGCCGAAGGCGACGCGCAGGCTCGCATCACTCGTGCGAACGCGGAAGCGGAAGCAATCAAACTGGTGTCCAACGCAGCGGAAACGTACTTCAAGGAACGCGCCGAGACGATGCGGCGCCTCGAAGTCCTCAACAACACGCTCGCCCAAAACACAAAATACATCGTGCCGTCCAACTCCAGCTTGGTGAACGTGCTGGGATTGGATGGCGCAGTTCAGGCCATACCCAAGACCGCGCCGGATGCTTCTTCACCGGCGGCTTCTGGCCCCGCAGGCCGCTCTCTGTAGCGGCGATATTCTGAAACGAGCGTCTTTCGCTTCTCTGCGATTTCCCCGCGTACTCTTCGTCTCTGCATTAGCATTTCTCCTTTTTCTTGGGTCGATGCATCGAACCGGCTCTGCTGTGCTAAAATGGAAGTTCCCCAAATGTTCCAGGGAGCCGCAACCTCATGAAATTTGGAGTCGTCGTTTTTCCCGGGTCCAATTGTGACCACGACGCGTTTTACGCCCTCGGAAACGTCCTGCAGAAACCGGTCGAGTTCATCTGGCACCAGTCGCAGGACCTCGCTAATGCCGACGCCATCATTTTGCCCGGCGGATTTTCCTACGGCGATTATCTGCGCACCGGCGCCATCGCGCGCTTTTCGCCGGTGATGAAATCTGTCGAGAAATTCGCGAACAGCGGCGGCCTGGTCCTCGGCGTCTGCAACGGCTTCCAGATTCTCTGCGAAGCGGGCCTGCTTCCGGGCGCCATGATGCGCAACAGCGCCCTGCGCTTCATTTGCAGGCACGTTTACATCCGCGTGGAACAAACAGACACACCTTTTACCAATGCGGCCGCGAAAGGCCAGATCCTGAAAATTCCCATCGCGCATTCTGACGGCAATTACAATTGCGATGAAGCTACGCTCGCGGAGCTGGAGAAAAATCGCCAAGTGATTTTCCGTTACACCACTCCGGATGGCGCTAACGATGACGCCGGAAATCCCAACGGCGCAGTTCACAACATCGCTGGCATCTGCAACCGCGTGCGCAATGTCGCCGGCCTCATGCCGCACCCGGAGCGGGCCGTCGAAGCGGCCCTTGGTTCCACCGATGGCCTGACGATTTTCCGTTCCTTGGTCGAAGCGCTCGTTGGCGCCGCAAAGGCCACCGCTTGATGGCTACCGCAGCTACCGAAATCAAAGTTACGCCGGAGATCGCCGCCGAACACGGCCTCACTGCCGAAGAATACACGCGCGTCAAGAATATCCTCGGGCGCGATCCGAACATCACGGAACTGGGCATCTTCAGCGTGATGTGGAGCGAGCACTGCTCCTACAAATCGAGCAAAGTGCACCTCAAGCGGCTTCCGACTCGCGGCAAGCTCGTCGTGCAAGGCCCGGGCGAAAACGCCGGTGTCGTGGACATCGGCGACGGCCTTGTTGCTGCGTTCAAAATCGAATCGCACAATCATCCCAGCTATGTCGAGCCCTTCCAGGGCGCCACGACTGGCGTGGGCGGCATCCTGCGCGACATTTTCACCATGGGTGCGCGGCCCATCGCTGTGCTGGACTCGCTGCGTTTCGGGGAGATCACCGCTGGCAAAAATACGAGTGAAGAGGAAACCGCCAAGAACCGCCGCATCCTCGATGGCGTGATTCGTGGCATCGCTAATTACGGAAATTGTTTTGGCGTTCCCACCGTCGGCGGCGAAGTTTGCTTCGAGCCGTGCTATTCGCAGAATCCGCTGGTGAACGCCCTCGCGCTCGGCATTGCGAAAAAAGAAGAAATTTTTCTGGCCAAAGCCAAAGGCATCGGCAATCCCGTGATTTACGTTGGGGCAAAAACCGGCCGCGATGGAATTCACGGCGCGTCGCTCCTCGCTTCCGCGGAATTCACCGAAGAGTCGCAACAGAAGCGCCCTAACGTCCAGGTGGGCGACCCTTTCGTGGAAAAGCTCCTGCTCGAGGCCTGCCTCGAAGCCATGCAGACCGGCGCCGTTGTCGCGATCCAGGACATGGGCGCGGCGGGTCTCACGTGTTCCACGACGGAAATGGCCTCCCGCGGCGGCACCGGCATCGAAATCGATCTCGCGAAAGTTCCGCAGCGCGAAACGGGAATGACGCCCTACGAAATCATGCTCAGCGAATCGCAGGAGCGCATGCTGCTCGTCGCCGAAAATGGGCGCGAACAGGAAGTGCTCGCCGTCTTCAAGAAATGGGGACTCGACGCCATGGTCGTCGGCCAGGTCACCGGCGGCGGCCTGATGCGCGTAAAGGATGACGGCAAGACCGTTGCGGAAATTCCCGCGCATCCGCTTGCAGAAGAAGGCCCCGTCTATAACCGGCCGCTCGCCGCCCCCGCGCCGCGCGTCGAATCCGAAAAAGATTGGTTCACGTTTGCGCCCGAAGGCGCAAGCCTCACGCAGAATTTCGTCAAGTTGTTGTCGTCGCCCGCGATTGCTTCGAAACGCTGGATCACCGAGCAGTACGACACGTCGGTACGCACAAACACTCTGGCAGGACCGGGCGCCAGCGACGCAGCCGTCGTACGTATCAAAGATCCCAAGACGGGCGTCGTAAAGCGCGGGATGGCGCTTGCGACCGATGGCAACGGCCGCTGGTGCCAGTTGAATCCGCGCGTCGGCGCGATGCACGCCGTCGCCGAAGCCGCGCGCAATGTCGCTGCGAGCGGCGCGCGCCCCATCGCCGCCACGAATTGCCTCAACTTCGGCAGTCCGGAAAAGCCCGAAGTGATGTGGCAATTCTCCCAGGTCATTGACGGCGTCGGCGAAGCCTGCACCGCCCTCGGTACCCCCATCACCGGCGGAAACGTCAGCTTCTACAACGAAACGCTCGGCAAATCGATCTATCCCACACCGGTCATCGGCGTCCTCGGCATCCTAGACGACGCCTCTCGCGTCCTCAAGATCGCCTTCCGCGAAGACGGCGACATCATCTTGTTGTTGGACGGAGTTGCGTCGACCGTAGGGGCACGATACATCGTGCCCTCGTCGGAGAATGCCGCCCGCGAATTCTCCTCCTCTGAATACTCAAAAACGGTCGGCGGCATCGTAGCTGGCGAACCACCAGCCATCGACCTCAGTGCCGAAAAGCGCCTAATCGACTGCCTTGTCGCCCTCGCAGCCGAAGGCAGCCTCCAATCCGCCCATGACCTTTCCGATGGCGGCCTCGCCGTCACCCTGGCCGAGTCCTGCTTCGCCGCGAACGGGTTAGGCGCAAACGCAAAACTTGAAAAAACTGGTCCGGCCGAGGCGGCCCTCTTCGGCGAGCGCGGCGCCCGCGCGGTCGTATCCGTCACCCCCGCGCACCTTGCCCGCGTTCTCAATACTGCGAGACAATACCAAGTGGCGGCGCACGAGATCGGCAACGTCATCCGCGGCGATGCTTTCCGCATCCAATATAGGGGGAGCGCGGTGATCGATAGTTCCATCCCCGCGCTGCGCGACTCCTGGGCCCATTCGCTTGAACGCACGCTAAAGATGCAATGACCAATAATCTCACCCTCGACGACGATCACTTCCACGACGAGTGCGGTGTCTTCGGCGTCTTCGGCCATCCCGAAGCGGCAAACCTCGCCTATCTAGGTTTGTACGCGCTGCAGCATCGCGGCCAGGAATCCGCCGGCATCGTCTCCAGCGACGGCACGGAGCTCCATCTCCACCGCGCCATGGGCGAAGTCGAAGAAATCTTTCAACCCGGCGTGCTCGCGCAGCTCCCCGGAAGCCTCGCCATCGGCCACACGCGCTACTCCACCGCGGGCGACAAGGCTCTGCTCAACGCCCAGCCCATCATGATCGACTGCAACAAGGGCAAGGTCGCCCTCGGTCACAACGGCAATCTCACCAACGCCGCCGAATGGCGCCGCAAGCTCGAGCATCGCGGCTCCATTTTCCAGACCAACAGCGACACCGAAGTCATCGTGCACCTGATCGCGCGCTCGCAAGCTCGCAATCTTTCCGGCGCGCTCGGCGACGCCCTCAATCAAGTCGAAGGCGCGTATTCCCTGGTGATGTTGACGCAGGATGAGCTGTACGCCGTGCGCGATCCCCGCGGTTTCCGTCCGCTCGTTCTCGGAAAGCTGACCACCCCCGGCGGCTTCGTTTCGTGGCTCGTGGCCTCCGAAACCTGCGCGTTCGATCTGCTCAACGCGCAATACGTCCGCGAAATCGAGCCCGGCGAAATGGTACGCATCTCCAAGTCCGGCATCGAATCGATTCACTTCGCGCCGCAAAAGCCGCTCCAGCAGTGCATTTTCGAGCACGTCTATTTCTCCCGGCCCGATAGCATTATTTTTGGCCGCTCCGTCAACGAAAGCCGCGAGATGCTCGGCCGCCTGCTCGCGCGCGAACATCCCGTGGACGCGGACATCGTTGTTCCCGTGCCCGATTCCGGCGTCCCTGCTGCGGTTGGCTACGCGCTCGAATCAAAAATTCCTTTTCGCATGGGCTTGATCCGCAATCATTACATCGGCCGCACGTTCATCGAGCCTTCGCAGGCCATCCGCAATTTCGGCGTGAAGCTAAAATTAAATCCCATCCGCGGCCTTATCGAGGGCCAACGCGTTATCCTCGTCGACGATTCCATCGTCCGCGGCACCACCAGCCGCAAAATCGTCCGCATGGTCCGCGAAGCCGGCGCAAAAGAAGTCCACGTGCGCATCAGCTGCCCGCCGACGATTTCGCCGTGCTACTACGGTGTGGACACGCCCACGCGCGAAGAATTGATTGCTTCTTCCAATACGCCGGAAGAAATCTGCAAATTCCTCGGCGCCGATTCCCTTGGCTATGTTTCGCTTCCCGCACTTCGCCAAGCGCTCAGCGACACCGAAGGCAAATTCTGTACGTCTTGTTATACGGGTGTTTACCCGACCGATCTGGTGCAACTGGAAGTTGGGAAAGGCGCGCCAAACGGAAAATCCTGCGACGCGGCGAACGGAAGCGTAAGCGACTTCGTACCCGCCGAGCGCCCAGTGGCGGTGGAACGTGAAAGCTGACAAAAAGAAAACGCAACAGGAAGAAAACGTGCCGGTGAAGACCAAGATTCAGCGCGAGATCATCGCGTGGTTCTGGGTCGGCCTCGCCTTTCTCCTCATCAATGGCGCGGTCGGACAGGCGCGCGTCATCCCCTCGGGCTCGATGGAAAACACGCTGCTCATCGGCGACCACCTCATCATGAGCCGCATCGGCTACGACGCCGGCGTGCCCTTCACCAATTTGCACGTCCCGCTCTGGCGCTCTCCCAAGCGCCAGCAAGTCATCATCTTCAAGCCGCCCTTCGCGCCGGATCAACCGGACTATGTGAAACGCGTGATTGGACTCCCCGGCGACACCGTGGACATTCACGACGGCGCTGTATGGGTCAATGGGCAAAAGCTCGTGGAAAAGTACACCAGCGGCCTGAGCGAGCCCTACGAATTGCATACGCCTTACAAAGTTCCCTCTGATTGTTATTTCGTTATGGGTGACAATCGAGCGAATTCCTACGATAGCCGCTTCTGGGGCTGCGTCCCTCGCAATGACATTATCGGAACGCCCGTGATTATTTACATGTCGCTGGATGTTTCGCCCGAAGCCTGGGAGCCCGGCCAGATTCGCGAACGTTTTTTTGCGTATGCCAACGCCCTTCTGCATCCTGGGATCGTGCGCTGGAAGCGCATTTTTCACACGTTTTAGTTCGTCTTGATAGGCAATCGCAGTGGGCAGCAAACGCCGCCGCCCACCGCGGTGTTCGAAAGAATTCCTCGAAGTGAACTACGGGCTGAGAACTTTGCCCGAATCGGTAGCGGAAACGGGAGCGCCCAGGTTTCTCATGAAATATGCCGATGCTGGGGTGAATATCGCCGTCGCGAACGACGCCAAGCAGCGCATCCGGCATTACGCCAGCCGCACTTTCACACCCGGCGTCCTCGGCGGCATCGGCAGCTTCGGCGCGCTCTTCGCGCTCGACCGCAAAAAATGGAAAGAGCCCGTGCTCGTCTCCAGCGCCGATGGCGTCGGCACAAAACTAAAAATTGCCATGGCCATGGGCGTCCATTCCACCGTCGGCGGCGACCTTGTCAACCACTGCATCAATGACATTCTCGTGCAGGGCGCCGAGCCACTTTTTTTTCTGGATTATCTCGCGATGGGCAAGCTCGATCCGCAAGTCGTTGAGCAGCTCGTCGAAGGCATGAGCCGCTCTTGCCGCAAAGCGGGCTGCGCTCTCATCGGCGGCGAGACCGCGGAGATGCCCGGGTTTTATCCTCCCGGCGAATACGATCTCGCCGGATTCATCGTCGGCGCGGTCGAACGCAGAAAGCTCCTCGCCGGCAAGAACGTCACCCCCGGCGACGCGCTGCTTGCGCTCCCCTCCGCCGGTCTGCACACCAACGGGTATTCTCTAGCGCGCAAACTCATTTTCGAAATCGCCCGGTTGAAACCGGACACCTACGTCGCAGAAGTCGGCAACAAGATCGGCGCCGAGCTCCTGAAACCGCATCTCTGCTACGCCCCCGCTCTGAAAGACATCGTTGCGCGCGGCTGGTTGTCGGCGATGGCGCACATTACCGGTGGCGGCATTCCAGGAAATCTCCCGCGCGTTTTGCCTAGCGGCGTTAAAGCCGAAATCGATTTGGCCTCCTGGCCCGTGCCGGCCATTTTCAAATATCTCGCCCAACTCGGAAAGATTGATACCGATGAGCTGCTGCAGTCTTTCAACATGGGCGTCGGCATGATCCTCGTCGTCCCGCCGAAAAATGTGCGCCCCGTTGAAGCCGACCTCAAAAAGCGCCGCGAAAAATTCTTCCGCATCGGCCGCATCGAGCGCAGCGAATCCGGCAAAGCCCGCGTCGCCTACACCGGCTCCCTCCAAATGAAGTAGTATCATGTTGATTGGCAGGAGCGGGAGAATGGCTTGCTGACCCTGCCCCGGTTTGTCACCAAGCTCACGCGCAGCGTTGCCTGCCGTCCAATCGATCAGGGATGCCCACATTCTAAGGTCAGGAGGTGGACCATGAACTCCACGCAGTCAGAATTCAATTCCTTAACGTCGCGCGTCGAAAGACTCGAGGTACAGAACCGCCGGTGGAGACTTGTGAATGCCCTGCTACTTCTTTCAGGAGTTTCTGTATTTCTGATGGGCGCGAAGCTTGCCGACCGCATCGAGCCGCCTGTCGTTCGCGCCGGCACGGTCGAGGCGCAGGAATTCATCCTTAAGGACAAGGATGGTCAAGTCTATGCTCGGCTTAGCCTCGGGCGTGCCTTTGCAACCAAACGGCCGAATGGACTGTACTCCATGCCCAACCAGCCAAATGGACTGTACTTCATGCCCAACATGGTGGCCCCAGCTCAGGCGACGCTTCAGTTTTATGATGAGAAGGGTGACGTTCTTTGGACTGCGCCGTCGTCACCGACAATGATCCCCGTGAGGTAACTCGCGACGAAATCCGGCAAGCCTCTCGTGTGAACTGCGCCCCGGCTAACCCTGTGAACGCGCGCTCATCGCGTAGGTCGGTTTTTGCGCAGGTGCGCGGAAAGGCAATTCGCGTTCAAGTTTTCGCAGCCAGCGCAGTTCCAGCTTGAACTGTTCGATGACGTGGCTCACCATCCATACTGCCTCGTGGTATGAGTGGCCCACTTCCTCTAGAATGCTGGCTAGTACTTCTTTTTCCCGTGCAATTTCCATTTCCAGAAATTCCCGTCTCCGTTCCATTTGTTTCGTGAAGACTCCCGGCCGCGCCTGCCAGGAGAGCGCAATCCACGTGAGAAACGGGGGCCGTTCCCGCTGGGTTGTCCACCCTTCTCGCTCGAGCGCATCAGCCAGTGCCGCGCTCCCCTTTGCCGTTGTTACAAACGTGCTCCGCTCCGGCCCGGCCGCCGGCTCATCCGATTCCGAAGCGCGAATCATCCCCACCCGCGCCAATTTTTCCAGCGAGTAGTAAACCTGCGGCCGCGAAATCCCCGCCCAATCCCGGATTTCCCGCCGCTCCAGTTCCAGATTCGCCTGGTACCCATGCATCGGCCGTTCCGCCAGCAGGCTCAGCAGCACCAGATCCGGCGTCGTCAGCGCCAGTTTCCTGCGCGCGCCCGCAATTCTTCCCGGTCTCTCTGCCCTCCTCTGCGCTCTCAGCGTCTCGTTATCTTTTCTCTTCATCTTCCTGCGGCTTTTACCCTCTACGTGGCAACCACGCGAAATCTTTACCTCTTTACTCCATTACTTCGTTGTTTCCTTTGTTCGCTCCACCACCACCATTGGCACTTCTCCGCATCCAGCCGCGGATTCCGCGCCTGCGCCACCGCCGCGCAAAACACGTCCAGCACGCAGATATCCTGATGCTGCCCGGCCACGCGCCCCAGCTTCTCGTACAGCTTCCGCGGGTTCTGCCGCGCCAGCTGTGCCACGCTGCGAATCCCCAGCAGCTCGAAATCCCGCAGCGTGGCCGGTCCAATCGAAATCAGGTCGCCAAGTTGACGGGCAGCTTTGGCCATAAGAATCTCCTTGACTTGCCGGTTTGCATTCTCTATTCTTAACTAGTCTAAATGAGACTACTGTGACCGTCAAGGAGAATCTTCACCATGCGCCTCGCCGCCATCGCCATTGCAGCCTTCGCGCTCTCTCTCGGTTTCTCTTTTTCGCAAGCTAATCCATCTCAGGAGATCACGTCCATGAACGTCAAAAGCATCACCCCGGTCCTGCTGGTCAAGGAGATCGAGCCTCTCATCCCCTTCTGGGTAGATCGCCTCGGCTTCACGAAAACCATTGAAGTGCCCGAAGGCAACAAGCTCGGATTTGTGGCCTTCCAGAAAGGCGCCGCCGAAGTGATGTATCAGACCTATTCGAGCGTGGAAAAAGACGCGCCTTCCTCTATGTCCGCCGGAGCCGGGAAAGGTCCCACATACCTCTACCTGGAGGTGGACAGTATTGACGCCGTCCTCGCCGCCATGAAAGACGTGAAAATCGTCATGCCCGTCCGCACCGCCTTTTACGGCATGAAGGAATTTGCCGTCCAGGACCCCGGCGGCCATTTCATCACTTTCGCGCAGCCGGTTGCCGCGCCTCAGCATTAGGACGCATCCTCTCACCCGCTTGCGCTTCAATTACCGCCGAAAAAGCCCTTATTGGCGCGGAGAGGGCCTGCAACTCTTTCCCAGCCTTCGGGTTGAAGCTACTACAGGCGGCGCTTCAGACTAACCTGAGGTGTCAGTAGGCTTCCAGATCCAGTTAGGTGTAGGACAGGTCGTCCGGATCTGACGAAAGGTCTAAAAATGCGATATCTAAGGTATCTCGCTCTACTCGGCATTTTCATGTTCAGCGCAAGTTATGCAAAGGCTCAAGTTTCCATTGAAGTTGGAATCGGCTCGGGCTACGACTACGTCGGCGCAGCTCCCATTTGCTCGTACGGATACTACGACTACTACCCCTACGAATGCGCTCCATATGGCTTCTACGGTCCTGACTACTTTGTCGGCGATGTCTTTATCGGTGCCGGCCCGTGGTACCGCGGCTACTATGGCCGTGGCGCATACGGTTACTATGGCCGCGGTCGCGGGTATGGTCGGGGCTATAACAACGACCGCCACTACGGTCGTGGCAACGGCTACTATGGCCGCGGTCGTGGGTATGATCGGGGCTATGACAACGGCGGCTACTACGATCGTGGCAACGGCTATTCCGGGCGCAACAACGGCAATTATGGAAGCGGCAATGGGTACTCCGGACGCAGCGACGGAAACTTCAACCGCGGTAACGGCAACTCTGGACGCGGCGGCGGGAACTATGGGCGCGGCAACGACCACTCTGAACGTGGCGAATACAGCCATGGCGGGGGTAATGGGCGCGGCTCAGGTGGCGGGAACCACGGTGGCGGTGGATCCCATGGCGATGGCGGTTCCCACGGTGGCGGACACGGCCATCGGTAATTGGTCCCGATCCATTTCACAGAAAACAGGAACGGCTGGCAGCAGACGCTGCCAGCCGTTTTCCATTGTAAGGACCTTCTCGTTGGATAACGAATCACTGTTTGGTCGGTGCAGGTTGCGGCGGCGGCCGCCGCTCGATTTCCGTGGGTACGGCGATCGAGCGCGCGCCGTTCTTGCCCACGGCGCGCACAGCAAAAAAGTGGTTGTCCGTGGAGACGCCCTTCAAAACCGTCTCTCCGTATGAAGCCGCAAAGTCATAGATCGTCCAGCGCGGCTCGGTGGTCTCTCTCCAAAGGATTTCAAAACCGGCACGCTCTGGATCATCCTCGGCGCTCCACGAAACTTTCGCATCCGCCGTCACTGCGCCGGTGAGCTTCGCATTGGTCGGCGAAGCGGGAGCCTGCGCCAACTGCCGCAGCGCCTCCGCGTTGTCGCGCGCCACATCACCCATAAATGTAAAGTTGAGATATTTTTCAAAGTCCCCGTATTCGATCCCGTTTTCCGTGCGCGGCGTTTGATGTTGGTGATTGTAGTCTTCCAGGGGTTCGGTAAAGCGCACCGCCGGAAGTCCCGCTTTGTAAAACGGATAGTGATCGCCGCCGCGTCCGTAGCGGTCGATTCGAAAAATCATCCGAATCGCCGCGCGCCCATCAATCTCCTCAACCGCGCGCGCCAGCTCCCGCGAAGGTGAATCCGCATCGTCGATTTCACCATTCCCCGAAAAGAGCCGCACGCGATGCGGCGCGGCAGGAGCGGGGTCCGCGCCCACGATGTCATCATCTAGCATCCCGCCAATCGTGTATCCCTGCTGTTTCGTCCATTCGAGCAGCCGCGTTGCTCCAAGCAAGCCTTGCTCTTCGCCCGAAACGGCCGCAAACAAAATCGTCGCTCGATACGTTCCGCGCCCGTTTGCGCCGGCTTTGCTCAGCAGCCGCGCGCATTCCGCGCTCACCGCCACGCCCGAAGCGTCATCGTCCGCGCCCGGAGCATCCGCTTTCGGGTCCATCACATCCGAGGGCCGCGAATCAAAATGCCCCGAAACGATGAAAATCGTTTTCGCCATCTTCGGATCGGAGCCCGGAAGAATCGCATACACATTTTCCAGTGGAATGGGTTTCGACGAGGTTCGCTCCGAAGTCGATTCGAATTTATCCACCACCACCTGCAATTTCCCGTTCGAATCTTTCGCAATCTCATGGAATCGCGCCGCAATCACGTCGCGCCCGCATCCAATCCCTCGCTTCGGGTCTTCCCACGAAGAAAGCGTCAGCCGCGTCCCGCACGCCACCAGCTTCCCGATCAGCGCCCGCATCGATTTTTCATCCACCGATGCCCGCGCGATGCCTCCCGTCGGCCGCGCCAAAATCTTCGGCTGCGGCTTGCCCTGCGCAGGCTCTGCTGGATCACGCGGCGCGCCTTGCTGCGCAACAGCCGGAATTGCGCCTGCCCCAAAAAGCACAAGCGCAAAGAGAACATATCTCAACGAGTACCAGCGATATTGGACCTGCCGCCTTTTCATGATCTTTGATTCCTTTTCTTGATTTTGCGAACTCGGCATTCTAGCAGGGATTCCCCTCGAAGGTGGACGCCCCCAACACGTTCGGCGCATCACGCGTTCAGGCATCGGCGAAGTCGAATTTGAATTGCCTTTACCCACGCAACCCGGCTAGTGGATTATTCTGTGGCGCGTTACCGGCGCCGGAGGCGGCGATGAAATTCGCGAAGATTGTGTTTTGGGTTGCGGGCATTTGGGGCTTGCTGGTCCTCACGCCGCTCTACTTCATGTTCGATCTTATCGGGCGCAACGACCCGCCTCCTATCACGCATCCGGGATTCTTCTATGGATTCGTGGGAGCCGCTCTGGTGTGGCAAATCGCTTTTATCCTCATCGCCACGGACCCCGTGCGCTATCGGCCGTTCATGATTCCCTCCGTCCTCGAAAAACTCAGTTACGGCGCAGCGGTGGTTACCCTCGTCGTGCAAGGACGAATGCACAGGTCCGACCTTGTCTTTGGCAGAGCGGATCTGCTCCTCGGCCTTTTCTTTGTGGTCCCGTATTTCAAGACTCCTACTCCCACAGCAGCAGCGCGATGATTTCGGCTGCGGCTGTATCCTTCAACTCCTAACTTTAACTTTAAACCTCCCGCCGCAAGTTTTGCTGATTCGAACGGTTATGCTAACGTTTTTCGTTCATGAAGAAGCGCATCGGCGTGCTCTTAAGCGGCCGCGGCTCGAATTTCGAGGCGCTGGCGGACAGTGTCGCCGCGGGCCGGATTCCGAACGCGGAAATCGCCATGGTCATCAGTAATCGCGAAGGTGCGCCCGGTATCCAGCGTGCCGAATCCCGCGGCATTCGAACGCGCGTGATTCCGTCGAAAGGTTTGGAGCGCGAAGCCTACGACCGGCAAGTCGTCGCCGTCCTGAACGAGCACAAGGTGGACCTGATTTGCCTTGCCGGATACATGCGCTTGCTGTCGCCGTATTTTGTGGCGGCGTTTCCAAATCGTATTCTGAATATTCACCCGTCGCTGCTGCCGTCGTTTCCCGGCCTGGAGTCGCAGCGCCAGGCGCTCGAATACGGCGTAAAATTTGCCGGTTGCACGGTGCACTTCGTGGATGAAAATCTCGACGCCGGCCCGATCGTCCTGCAAGCTGTTGTCCCGGTGGAAGATAAGGACACGGAGGAATCGCTCAGCGCGCGCATCTTGAAGGAAGAGCATCGAATTTATTCCGAAGCTGTTCGGATCGTGCTCGAAGAAAAATTCAAAATCGAAGGCCGCCGCGTTCTTCACACGAATTAAGAAATTCATGACGCAAACGAAATTCAAGCCCGTCGAAGAACAGCTCGCCTACCTGAAAAAGGGCGTCGCTGAAATCATTCCCGAGTCCGAACTCAAGGCTAAACTCGAAAACTCCCTGAAAACCGGAAAGCCCCTGCGCGTCTACCTCGGCGTGGACCCCACGGCGCCCGATCTTCACTTGGGCCATACCGTGGTCTTGCGCAAGCTCAAGCATTTTCAGGATCTAGGCCACACCGCCGTTTTTCTTATTGGCGATTTCTCTGCGATGATTGGCGACCCCACAGGCGTATCGGAAACCCGCCCGCCCCTGACGCGAGAACAAGTCAACGCCAATGCCAAAACCTATCTCGCGCAGGTCTACAAAATCCTCGACCGCGACAAAACCGAAGTCCGCTATAATAGCGAATGGCTCGGCAAAATGTCCGCCGAGGACACCGTTCGTTTGTGTTCCCATTATCGGCTGGCCCGCATGCTCGAGCGCGAGGACTTTCGTTCGCGCCTCCAAAACAACCTGCCGATTTCCGTTCACGAGCTGCTCTATCCACTGCTGACGGCGTACGACGCTGTGGAACTCAAGTCCGATGTGGAGATTGGCGCGTCGGAGCAGAAATTTAATCTCCTCGTGCACCGGGACATTCAGCGTGAATACGGCTTGCCCGGGGAAGTGGCGCTCACCATGCCCATCCTCGTTGGCCTCGATGGCCAGCGCAAAATGTCCAAGAGCCTCGACAATTACGTCGGCATCACCGAACCGCCCCAGGAAATGTTTGGCAAACTCATGTCCATCCCTGACGATTTCATGTGGCACTACTGGGATCTCCTCACAGACCACTCGCCGGAGGAAATTGGCGCGTTGCTAATACAAGTTAAGGACGGCAAAAGACATCCGATAGACGTGAAAATGCAACTCGCCCAGGAAGTCATCGTCGGTTTCCACGGCGAAGACGCCGCCCGCAAAGCCGCTGATAAGTTTCAGAGTGAAGTTAGAGAAAAACGGTTACCGGAAGACATGCCCGTCGTTCGTCTGAAAGATGAGGAGTGGTACCAAAAGTTTCTCTCAGCGGGAACGACATCGGTGGCACTACGTTGGCTAATAACCGCATGGAACTTGGCTCCGTCACTGGCTGAAGCAGAACGACTGATTAAGGCCGGCGCAGTGGAATTCAATAATCAGCGCATCACAGATCCGCGCCACCAAATACGATTGACAGATTTGCGCGACTCCACGTTGCGGGTTGGAAAACGCAAATTCAAAAAAGCAGTCGAATGATTGCGGGCGCACCGATACTTTTGGCGCTGTCCATTAACGATTCTCAACTCAAAATCTCTTCAACGAGTCGGTAAACGTGTTGCGCGATGGCAGGAGCCGCGGTAAGTCCCGGCGACTCGATCCCGACCAGGTGAATCGCCTGCGGCACGTTCGAATCGCGAGTGATCACAAAATCCGCGATGCCCTTGCCGCCCGGTGGAACGAGCTTCGGCCGAAGCCCGGAGTATCCAAGCTGCAGGTCGCGTTCCTCGATCTCCGGCAGCAATGTTTTTGCGCTCTCTGCGAACGCGGAAATCGGTAAACGATTTTTCTCATAATTATCTTTTCCTTCCACATACGTTGCCGTCGGCCCCACGAGAACCGTCCCCCAAAGCGTCTTCGTGAAATGAACGCCGAGGCTGAGCCCATCGCTGTGCGGCAGCGGATAAATGAGATTCTTGATCAGCAACGATTGCGGCCCGCGGATTTCGCAGTATTCCCCGCGCACCGGATAGATTCGCCAGGATGTGTTTCCGAGCAGCGCCGCAACTTCATCCGCAAAAAGTCCCGCCGCATTGATCACACATTTCGCCTCGATCGTTTCGCGTTGCGAATCTTCTTCATCCCCGATCTGCAGCCCCACGCGAACGGTGTCCCGCGCAGGCTCCAGCGAAACAACCTGCGCGCGCGTAACAATGCTCGCCCCCTGATTTGTCGCCACTCGCGCGTAGGCATGCACGAGTTCTTCCGCAGAGACGATCCCCGTGGAAGGCACATCGAGGGCGGCAACGCCTTTGATAAAGGGTTCGCGAACGCGAATCTCGACGGGACTGATAATCCGCAAGCCCTCAACGCCGTTATCCTCGCCGCGCTTCTTCAGCGCAGCAAGTTCTCCTTCCTCATGCGCGTTCGCCGCCACCACGAGTTTGCCAGTGTGCCGGAACGGCACGCTGTGCTTCTTGCAGAAATCGTAGGTGAGGCGGTTTCCTTCGACGCAGTGTCGCGCCTTCAGCGAATTTTTCGGGTAGTAGATCCCCGAATGATTCACCCCGCTGTTCCGCGTGCTCGTGGCCATACCAAGCTTCGGAAACTGCTCGACGAGGAAAACGTCCTGCCAGCGCTCGGAAACCGCGCGCGCAATCGCGCACCCGACCACGCCACCGCCGATGATCAGAATGTTTGCCTGGTCCATGAAACAAAAAGAATAAAATAGAAATTCAGCCTGCGAGGAAATTTTGAATTCGAAGTTTCCTCACGTTCGCTTCCGCGGAAATTCCTGTTTATTGATCGCCACCCGCTTCATCGAAAAACGCCTTGCACGCAACCAACCGCGACTCGCTCCCATCGTGCACCGCGTAAGCAGCCTGCTTGTTTTCTTCATAGCCGTTGCGCCAGAGCGAAGCGGCGCCATGCACGCCGTCCTTGTTCAGCGCATAGAAATAAATGTGAAACGTCCCGAGTTTCTTCTTATCGTTTTTGTAGTGCCGCGCGATGCGCCCCAGCGCTTCCAGGCACGCTTCCGTCGGCGTCTTCCCCTGTCGCATCATTTCGATGATGGTATGCCCGCCTGAAATCTTGATGTTCTCTTCGCCCTTGCCGGTGGACCCTGCCGCCCCGACTTCATTGTCCACGCAGCAGCCCGCCCCGATAATCGGTGAATCACCCACACGGCCGGGAATTTTCCACGACAGTCCGGAAGTCGTCGTCGTCGCGGAAATATCGCCTTTGGCATCCACGGCCATGCACGGAATCGTCCCGGTTCGCGGATGCGAGATGACGTGCTCGGCATACGCGATCTTTTCTTCGTCGTGATCGAAAATTGCGGAAAGGTGTTCTTTCCATTCCGGGGAATCGATTCCTGGGCGCCAATTGAACGAAGATTTGGCCTTCCACGCCAGCCAGATCTTGCGCGAGTGCTCCGTGAGGAGGTTCATTTCCTCAAAACCTTCGGCCACGGCGAAGCGCCGCGCACCATCGCCCACGATCATCACGTGATTCGTTTTTTCCATCACCGTCTTCGCAAGTCGCGAAACATTCTTGATGCGGCGCACGGAAGCGACCGAGCCGGCGCGGTGCGTCGGCCCGTGCATCACGCTGGCGTCGAGCTCGACCCGAATCGTCATTGGGATCGTCCTCGACAATAGTGACCGCCGCAACCACCGCGTCGAGCGTGTCGCCGCCCTTCTTGAGAATGTCCATGCCCTTATCGAGGGCGTGCACTCCGTTCGCGCTCGAAATGATCAACGGGCGCTTGCCCTGGGCGGCGGGAGCAAGGCTAGGGAGCGAGAGCCCACCGCTTCCATTGGACGGCGTGCGGCCAAAAAGCTTGCCGGCGCCCGCGATGGCGCTGCCAGCCAGCGAAGTCAGAAAGAATTTACGTCGTGACCACAGTTCCATGTTGAAGGCCTCCTGGATGCGCGCAGGCAATATACCGTTGACCGCAAGAAGTTGAAAGAGAGGAGTACCTTGAACTTGAGAACTTAAGGGTTCGGGCTCCAAGAATAGCGAGCGCGATCTTCAATCTGGAGCGCCTACTCCACACGCAATGCCACCAGCGGATCGATGCGTGTGGCGCGGCGCGCAGGAAGATAGCAGGCCAGCAGCGCGACACCCAGCAGCAACACTGTGATGCCCGCATAGGTCAGCGGATCGGTAGCGCTCACGCCGTACAGCAGCCCCGACGCCAGGCGTGCGACTGGCAACGCCACTAATATCCCCACGATCGCGCCAACACCCGCCAGGAGCATGCCCTGTTTGAGCACCAGCCCCACCACCTGACGCGGTTGCGCGCCCAATGCCATGCGCAGCCCGATTTCGCTCGTTCGCTGCGCCACCGAATACGCCAGCACGCCATAAATTCCAATCGACGCGAGGATAAGCGCGAGCGCGCCGAACAAGCCGAGCAAGGCCGCGCCCATGCGCGCGGCCCACAGCCCTTGCCCCAGAATTTGTTGCACGGTCTGGCCGTTGGTGAACGCCAGATTTTTGTCAATCTGCTGGACCTGCGTGCGCACGGCCCCGAGCAGAGATTCGGGGTTGCCGGTCGTGCGTACGACGAGCGCGGCAAAGGGAGAGTATTGCTGCCGCATGGGAACGTACGCGATGGGTTGAGGCTCTTCCCCAATCTGACCAATGACCGCGGTTCCCACAACGCCGACAACCTGGAGCAACTTTGGCTCCGTCACAATGGAAAAGCGCTTTCCAAGCGCTTCCTGGCCCGGCCACACCATCTTGGCCATGGCCTCGTTGATGATGACTACCGGCATGGTGTTCTCGCGGTCAAAGTCTGTAAAGTCGCGGCCGCTCAACAGCGGAATACGCATGGTCTCGAAGTGGCCGGGGGTCACGTCGTCAAAATTGACGAGCGTACCGCGATTGTTGGTGTCGGTTTGTTCGCCTTCGCGAAAGACGGTGCCCGCAATGCCGCCCCCGAACACGCCGTTCGAGGACACCGAAGCACTGACGACGCCGGGAACCGATTTGGCGCGCTCGATCACGTCGCGGAAAAACTGTTGGCCGTGATCCGCGTCATAACGAAGAGCGCCAAGGTCGAACAATAATTGAAGCAGGTTCTGCGACTCGAAGCCGGGATTGAATTGCTGCGCATTCTGCATGCTGCGAAGAAACAGCCCCGATCCGACAAGCGCCACCAGCGCCAGCGCAATTTCCGAAATCACCAGCAAGCTCCGCAGACGGTTGTGCGTCCAGCCCAGCACTCCGCCGCGCCCTCCGACCTTCAGGATCTCGTTGATATCCGTGCCGGAAGCCTTAATGGCCGGGATGATTCCGAAGACCAAGCCGGTCACCAAGGAGATAAGCAAAGTGAATCCCAGCACGCGGGCATCGAAGGAAAGATCAATCGAGCCGTCGAGAAGAAACGGAGGCCGGAAGGACCACAACACTTTGCGGCCCCAGTACGCCACCAGCAATCCGGCCAAACCGCCGAGCAACGAAAGCACCGTGCTTTCGGTTAGAAGCTGGCGGACCAACCGGAAGCGCCCTGCGCCCATCGCCGCGCGAATGCTCAATTCTTTTTCGCGTTTGGCGGCTTGCGCGAGCAGCAGATTCGCCAGGTTGACGCAGGCGATCAGCAGCACCAAACCGACCACGCCCATCAGCACGCCGCCGGCCAGGGAAAACTGCCGCCGCTGATTGATCCCCAGAGCCGATTCGTTCAGTGGATAGAGTTCGACGGTGCGGCCCTTGTTGTCACGCGGATATTCCTTCTCGAGACTGGCCGCGATCGTTTTCATCGCTGCCTTCGCTTCCGCAACGCTGACCTGTGGTTTCAACCGGCCGACGATCGACAGCCAGCGGAAGCGCCGGCTATTTTCCCAAGCCTTGAGCTGCCCGGTGAGCACGTAGTCGCGCATGCTGATGCGGATCCACAGCACGTCTGGACGGCCCAGCGAGACGATCCCTTTGAAATTCGGCGGCGCGACGCCCACGACCGCATACGGTGTCCCATTTAAGGTGATGCTCTGGCCGATCAACTTGTCGTCGGAACCGAATCGCCGGGCCCACAAGCTGTAACTCAAGACCACTTCCGCGTTGGCGCCGAGTTTCTTGTCTCCGTCGGCGACAAACGTGCGGCCCCGGTAAGCCTTTACGCCCAGCACGTCGAAAAAATTCCCGCTGACCAGCGACGCGTTCAATTGTTGCGGCTCCGCTTGCCCGCCCCAGTTCAGGGGGATGGGAAAGGTTACGGTTGCTAGTCCGGAGAAGACGGTGTTCTGGTCGCGGTAGTCCTCATAGTTGGGGAGCGAGGTGCCGGTAAGTTGAAAATTGGCGTTGGCATTGATGGTCAAAGTGTCGTGGGTGAACACCTCCGCCAGTCGGGAGGGTTCCTCGACCGGGAGCGGGTGCAGGAAGACCGCGTTGATAATGGTGAAAATGGCGGTGTTCGCGCCGATCCCCAGGCTGAGCGAAAGAACTGCGACGAGCGTGAATCCCGGGCTCTTGACGAGGTTGCGTATCCCTCCGCGAAGGTCCTGCCAGAGATTCTCAAGCATAGCCGCCTCCCTGCCCGAAAATAATAAGGATAGTAGCTGAGACGCACGGAAGAGAGAAATGTTTCCAATGCCGCTCCCCTTCTGGCGCATTCCTAGAAGTCTGTCGTTCCCTCAACTTGCCTCAGCGGTAGGCGGCGGAAATTCTCCTTCCCACCGCGCGATCACTACGCAAGCGAGGCAATTGCCGAGCACGTTGACGGCGGTGCGCCCCATGTCCATCAGTTGATCGATCGCGAAGAGCAGAAACAGCGGCTCAGTGGGCAGATGAAACGAAGCCGCCGCCGCGAAAACAATCACCAGCGACGCGCGCGCCACACCCGCGGTCCCTTTACTGCTAACAAGAAGTGTCAGCAGCATGACGGCCTGTTGCCCGATGGTCAGATGAATGCCGGCTGCCTGCGCGATGAAAAGCAGCGCAAGCGATTGGTACAAGCTGGAGCCATCCAAATTGAAGCTGTAGCCCGTGGGAAGCACGAACGCGACCGTCTCGCGCGGCACGCCAAACGATTCCATCTGTTCCATCGCACGAGGCAGCGCCGCTTCCGAGCTCGCAGTGGCGAACGCGATGGTCACCGGCTCCGCCGCGGCACGCAGGAATCGCTTTACGGGAATGCGCGCCAGCAGCGCGATCGGAAACAAAACACAGGTGATGAAAAAAACGAGAGCGACGTACATCGTCGCGAGCAGCTTCAGGAGCGGAAGCAGCACTCCCAGTCCCAGGTGCCCCACGGTGTACGCGATCGCGCCAAAAACGCCGATCGGTGCAGCAAGCATCACCAGATTCGTGAACTTGAACATCGTCTCCGACAGGCTTTCCGCGAAAGCCAGCATCGGCCGGCGCTTCGCTTCGGGCACAAGGGCCAGCGCCATCGCAAACAAAATACTGAAGACGACGACTTGCAGTACCTGGCCTTCGGCGACAGACTTCGCGATATTCTCCGGAAAAATATCCGTGATGAGTTGCGTCGCCGTGTGCGGCGCCACGTTCAGCGTTTCCGCCGTCGTGGAAGGCGGCAGCCGCACGCCTTCTCCCGCGCGGCTCAAATTGATCGCCGCAAAACCGATCAGCAGCGCGATCGTGGAAACAATTTCAAAATAGACGAGCGACTTGATGCCCAGCCGCCCGACTTTCTTCAAGTCCGCATGCCCGGCGATGCCCACAACGAGCGTCCCGAAAAGCAGCGGCGCGATAATCACCTTGATCAGCCGCAGGAAAATCGTGCCAAGAAATTGCAGCTTCAGCGCGACGGAAGGCGCATTGTGTCCCAGTTCCGCGCCTGCCAGTAGCCCCACTAAGATCCAGCCAGTCAGCGATCGCCGGGACGCGGCATTCGCCGCGATCAGAGAAATCGCCAGCCAGCGCAGCAGCGCCGTGGCCAGCGCCGGCAGCGCCACAATTTGCGCGCTCGCCAGCAGCGATGCCGCAATCGCAATCGTTCCAGCAACGATGGCCGCGGCAAGTAATCGGTTTTTCATCGGCGCTTGGCGAGGGATTCCATCGGTGCCGAAAGGTATGCTGCTTCGCCTCGCGTGTCAATGCTAGCGCCTGTTCGTGTGGGCGCTGAGTTCCGGAATGGGAATTGTTGGTATACACCCGGCAGTTTTCAGAAAGAGCGCGGAAGCGATTGATTCCAAGAGAGTTGTGAAACGCTCTTTGTGCAAAGAGAGAGCGAAGAGCGGGGCGGGAGAAGAATCCTTCGACTCCCGATGGTCGCTCAGGATGCGCATCCTTTGTCGGATGCGCATAACACCCTCTCCCCCCCCGTGCTTTTCATAAGTGTCCGTTAGGGCCTGCGGCCCACGAAATCTCATGAAAATCGCTCAACGTCAGGCAAGGCAGAGCTGACGTTAACTCCTTTGATTTCAGCACGCCTTGATTTGCCACCCAGGGTTTTTCGACCCTGTTGATTCTAAAGAATTTAGAGATCCCGTAAGTCCTTTGGATGTAACACTTATGGGGGACTTCATAAGTGTTGATTTTAAAGGGGTTTAGTGACGCTGGAAAATGGCGGGGGAGGGTCGGGCAGGGGACGGGAAAAGCATCGTTGGGATGTTGGAAGGTTTGAAGGTTGAAAGGTTTCGGAAAGAACACAACTGGACTTAGCGGGTAGAGGGGGAGCGGGCGAGGACCGGATTCAGTAAACACACGAAAGAATAGCACAAAAGTATACTGCGTGTCAATTACTTTATTGTTAGCATTCGAATGGAGTGACAAATCGTTGAAATATTTACAGGTTACAGGTTCGAAGATTGGGATCAGGGGATAAGACCCGGAGGCGGGGGAGCGGAAAAGGCAAAACCTGCACGCTTCGAGAAGCGAAGCATGCGGCACCCCCGCGGTCCGAACATGTTCCATCGGGCCGGTCCAAAATAACCAGCCTGGTTGTACATTTTAAGGTACAGTAGTACTATATAAGGTGCAGGATGACGGAAGACCGACAGCCGCGGAAAATTCCACTGATTTTTTACCGCCTGCGGCCGGGAAGCGAGCCGGTGCGGGAGTGGCTGAAGGGATTGCCGGAAGCCGAACGGCACGCCATCGGGAAAGACCTGTTGCGTGCGCAATGGCGATGGCCGGCCGGGATGCCGCTTTGCCGGCCCTTGGGAAACGGGTTGTGGGAGGTACGCACGGACCTGCCGACGCGGCGGACGGCGCGCGTACTACTCTGCCTTTACCAGGAGCACCTGGTCGAGCTGCACGGGTTTATCAAGAAAACGCGCACGACGCCGCAGGATGATTTGGCATTAGCACGCGAGCGCCAGAAGGAGTTAAAACGATGAGCAAGAAGCGCAAACAGGGCAAGAACCACATGGGTTCGAGCATTGATGATTTCCTGAAGGAAGAGGGAATCTTTGAAGAGGCGCAAGCACAGGCGGTCAAGGAGGTCGTCGCCTGGCAGCTCGACGAGGCCATGAAGAAGCGGAAAATATCAAAACATAAGATGGCCACACTGCTCAAGACCAGCCGCACCCAGGTGGACCGGCTCCTGAATCCGAAAAGCGACATCACGCTTTCCAGCCTGCAACGGGCAGCGGCCATGGTTGGGCGGCGGGTGGTGATCGAGTTGGTTTGACAAAAGGGATCATAAGGTTACGCCATCCCAGGGCTAAGGATGCGCCACTGGCCGTCTATTCGGAGTTGCAAAGAGGAGAAATACAAAATGGTTCGCTCTTTTGCACTTTGCATCGGAATGCTTTTGTTTTCAACGGCGGCGCAGGCGCAACTTGAAGAACTGGCAAGGCGTGCAGGCCTTGGCAATGCCGGCGGATTGAGCGATTCGAAGGTGGCCTCGGGGTTAAAAGAAGCGCTCCGGGTTGGCGCTAACAATGCCGTGAAGCTGACCGGCAAGACGGACGGCTACTTTGGAAATCAGGCCATCAAGATCCTGATGCCCAGCAACCTGCGTCCGCTGGGAAGAGGGCTGCGGGCAATCGGATTCGGTCCCAAGGTCGACGAGTTTATTCTGAGCATGAATCGCTCGGCGGAAGCCGCAGCAGCGGCTGCAAAAAAGATTTTTGGCGATGCGATACTGGCGATGACCTTCGATGACGCGAGAAAAATTCTTTCCGGGGGAGATACGGCGGCGACCGAATACTTCAAGAGCAAGACCTCCGCGCAGCTAACTGCGGCATTTCAGCCTTTCGTCGAGAAAACCATGAGCCAAAACGGAGTCACACAGCAATACAAAGCGCTGACGGATCAATACCAGTCAATTCCTTTTGCGAAAAGCCAGAGCCTGGACATCAACAAGTACGTCGTTGCCAAGGCTCTCGACGGATTGTTTTATGAATTAGCCGATCAGGAACGACAAATCCGTAAAGATCCCGCAGCCCGAACCACGTCACTTCTGAAAAGAAGTGTTTGGCAAATCGTTGAAACGTTGACAGGTTAGAACGTTAGAAGGTCTAGGGGCGGTTAAGCCTGCTCCACCCGCCCTGCAACTAATTGAACAGAAAGGGGTTTAGCTAGCTACAAAGCATTATATACTTGCACTTATACGGCACAATTGACTTGTAATCACGCAGCACCATATACTTGTATTTACATGTCATAATAGACTTGTAATGACCCGTGAAGGATAGGAGGCTTCATGCCCTCGCCAAACGAAAAACTGGCTGAATCCCTCGACGTGCTCAAGGCACTTCAGCAAGGCAACCAACGGGTGTTCCGGTCCGACGACCTGAGCCGGGTTCACCGCGAACGCTTGGTGGAGAACGGCTTCCTGCAAGAAGTCATGAAGGGTTGGCTGATCTCTTCAAGCCCCGACGCACGGGCCGGCGAGAGCACCCCATGGCATGCGTCGTTCTGGGAATTCTGCGCACGCTACTGTGACGAGCGCTTTGGCGAACAATGGCACCTGTCGCCGGAGCAGTCCCTTTTTTTGCACGGCGAGAGAACGGTGATCCCGGATCAACTGGTTGTGCACAGTCCGAAAGCGATGAATAACGATATCAACCTTTTGTTCGGCACAACGCTCTACGATCTGAAAGTTGCGGAGATGCCTGCGACCGCGGCTCTAATGGTGAGGGACGGATTG
>WNFD01001618.1_pt1 | contig 25268 bp, 22 predicted proteins | sample 5400491 | NCBI WGS metagenome assembly WNFD01 (sample SAMN13153343, study PRJNA577476) | soil metagenome | isolation source: 120 cm saprolite under Douglas fir tree site 2 hole 2 replicate 2 | place: USA:California | collected 2015-04-18
CTGCGCCCCAGCAGGATGAAAGTTTCTCCTCGAAGAACCTCCAGATTGAGTCCCGACAATACTTCCTGGCCGGTAGGAGAGACATAGGAAACGTCGCGAAATTCGATGGCCACACCGTTCGTGGAAAATCTATCCATATATAATCGCTGCCCGCGCTGCACCGCTGACGGTCACCTCCAAGCGACGGGTTTTATCTGCTCGGGAATCCTCAGATTGTACGCGCCTGGGAGTGTCAGTCTTCTCCTGTTCGGTTGCAAAAAGATTGTCAAACCATGCGGGAGTTGTGCACGTGGTGTGATCATTTGCCTAGGCTGATGGAGAACAGGTTGCTTTCCGTGTCGTAGACGTGCTGGCCCGTGTTGTTATCCGGACATTGGCCGCCAAAGGCGGTCGAGTGATGAACCTTGCCGCACTTAATGATCACCTGGTCGTGAGTCCCCATCTTGGCCCTACGTGCGCAAGCCTACAGCTGGGGCGCTGACCATGCGGGGGAATCTGTTCATGTACTTCCCTTCACTTCTCTTTGCTCACATCATCGGAGAAGGCAAATCTTTTGCGGAGTCTCGAGAGTTAAGCGAATTGTCGGCGGCACCCCACGTTGCCGTCATCCCGATGCCCCGGCGAGATAGCGCGCGAAACCGCGCCAAATGGGGGCGAGGAGATCATTGATGATTGTGGATAGACGGAGCTGCCTGCGGCATAAGGTTCACGGTCCCGCCTTTGCCAGCTTCGACGGTGTCACCGGTGGCGTGATTCTTGATCTCAGCGAGCAAGGCCTGTCCATGCAAACCGATGTACCCGTAGTGCCCGATGGGCGGGTCCATCTACGCCTCGATCTGCCCGGTTGCGCTGCATCCCTGGAGACCACGGGCTATATCGCATGGGCAGATGCTCTCGGCCGTGCCGGGGTGCGATTCTCCGAATTGCCCGAGGACGCGCGCCAGCGGCTTGATGAGTGGCTGACGCTCAATGACGCCGCGCCCAGCCGCACGGCGCCGAAACTCATCTTTGACAGATCACCCTGGCTCGCCGTCGGAAGCAACTCTTCAGGAAGCGGAACTCGTGAGCCTCGATCCATAAGTTTGGAGCCGGAACTTGGCACCTCGGCGACGATCGATCAACCCGCTGCCTCGAACACAATCCAGTATGAGTTCAACTCGCTGGGCTCAGATTTGAATGCTGCGCTGCGGACAATCAGCGAACGCGCGCGTTCGCTCATCCGCGGCACTGGCGCTGCTATCGCGCTCGTCGACAACGGCCCTATGATGTGCCGGGCCAGCGTGGGCAGCGGCGGACCACCACTGGGCACGCGGGTGAACGTCGATTCTGGCTTGTCCGGCCAGTGCATTCGTAGCGGAAAACCCTTGCGCTGCGATGACTCCGAAACCGACTCCCGAGCTGACGCGGAGGCTTGCCGCCGGCTGGGTGTGCGATCGATCTTGGCCGCGCCCATTCGGTACGAACGGGAGAGCGTCGGATTGATGGAAGTTTTCTCTTCGCAACCTTTTGCATTTGACGAGGGCGATCTCGCGGTGCTTGAGCGCTTGGCGCAGACGGTACTGCTAACCTTGAGGCAGACGGAAATGCTTAAGCGCAGCTAATACTCAGACTGGTTTGCTGCGGCACCCGTGTCGATTCCGCAATTTGGCGTGAACAAGCACGCATAACTATTTTCCGGGTGGTCCTTGTGCAGTCGCGTATAATCATCACATGCTTAACCTCGAAGACACATCGCAATCCACACTGCGCCTTCGCGATTGAGAAAATTCGTTTTTGATCAGGAACTCATCGCGCAGCTTCGAAAAATAGGTTCTTATTTTATGGGACGCTAAGGCATCCAATTGCCTCGATCCTGAAGTGGGTGACAGACCGAGTGAGGAGATAAGCGATGTCACGGCTAAATGGCGACAAGTCGAGGTTCAACCGGCTGCGCAAACAGAAGCTCGATCGCCGAAAGCGAACCCGAGCGCTGGTTCTGGCAAGGGTAACGTCCAGCAGTCAAACGAATCCAGGCAGCAAGCCGGAAGCCAACGCAACCCGGCGCAAAGGTCCGGAATGACTTCACCCCGTGCTTGTTGCGACAGTTCGGGGAATCCGGCCCCCGCCGTGAGGTCTGCCGGAAACACTTTGATCAGATAGGCTAGAATAGATGTGAATCTTGCAAAGCGAGGAAGAGTATGAAGAAGCTTTTTGTGGGCAACATCCCTCACACCACCACTGAGGCAGAGCTGCGGACGTTGTTTGAACCCCACGGCGCCATCCAGCAGGTAAGCATCGTTACCGAACGCGATACAGGTCGCTCGCGAGGATTCGCTTTCGTCGAAATGACCGACTCCGGCGAAGCTGAAAAGGCAATTGCTGCGCTGAACGGTACTGAACTTGGCGGCCGCGCTCTGAACATCAATGAAGCCCGCCCCAAGACCGACAAAGGTGGCTTCCGTGGTGGACGTCCAGGCGGCGGTGGTCGTTCCGGCGGTGGGGGTGGTGGACGCGATGACTATCAAGGTCACGCACGCCAGCCACGGGAACCTCGCTGGTAGGTCGGATTTTTGTTGTGCTAAGCCCCGGTCGTGGGGTGCCAAGGTGGAACATATATAGACATATATTTATAGGAGGCGCCTATGCCAGGTCGAGGTCGATCGAGCTTCAACAAACGCCAAAAAGAGCGTTCGCGTCAGGACAATCAGCGCGAAAAGCTAGAGCGCAAAGCACAGCGAAAACTGGAAAAGCAGACGACCCCCTCGGAAGACGTCCTGACTCGAGCACTGACGAATAGCATTCTTGGGCATCTGCCCCCGGCGTCGTACTCCCTCTCGATAGCAAGCGCGATCCGAGTTAAATTAAGTACCAAGTGGTGGTGACACAATGAGTCACCTCCACACCGCCGTGCCTAATAATCTCAATTCGGAAGCTGCCTGGAGCTATCACAACGCTACCAGGCACTCCTACGCCAGCATCCGCACCCATCAGCATTTCCTGGACTTTGCCAACCAGCCAATACCCTTCAAGATTTATCCCGCGCTCGTGCCTTCGCGCCTCCCCAGCGAGGTGCGGCAAACGGGTGTGGCTGCTCTTTCTGCGATCAGCGCCATCATCTCCGAGCAGACGAAGGCAGCGCCGGATTTAAATGCCATCGCCCAACTCCTATACCTCTCTGCTGGCATTACCCGGCACAGGACGTATCCCGGCGGCGAAATCTATTTTCGTGCGGCGGCCTGCACCGGAGCACTCTATGAGGTCGAGCTGTATCTGGTTTGCGGCGATCTCGCCGGCCTTCCGTCCGGTGTTTATCATTTCGCCCCTGCAGAGTTTGGCTTGCGCAAGCTCCGCCCCGGAGACTATCGCAAGGTTCTGGTCGAAGCCACGGCAGACGAACCCGCCATCGTTCACGCGCCGTTGACCATGGTCTGCACTGGTACCTACTGGCGCAATGCCTGGAAATATCAGGAACGCACCTATCGCCACTTCGGCTGGGACAACGGCACGCTGCTCGCCAACCTCCTCGCCGTCGCCACAGCCTTGGGTTTGCCAGCCAAGGTAGTGTGCGGATTTGTGGACGCTACCGTGAACGGCCTGCTGGATGTCGATACTGAGCGCGAGGTAGCTTTTTCAATGGTAGCCCTCGGCCACAGCTCCGAGCTCCCTTGGCAAACTGCGCCACCAGTCGCGACAGAAGTCGCACCTCTCGGCCTCGAAACTGTCCCGCTATCTGGTCACGAGATTGACTATCCGCTCATGCGCGAAATGCACGCTGCCTGTTCGCTGGATTCGCCAGAAGAGGTTGCCGCTTGGCGCGCTCGCGCTCCACTGGTTTCTACCGCCGTGAGAAACCTTCCTCCGCCCACAGGTCCGTCGGTTCAGCTTGAACCTCTATCTGACGCGGAAACACCTCGCGACCCCATCGAACAGGTGATCCTGCGCCGCGGCTCCAGCCGTAAGTTTGCCCGCACGCCAATCAGCCTTGCGCAACTGTCTACGCTGCTCGACCGAGCCACGCGCGGAGTGCCGGCCGACTTTCTCGATCCCATGGGATCTCAGCTCAACCATCTTTACGTGGTTGCCCATGCCGTAGAAGATCTCGACTCCGGAGCTTATGTCTTTCACCGCGACCGTGGACTGCTGGAGTGTCTGAAGAAAGGAGATTTTCGCGCCCAAGCCGGCTATCTAGGATTGGAGCAGCAGTTGCCAGCTGACGCCGCCGTGGACATCTTTTTCCTGGCGGATCTGCGACTGATTTTGCAGCACTTTGGCAATCGCGGATACCGCGCCGTGCAGCTAGAAGCCGGCATCATCGGCGGCAAACTGTATCTCGCCGCCTATGCCCAAGGCTTGGGCGCCACCGGCCTCACTTTTTACGACGACGACGTGATCGGATTCTTCTCTCCCCATGCCGAAGGCAAGAGTGCTATTTTCCTGGTGGCTGTGGGCAACAGCGCCAGACAAAAACCGACCGCTTAAGCGCCGCGCTCCGACGCTGACCAAGGCCTGTGCTGCACCGTTGCCGCTGATGCGTCGCTTCTCGGCAGCTGGCTTTTTCTGATAGAAAAGGTGTTTGCACTGCAGTCAGGCCATCATCTTGTTTCTCGCTGCCGGAATTGCCGGGACGCTGAATGCAATTGCGGGTGGCGGAAGCTTCATCTCCTTTCCGGCACTATTGTTCATGCGGGTTCCGGCGGTAGAGGCCAACGCAACCAGCACGGTTGCGCTCTGGCCTGGGTTGGCGGCCAGTACCATCGCTTACTTAAAACGGCTGAACGCACCGCCGCGCGTGCTGATCCCACTGCTGGTAACCAGCATTGCTGGAGGTTTTGCCGGGGCGCTGCTATTGCTCAAGACCCCGCAACGCACTTTTCTGCACGTCATTCCCTGGCTACTGCTGGGTGGCACTTTGCTGTTCACCTTCGGCAACAGGATCCGCGCAATCACCGGCACGGCCGCCGTCATTGATGATTTGCGGGAGATATCATGGCGGGCAATCACAATAACTTCGATCGTGGAATTGCTGGTCGCAGTCTATGGTGGGTATTTCGGCGCCGGCATCGGTTTCCTGACGCTGGCAATGCTAGCGGCACTGGGGATGCGTGACATTCACGCCATGGGTGCGATCAGGACGCTGCTTGCCGCCGTGATCAACGCCGCTGCAGTAGTCACCTTCATTCTGGCTGGCGCCGTGTTGTGGTCGCAGTGCGCCGTGATGATCGCGGGTGCCCTCATCGGGGGCTGGTTCGGTGCGCACTACGTGCAGAAAGTCGATTCTGAGAAGGTCCGTGGCGTTGTGATCGCCATCGGCATCGCCATGACCGTGTACTTCTTTGTCGCTTTGCGTTAGCGCCGGAGCGCGCGAGTCCACCCGGCCGATCGCGGAAGTATTCTGCACGAACGAAACCTTCTCCGCTCTCCCCGACGGCAGTTACGACCACGACAGAGTAAATCGGGTACACTGGATAGCTCTGCTGGATAGACTTCCGAGGGGGGACTTTTCTCTCCCCCCGTTGCGGGAGATCGCGGCGACGAACAAAACATCATAGAGCATGAGGCTCGAATTCATAATTTAGTTTTCAAAGAGGACAAATCCGTGAGCACTTACACACTGCCTGAAACGCAAGACGAGCAAGCCGGCATGAGCCCTGTCAAGTACGTCTATTTTTTCGCTGATGGCAAAGCCGAAGGCAACGGCACGATGAAAAATGAGTTGGGTGGCAAGGGCGCAGGCTTGGCTGAAATGACCAATGCCGGACTGCCTGTGCCTCCCGGCTTCACCATCCAGACCGAAGCATGCCGTGAGTACATGCGTAGCGGAGGCAAGGTGTCTCCGGAGGTGAATCGGCAGACCGAAGACGGGCTACGCCGCCTCGAGCAACTGCAAAAGCAAAAACTGGGTTCGGGCGAGAACCCACTATTGGTCAGCGTTCGCTCCGGAGCAAAATTCTCCATGCCGGGGATGATGGACACAATTCTCAACCTCGGCCTCAACGATCAAAGCGTGGAGGCGCTGGCTCGCCGCAGCAGCAACCCGCGTTTTGCCTACGATTCCTATCGGCGTCTCATCCAGATGTTCGGCAATGTTGTGCTCGAGATACCCAAGTCCGCTTTCGACGAAGTCTTCGACGCCAAGAAGAAACAGAAGAAAACCAAGCTCGACACCGATCTCGATGCCAAAGCGCTGAAAGAAATCATCGCCGAATACAAGAAAGTCGTCAAAAAGCATACCAAGCGCGACTTCCCGCAGGACCCGCACGAACAGCTCATCATGGCCCGCGACGCGGTGTTCCGTTCCTGGCAGAACGAGCGCGCCAAGCACTATCGACGCATCAACAACATCGATGACATGCTGGGCACAGCAGTCAATGTGCAGGCCATGGTCTTCGGCAACCTTGGCGAGACCAGCGGTACGGGTGTGGGCTTCACTCGTAATCCCGCAATCGGCACCAAGGAGTTCTATGGCGAATTCCTGATGAATGCGCAGGGCGAAGATGTAGTCGCGGGCATCCGCACGCCGGTTCCAATTCTCGAACTGCAGAAGGTCATGCCGGAGGTTTACAAACAGCTGCGAGAGATTACCTCTCGGCTGGAAAAACATTATCGCGACATGCAGGATTTCGAATTCACCATCCAGGATGGCAAGCTCTACATGCTGCAGACTCGCAATGGCAAGCGCACCGGCCGTGCTGCTGTAAGAGTGGCCATCGAGATGGTGAATGAGGGATTGATCACCGAGGATGAAGCCATTTTTCGTGTCGATCCCAATCAACTTTATGACTTCCTAGTGCCTACGCTGGACGAGAAGAGCACCAAGGTCGAGGTATTGGCCACGGGATTACCGGCATCCCCGGGCGCGGCTGTGGGGCAGATCGTTTTCACGGCTGACGACGCGGTCGAGAAAGCCGGTCACGGAGCGAAGAAAAACCCGGTAATCCTGGTGCGTGCTGAGACTACGCCCGAAGATATTCATGGCATGGAAGTCGCCGCCGGGATTCTTACTTCCCGAGGAGGCATGACTAGTCACGCGGCTGTGGTTACTCGCGGAATGGGGAAATGCTGTGTGGCGGGTGCTGGCGATATCGAAGTAAACGAAAGAGCTCGCGAGATGCGGGCGAAGGGCCAGGTGTTTCATGAAGGCGACTGGATCTCGCTCGATGGCACGACCGGCCGGGTTATCAAGGGCAAGCTGAATACGGTGGAGGCCTCTGCCGAGAATGCTGACTTGCAGAAACTGATGGGCTGGGCCGAGCCTTTTCGCAAAATAGGGGTGCGCGCGAACGCGGATATTCCGCGTGACGCGATTCAGGCGCGGGCGTTCGGAGCCGAAGGCATTGGCCTGTGCCGAACCGAGCACATGTTCTTTGCCCAACGCCGCATACCGCTCATGCGCGCGATGATTCTCGCCGACAATGAAAAAGACCGGCGCGCAGCGCTCAAGAAGCTGCTTCCCCAGCAGCGCGAAGACTTCATCGGCTTGTTCGAAGCCATGGATGGTTTGCCGGTGACCATCCGGCTCCTCGATCCCCCCCTGCACGAATTTCTGCCCAAACGCGAAAAGCTGATGGTCGATCTGGGCGCTCTCCCCTATGCCGATGCGAAGCACAAGAAGGCGCTGGTTGACGAATACCGCGAGTACGGCGCAAGAGGAGCCGGCGATCTGAAGAAACTGCTGTCGGATTTGTTACACCGGGTCGAAGATTTGCACGAGTTCAACCCCATGCTCGGCCATCGCGGCTGCCGGCTCGGCATTACCTACCCCGAGATCACCGAGATGCAGGCACGTGCCATTTTTGAGGCAGCCGTCGATGCGGAAAAGAAAGGCGTGAAGACGCATGTTGAGGTCATGATTCCGCTGGTCGCAACCGTAAAGGAAATGGAGAACCAAGGCGCTATCGTGCGGCGCGTTGCCGACGAAGTTTTCAAGGAGAAGGGGAAAACCGTTCATTACCTGGTTGGCACCATGATCGAGTTGCCTCGGGCGGCGCTGGTGGCGGATGAAATCGCCAAAGAGGCGGAATTTTTCAGCTTCGGAACCAACGACCTCACCCAGACCACGTTTGGCTTCTCACGTGACGATATCAACAAGTTCCTGCCCATCTATCTTGACGAAGGCATACTCAAGCAGGATCCTTTTCAAGTGATTGATCGCGACGGTGTGGGCGAGCTGGTTCGAATCGGAATCGAACGCGGACGCAAGACGCGTCCTCATCTCAAGGTCGGCATCTGCGGCGAGCACGGAGGTGATCCCTCCTCGGTTGAGTTCTGCCATGCCGTAGGGATGGATTACGTTGCCTGTTCGCCTTTTCGGGTACTGACTGCGCGCCTGGCCGCTGCGCAGGCCGGCGCCAGCGACAAACTTAAGACCGAAGGTGGAAGAACGAAATAGCCGATACGGCGATGCAAGAGCGGAATTTTCGTGGGCCGGATCAGAGCGATCTTGTCCGTTGCTACGGCGTTGCCTTGCGCAGACGCTCCTCCAGCTCCTTCACCTCAAGTTTCAATCTTTCGGGAAGACGGTTGCCGAACTTGGCAAAGTATTGCCTGATCGAGGCTGCCTCGGCCAGCCATCCTTCAGTATCGACGCTCAACAATTGCTCCAGCGCGGATGCAGGTATATCCAATCCCTTGGTATCGAGGTCCGCGGCTTCGGGAAGCAGGCCGATAGGCGTCTGCTTGGCGTGCACCTTACCGTCGCAGCGCTCGAAGATCCACTTCAGAACTCGGCTGTTATCCCCGTAACCCGGCCAGAGGAACTTGCCCTTCTCTTGGCGGAACCAGTTGACATAATAGATTTTCGGCAGTTTGGAAGCGTCAGCAAGCCGTCCCATCTCGAGCCAGTGCGAAAAGTAGTCTCCCATGTGGTAGCCACAGAATGGAAGCATGGCCATCGGATCGCGCCGCAGTTGGCCAATCTTACCCGTTATCGCGGCGGTGGTCTCACTGCTGGTGGTTGCGCCCAGGAATGTGCCGTGCTGCCAGTCGAAAGCTTCGATCACCAGCGGAATCACTCCCGCCCGTCGTCCGCCGAACAGGATCGCATCAATCGGCACGCCTTTCGGATCCTCCCACTCCGGAGCGATCACTGGACATTGCTTCGCCGGCGTCGTAAACCGGGAGTTGGGATGCGCCGCTTTACGTCCCGAACCAGCCGTCCATGGCCGTCGCAGCCAGTCGACTAATTCGGCTGGCTTGCCCTCCGTCATGCCTTCCCACCAGATGTCGCCACCGGAGGTCATTGCGCAATTGGTGAAAATGGAGTTCTTCGTCACCGTGAGCATGGCATTGGCGTTCGACTTCATGCTCGTGCCCGGAGCCACGCCGAAAAAGCCATACTCCGGATTGATTGCATGGAGGCGCCCATCCGGCCCGAACTTCATCCACGCAATATCGTCCCCAATCGTCTCCACCTTCCAGCCTGGAATTGTCGGAATCAGCATCGACAAGTTTGTTTTGCCGCAAGCCGAAGGAAAGGCTCCGGTCATATACTTCACCTGGCCTGATGGGCTGATGAGCTTCAGAATCAGCATGTGCTCCGCCATCCAGCCTTCGTCGCGCGCCTGCACCGAAGCGATCCGCAGCGCGTGGCATTTCTTGCCCAGCAGGGCATTGCCACCATAACCAGAGCCGTAAGACCAGATCTCACGTGTTTCGGGGAAATGGCAGATGTATTTGTGGTCCATGTTGCAGGGCCAGGTAGAATCCTGCTCCTCCGGGCCGAGCGGAGCGCCCACGGAATGCAGTCCGCGGACGAACTCACCGTTCTCACCCAGCAGCTCGAGCACGCGGCTACCGACCCGCGCCATGATGTGCATGCTGGCAACGACATACGGCGAATCAGTAATTTCAATCCCAATCTTGGCAATGGCGGAACCCATCACGCCCATGCTGTAGGGAATCACGTACATCGTGCGCCCAGCCATCGACCCGGCATAAAGCCCGGTGAGTTTTTGTTTCATCTTCACCGGGTCTTCCCAATTGTTTGTCGGGCCCGCATCATCCCGGGTTCGCGAGCAGATGAAAGTTCGGTCTTCCACGCGAGCCACGTCGGCAGGATGCGAGCGCACCAGCACGCTATTCGGACGTTTTGCCGGATCCAACTGAATGGCGACACCAGAGAGGACCATCAACCGCAGCATCGCCTCATATTCTTCTGGCGAACCGTCGCACCACTGGACGCGATCGGGCGTGCACAGCCGCGCCACTTCTTCCACCCATTGCACGAGTTGCTGATTCTCACTGGTTGATTCCAAACTCATCGTGGCAGCGGTCATACAGAACATCCCCCCGCACTGAACAACTGAGGCCTCACTACCCTTCGCTGACACGGTTGATCCAGGCAGCTCGTCCGCGAGCAAAGACGAGATCCTAACCAAGTCGCGGAAGCGTTACGCCGCGGCATGCTCAAACATACGCACGCAACCCTGTTACGGGACTCAGCGGACGTGCCAGTCCGCCGAGCTCGTTGCCGGAGCACAATGTCCTCACCAGCACATACAGAACCTAATATTCTCTCTCACGCGTGAGGATTATTCCAGCTAATGATTGCGGTGACCTAAGCTTGTGGCTAGGTTCATTACTCAGCTTGTCAGTCGCACGTGTCCAACGCGACTTCACTAGCGAACTAGTGACCACAACACTGCAGGTCTCAAGTAACTGGTGGCAAGTGGCCGTAGGAAGCGCTACTCGTAGCCGTTATTCCCTTGGCCACGAGCGCGCCTGTTGCACCATCTCGACCAAGACCATTCGAGCTTCTGCCGGATTGCTCACCTCCCGCAGAAGTGCAATACGGGCACCACGCATGCCATCCGGGGTCTTCAAGCGCGCATGAAACCCGAGGCGATCGACCTTGATCATCGTTGCTTCCTGTGACTCAATGCGAGCAAATTTCCGGGCAAGCAGAACGAGCGCCTCCTTGTGGTCGGTGTTCATGTGCTGAATGATTTCGGCCATCGAGTCAGCAAGAGGGTCGGGTTGACTGCGGGCGTATTCGGAAGCAGGTACCCAGCCCATCACTCCAAAGCCGCCCACGTAATAAATGTCCACCACGTCCAGGCGATGAAAAGAAAAGTCTTCAAAATCTACCCAATGCTTGCTGTCGGCATAACTTGCCAAGTAGAGCTTGCGAGCCTCTGCCACCTCGAACGCCGGTAGCGGCAGAACATTTCCCACCAACGTGACCCTGGATGCGCCGAGCGGATTACCCCCAGCGTCATCCTCAGTCACGAGCAAGCTAGCACGAGCGTCCGCCTGCAAGTTCTGCGTATGCATGGCCATCGTGCTGATAAGGAAGATGGGACGCCCGTGTTCGTCCAAGCCGTAGGGCATCACTGATCCGAACGGGAACCCCGGGTGTTTCCGAGAGATAGTCGAAAGGCTACCTATGCGGCCCAAGTACGTCAGGGTACGCGCACGCTCGGCGAATGTAGGCTCAGGGACCGTAGACTGGTCAGTCGCTGGCCCTGGACCCGCATGTTTTCTGCTGGGTGAGGTCATGATTCGTATCTCCTGTCACTTTGGGGCGCTCGTTGAGGTTTTGAGACGTTGCGGAACGTCGCCCCGCATCGCGCGCCGTGGATCCGGGTTCAGGATCCCACGGCCCGGGGGTGCCGGCCCTCGGTAACGGCTGCGTCCAATCGAGCCGCGAGCTCGGCGAAGGCGGGTGTGGGGCCATTCCATCGTAACTCGTCCACCTGGTTGAAGAGCGCGATGTCGGTTCGGAGCGTGGCAAGCGTGCGAAACAACAGCGCGCGGTCCCGCTCGCGGCAAAAAGTGTCTGCGAGGGCGCTCGCGTTGGCGACGTTCACGCGCCATTCGCGACCGTTCAGAGGAATGGATTCAAGATGGACAAACTTGGCAAGGACGGCAGCCGAAGATTTCGCACCCCAGCCTTTCAGGCCCGGATAACCGTCTGCCGCGTCGCCCACCAGCGCCAGATAGTCGGGGATCGATGGCGGCGAGACGCCGAACTTCAGCACCACTCCAGCCTCGTCTAACGTGGCCCGCGTCCGGCGATTCAGTTGGACGACGCGTGAGCCGCGCACACATTGGGCAAGATCCTTGTCCGGCGTGCAAATGATCACGCGTTCGACACGCTCGTCTCGAGCGGCCGCCGCCGCCCCGGCAGCGAGCGCGTCGTCGGCCTCGAATTCAACCATCGGCCAGACGACAATACCAGCCGCGGTGAGGACGTCTTCGAGCAGTGGAAATTGTGCCAGCAGGTCGAGTTCGACGCCTTCGCTGGTCTTGTAGCCTGGCCACAAGTCGTTGCGAAAAGATTCGATCACGTGATCGGTCGCAATGGCGATGTGCGTAGCACCGCCTTTGATCATGCCCAGCACTGAAGCGAGGACACCTCGGACGGCGGCTACCTCCCGTCCATCCGAATCCCGAATCGACGGCAGCGCGTAGTAGTGCCGGAACAACTCGTATGTGCCGTCGACAAGATAGATGTCCAAGGCGCAGCTCCAACACAACCCTATAGGACTGCTGTCGTCTCAATCAACCGCCAGAGTGGAAATTCAAATGGGGTCCATCCGGTGACAAGCCCTTTCGCCTCGTAACCCGACGTTTGTGGAAGTGGTAACACTCAGTGTTCCATCCGCCGCCATGCGATGGCTCCCGGGCTTTCGGCAGACAGGAAGTCGGTTACTTCCGGATCCGGGACAAATCGGAGACAAACATCGGGCAGCCTTTCCGGCAGGGGCTCATGGCACATTCCATCCATCAGAAGGCGAGGTGACGTCAAGTTAAGGTGCCACGGGACATGGCATTCTGCTGGTCGCGAATTACCCGGCCCGGCGTTTTCAAACCAAAATCAACGAGCCCCCCTTTGGCTCTATACGGAAGAAGAGGGTGATCCATTCTTCATCGAGCCTTCGGAATGCAGCCACATCCCCTGGCTGAAACTGGGCGGATGCCGATTTCGGCGACCGGCGGGGCTGTTCTTTAGGACGATTCATGTGCATCACCCTTCCTTGATCATCGACGATAGAATCTGTGGTGGGAATATGTCCAATACCTAGCCGGGATGGGCGGCAACCGTTCCATAACCGGATTGGGGGAAAAGTTGCTCGTGATCCAGGCATGATCCCGAGAGGCACTCCTAATGGTGCAGATGTTCGGTGGTTCATAACCCGGTCGGCCCGGTTGTTACCTATGTAGCCGGTACATTCTGTAACCTATGTCTCCGGGTTGGACCCTTGAAAGAATGGCTCCTCAGGTAGGACTCGAACTCTACAACCCTCCGGTTAACAGCCTCGTGAGAAGCAGTAATTTCAAGAATCTAGCGACGCAGATGACAACTCACGGGCATGCATGGACACGGAAGGTTACGAGTAATGTGACCCTTATTTGACCCACGTTATAGGGACGAAATGAACACCGATGCAATCGAGCTTGAGACAGCGCTCGACGGCGACTTTTCAGAGCGCAACTTTCAAGTAATTTCAACAACTTACAATGTTTTGAAGGACCGCCCAAATACTTAAAAGTACGCAGTGGACGGGCTCAAACCGGGGTGGAGACACCGGATGAATTTTGTGTAAGTGATTGCAGAGAGTTTAGTATGCGCCAGGATAGGGGGAAGACGTATCTTCCGCTTTTTGGCCGCATGTTTTCAAGGAGGCACCTTGCGTTAGCTCCGCAACAATAAGCAGACCCTTCAATTCTTCACAAATGCGGGCCTGCCTGACGCAACACAAGACCCATCGGTCGGCCGACGACTTTCGGAGAGCATTGGAATATAGGAATATAGACTTCAGGATATTGCCAAAAAGAAGGAAGTCGATCTATCTAGAGAGGTTCGAACTCCCGGATAAAGTTTTCATCGGGATTTTTTGTTAGTCTCCAACAATTTTACGGGCGCGCGGTTCAACACCAGGGCGAAGGAGCTTCGAGAAACTCAGAATACAAGGACAACTGGAGAATCGTCGCCGCTTTGGTCTCCTGTGCCAGCTTGCAGTCATAGGCCTCGTAGGACCATTCGCGGAGGCGGCTTGGCGTGTTCACCCGGCGAAGAATATCGGCCCGCCCTAGCCAGCGTCCGGTCCGCAAGGTTGCCTGCGAGATCACATCGGCGCCACCTTTCATCGCAATGGACGTTTCCCGAACTGCTTCCTCATCGGAGTCGATTGCCCTGAGATCGACAATAGACAGACCTAAGTTCTCCAGATGATTGAGGTAATTCTGTTCGTGCTCCAGTCCGTGCTGCTGTAGGACCGTAGGACCCAGGTGTCCGGATTTTTCCATAGGGGAGCCATCCGTTCGCCACGGGCCACCGCAAGATCCAATCGGGTGAGATGAGGACAGGCCAATTGATTGCTAAGATCACTAGCTGATGGGCGTATGTTTTCTTTTTCGACCTTCACGACTGATTCTGTGAGCTAAAGAATAGCTTGATCATCTTTCTCCAATAATCGCAACCCTCAGCACAAGAAGTTTTGAAACACCGGCACCGTAATTGTGCAAAGGTAGATCATACTTGTATCTGGGATCTTTCAAGGAACAAAAATGGTATCGTTCCGAACTCCGATGCTTGTTAGTAATTTCTAATATTAGCCGTTGACCGTGCTGGAGTGAAGAGAACCGCGTCAATTGAACAAATGCGGAAGCGCCTAGTCTGAATAGGAAAGCGGATATACTGAGGATCTCACCGAAGACTCTGCGGAAATTGCCCCTTTTACGATTTCGAGAGCGCAAGGCCAAGGAATTCGCTCCTGCTCCAAACGTATGTTTCTTCCCCAAGCTTGGCTGCGAAGTCCCTCGTATACCATACGTTCATGGTCCTTCAAAAGTGATAACTCCGCGTTCTCATTCTGCATAGGTTCCGCTACCCACAGTTTCCGATAGTTGAAAAGCGTCTCTTTATCCATCAAGATTGATGTCAGACTTGGTAGAGCGCGACGCGCATGGGCCAAAATGGCATATCCGTGCGTGTCGATGTCGCCCCAGTACACGGCAGCGACTCCTTGCAGCCATGGAACAACATCGAGAACACCTACTGCAAGGCCGAGCTTCATCAAAGCCACGACACCGGGAAGGTCTGGCAGGGCTAGACCGGTCTCGAGGTTCTCCACAATAATGGCGGCGGCAGGAGCCAGCGGCAGGGCAACAATCTCCTCAAGAGGGGCTTCGAGATCTTCCAGTCCTCCAACAGAGTTACGTAAACTGGGGCATAGGAGCCTCACCCTAATTCGGTGTCGAGGACCCCGAAGGCCACACGCCGCAAAGAAGTCGCGCTCCTGGAATTCGCCTCGGATTGCGCAGACTAGTTCAGTTACGAGGCCTTTACGTCGCTCTATCCATTTGGTGTCTAACCCTTCGACTGGCAGCTGCCGAAGGTACATGCCCGACCTGGGGTTGCGTTCGAGCCATAACATCAACGACCTGAGCCTTTCGAAATCAGTACCGCTATAGTCAGCGAGGACATCAAAGTGTCGTGGAAGCACGGAATCCCCGGCTAGTATCGGCCACTGAGTAATCAATCGTCCATGGCGCTCGCGGGCAAGAGCCCATCGCACCTGCTGGCCAACTACTGTGGCTACTTGCTCGGACGATGCCAGCCTGAAACTCGTGGGAATACGCTGCCGCCCGAGCCGGGGCCACTGGCGGTCCTCCCAAGCAATTTCACCTATACCACGCCAATCGGACCAGGCATTTACCCAGGCTCGAATACCTCCAACATCTTCCTCAACGTCGTTTTCAATTGGTGAGCCGAGCGCCATCACGAGAGGCCATACCCCCTGCTGGTTCAGCCAATTTCGATGTTGGTTATTGAACCGACGTGTCAGGGCTTCTCGGATGTCTTCAGGAAATAGTAATCTTTTGCGGCTCATGGATATGGATCGGCAATTTCAGTCGCTGCTGTTGGGTATCGTACTCGATCATAATGACCGCCGAGTTCTTGCGATCTCGGATGTGCACGAAACACGCACCACCGATGAAAGGCTCCAACGTCATCACAGACTTCAGAGGTGTCGCGACAATCATCTGGAACCCAAAAGTCTTGAAGATGTTCATGGCCATCGCCGTGAATTCTGCATCGGCCTTGTCGAATGCTTCATCGAGAACCACCGTGGAAAAGCTTGGTAGCGCTCTGTCCTGGCCGCCAAGCTGATAACGTAGGGCAGCTGCCAAGCAAGTGGCTGCCAATTTTTGCCGTTGACCTCCTGACTTTCCAGCACCGCTACGGTAAATCTCAACTTCAATGTTATAAGAGTCGAGTTCTCTGGCTACGAACTCCACGTGCTGACGAACATCCAGAACCAATGACCGCCAGTTCTTGTCTGAGGTTTCCTGGCTGGCAATCTTTTTTACCAAAGCACTCAACACTTCAAACCGCTGCTCCGCCATGGCGGGTTCATCGCTGAATGAATGGCTGAGAGCTTCCTTCAAACTCGCCTTGAACAGTCTGACGTCCTCAAGCGTTCTATCCAAGGGGTCGATCACAAGGTGCGTTCCCTGGTTAAACTCAGCAGTTTGGAGGCTCTCATTGACCAGTTCCAGTCTATCGAGAATTCCTTTGCGTTCTTGTTCGAGACGGGCGGAGAGCAACGTCAGGTTTTGGTCGCTTTGCTCCCGCAAGAGCGTGAGAAATCGCTCCTCAAATCGAGGAAGTCCATCAGTTTCCAACCGGCAAAGCTTGGCGAAGAAGTCTTCTCCACTTTCCAGCGTGGCATCGAGCCCGCCGCCTTCGGCCGGCCAGTTTCTGTTGAAATCAGCGAAGCGCCTCTCAATGGAGTTCTTAAGACTTTCCGCCTCTACACTGAGTTTGTTCTTGTCATCATTCAAGGCTCTTTCGACCTGCGCGGTCACCTGGTCCAGAGATTCCAACGTGATGGGCCTGCCAACCACGGAAAATCTTTCCCCAAGCTTAGTCGTCTGCAGATCGGAGAGTAAGGCAGAAAGAAGATCGCCGGAAAGGGCCTCAAGGCGTTTAGTACTGCTTTCGATTTCTTTGGTTTTTAAGGAAACCGCTCCTGCGGCATCGTTCGTTGCCTTGACTGCAGCTTGATACAAGGTATTCTGGGCACTAATACTTTGATCCAGCCGGGCCAGATCCGGTCTGGATGCCTTCTCAGCCTTGATCCGCTCATCGAGACTCGTTATCCTGCTCAGGATAGAAGCAATATCGATATCGGACCAGGTTAGATTCGCCAGAGTTTGGCTGTAAAGCATTTGGTCGCGTTGCTTGCTTTCCTCGCTCTTGGCGCCCTCAAGTTTCTTGCGCAAAGTTTCTAAGTCTATTGCCAGGGTAAATGCCTGTTGCTTGTAGAGCTCAAGCTTGCTTTTATTGTCGAATCCGAGAACCCAGCGGGCACGGTCATCAACTCGAAAGCGATCATCCTTTTCGTGCCGAGTGGAACCATGTTTCGCCTGTCCCTGCACAGTGATCGCCCGCGGCGCATTGCGGAATGCCTGCACAGTTTCCGCACATTCGTAATCAAATCGTGACCGCAACTCTTCGCGAATCCACTCAGCATAGTTCCCTGGTGCCACATTTAGTTTGCGAAACAGGGAATTTGGTGAGACGCTCTTCTGCGCCAACGGTTGTTGTGTAAGCACTCGCAGATAGACCAGCCGCTCGCCGATGTACTTGTCGTTCAGGTAAGTCGAGACGGCTGAATAAAGCTTGTCATCCACGAGTAGTGATAATGCGAACCCGTGCAGAACGCGTTCGATTGCGCCTTGCCACTTCCGCTCGTCCTCCCGGACTTCGAGCAATTCTCCGGCGAACGGCAATTTTTCTGCGGCTATTCCAATAACCGTAGCAAGGGCATGCCGGAGATCGAGCATCCGGGCAGGGATGTTAGACGGCTGCCGTTCCATGGCGTCAATTTCTTTTCTGGCCCTCTGGAACGCTTCGGTTTTTTCTCGTTGTTGATTTTTAAGCTCATCCTTGCGGCGTTCAAGGTCTTCGCTGAATTCCTCTGCTCGAAGGACCCTTTGCCGGGCGTCATCCGTGAGCTGTACAAACGCGTGTGGGCCATCCGGCAGAGACCACCCCATTCCCTTGCAGGCGTCGGCTGCCCGGTTGCGCTTCAGGAGACGATCACCCTTGTCGCGTTCAGCATCTTCAAGTTGCTTTTGAAGTTGCTCGATGAGACGACCACCTATACCGTGGAGACGCTCTTGAAGCTCCCCCAGTTTCGCAAATTCCCACTCCACGATGGCCGCGAGGCGCTGCACCTCTTGTTTGCCACCTTCGAGTTCGACTTTGAGTTCACTCAATCGTGCTTCCAAAAGTACCTTGCGGCGCTGTTCTCGATAGGGATCGACTCCGTTCAGGATACGGTCAAGCTCCAACAATGTGTCCCTCGTCTGTTTCAACTCATTAAACTCGGTGCGTGCGGGTGCAAGGGTCTCGATCTGCTGCCGCGCGGCGACTACGGCCTGGTGGGCCGCGTTCAGTTCACCGAATTCCGCCACCAGTCTCTCGGCGATCTCGAATGTTTGAGGAACATCGAGCATGAAATCTCGCAGAAAGGTATTCAGATCTCCGAGATTTTTTGCCGACTGGGTCTTGTGCAACAACCGCAGGGCCATCTCGTTATCGATACCGAGAAGCCGCCGGAATCGTTCTTGATAAGCGCTGAATTCATCCCGCACGAAGGCATCAGGCAGAGAGGGACGAATCTTCCGCACTTCGAAATCGCTCTTCGGAAAGAAATCGAACTCGCGAATGTCGAATCCGCGCTCCAAAATCAAATAGGCCTTCTTCACATCAGTGGTTCCAGTCGATTTACCGCGAATCCACAGGAGTTGTGCAAGGACCACATATTTCCCCTGCCGGTTGCGATAGGTCTCCGCGATCGCCGACCATGTTGAATCCGGTCGCAGGTATTGCGATACATATTCTCCGCTGTCTCCCGTTTGTTGAGCCCAGGCTCCTCGCACGTAGGTCACAACATTGCGATCTTTTCCATGGCGGTCTGCCTCGCGAGCGGCAACGTTGAAATCCACCCACCGAGGCGGGGTCAGGAGGGCTGCATGTGCATCAAGAATGGTGGACTTTCCTGATCCAGATGGCCCGACGAAGAGAAATCCCACCTCTGAGATGGGGAAGTCGGAGATGCCAGAGAAGGTACCCCAATTGTATGTCTGGATTCGGACCAGACGAAATTGGTCTAACGCGCCTTCCGGCTCAGCGAGGAAGTCCCCATTGGAATGCGCTTCCATCACGAGTCTTCCTCATCATCCGTGCCGATAAGCGGCTCTTCGTCATTCGAGTTCGCTTCGGATGCAGTACCTGCCAGAATCGCATAGATGCCAGTTAGTGCTTGGACCTCTTCGGCGGGAAATAGAAGCTTTAGCGTGGGTGATACTTCGTAGCGGTCCTCGCTGCCGCGGATTCTCTGAAGGAGGCTATGTCTTTTCGCCTTCTCAATCGCATTGTCAACTTGTCGCTCAAACTTGGCGCGATCGACATTGCCCTGACGCTCAAAGATAGTTAAATGCTCCACCATTTCGTCAATGGCAAGCACCGCACGTTCTCCTTGAGCATCGGATTGTGTCAGGCGTTGCCGTAGAAAAAGCAGCAGTACTGAATCCAGAAAGGTCAATGGGGCCCTGCGGAGCAAGACAGGAGCATCAAGCTCGTCCGACAGTATCTGGCGGGTGAATGCAACCTCTTGGTCCCGATCAATTACCAATTCTAGAAATAGTTCATGAAGGCGAGACCGAATGATGGACTCATATCGCAGCAAGATAGGCCACAACTTGGTTTGTCGGCGCGCGTCAATGGCGGGGCCGAGGAGCACCTGCACAAGGACTCTTCGTGCTTCCAGTGGAAGGTTTCCCTGGTCATTTGTAAACAGGGCCTCATGACCTTCGCTGCTGGTAGCAAGCTTGGCTACATCTACAGTCGTCGTTTTAATCGGCGAGTTCAATATAGCGTTCCCTCAGAAAATAGATTGTAGGGACGCGAGCGCGACGAATGACCTCATCATCTCCCTCCCAACATACCATTTCCGTATCTCCTGTCATCTCGCCATGCTTGGCACCGAGTGCCACGTAACCGACCACGCTACCAAGGCCCTGTTCCGCCGGAAAGCTCTCGAGCAACTGTCGAATAGATGCTTGTGTTTGGTTTGCAAGGAGCGCGCGAATGTGTTGCTTCAGTGTCCTGAAGTCGATTTCCGATTGACGAACTAGCTCACTCACGATGTCCAATCCTAGTTCCGACGGGACCCCTTCCTGCATGTCGGCATTGGTGATTCGCTGCGACGGGTCGTACATGACCAACTGGGATGCTGATCGAATTTGGCTGCTCGTGAGCATTAGCAAATAATCGAGAGTATGATTGGGCCGCAAATGTTCCTTCGTTTCCAGGGCAGCCCTCTGCGCCTCTTTCAGGAGTGAATGCAACCGCCGCTGCTCAAGATACTCACGGCTTTGCACGAAGGTCTTCAGACTACGCGCAAAATTCTGTAAGACATCGTGAACACTGCTGCCCTCATCTAAAAGAAGCCCGGTCAAACGCAACAAGAAACGCCTCTCTCGCCCCTCGAGCGATCGAGCGAAGGGACGGCCGATAATCTCGCTTAAGGAGGTTTCCAGTGCGGCCGATTGCTCAGGGTCTATCAGCAGACGCCAGAAAGCCGCGAAGGTCTTTCCAGCATCGCTCTCTCCAATCAGGTCGACACCGGCAAAAAGGGCAGCGAGCACATCACCTCGGTTTCCTTCGTTTTCCATTAAGCTTTCACGGAGGTGCCGGTTCAGCTTGTCAAATTCGTCCCGAACCCGGCGGAAGTCGCCCGTCAACTCATCAGCAAGAGCAATGATTTCTCGTATCCGCTCCATTGCTCGGTCGTCTGGCAAGGCCTTCACCCCGCCGCGATGCACTAACTGAATCTCGTGGTTGATTCGCTCCCGTTCGGCCATCAGTGCGGCCAAACGGGTCTTAGGGTTTGAATCAGTTTCCTCCGCTAATCGTGTCAACTGTTGCATGACTACTGCCAAGCGACTTTCGGTCGCTGCCAATCGTGGCCTGAGCACCGTGGTGATGAAGCGGATGGCGTTGGCCGCATCAGTGGTGAGTTCGTATTCTTCCTCACTCGCGTCAACAGGAAAGCGTCTAGTTATCCACCCCTGGGACAGCCAGTCGGCTATATACTCCTGAGCCGTCCGGGGCAGTTCCTCTCCGCTGGCTCGCAATTGCTCGATCTCCCGGATGAGCCGTTCCTTCAGAACGGAGCTTGAGAGAGTCTTCTCGTTGTCGAGCAACAGCGTCTGCAAGATCGCCAGTATTAGCGGCGACTTGTCTGCAGCCAATAGCCGCCAGAGAGCCTGGGACCGTAGGTTTCGGAGAGCGGCGACTGTGCGAAGGCTCTTCAATCCATCTCCTTGCGATCCGCCGCGAACGTGGTTTTACAGGCAAGTCCTCCCGCATTCCGACACAGAGACCCGATCGGATTCGGTTCATCTCGCGCGGTCGTGCCGAACGACTCGGTGCAATGTATCGCCACGAAAAATTCGATAGCATCACCGCTTGTCTCGCCGCCGCCCACGGCGAGAAAACCAACTTCAAGAGCCATATTCAACTCCGAACGCCAAGCATGTAGAAGCAGTATATTATAAGCGAATAAAAGACGAACATAACGACAAATATATGAAATCGATTCAGGCCTGGAATTGTCGCGTTAGCGGGCAAACCTACCTCAAGAGGGCCGCCCTTCTGTCGCGAACTTCTCGAGGATTGACCGCGAGGCTTTGTCAATTTAGTTCTATTATGGAACTATATTGACATAAGGTTATGAGCAGCGCATACTGCAGACATGCGCTCCCGCTTAGACGAATTACTCCCCTTGGCCGAGCAGAATGACGGACTGGTGACAGCAAACCAGGCCCGCGCCATCGGTATCTTGGACTCCGTCCTGGCTCGCCTTACCCAGCGGGGAAAATTGGAACGGGTCGCGCGCGGTGTCTATCGAATTCCTTACTATCCCGCAGATCGGCTGTCGCAATACCGGGAAGCGGTTTTATGGGCGCGCGCGAGCCATGGACCCGAAAATATCGCGCTCTCTCACGAAACCGCGTTGGCCGTGTATGGGATCTCCGACATGAATCCGTCGCAGGTCCATATTACAGTCCCCAAAGGTGCAAGACTCCGGCGCCAGAGGCCGAAGTGGATCGTGATTCATCGTGGCGACTTACCCCCCACCGATGTGACGACGCACGAAGGCCTACCGGTCACGACCGTGGCAAAAAGTGTGTTGCATGTAGCGAACGAAACCGGCAGGTTGGGACTGGCTCGGCAAGCCATCAAAGATGCCCGCAAGGAAGGATACATTAGCGCGGCGGAAGCGAAGCGGCTTACGCGCCAACTCAACGAGCACCATGGTGGCGATGGAAGGACGCAAGGAGCCAAGGAGCATCCAACGGCGTGAGCGCAAAACGTGTAGAACGTCTGGAGAAGACCCTTGCCCGCGTCGCACGCGAGCAAGGGCTCGACCAGGAACGTCTGCGCAGATGGGTCTCCTTCCTCGCGCTCTGCGGAGTGCTGGAGCATGCAGTTGAGAAGGGCGTGATTAACACCTATTACCTCAAGGGGGGAGTTGCCATGGAACTCCGCTTCGCACACGCCGCTCGCACCACCAAAGATTTCGATCTGGGCTTGGAGGGGAACCGAGTGGAGCGCCTACAGAGGTTAGAGGAGGTGCTGAAGTTGGGATTTGATGAATTCGCATTCCGGCTGAAGCCCGAGACTCATCAGATGGAACTTGCCGACACGGTGCGGGTAGAAGTCGCAGTGCAATACAGAACGCGGGCCTGGCAGACGGTAGATATAGATCTCGGCCCAGGAGAAGCGCGGGAAGTGGACTTGGTCAAACCAGCCGTTACGGGGCTAGCCGAGATGGGCTTACCAATAGCACCGCACGTGCGGTGCCTAGCTAAGCTAGGCATCAACGAGCAGGTGGCTCAAAAGCTACATGCTTGCACCGGACCTCTTCGAGAGGACCGCGCGCGGGATGTTTTGGACATTCTGCTCGTGGACATGCTGGGCAAGCTCGACTATCCGCGGGTGCGCGGCGCGGCGGAGCGGGTTTTCGTGGAGCGACACACTCATGCATTTCCTCCCGGCGCCAATCTCCCAATGGGCTGGCGACAGGAGTTGGAGAACCTGGCTCGGGAGCTTGGATACCCTATTACGAATGCAGAGGGGATTGGAGCGAAATTCGTGGCTGTGGTCCAAGCGATTGCAACAGCTTCCGCGGACTAGCCGGCGGATTCGTGCGGCTGATAAATCGCTTCAGCAATAAGGAGTATCTTGAGCAGCGCCTTTCCTTCGTTGTAAATTCTGAGGGCCATCTGCGCCGCGTTTAGGAGAATCACGAATGAATTCACTTAAGCGGCGCACCACCTATCAGTACGGCACACTGATGCCCGAATTACGAAAGCGAGGTCCCAACGTTTGGACCTATCGCTTTTCTGAACGCAACAACGACAAAAGGGTTCGACGCAAGGTCATCGTCGGCACTCTGGACGATCTGCCAACGAGGGCGGATGCAGAACGCGCTTCGGAACACCTAAGGCTCGCAGCGAATCGGGAAGTTCGATTCGACCGCAAAACAACGATGCGAGGACTGGTCGGTCGATACGTCGAGGAAGTGCTAAAGCCTTGTCTCGATGTGCCCCTGGGGGAGTACAGGACGAATCGGCGCAAATGTCCTATTGTTGCGCGAAATCCTACCAAGGGATCCTTAGAAGATATGTTTCTCCTCGATGGGAGGAATACCACGTAATTCAATTTGAACGTCCCGAAGTGAGGGCAGCGGTTGAGCAGTGGCTGCGCTCGCTCTTCCGTTCCAATCGCAACCCAGAGGGATTGGCTCCAACAACAGTTCGCTCCATTTTTGTAGTGATGAAGCTGGTCTTCAAATTCGCTGTCAAGTGGGGCTATTTGGAGCAAAACCCAATGGCCGAAAAACGGGTCGAGCTTCCCCGGAGATGGACGAAGCGACTCAAGAAACCTTTGCAGCTAACGGCCGCACAGTTCTTGTACTTGCTTCCTCTCTTCGGGCTTCGGGAAAGGCTAGCGATGGCGTTTGCTGGCTGGCTGGGGCCGCGGATCAGTGAAGCACTTGGCCTCAGATGGGAGGACCTGAATTTGAACCTGGGCGTGGTCACCTTCCAGCGAGGCGTCGTGCAAGGCCGCGTCACTCCGCTCAAGACCGAAGCCTCACGGACTGAGATGTCGCTTCCGGAGGAAGTAGTGGAGCTTTTACACGAGTGGCGTTCAGCAACTGTTTACAGCGATGCGGAGGATTGGGTGTTCGCCTCGCCTTATACGAAGGGCAAGCGTCCTTTCTGGCCGAACCAGCTGCTGAAGGACCACATTCAACCAGCAGTGCTGAAAGCTGGGTTTCCCAAGATTGGCTGGCACAGTTTTCGGCACACGGTTAGCGCCTGGGGGAAGGAGGCAGGCTTCTCGCTCGAGGAGGTCAAGACACTCTTGCGGCACGAGAATATTGCGACCACCTCGCAGTATTACGGGCGAGTCGAGCTCCAAGCAAAGCGTGAACTGCAACGAAAGCTAGTTGAGTTTGTGAAGCAGCGGGCAGCAGAAGAGGGATGGAAGCCGGAGGCGTCCTCTAATCTGACTGCGGCCACACCTTCAGGCATGATTCACGAGCAAAGCGTTATTTGAACCCTGTGTGACCCAGACCTGGGTTTGAGAAAGCCGGGAAGCCCAACAAAAGAAATGGCTCCTCAGGTAGGACTCGAACCTACAACCCTCCGGTTAACAGCCGGACATGCAGTTGTTACGCCCTTTGCCGGCCAGCAACACCTTTAGAATCAGGCGGTAACAAGCAGATGCGGGTGCACCGTTCGGAGAGCACTTGGAGGCGGGCGCTCAACCAGGCTAGGGAACAGCCTGCTCAAGAGTGCCGTGCCGCAGTTCTCGCTCTTTCATGAGCACGAAGAACACCGGTTACACCGGTACCAGCTATTGCGCAGATGACTATATGTGACTATCATATGGTCATGAAGCAAACTGGCATTGCCGACTTGAAAGCGCGACTTAGCGAGTACCTACGCCTCGTTCGTCGTGGCGACACAGTTACCATTCTTGATCGTGAGACTCCGGTTGCTAGAATTGTCCCCGTTCACGGCGCGGGTCTGCGCGTGCGCAAGCCTGCCGCTGGCGCACCTCCGCCGAATCGTGTGCCGCTCCCTCCGTCCGCGAACTTGCCAATCGATGTGTTGGAACTTTTGCTTGAGGAACGGCAGGGCCAGCGGTGATCGCTTATGTCGATAGCTCGGTTTTGCTGCGCGTGGTACTGGGA
>WNFD01005781.1_pt1 | contig 25243 bp, 25 predicted proteins | sample 5400491 | NCBI WGS metagenome assembly WNFD01 (sample SAMN13153343, study PRJNA577476) | soil metagenome | isolation source: 120 cm saprolite under Douglas fir tree site 2 hole 2 replicate 2 | place: USA:California | collected 2015-04-18
CCGCTACGCTCACATCCGTGCCGAGGCGCGCCGGGCCGCCATTACTGCTCTGGAGTGCTCGATTGTTGGTAGTGGTTCCGCGCAAAGACCTGCGGTGGTCGCGGCCGGCCGCACGGCATAGAGTCAATTGCTGTGAAACTCAGCGAGCAGTCGTTTTGGTCGCCGAAGTTCGGTGCGACCCCAAAAGAGAGTTGTAAAATCCCGACCTTTGACCTGCAGAGGGCGACGCTAATTTGCGTTGACGCCCTTTTGCCACAAAAGGACTCTTTGCCCGTCGTGACAATCAACGTCCGTCACCCGGAGCACTCCCAGCCTATACCGGCCAACTTCGAATTGGGGGACGTAGAAGTCCAGCGACGGCTTTACGAGACACTTCTCCGGCACATTGGTCTAACGCTGTCGGAGATCGGTGAAATAGATTTCGACTGACTCTGGTCCCTGAGCCGCACTTAGGATTAACGACAGTCTGGCGGGAGTGGAACGTCTCCAGTACGAAAGGGAAACAGAGAAGAATGTTCTGGGGCTTTGTCTTTCGGTTGTTTGTTGGTGCGTTCGTCGCGCCGATCGCCTTCTCGTTCATGCTCATACCGCTTGCCAGCCTTCTGGCTTTGACAATGCGCGGCGCGGGAGCAAAGCCGTCGCCGATCCGAACGTATCCTATATTTGCCTTATTGTTCCTGGGCCACACGTACTTCTGGGGCCTGTGGGCCGCATATTGCGCGTATCTAGCAATCATGCGTGCCGCAGACGCGGACGTGGGACACCGCTGGCTCTACTATGTAGTAGCTTTCCTCTTTGTCACCGCCCCGCTCGGCTACCTCAGTGGCATGGAACGCTCCTCCGCTGGCTCCGCTGCGGAAGATCGCGCCGTTCAAAAAGGATCCGGTCTTTATGCGGGCTTAACAATCATCGCGTTTCTGGTCTTTGTGATCTCACCTCCGCTGGTAGTACCCGTTTACGGTTGGTTCGTTGCGTTTGCGGTTCCAGTCGAAGGGCGAGCCCGCCTGGTGCTTGAGGAAAAGTACTTCGGAATACTCGACCGCTGGGTTGCACGTGGAGGGCCGACCAAAGAGATCCAGACGGTCGTTCAGACGTGCGATAAGCTCGTGATGTTGGAGTCGTCGAGCCCCACCGAAATACTTCGTCTTTCGACAATCGATCGCGACGAGTTCCGTTTCCGCGCTGATGTCTGCACGAAGATGACCGCAAACAGGGTTTACCCGCAACCTGAATTCCGCGACAAAACAATGGTCTCGATGATTTGCGACGGAAACTAGGTGAATCTTTTTCCGAAACTTTGCGCGCGAAGTGGTCTTCGCTAATTGGAGATCCAAGGGGTCTTGCGGTGCAAATCCCCGCCTTCCCTCTCATCGGGCGACGGGTCACGGAGATCAACAAATTAGATCCCTTCTAAAATGAGGAACATGAAACTGGAACCCACACTTCACGATAACGCGTTAAACCTAGACGCGGGCGATCGAGATGCCTATGTCCGCCTTTTCCTCGATGATGCCCAATGGATCAACCAAGCCGAGGGGCTGCTTAACGCAGCCAAGGCACTCCAGCCGCAGGTAGATGCTGTGTGGGCCAATCTAAGTGCTCATGCGCGAGACAGTTCAGTGCTCTTCATTTCGGACGTCCCTCACAGGATTCAGCTCATGCTGTTCTCTTTTGCGATTGAGAACCTCATGAAAGCTTTTTTGATCCGAGAAAAGAAAGCTGGGTACGAGGTTCGGATGAAGACAAACCCGATCCTGCCTCAAGAATTGCGAACCCACGACTTGGTGAAGTTGGCCACGGCGGTTGGGGAAATCAGGCCAAGATTTAAGCAGGAGCTTGATCGCGACCGCGAAGAGCTTCTTAAGAGGCTGACCCGCCGAGCAACATGGAGCGGTCGTTATCCTGTTCCTGTAGGCTACCAGGAATTGTCCGGAGAACAGCGGTTTCTTGACGGAAGTGTTGGCTCTTTAAGCTACAAAACAAACTCCGATCCCGGGGACGCGGTCCACCTGGTGAATGAGCTATGCTCGGCGCTTGGCTTGCGCCGTCCGTGATTGCGATCCGACAGAGGGTTGTCCACTCGCGTTGAAATAGAGCCAAGGGATTAATCGCCTCTCGCCTTTCTGGATTTCTTCACGAACCGATCGCTGCGTCAACCGAAAAGTGCTTGATTTGTCGTTGTGTTTATTGAACCAGACTACCCGCGGCTGCGGCTGCCTTTGTTTTGAAGCCCGATGGTCAAACTGAACCAGTGCTAAAAGATCTGAGGTGAGAGATCAGAGTCGCCTTGGGTTGAGTCCCCACAGAATTCCCCACAGTCACGTCCTGAGCTCAGGCCAACCATCAATTAGGAATGCGAAAAACCCTGAATTTATTGACTGTTTTGTTGGTCGGGGCGGCCGGATTTGAACCGGCGACCACACGCACCCCAAGCGTGTGCGCTACCAGGCTGCGCCACGCCCCGACCATATTTTGACAAGTCACAAAACACAGGCTAGAAGCCTGTGCCACTCCAATCAAGAACACAGGCTAAAGCCTGTGCCACTTTATTGCAAATCAAAGCCCACTCCACCCGCTCCCAATAAACTGCGCCGGCAGGGACGCCTGCGCTACTCGATCCGTCGCTGCGCGCGGGATCTACGCCTGCTTTCTAGCGGCGACGCGCGGACGCCATTGCCAGAACGATCGGAGGTCGACCGCGAACGTCCAGGCATTGCGTGGTTGATTGATCAGGTGCACCAGTTCGTTGCAGATAGCTTCGGTGGATACGAAATGGTCCGGGTCTTCCTCCGGAGCCCCTTCAGTGATGCGCGCCAAGCCGACCGCACCATCAACGTCGAGCGTGGCTGCGTGTACTCCGCGATGCATGAACTCGTAGGCGCATGATTCGGCGAGCGCCCGCTGCGCGACCTTGGAAGCATTGTACGCGGAGTATTGTGCAGGGCCGCCGCGGGTCTCGGAGCCGAGCACAAAAATTATCGTGCCGGCTCCACGTTCTGCCATTTTGCCCACCACAGCCTGCGTACAATAGAAAGGCCCGTAACAGTTGACCTTAAGCTGAAAATCGAATTCCTCTTCAGTAGTCTCAGTGAACGGCTTGCGCAAATAGGCACCGGCGTTGTTGATCAGTAGCGAAATCGGTCCCAGTTCGCGCTCGACCGCCGCAACTGCGCCGAGCACCTGGTCGCGCTTCGAAACGTCGGTGGGCGTCACCAGCGCTTTCCCGCCTTGTTGGCGGATAAGCTCGGCGGTTTCCTCGAGCTGAGATTTCGTGCGCGCGATTAGCCCGCAAGCGTAACCCTCGCGCGCGATCCGCTGCGCAATCTCACGCCCAATTCCACGGCCGGCGCCCGTCACCAAAGCGACTTTGGACTCTGCCATGTTCGGCATCTTAGCGCGCGTGGGAGATTTTCGAAACCGCGCAATTGACACCGAGGGTGAAAATCGCCCTGCAGCGTAGGTCCGTCACTGCGCAGACTCCGTTCAGGATGACGGACGAAGGCGATTCCTTCCCTGCCGCGCCGCCCCTCCAAATAAGGTGCGCAGGCAGAGACGCCCGCGCTACTGGCTCCCTCACTGTGCTCGGGATCCTACCGCCAAATCCGATGAGCGACATCCGCCACGAGCCGCAGTTTTGCCTGCTGGGCGGCTTCGCTGATTGGATTACCGGCCATCACCGAGGCAAAGCCGCATTGGGGTGACAAGGCTAATTGTTCACGCGGGAAATGTTTGCTGGCTTCCTCAATTCGCGCGGTCAGTGCTTCTGCAGATTCGAGCGTGCTGGTCTTGGTCGAGACCAAGCCGAGCACTACCGTCTTATCCGGCGGGATGTCGCGCAACGCTTCAAAGGAGCCCGAGCGCGCGTCGTCGTATTCGAGGAGGAAGACATGATACCTGGTCGCCCGCCGAAAAACCTGCTTCGAAATGGTCTCGTAACCGCCTTTGCTCATCCAATGACCGGCATTGTTGCCCTTGCACATATGCAAGCCGAACGTCACTCCCGGCGCATCGGCGAGCGCATTGAGCATCTCTACTCCCTCACTCAGCATACGTTCAGGTGAGATGCCACGTGCGCCGTACGTCGTGCGGCGCTGAAAATCGTCGACCAGAGTGGCAACCTCGGGAGCGTCGATTTGAATGTACTGGCAGCCGAGCGCACTGAGTTCACGTACTTCCTGCCGCAGAATATCGACCGCGTCCGCAAATAGCTCGAAGGGATCTTTGTACGCGGCCCTTGAATGCTCGGGTGACCAGGCAAAAAAGAGCATCATCGGGCTCGGCAGGGTGATCTTCAGGGGCTTACGTGCCTTGCCACGGGCGTAGGCGAACTCCTCAGTTGCCAGCGAGCGCCGCCGCCGAATCTTGCCGGTGATAGAAACCGGCGGCTGAAAATCCATTTCGTCTGCAGGCGTCTGCCCATACCAGTGCCATGACTGCCCAGGTGTTGGCGAGATGCCGTCGATGGCTTCGGTGAGGGTACCGGTGAATATCGCACGCCGCATCTCGCCATCAGTGATAATGTCCAACCCAGCCTCTTCCTGTAGGGCGATAGCTGCGTCGACCGCCCGATCTTCGCTGCGCTTGAATTCAGGCGTGGAGAGTTGGCCGGCCTCCCACGCCCTACGGGCTTCCTTCAAATAAGCCGGACGGAGCAAAGACCCAATAATTTCCGCACGATGAATAGTCGTCATGCGCACTCCTGTTGGATTTAATTCAGCACCTCGGCCTTACCCTCTCCCGTAACAGCGCGTGCACGCAGTAGCGGCTTGTAACATTGAAATCGGTATCGCTGGAAATCCCTCCCCCTGACCAGGGAAGAGGAGAGCCTGCCCTGAGGAGCGGCAGCGACGAATGGGTCAGGTGGGGGTCGTCCGGCTTCGTTTCGATACGACACGTTCAATATCCTTTTCACCCTTACAGGCCACTAGCGGCCTAGTAATGGTGAATATTGCACTAGTTTAATGAGAGCTGACGCTTGGCTGAGTCGCTGTCGCATCACACCGCATTGTCGGTTTGCTGCATGCGCGCGAGTACCCGGCTGCGTACCGGCTCGTCCCACAACGCGGACATTGGGCGCGCGAGGCCGAACACTTCCGCCAGGATTTTATGAATCTCAATATCTTCGGCCGTGAGCGCATCGAGCGTCAGGAAATAGCGACGGACCTCCGATGGCACCGACGAACGCGTACCAGTAGTTTGCGGAAAGGCAAAGTCAAAGTTTGCGGCGAGGGTCCAGGGCGCGTTTATCACTTCCGCGGCTTTGGGGAAAAATGCCCCAGCCATCCCCTCCAACCCTTGTGTCGAAGTTGTCTGCTCCTCCAATACTCGCCCCAGCGCGCTGGCTTGCAGTGCGGCCGAACTCATGCCCTGTCCATAGACCGGATTGAAACTGCTGAGCGCGTCGCCCAGAACCAGGAAGCGTTCGGGGAACGACGGCAGGCGTTCGTAATGGCGGAGGACGCTGGTCGGAAAGCGAAAATGGGAAATCTGGTCAACTCGCTCGGCGTCTCTGATGACTTCGTAAAGCTTGGGAGTCGGCAGCGCTGCGGCAAATGCCATGAAGCCGGCTTCATCCTGCGGCGGATAGTCGCCGAAGCGTCCCGCCAAACTCGCCAGCCACACATCATGTTCGATCTGAACCAGAGCGCCGCCACGGGTATACTCGGGCGGCGGCCCGACAAAAAGTGAAAAGCGGCCCAACTTGCCGTCATGGCTTGGGATGTGAAACTTGGTGCTGGAATAGGCGAAATCCACGCCGATTATGGTTTCCTCGGGCGCGCTGAATCCCATCTCGGTGAGCCATCGCGGCGCGTGCGAGCCCCGTCCGCCACAATCGATCACCAGATCACAGCGGAGCGCGCGCGGTTCATCATGATATTTATAGGATACGCCTTCGACTCTGCCTTTGCTCTCAATCAAGCGCACTACTGGTGCATCACATTCGGCACTGATGTTAGGCATTGTCAACGTACATTGACGCAAACAGTGTTCGAGCAAGCCGCGGCTTTGACTATAGAGTTGAATGCCCAGGTCGCGTGGCTCTCTGACGGCGCCGGTGAGCGAAAATGCCACACCGTCAGGACGGTGGACCGGGAAATCCCTGGTCAGCCGTACCGGCACCGCGCCCATCGCATGCAGTTTCTCACCGAAGCCCGGGTAGAGCCCCGACAAGACCTGCAATCCCCCCGTCAAGACGGCATGGAGATGATTCCCTTGCGGTGTGGACTTATGCACCGCCGGCTGCGGCTCGATATGGTCGCGCTCGAGAATCGTAACTCGCTCGAAATAGTCTGCCAGCACGCGCGCACTCAACAGTCCGGCAATACTTCCGCCAATCACCACCGCATGCTCGCCAAGCCGACTCGCCATTGAGCTGTTCCTCCGCGCGGCGATACGCCGCAAGTCAGAAACTATCTTTCCAATGGCTCTAACGCCAGCGCGGCTTGTCGGTGAAAACCGGGTCAATGTCGGAAATGGCGCACGCCCGTGAAGACCATCGCCAGGCCAAATTTGTCAGCGGCCTCGATAACTTCGGTGTCGCGAGTCGAGCCGCCGGGCTGGGCGATTGCGGTGGCCCCGGCTTCGGCGGCGAGCGTCGGCCCATCTGGGAACGGGAACAACGCCTCGGACACCAGCACCGACCCGTTCAGCGATACACCCAACCGGGCCGCTTTTTCGCGCGCGGCGTAAACCGGATCGATTCGCGAAGTTGCGCCGCCGCCGAGTGCCAACGTGCGATCCACCGCAACGAACACGATCGCGTTGGACTTGATATGTTTGCAGACCCGGAGGCCGAAATTCATCGCGCGCAGTTCCGCCTCGCTTGGTGTACGCCGAGTCACAACCCGGGCCTGATGTGCGTCCTCGATATTCAAGTCTGGCGTCTGCACCAGAAGTCCGCCCACGACCTTCTTGATATCGAGTTCACTGCGCTTGACCGCATCGGGATGGAACCGCATCACACGGCGGTTCTTTTTCTTACGCAGGAAATCGAGCACCTCAGACGGGAATTCCGGACCGATCAAAACTTCCGTGAAAAGTTCATCGACCGCGCGGGCGAATTCGAGATCCCATGGCCGGTTTGCGATTATGATCCCACCGAACGGCGAATCGGGATCGGTTGCCAGCGCTTTGCGCCAGGCCATGTTCAGCGTCGGCGCAACTCCCACCCCGCACGGCGTGTTGTGCTTCAGGATCGCCACGACGGCGTCCCGATAGTCACTAAAGTCGAGTATGAGGTTGATTGCCGAGCTGATGTCGAAGACGTTGTTAAATGAAAGTTCGCGCCCGTGCAATTGCTCGGCGATCTTCAGAAAGTCGCCGTAGAGCGCGCCGGTCTGATGCGGATTCTCGCCATAACGGAGCATCTGCGCGCGCGCCATTGCCAGGCTGAAGCTTTCGCCGAGCGGCGCCGAGGGTTCGCCCACGGCGCCGAGCCAGTGGGAGATCGCGCTGTCGTAGGCGGTGACGCGGGTGAACGCCTTCCGCATCAGGCGCCATCGCGTGGCCGCTGATAGCGCGCAGCCGTTATCGTCGAGTTCGCGGATTATCGCCGGATAGTCTGCCGGATCGACCACGACCGCGACACTCGCGAAATTTTTCGCGGCTGCCCGTACCATCGCAGGACCACCGATATCTATATTCTCGATTGCATCCTCGAGTGCGATGTTCCTGCTCGCGACCACCTGCTCAAACGGGTAGAAGTTGACGACCACGAGATCGATTGGAGTCAGGCGGTGTTCATCCATCTGGCGCTGATCGTTCGGATCGCCTCGCCGCGCCAGGATGCCGCCGTGAATCCTGGGATGCAACGTTTTGACGCGTCCGCCGAGAATCTCGGGGAAACCAGTGAATTGCTCGACCGCGGTGACCTTGACCGAAGCAGTTTCGAGTGCGGCCCGGGTACCGCCGGTCGAGATTATCTCGACGCCATAGCGCACCAGCGCCTGCGCGAGTTCGACCAGCGCGGTCTTGTCGGACACTCCGAGCAATGCTCGAGCAATCTTGACCTTATCGGCCATTGGATTTTCTCTCACTGAGGGGGGCCCAGGCAGGCCGTAGCTGAACCAGCAACTTCTTAGGTGGGACAGGCTTTCCAGCCTGTCATCTTCCCGCTTTTTCGGAAACGACAGGCTGGAAAGCCTGTCCCACTTCCGGAACGTCGGGCGCTCGCCTCATCTTCTGGACCGGCCTCTGTATCATTTCGTTAGCAGGAAGACATTCCTACGTCCTGTACACTCGTGGTACGCGGCGGCCCACCGTGCAGAGCATTTCGTAGGAAATCGTCTGCGCCAAACGCGCGACATCGTTGACGCTGATCATCGCTTCACCGGCGCCTCCCCACAAGATTACTTCATCGCCGACCCGGGCGCCGGGCACCTCCGTCAGGTCAATCATCGTCAGGTCCATACAGATGGCTCCGACCACGGGCGCGCGGCGTCCGCGAATCATGACTTCGCCACCCATTTGCAGCCCGCGCCGATAACCATCGGCGTAGCCGACCGGAAGCACGCCGATGCTGCTCGCACGCGAGGTAATAAACGTGTGGCCATAACTGACCCCGCATCCGCCGGGCACCTGCTTGAGCTGCATCAGCCGCGTCTTGAAGATCATCACCGGGCGCAGTTCGATCCGGTCGCGCACGGCATGTACCGGCGGCAGGCCATAGAGCGCGAGCCCCGGACGCATCAGGTTGAAATGGGCATCCGCCCGCAGCACCATCGCCGCCGAATTCGCCACGTGATTGAGCGGCAAATCGAAACCCGCCTCGCGCAGCTTATCTATCGCCTGCTGGAAGACGAGTAACTGCTGATCAGTTACCGGACTGGTTGGATCGCCGGCATTCGCCAGCAGCGTGAACACACCTTCGAGCTTGAGCGCGCCGGCTTGGCGCAGCGCATCGACCGCGGCATCGAGATCGCCGGGCAGAATGCCAAGCCGGGTCGCACCGGTATCGAGCTTAAGATGAACCGGGAAATCCCGCCGGCCCAGTCGTTCGGCCGCGCGGTCAAGCGGCGCAATCACCGATAAATCGAACAGTGGGGCGATGATGTTCAATTCGACAATGTGCTGGGATTGTTCGGGAAGAAATCCGCCAAGCAGATAAATTCGTCCGCTGATCCCGGAGGCGCGCAATTCGGCCGCCTCTTCTAACGTGGCGACCGCAAAATGGCCACAGCCCTCATCGCGCAGCGTGCGTGCGACCTCCACCGCGCCGTGGCCATAAGCATCGGCCTTTACCACCGCCATCACCTTGGCTCCATTGGCGAATGCATTCAGCGTGCGATAATTCGCCCGCAACGCGCGCAGGTCGATTTCAGCCACCGTGGGCCGCCCGAATCCATCGTCGTGCTCTGCCGCCGTCACCGTTAACCACCCCCATTGAAAACTGGAAGCACTCTTTCGTCTCCGATGAATAATCATCCGATGGCGGCAGCCAGCGCGCAAACGCACCCGCATCGGAGCACAAACTTTGGTCCACAGCTGCATTTCGTGTTCTGGGACAGAATTCGGGCATTTTTGACACGGTTGCACCGCCAGTGCTATAAGATTTTATCGGCTGGGGGCGTGCGAATAGCACTGAGAACTCGTAAGAGGACCCCTCGAACCTGATCCGGGTAATGCCGGCGTAGGGAAGCCAGGCCCGTCGCATTCTGAGTTGGTTTTCGCGCACGAAGCCGCTTCCTGGGCATTACATAGGAGCGGCTTTTTCGATGGCCAATAGTTCTGACCTGGGCTTTTCGATTCAACTGAACGGTGAGCCCTATGCAATTGACCGCGACCCACGCCTGCTGGCACTGGTTGAGAAGCTTAACCTGCGCCGCGGCCGGATCGCGATTGAGCTAAACCAATCGGTAATTCCCAAAGCCGAATGGGCCAGCATTTCGCTGCGGCCAGGCGATAAAGTCGAAATCGTAAATTTCGTGGGGGGTGGTTAACCGGCACCAGGCGGAGCGAAGCGGCGCTGAGCAAAAGAGTCTACTAGGTGCGCACCATAAATCGAGTCTGCGATTTGCGCATAAGACACTAGGCGGAGCGTAGTGGAGCCGAGCTAAGGAGTCTGCGACGTGCGTATAAAATTCGTTCGAGCATTCCGCCCTGGAGAACAAAATGGTTAAGGATCAACCCTTCGTACTCGCGGGCCGTGCCTTCAACTCCCGCCTGATTATCGGCACCGGCAAGTATCGCGACTTTGCGGAAACCAAAATGGCGCTCGAGGAGAGTGGAGCGGACATCGTTACGGTCGCCGTTCGGCGGGTGAATATCACCGACTCTAGTAAGGAGAATCTGCTCGACTACATCGATCCCCGGCGCTATCAGATCCTGCCCAACACGGCCGGTTGCTACACCGTCGAAGAGGCGGTGCGCACCTGCCGTCTGGCACGTGAAGCCGGGGTCGGCGACATGGTCAAGCTGGAGGTAATCGGTGATCAGGCGACGCTATTTCCCGACGTTCCGGCGACGATTGAAGCTGCGAAGATCCTGGTGAAGGAACAGGATAATCCTCGAGCAGGCGCGCGTGCCGGTCATCGTTGACGCTGGCGTCGGTACCGCTTCAGACGCATCTGAGGCGATGGAACTTGGATGCGACGGCTTGCTGATCAATTCGGCAATTGCCGGAGCGAAGGATCCGCTGGCGATGGCGCGGGCGATGAAGCTTGCGGTGGAGGCCGGGCGGCTTGCTTATCTCGCCGGCCGGATCGAGACCAAGCTTTACGCGACCGCGTCGAGTCCGTTCACTGGTCTCATCCGTTAGCGGCATGTCTGAAGATCGGCGCAAGTCCCGTTTTCAGCTTTATCTTATCACCCATCGCCATCTTGCAGCAGCCAGTGGAGGACTGATCGCCACGGTCGAAGAGGCGCTCGCAAGTGCCGCCGAGATCCGACCTTCCTGCACTGTCGCGATTCAGTTGCGCGAAAAGGATCTTGAGGCTCGCGAGCTTTATGCACTCGCGCTGGCCTTAAGGCCCATATGCACTCGGTTCGGTGCGCTGTTGATCGTGAACGATCGCATTGACGTCGCCATTGCCGCCAATGCCGATGGTGCGCATCTGACGTCGACATCGTTTGCTATAGCCGACGCGAGGACGCTGCTCGGTCCGTCGCGGTTGATTGGGGTCTCAACTCATCGCCGCGAAGAACTCGCTGCCACCGCCCGGGATGGCGCTGACTTTGCCGTTTTCGGACCAGTCTATGACCCTTTGTCCAAGGGCGCGTATGGACCGGCGCAGGGCCTGGCTGCCCTTGCCGACGCCGTGAAAGCCGCCGGCGATATGCCGCTGTATGCGTTGGGCGGAATAAACCGAGCTCGAGCAGCCGAAATCGCCCTCCTCAAGCCCGGCTCTCGTCCAGCGGGGATCGCCGTAATTGGCGCTGTCTTTGGGTCTTCCGCCCCGGGCGCCGCCACGCGTGACTTACTCCTCGCACTCATACAATAAAGGCTCTGTAAGCTTCCAGTTGGGTCCATGACTGACGAGAAGCCCTGCCAGCCCCGGTCTAGCAGGGTGCGGAAAAACCATTTCCTTTATGAAAACTCTTTCCGCACCCTGCGGTAAGACTGGCTTCCTTCCTTTAGTTCTCCCCCTCTGGGGGAGATTACAGAGAGGGCAAGCAGGGTGCGGAACGCCTTTTTTCCGCAACCTGCTAGTCGTGGCCACCCTGGGTGTTGTGCAAATCTTTGCGTGGCGCTCGACTTATGGGCGCTCGCTTTGCTGACGGCGTTAGCGTTGAGTAATCTGGTGTTGAGTAGTAGTGCTCAGGAGCGCCGCGGCCAAAACGGTGGTGCCTCAGCCCGCATAGCCAATTCGGAGATTTACGATATAGTCATCGAGACGAGTCAGGAGTGGGCCGATAAGATCGCCCGCATCTCGGTTCAAATCCAGGGTTTGGCCGCAACCGTCTCCGCTTAGGGCACCAGTAGCAGCTTTCCGGTGGATTGGCGCGAGAGCATGTAGCGATGCGCTTCGGCCGCCTCCGACAAGGCGAATTTCCTGCCTACGGGAATTTTGAGCTTGCCTTCGCGCGACAGCCGGAAGACGTCATCGACACCGCGCTGATGAATCTCGTGGATGCTGTAAACCATCGGCACGGCGAATCCGCTGACCTTGATTGATTTGGCAAACAGCCGGATCGGATCAAGCCGCTCGGGCGGGCCACCTGCGCGGCCGTAAAGCACCAGGTGTCCAAACGGCGCCAGGCAGCTTAGTCCCTTTTCAAAGGTCGGCTTTCCAACCGCGTCGAGAATCAAGTCGACGCCGCGCCCGTCCGTCAGGTGCATCGCTTCTTCGGCGAAATCCTGGGTTTCGTAATTAATTACTTCATCGGCGCCGAACTCGCGTGCCAGTTGCTTCTTGCTGTCGCTCGAAACTGTTCCGATTACGCGCGCGCCACCCGCCTTCGCAATTTGCACGGCGGCTATGCCGACACCGCCCGCAGCCGAATGGACGATCACCGTTTGGCCCGGGGTCAAATGATGGCAGGTATGAATCGTGTGCCAGGCCGTCAGCACCGCAATGGGAAATGCCGCGCCTTCTTCAAAACTGAGATAATCCGGCAAAACCATCACGCGCCCGGCTCGAATCAAAGTGTATTCGGCATACGAGCCCATTCCGATGAAGGCGACCCGTATTCCCGGTTTAAGATTCGTGACGTCCGCCGCGACCGCGTCGATCACCCCCGCCGCTTCCATACCGGGTGTGTCTGGCAGCCTGGGTTTGACCAAATACTCGTTACGGGTAAAGAAGAGGTCGCCGAAATTCACCGCGATCGCGTGATTGCGCACCAGCACGGTGCCAGGCCGCAGTTCGGGCTTGGGAATGTCGGTGTAGTACATCACCTCGGGCCCGCCGATCCGATCGAACTGTATTGCTTTCATTAAAACTTCCTCTGCCGCGTCGGCTCCGGAATTATTCAAAATGACGCGGCGGGTTTTCAATCATGCCGATTCGGGATATTAGAGGGTTACTCGGGAAATGCCGGCGTGTTCGCGAACACGGCAAACTGATCCAAGTGTTCAAGAGACCGAGGTGAGCAGCGACATCCCCTCGGCTTCGCTCGGGGCAGGCTCCGCTGCGGCTCACGCCACTAGCGGAGGCCGCTTCGAGCAAACGAGTCCGCGAGGTGCGCATATTAAAAAGGAGTCTGCGACGTGCGCATAAAACACCAGGCGGAGCGCGGCGCAGCCGAGCTAAGGAGTCTGCGACGTGCGCATAAAAAGTAGGTCGGTGAAAAAAGGAAATGGGCAAATTCGATAACAAGATTACCATCGTAACCGGCGCGGGCTCCGGAATCGGTGAGGCAACTGCGAAATTGTTCGCCGCGGAAGGCGCTCGGGTCGTGATTGCGGATATCGATGACGAAGGTGGCAACCGCGTCGCCGGCGAGATCGGTTCAGCGGCAGCCTTTTGCCATACCGACGTCGGCGCCCCCAGCGAGGTCGAAGCGATGATCAAGTTTGCGCGTGAGCGCTTCGGCCGCATCGACATCCTGTTCAACAACGCCTTCTCCACGACCTGGGGGCCCGTCGGAGAAATGCCGCTCGACGGCTGGCATAAAACCCTCTCGGTTACGCTCTCCGGGGTATTTTACGGGATGCGCTTTGCGCTGCCGCAGATGGTGGCGCAAGGCGGCGGCGCCATTGTCAATACCGCGTCGATCTCGGGACTGGGCGGCGATTATAGCGCCGGCGCTTACAATGCGGCCAAAGCCGGAGTAGTCAACCTGACACGCACCGCGGCGATTGAATATGCGCGCAAGAACATCCGCGTCAACGCGGTTTGTCCTGGGGTGATCGCCACGCCTGCGGTCCTAAACGGTCTCATCGGGCGCTCGCGCAATCCTGAACGCGCCCGCCAGCGCGCCGAGGAATGCCATCCGATAGGCCGGCTTGGCAAGCCGGAGGAGATCGCCAGGGTGGTTTTGTTCCTGGCCTCGGACGACGCATCGTTCATGACCGGCAGCATGGTCGTTGTGGATGGGGGTGTCACAGCGCATACCGGCCTGATGGGCCATCCCCTATAGGCCGATTCTCAGTACGATTTCCGGCTCTCATCACGTTAGGGCGCAGGGAGCGTCGCGCCCCGCGCCTCACGTGTGTAAGCGCAGACTGTAAAAAATATATTCGTACATGGTCTGTGGCACGTTAATTCATTCAACCATCTCATTTTAGCCCGACAGAATGGCGTAAAAATCGTCGGCTCACTCTTTGCACTCTCAATCGTGAAATCGCATCAACATCAGGGGAGGGGTGCCATCGGCTCAAACAAAACATTAGGCCACGTTCGCTGAAGACCGGCTGCGCGCGGGTGCTGGGGTGTGGTCGTTACCGTCGGAGCCGGAGGAACAGACCGGCACGTTCGATTGTGTCGGCGCGCTGGATTTGGGCACCTCGCGCCCGATCGCGCGAATCACTTACGCCCCATACACTCTTGCAGCTGCAAGCATCCGAGCGCCGGATGCGGCAATTAATCAACCAGGATGGGAATGAAGTTCTTAGCACGGTCGGCACTTATTCCATTAGTAGCTCTGGCGACGATTGGGAATCGAGCATGGGCACAGACCGCATCGCCTACACCTGTAACCCAGTGCGGTCAGGTGTTAGACCAACCGGGGGAGTATATCCTCACAGGCGCGCTCGACAGGCAGGAGTGTCCAAATGATAGCTGCAGCGCCGCCGGCGGCGCGATTACCATCAGCGCAAGCAATGTCCACCTTGACACGGCCGGTCATGGCGTGACTGCGATATGTGCGGCTTTGGTGATAACCGATGGCGTGAGCGACGTTCGAATTGATGGCGGTGGCTGGTTGTCCGGCGGCAGCGGTCTGATAATCGGCCAGGATACTAAAATAGTTGTGAGCGGTCTGGCAGATATCCGCGGAGATGCGGACCTGGGTAGCACTGAAACCGGCATCGAGCTGGACGGCGCCAGCAAGGTCACGGTCAGCAACAACAAGATCGAAGGCGTCTTCGGAATTCATGGTCAGGTTGACCGCGGAGTCTTCGTTAATAACCAGATATACGGTATAAATATAGTTAATTATGGTATAGTTCTGACCGGTCAAGACAATGTAATTAGTAATGATACTGTTACGTTAAGTGGTCTCTCCGCCGACAACACTGCAATTAGCGTAACCGATCGCAGCCGGATACTGAGCAACACCGTCCACCAGGCGGCCGTGGGCATTAGTCTCGCCGGTGATTCCAATAAAGTAAACGGCAATACAGTCGACGGCGCTTCACCGCCGAGCGTTGCGATAGCGAGCGTGTACGGAATCTACGTCAGTCAGGGTGCTGCCGGCAACACTATCAAACGCAACAAAGCCGCAGGCAATGAGTATGACGTTTACGACCATAACGGCCCGCCCTGCGTCAACACATGGCGCAAGGACCGCTACCAGACCAGCGGCGGTGCAGTGGCCTGCATTCACTAGTGGCCTGTAACGTTGAAAACGATATTGGACGTGTCGTATCGAAACGAAGCCGGACGACCCCCACCTAACCCATTCGTCGCTGCCGCTCCTCAGGGCAGGCTCTCCTCTTCCCTGGTCAGGGGGAGGGATTTCCAGCGATACCGATTTCAATGTTACAGCCCACTAGCAGGGTGCGGAAAAACCTATTTGACTTATGAAAAGCCTTTCTGCACCCTGCGATAAAACTGGCTTCTTTCCTTTAGTTCTCCCCCCTCTGGGGGAGACTACAGAGAGGGAAAGCAGGGTGCGGAAGGCCTTTTTCCGCACCCTGCTAGGTTGATGACGCCATTATTCGCCGCTCCGCGCGAGCCATCGACGGGCGAGGCTAATCGAGTTTAACGCCTGGCTGCAGCTCGCCGCTGGCGGCCAGTTCGCGCGGCGCCACTTTCTGCGAACTGGGTTCCAAACGCACCCGCCGTACCACTACACCGGCACCGCGCAGGGCTATCTTCAGGCCGTCGGCGTCAACTGAAATGATGGTTCCGGACGAACCAGGCACTTCCGCCTCGATACTTGGTTCATAGAGCCGAAGCCGTCGTCCACTGAGAAATACATACGCGCCTGGCTGCGGGTCGCACCCCCGAATGAGATTGTGCACGTCGCGGCCGGGTTTGCCGAGGTCCACCCGCGCGTGTTCGTCGCGGCAAATCGGCTCATAAGTGGCAAGCGTCTCGTCCTGCACAATCCGCGGCGGATTGCCCGCGTCGATCAGGGCAAGCCCCTCGCCGAGCGTTTCAATGCCCAATGGAAAGAGCGCATTGAAGTAGAGTGACCCGGTAGTATCGTTTGGCCCGATCGGCGCCCGCCGTTGTATCAGAATTGGACCCGTGTCTATTCCTTTGTCGGGCCAGAACCACGTCACCCCTGTGTCACGGTCGCCGTGGATGAGAGTCCAGGCAATCGCGCTTGCGCCGCGATGGCGCGGCAGCAGCGACGGATGAAAGCAGATGGATTTGTGCCGCGGCGCATACAGGATACGCTCGGGAACGATTATGGTCACAAATGCCATTATGGCGAGGTCGGCGTCGAGCGATGTGAATTGCTCGTAGGCCGCTTCGGAGCGAAAGGAGGAGGGTTGGCTAAGCGGAAGCCCAAGTTCAAGCGCCTTGGTTTTAAGCGCGTCAGGCCGTCCCCCAGCCGGGTCCGGCGGAGCGAACACATGGACGATTTCGTCCCCGCGCGCCTGCAGAATTTCGACTGCTTTGGCGGCAAATGCCGCCTGGCCGATTAAAACGATCCGCAAACTTGCCACCTCCAGTAATCGAATAGCCGTTTCCCAGCTCTCATATTAAATTTACATCGTAGCAACACGGTCAAGCCGACAATTTGCACTCCCCAATCTCGATGGCCGGTGCGTTGGGCGACAGCAAGCCGCGCAGCTCCAGCGCGGTGGGTTCACCGGACAGTGTCTTTTACGCACCTCTACGCACCTCGCAGACTCGTCGGCGCGCGCCGGCTTCAACAGCCTCCGCTGATGCTCGGGCTGGACTCAAAAATAAATCGAGCGCAAATCGAGGAAGTACTTGAGATTCCTCCGCAGCATGCGCCAGCCAAGGTCTCAATATTCGTTCGGAAGTGCTACATCGAGTAGGCAACTCTGTTCCCGTCTTACTCGTATAGATCTGGCAAGCTGCCATCAATGGGCACTGATCGTGCTCCTTTTAACCGATAGGACGTCGGCGTTGACTCGGAAAAGCGTCATGATCTTCGATGCAAAGCGAAGCCGCGATATCAAAGTGGTCCTTGGGGAACGCCGTACGCGGGGACCCGCCTCACGATGAGCTCAACGGGCGAGCGCCGCGGGCGCCGCGCGCAAACCCTGGGTCTTCAAAAAGACCGAGGTTGGCAGCACTTCTGAAAGCACGCCGTGACGCCTTAGGCCTCACTCAACAGTCCCTTGCCCGCAAGCTCGGCGTCAGATCGAGCCATATAGCGCTGCTCGAAAACGGGAGGCGACGGCCATCGCTCGGATTAGTTGTGCGGCTCGCTGCTACACTTGGCGTCGACGGCAGAGAACTCCTTCTGCTTGCTTATCCCGAGGTCAGGGCGCTGGTTTCGCCCGGCCCTCCACGGCAAAGAAAGTTGAGCCGGTCTTGGCAGCGGCTTTTCAACGATACGGCATTATTGGCCCGCTACCGCGTGACCCGGCGCGAACTGGAAGCGTTGGAACACCTGGGGATGCTCGGCGGAAAACTAACGGCGAAACAACTCCTCGCCATCCTGCTGCTGATGCGCGATATCCCCTAAGGCTCTGCGCCCGAGCCTTCGTAATCGATCACGTGCCACTTAATCTGTGCGAGGGCGATTGCGGCAGCTTGAGCGGTCTGATTGATTAATAGAGTCGCCGCTGTGCGTGCGCTAAGGAGGAAACGCCACCATGGATACGCAGGCAGGCGCGCCGCCCAATTATCGCTTAATTGCGGCTCTGAGCTACCTGCTCGGAGTTGTCACTGGGGTTATCTTCCTTTACGTCGAGCCTTATAGTCACGACGAATTCGTCCGTTTCCATGCGCGCCAGTCGATTATTTTTTCGGTCGCGTGGTTTGCGGTTCAAATTGTGGTCGGCGTGTTTATCGCCGTAATGCCCAATCCGATCTCTCGCCTGCTGGCATTCCTTCTCTCCATCTTCAACATTGGTACGGCGATCTTCTGGGTCATCCTGATGTACAAAGCGTACAGCGGCGAGCGTTATCGTATCCCGGAACTGGCCGACTGGGCCGAATCGCTAGGATTTTAGGGACGCAGGACTGGGGCAAGGAGGGGGGTATTAGCTGGCGCCCACCTCGACGTTCTCAAGCCGGATGCCCGCCGGTTCGAAACGCACTACTAGCTGTACTTCCGCGGTCTTGATGGTTAATGCATAAGCGGACGGCCCGCGGGTGATCGCACTGATGCCCTCAATGGCTTGGCCGGCGAGCCGCTTGAATGCTGCGTTAGCGGCTTCGACTGAGCTGGCGACCTCGCGCCCGCGTGGGGTTTTTTGGAACAACGACCACAGCGACAACTCCGCGCCCGGGCCATAAAGATTTCGTACGCGTCCACTAGTGAGCAGCACCTCGGCGATAGCGCCCAGCCGTCCGGCTAATTCAGGTGGAATTTCGAGCGCATCAATCGCCTCGCGCAGCGCGAGATAGGGCGCGCGCGCCTCCTCATCGGGCGCGGTCGCCAAGAAGGAATCGAGCTGCGGCGCGAGGACATCGCGTTGCAGCCGATCCAGTCGCAATGGCTCATCGTGCGCCATCGTGACCGTTAACGCCGATGTTGTTGCTATGGCCATGGCCGCCGAGCAGCGCGGCGAGTTCATGCTCGAAGCCACCAGTCTCGATCGCGCAGTGCATCCCGCACTCCTTGGGCGCGCCGGTTTCCCACCACCAGCGGCCAGAGCGCGGGTCGGCGTTGGTGGCCACGGCGCGGGTGCAGGGACCGCATCCGATCGACTTGTAGCCCTTGTCGTACAGTTCGTTATAAGGAACGTCGTTGGCGCGGATGTAATCCCAGACTTCTTCTTCGGTCCAGTCCGCCAGCGGCGCAAACTTCACGATCCCGCCATGATCGTGATCGATTTCGAGCTTGCGGATATTTGACCTGGTAGCCCATTGGTCGCGGCGTAGCCCCGTTACCCAGGCGTCGAAATTCATCAGGGCCCGCCTGAGCGGCAGGACTTTGCGTACCTGGCAGCACAGCAGCCGCAGGTTGACATCCCGATAGAACAGGTTGGTGCCGTGCCGGGTGACCATCTGCTCGATAACCTTGGTATCCGGCAGAAAAACCTCGGTATGGATACCGTAGCGGTCACGAATCCGGTCGATGAGTTGGTAAGTCTCCTCCGGTTGTCGGCCTGTATCAATCGTGAAGACTCGAACTCCGGGGTCAATCCGCCACGCCATGTCAACCAGGGCGCACCCTTCGGCCTGGAAGCTCGAACAGATCCCCAACTGGCGGCCAAATTTTTCGAGCGCCCAGCCGAGTACCTCTTGCGGCTCCTCGCTGTCCAGTTCAACCGCGGCTTCGCCAGCTTCGAGTTCATCCATCAGGTAACGTTCGTTTTGCGCTTCCATGTTTTTTCACCGGGCGAACATGCGTCAGTCCGTCAATTGGGCGGCATCAGCTTGTACACCGTGGCGGGTGCCGAGCGCGATGAGGACCTCGTCAGGCATCCGCCGGCAGAATCGTGTAAACGACTCGCCCTCCAGCCGATTTTGCAGAAACCCGGAAAATAGCTGAGCGACGGTGTCTTCGACTTTCGCCGACGGGATACGGCGCAGAAGGGGCTTGCCAATCGCCGCATCGCGGCCGAGGCCGCCCCGCAAAATGACGTCAAAGGCCTCCAACGGCTCGCCATTAGGACCGCGGCCAGTGGTTCCTTGAAGGCCGATATCACCGGTCCAATGCTGCGCGCATGCATGCGGGCAAGCATCGAGGTTGAGCTTGAGCCCGGCGACTTCCTGGCCGAATTGGGTGCTCAGCCGTTCAATAATGGAGGCAAGCTTTTCTTTGCTCGGCGTTACCGCGTAATTGCAATGCGGATCGCCGATACAACCTATCGACGAGCCATACAGGCCATTGACACCCAACGGAAAGCCGATCTCTCCAGCTTCGGAAATCACTTCCTCGAGCCGCTCACCAGGAATCCCACTCAGGATAAAATTCTGCCGGCGCGTCAACCTAATAGCGCCGCCGCAACTCGAGGCCAGCTCAGCGATACGGCACATCTGCCGGCCGCTCATCAACCCAAGATAAACCGGGAATCCCACATAGAACTTTCCGGGCTCGTTCTGCTCGTGCACTCCCATATGGTCGCTTTCGGCCGCCGGCAACGGCACTTCAGCAAGCGGCTCCAGCACATGGCCGAGTCGCGCCTCTACCAATTGCCGGAACGCATCAACGCCGTAGTCGTCGATCATGAACTTCAACCGCGCCTTGACTCGCGAAATACGGTATTCGGTAGTTGACTGCCAAGTGTCGATAATCGCCCGCAATACCGGCAGCGCCTGGTCAAAGCTGATGAACACACCAAGATGGCGTGAGAGCCGGGGGGTTGACGATTGACCGCCGCCAACCCGAACGGCAAACCCAGCCCGCCCTTCGTGAACGGTGCCGACCAGCGCAATGCAATTGATTTCGGGCGCATTACATTGGTACGGGCAGGCAGCAATCGTGATTTTATGCTTGCGTGGCAGATCGGAATACTCGCGGTTTCCATAGAAGAAGCCGGCCGTTTCCTTGATCAGCCCGGTTACGTCAAACAGTTCGTCGCGATCCACCCCAGCCACCGGGCAGCCGGTGATATTACGCACCACGTCGCCACATCCACCCATCGTAGTCAGGCCAACCGCCTTTAGCCGGTCAAGAATAGCCGGAAAGCGATCGAGGGTGATGTAATGGAGCTGAACGTTCTGACGCGTGGTCAATTCGCCTTGATCGCGCCCGTGTTGCTCTGAGATCTCGCCAATGGCACGAAGCCCCTCAGGCGTAAGAATGCCGCTGGGGATTTTGATCCGCATCATGAAAGTGCCGATCTTCGGCTTATCATGATACATCCCGAACCATTGAAGGCGGACGATGTCTTCCTCGGGCAGCTTTTCATAGGACGTATCGACCAAGCGTTGCCATTGATTGGCCAATTCCGTCGGAAAAAGCTCAGCCTTCAGTCTCTCGACCGAGTTGCGCTTAAGTATCAGCTCGCGCGATGGTGGTTCGCGTTTCGGCACGGTCAGATGGTCACTCCTCGAAGGCTCCAAGCCTTCGCTCTGGAGAAAGTAACTTAGACGATAAAATTAGTCAACAAAGTATATGAGTAATTAAGTCGCCTATTTCCGCTGAGAGGAAAATCTGCTACGAATACAAATCCGGCGGGCCGCTAGCGAACCGCCGCTACAAAAGATGAAATTTGGTGTTGGTGTCGACTACTGCTTGAAGGCCTTGATCATGTTGGCGGAGCGCTTCCCAGCGGTGCAGCCGCAACGGGTGGAAGAAATCGCCGGAGCCCAAAACATCCCGGAAAACTATTTGCGGCGCCTGCTGATCGAGCTTAAGCGCGGTGGCTTGGTCGCCAGCCAGAAGGGTCCTAATGGCGGATACCTCCTCGCCCGTCATCCGGCGAAGATCACGATGGCAGACGTGGTGCAGATGATCGAGGGCGACTATGTGCCGGTCGAATGCCTGGAGCAGGGCGCGGCAAATACGCTGTGTCAACGCGGCGACGGCTGCGCCATGCGCGACGTCTGGTGCGAGGTCCGCGACAGTGTCACCGCGATTCTGCGCCGCACTACGCTACAATCGCTTGCCGAGCGCCGCCGCACCGCGATTCATTTTCAGATTTGACAGACTCAGCCCTGCCAAAGCAGCGACCGAAGAGATGTCCAGATTATTCGCGAGTAGATCCGCAAAGCGGTCATAGGCGCACATGCGCGCGCTTTCGGCATCGCCGCAGCCGGAGGTATCCAGCCGCGTGAGTCCTTTTTGCTCGCGGATCTGGTTGAGATAGTGCCGGCGAAATCGGGGCTCGTCGAATAGTCCATGGATTGATGTGCCCAGGACGCGGCCGTCATCAGAACGCGCGCCTTCCGGTTCGTCTACCGACCGGCCTTTTCTCTCTCGGATTCTGAAAGCAGGGTTCTGGTCCAGCCTGATCACGCGGCCGCAATGAATTTCGTAACCAGAAATTTCAAGGCGGGACGAAAGGTCAATTGCGCTGACCGTGGCGGTGATCTTTTCGGCAGCGAAAACGGTTTCGATCTCGAGCATGCCCAAGCCGGACGCTGCTGAGGCCGAGCTTTCTACGTGGTAGGGATCGCCGATCACGTGGCCTAACATCTGATAGCCACCGCAAATGCCGACTATCGATCCGCCCCCGCGATAGTGCGCGGAGATGCGGCCATCCCATCCACATTCGCGAAGCCAATGAAGATCAGCGATCGTATTCTTGCTGCCGGGAAGACAGAGGATATCAACGTGCCCAACGCGTTCGGGCCTATCGAAATATTGCAAATCAACGTCGGGCTCACGCGCCAGGGGTTCAAAGTCGGTGTGATTGGAAATGCCCGGGAAGCGGACAACGCCAACGCTGATCGGCCGTTGGTCTTGAACCGTCGTGCCCGTTTTCAGGCTAGCGCTATCTTCTTGCGGTATATCAAGGTCGCCCACGTAGGGCAGGATACCGAGTACCGGAACGCCGGTTCTATCTTCGATAATCCGGAGCCCGTCCGCGAGCAGCCCGGCGTCACCGCGAAACTTGTTGACGATCAAGCCTTCAGCAAGTTCGGCGACCCGCCAGTTCGCCACGTCACGATCGCGTAAATTGACTTCGGCCGCCCCACCGGCACCTTCTACGATGATGACCTCGAATTGCGCGGCAAGCCGGTTATAGCTCGCCACGATCTCGGGCCATGCCCGTTCACGGTAATAACTGTGATCGCGCGTGGTCATCTGAAAACGCGCACGCCCGCCGATGACAACCTGACAACTGTTCTCGCCTTCTGGTTTGAGAAGGACCGGATTCATGTCAGCGGTAGCCTCTAGACCGGCGGCCTCAGCCTGAACAGCCTGCGCCCGCCCGATTTCGCCACCCCCGCGGCATACCGCGGCGTTGTTGGACATGTTTTGAGATTTGAATGGAGCAACTCGCACACCGGCCCGCGCCAAGAGCCTGCAAAGACCCGTAACGACCACGCTCTTGCCCACATCGGACGCGGTCCCCATCACCATTAAACTTCTGGCTTTTGTGACAGTGCTCACATCAACTCATCTTTGCGATGCCCGCCGCTTCTAGCCGCTAGAACTCGATGCCTTCTCCCCGCTTGTTGTTCAAGGGAACTCATCTGCCAATGCGGTGCGTTGGCACCTCGTCGCTCTCCCATCGCGGACGTCCCTTACCCACGCGCCGTAGCCGCGCGGCCCATCCCTTCCTCCGGTTCCTCAGGGCAGGCTCGCGCCCAACAAAGGGAAGGTGTTACTCAAGCCCTGCCATAAACGGGCACGACTGTCCCCGAGGTCACCTGGTTTTGCTCCGAACAGAGATAGGCGATGGTTTTGGCGATATCCTCGGGCTTTACCCAATTTTCGTGCTTTGCATTGGGCATCGACTTGCGATTGGCCTCGGTATCAATCGTGCTCGGCGCAATCGCGTTGACTAGCACGTTGTCGGTGAGGATCTCCTCGGCGAGCGAGGCAGTGAAAGTCTTGATCGTGCCTTTGGCGATCGCGTAGGCGGCGTACTCGCCAGCGCCCAGAAGGCCTGTGCGCGAACTCACCGACACGATTCGGCCGTACTTGTTCTTTTGCATTACAGGCACAATGGCGCGACAGCAGAGAAAGGTTGGTTTAAGGTTCAGGTCGAACATCGCCTGCCATTCCGCCAGCGTGGTTTCGGCAATTGTCTTGCCGCCCCAAAAGCCGCCAACCAAATTTACCAGGATATCGATCCTGGACATCTTTTTCACAGTCTCGTCGACGAACTTCGCGACCTGCTGCTCATCGCCAACATCGACCTTGCTCAGCAAAATATTGGATGAAGCAAACCTGCTGCCCATACGGTCATTGAACATCGGCACCTCGGCATCAACGATCCAGGGTACCGCGACGCGAGCGCCCTCTTCCAGAAACCGTTCGCCAACGGCGCGGCCCAGCGCGCCAGTTCCGCCAGTGATTACTGCAACTCGATTCTTGAGCAAATCCATCGGCTGCTCCTTTTTTTACCTTTGTAAATGTTGCTCGCAGGTTAGGAAACATGGCCGCGCACGTCCAGTGCTGAGGCCAAGGCGAGACAAGAAACTGATAGGAAATCGGGGAGAACGCAAAGGGTCCCGCCAGGATTACTCGAGGCTGAATCCTCGTCTCGGGTTCGTTTGGCTCAACGTCGCTGGTCGGTGGTGACGGCGTCGAGATAGGCGGTGAGGTCGTCGATATGCGCTGCCATCCAGGGCAGTGGCTGCATCAAGTGAGTGTGGCGTTTGGGATGGTACCCCGACGGATATGCGCGGTGTAGAACCCGCGCTTCTATCAGAGCACGTGGGCTTCCGGCGATTGCTGGTCCAAGCGCACCGGGCCGATTAGGATCGCGGCCATGACAAGAGGCGCAATTGGTGCGATACAGCACCTCGCCCCGTTGTACTGGCCTCAGCGTCCGCGGTGAGGTCTTGCAGCCGGCGCCGAATACTTCGCCGAGCGCTGACAGCATGGCTGCAAACAGGGCGATGCGAGACTCCATCGGCACGAACCGAAACGGATCGGTCGCTCTCGAATGCGAATCAATTTTCGCGAATTAATTTTTGGCCGCGGCTTCCGTGTTCAGCAGGCCGCTCCGGAAAGCATTATTGTGGGGACGCGAAGATGCTATCTCGCTCAGCATCGTGCGCGAGAAAACATCAAGCAAAACCCGTTGGCCCTCTTCCCATACGCGGAACATCCGGCAGGCCGGCTGCAGATTACACAGGCTGCTGCCGTCGACGCAGACATTGAGGGTAATCGGCCCTTCAACCGCCTCGATCACGTCACGAAAAGAAACCGTCTCCGGCGGGCGGGCGAGCTGATAACCGCCGCCCGGACCGCGGCGCGCACGCACGAGGCCTCGCCTCATCAGGTCACGGATCACTTTTTCGAGATAATATTTCGGGATTTGTTCCTGACGAGCTATTATGCTGCCCCGCGCGACGCCACCTGGATTATCCGCGAGATGAATCATAGCCCGCAGCGCATATTCGATCTTACGCGGTATTTGCATCAGGCTCATTTTTTCACCGACCTGGCATGCGCCGCGGCGATGCCTGCCCCGACC
>WNFD01005109.1_pt1 | contig 25231 bp, 22 predicted proteins | sample 5400491 | NCBI WGS metagenome assembly WNFD01 (sample SAMN13153343, study PRJNA577476) | soil metagenome | isolation source: 120 cm saprolite under Douglas fir tree site 2 hole 2 replicate 2 | place: USA:California | collected 2015-04-18
TGACGGCACCCTCCTGGACAGCCGGTGGCAGCTTCCCGAAGCCAACCGCGCAGCCATTGCCGAAGCGGCGCGCCGCGGGATCGAGGTGGCGCTGGTCACCGGGCGCCGCTATGACTTTGCGATGCCCGTGGCGCATCAGCTGGATTCCATGCTGACTTTGATCGTGAGCAACGGCGCGTTGATCCGCTCGAAAGAAGGCCGCACGCACCTGCGGCACCTTTTACCAAAGCAAACGGCGGCGCAGGTTTTGCATTTCACCACCGAGTGGCGCGAAGGCGCGGCGGTCATTTTCGACCGCCAGCGCGAGAATCAGCTGATGCTGGAATCGCTGGATCCGGACGATTCCCTGCGCTACGCCTACTACTCGCGAAACATGGAATTTATCGGGCTGGCCCGGCCATTGGAGACCTGCTTGACGGAGGACCCCATTCAGGTGATGCTGAGCGGCGGGATTGAAGCGATGCTGGATGCGGAGGCACGTCTGCGAGGCGCGGCTTTTGCGGAAGAGTTCCGGCTCGCGGTGACCTCCTACGCGCGCAAGGCTGCTCCAAGGGTTCGTCGCTGGCGGAATGGGCGGCCCTGCGCGGCATCGCGCGCGAAGAAATATTGGCCATCGGAGACAATCACAACGACCTCGAGATGCTCACATTCGCAGGCATTCCCGTCGTGATGGGGAATGGCGTGCCGGAATTAAAAACATATGGCTGGCATGAAACCGGATCGAATGACGAGAACGGAGTGGCTTTGGCGATCGAGCAATTTGCTCTGCGGGAGGCTGCCCCTTGCATCTGACTCGTGCCGCTCTCTTGCTCTCTGCGACCGTTCTGGCGGCGCCAGCGCTGCGCGCGGAGTATGTAGTGCTTCGCAGCGGCCAGCGCCTGACGGTAACGGGCTACGAACTTCTGGGAGATAAGTACCGGTTGCAAATGAAGGGTGGATTCGTGGAGGTTGCCGCGGCGGAAGTCGTGGCCATCGAGCCCGAGGATGTTTTTACGAAGGTGCCGCCTGCGCAACTGGTCCCGCAGCCGTTTTACCGAGATTTGGTGGAAGCCGCTGCAAAGCGCTACAGCATGGACGCTGACCTCATCACCAGCGTGATTGCGGTGGAGTCCAACTTTGATCCCAAGGCGGTGTCGCGCAAAAATGCGCGCGGCCTGATGCAGCTATTGCCGGAAACCGCGGCGCGGCTCGGCGTAAAAAACATCGATGACCCGGCGGAAAACATCGACGCGGGGACGCGCTACCTGCGCGACTTACTTCAACAGTACAACAATGATCTATCGTTGGCGCTCGCCGCCTACAATGCGGGACCGGATAAGGTCCAGCTCTACGGCCGCGTGCCGCCGTATTCAGAAACAATCTCGTACGTGCGGCGCGTCAAGCGCGGCTATGACAAAAGCAAATCCAAGCCAGCCGCGAAAGCGGCGGCTCCGCCGCAAGTGGCACCAGCGCCAGTGGCCGCCGGATCTTCCCTGCTCGGGACGAGTCAGCCACAACAACCGCCGGGTAGGTCTCAATAAAAATTACTGTTACGGCTGCTGCGGATTCTGAGGGGGCTGTTGAGGATTTTGTGGGGGATTGGCTGGATTTTGCACGGGTTGCTGCCCAAAAGGAGTCTGCCCGGCAGGCTGCCCAATTCCCGTTCCGATCTGCGGTCCCTGTTGTCCCGACATCAAATTGTCTTTCGAGGGATCCCAGATGAATTCAAACAGCCGGTAATTTTTCGCTTTGTCGTAGATGATGATGGAAGACTTGTTGACCTTGCCGCCGACACCAATGATGTTGCCCCCCATGATGGTGGGAGTGTCGCCCGAGGGGATCGCCTGCTGATCAGACGTGGCCCCGCTCTGATCCGTCCCTGCGGGAGTCCCGGTAGTTCCGGTTGCGTTCGTTCCGGGCGCATTCGTGCCGGCGGCAGTTCCGCCCGGCTGTGATGGAATCAGGCTCTGTTGGCCGAACGAGGTCTGTTGACCAAACGAAGAGCCACCCTGGCCGGTCGCGCCTGGCTGGAGCGCGTTTCCGATTCCGCCCAACGCATTCGGTGGCGCAGCAGCACCGCCCATCTGTGGAAGTTGTAAGTTCTGCTGGCTAGGCTTCAGGCTGCCTATCAGTTGCCCAGCGGCGCCGACGTAGATGAGCCGCCAGGAACCGTCTTCCTTGTTCATGGGATCTTTGTAAGCCTGGCGCATAAAGCGGATGGAACCGATCTTCGGCTTGGTGAGATCGTCGAGCGAAGTGGGAAAGCGCCCCAACTTGCGGTAATAAAGTTTCACGCCGCGGGTGTACTGCTTGCCGCGCCAGATCATTTCTTTTTCTTTTTCACGCCGGCCTTCGGTCAGGATGTTTGGCGCAACGGCCATGGTGGAAATCAGCAGCAGCGTGACGAGAAAAATGACCATGAGCAAAGCGTATCCGCTGTCTCTTCGCTTCCTTGCCGTCTTTGGACGACCGGGATTCATGCGGAAGGAGGCCCCCCTTGCTCATCGAGGGGGGCGGTGCCGCGAAGCCCGGTGGAGACCTCTTCGTATTCCAGATTGGCGTTGCCAATCTTGAGAATTCGAAAGCGCTTCATCAGCAGATCGCCTTCGCGGACGACGTAAATTTCCTCGCCATCGTTGAAGAAAGCGACGCGAATGGTGCCGTTGGGAACAGTGCCGTAACCGTAGAACTTAGCCGGAATAGGCGACACCTTCGGTTCAGGCGGTGGCGGAGGAGGCGGAGGTGTTTCGAGCTTCTTCTTTTGTTCCGCTGTCAACGGCGGAGGCGGAGGAATGGCGCTAAAGATATTGCGGCCCGTGCTTTTGTATTCCGTCTTGCGGGCCTTATCAAGTTTGTCGGTATGAAGCTGAGGGTTTTCGATGGAAAGCAGTTGAGTGTCTTGGGCAGCGAAGGCAACATCGATGGTAACGGCGGGCCTGTCACGGTCGAAATAGAAAAACCAAATGCTGCCGGCAATCAAGACGAGCAGGGCGAGCACGGCGAGTTGTTTCTTCTGCTTCATGACGCGTTCCTGAGATAAGTCTTAAGATGCAGCGTGACCCTAAGAGCGTTGGCAGGCGCTTGATTTGTAGTTTCACTGCCGAGAGTCAAGGAATCCACGGAGTAAAGACCTGAAGAGCGCTGCAAAGAATTCAGGAATGTGATTACGCTGCGGTAGTCGCCAGTGACAGAGGCATCGACGGCAATTTCCGTCATCCCGCGGCTGGCAATTTCCGATTGCTTGAAAGAACGGTTCTCGAGACGGATGCCGGATTTTTTAGCCAAGGCGTCGAGGTCCGACTTTATGGAGGAATATCCGGAGCTGGCGGGGACAAGAGAGTGTTCGAACAGATCGCAATCCTTCTGGATAGCGGGAATGTTGTCCCGGATTTTCTGAGCATCATCGATGCTCTTTTTCAGGAGGTCGTACTGTTTTTTCTGCGCATCGAACTGCGTTTTTGGCCCTTGCGGAGAAGAAGAGAGCCGCAAGCTGTAGGCCGCAAGCGTAACGTCGGCAAGCACGAGAAGACTCAGCCCGCCGAGAATGACCCGCCGCCGTATTGCGAAGTCGCGCCGCATCAAGTTCTCGAATAGTCCGCCGTGAGATCCACGACCTTCTGATCGCCACTGGGATTCCCGATCGCCTTCGGATCGTGTTCACCTAACACACGGATTCCAGCAAATTGCTTGGATGCTTCCAGGGCGTGCAGGAATTTCAGCTCCGCATCGTCGCTGGCGGCACCCACGCTTAATTTCACTTCAATGTGTCCCGCGGCTTGCTTCGGCTCGATGCTGATCACGCGAACGCCGGGCGGGAGGATGCGCTCCAGATCCATGAACATCAGCGTCCAATTGAAGCTGCGTTCATCGAGGATGGAGTTGATGAAAGCGGCGCGGTCGTGCAGATTGGCGATATCCTTCTGGCCAAAATATCGCTCTAGATCTCTGCGCTGCGCTTCGAGCGCGGCCATCTCCCGGCGGGTTTTTTCGGTGCGAACGCGGAGCTCGGCGTCAGCCTTGCGGGTGGCATAGACGTGCCATCCCAGCCCGGCAAACACCACGCCAGCGATGAAAGCTGTAAGACCAGCACCCACCAGGAAGCGGCGATGCGTCAAGAGCGGCCTTGTCGCTAAGTTGAGCCTGACTTTCATGCCTGCTTCTGCCTCAATCCGCCAATACCGATTCTAACCCCGTTGCAACATCCACCCAACCAAGCCTTCCAAGTCGCGATCCGCCAGCGGGCGGGCATCATCTTTGATGCGTCCTTCGGAGACCGCGGAATGCAATAAGGAACGCACCTCGCAATGGAATTCACCTTCAAGAGGAGGAATAAAATCGGAAAGGCGCGGTCCCAGCCCGGCGACGCGAACAGCCTGAATGGATTCGTGCCAGGTGTCCTGGTAGTACGCCGCGACCGGAAAAATCTCTTCAAGAAGCATCTGGGAAGTAAGTTCGAGGCAGTGAACCGGGAGGTCGGTGCAGCGGTAGCCGCACAACACGCCGCGCCGCACGATCGCCGTGGTCAGAGTGGAACCCGAGACGCGGGCGAGGAGCGTGGGCTTGGCATCCTCGATCAGCGAGACGGCGGCGAGCGAAGAGCTCAGCACAACACCGGGGTGCAAGCCCGCGACCTCGGCGAGGGATTCATATTCACGGACGATGCGGAGACGGGCAAGCGCGGTGACCACGTCGATGCCCGTTTCGCGGGGCTCCTGGCGCATGTAGGAAATGAGCGTTTCGTCGGCCTCGAAAGGCACGCTCTTCTTCAGCTTCCATCGCAAGATGGGAACGGCTTCCTCCGCGGAGCGCGGGAATTCCTCAAAGTGCTGCACGAAAACGCGGATCACGGGATCGGGAAGGATCATGGCAACGTCTTCATCGCGAGCGCGCAACCGTTCGCAGACGTTGGCGACCGCCGCCCTCACGACGGCTCCGTTGACGATATTGGACTCGACGGCGGAGGGAACAACCGCTCCAGCCGGCAACGCTTCGACCGCGAACCCGTCGAGAGAATCCGTACGGCTCCAGCGAGCGGCGGCTACGCGGTCGAGGGACACCTCGATGGCCACGGAGGCGTGCGGCATGGCATCGAACCAGCGCGCGAGATGACGCATCCATTCGAACTGGTAAATGCCCTGCCGGTATGCAGAGCTGCTACTCAACAAAAGTCACCTTGTTAATTTCCTTCACGCTGGTGATGCCAGCGCGAATTTTGGCCAAACCGCTCTCCCGCAAAGTGATCATGCCCTCTTCCCGCGCGACGCGCTTGATCTCCGAAGTCGGCCGGCGATCCACAATCATCTCGCGGATGCGGTCGGTCAGGTCCAGCAATTCGCAAATCGCCGTTCGGCCATGATACCCGGTGCCCGAGCATTCCAGGCAGCCGGCGCCCTCGGCAAACGTAACGTTTCCCCAGACCGCCGGATCTAGCCCCGCTTCTTTGAGCTCTTCCAGAGAAAACCTCCTGGGCTTCTTGCAGTTCGTGCAAATCACGCGGACCAAGCGCTGCGCCATGATGCAATTCAGCGCGGAGACAAAGTTGTAGGGTTCGACGCCCATGTTGATGAAACGGCCGATGACGTCGGTCACGTTGTTGGCGTGGACAGTGGTGAAAACGAGGTGGCCGGTAAGCGCCGACTGGATGGCGATTTGCGCGGTCTCCTGGTCGCGGATTTCGCCGACCATGATCTTGTCAGGGTCGTGCCGTAAAATGGAGCGCAAGCCGCGCGCGAAGGTGAGGCCCTTCTTCTCGTTTACGGGAATCTGGGTGATGCCGCGGAGCTGGTACTCGACGGGGTCTTCAATGGTGACAATTTTGTCTTCGTCGGTCTTAATCTCGTTGATGGCCGCGTACAAGGTGGTGGTCTTGCCGGAGCCGGTGGGACCGGTGACCAGAACCATGCCGTAAGGTTCGCGAATGTAGCGGCGGAAACGGCGGGTTTCTTCCTCTGAGAAGCCCACGACGTCCAGAGTCAGACTGGAGAATTTTTCCGAAAGCGTTTCCTTGTCGAGCACGCGGAGCACAGCGTCCTCGCCATGGCTGGCAGGCATGATGGAGACGCGCAAGTCGATGTAGCGGCCTTTGTACTTCACACGGAAGCGGCCGTCCTGGGGAACGCGGCGTTCCGCAATGTCCAAATCGCTGAGCACTTTGATGCGCGAAAGCACGGTGGAATGCCATTCCTTGGCGATGGGCTGCATGGCGTGCTGAAGGACGCCGTCAATACGGTATTTGACAGCGACTTCGGAGTCGCGCGCTTCGATGTGAATGTCACTGGCGCGGCGCTCGAGTGCGGTGAAAATAACGGTTTCGACGAGACGGACGACGGGGCTGGCGGTGCTGTCGCGCGTCAAGCGATCACCGGAAATGGTTTCCTCGCTTTCCTCTTCTTCCTTGGAGGTCTGCAGAGTGAAAGCTTCGGTGGCTTGCTCGAGCACGCGCTGGGATTGCTCGGTTCGTTTTAGAATGTCGCCGATCTGCCGGGCAGTGGCAACGCGAATCAAAAGCTTTCTCCCGAGGAGGAGGGGCAGCTCATCGCTCATCTGCACCTGGCCAGGATCCGCCGCGGCGATGGCGAGAACATTGTTCTGGAGTTCAAGGGGGACGAAGTTGTAGCGGAACATCAAGTCCGCGGGGATGGTCCGAAACAATTCCGGATCGATGCGGTGCTCCCGAAGATCGATGAAAGCGAAGCGGTACCTTTCCGCCAGCTTGCGCGCAACCTCGCGCTCTTGCTGCTCGTCAGCGGCTGGGGCCGTCCCGGCGATTGCATTTGTAGGCTGCTGATCGGTAGTGGCCATGAGTCCTTACTTTGTCGCTCCCATCATGGAGAAAGAAAAAATGGGCAGATACAATGAAATCAGGATAAACGCTACCAACAATCCCATGAACATGAGAAGAATGGGCTCGATGAGGGAAACGAGCGCGGAAAGCCGCAGATTGACTTCTTCCTCATAAAATTCCGCCACGCTATTGAGCATGGGTGATAGCGCGCCGCTGGATTCGCCGACCTCGATCATGTCCAGGGCCAGTTCCGGCATGACGCCCTTGGAAGCCAGCGCGCCGTGCAGGGATTCTCCTTCGCGAACCATTTGTGTTGCTTGACCGACCGTGGTGCGCAACAGTTTGCTGGTGATGGCATCGCTGGCGGTCTGAAGCCCAGCTACCAGCGGCGTGCCGCCCGTCAGGAGCGTTGAAAGCGTGCGTGAGAACTGCGCGACTTGAAATTTCAGGAGCGTGTCTCCGATCACCGGCAGACGGAACTTGAAGCGGTCGAAAGCCGTTCCGCCCTCTTCGGTGCGGGACCACAGAAAAACTCCGGCTGCGAGGGCTACCAGGAGCACGACGATTCCGAGCACAGCAAAGCGATAATCCACAGTCAAGGCAATCAACAACCGCGTTGGCGCAGGCAGTTCCACGTTCAAATCACGATAGAGAAGCGCGAATTTCGGGATCACCGCGGTGACCAGGTACGTCACGATAATAATCGCCACGCTGATCAATAACGTGGGGTAAACCAGCGTGGCCAGAATCTTTTTGCGGACGCCCGTGCTCACACGCTGATAAGCAATGTAATAGTCCAGAACACCCGGCAAATTGCCGCTTTTCTCTCCCGCAAGGATGGCCGTGGAATAAACTTTGGAAAACACGCCCGCTTCGGTTACAGCCTCGGAGAGTGATTTGCCTTCCCGCACGCGGTCGCGTATCTGGGAAATCACCGGGCGAAGTTTGGGAGACGACGCGCGGGTGGCGAGAAGATCGAGGGACTTCAAGATCGGCAATCCGGCTTTGATGAGGGTATTGAACTGCTGGTTGAGAATCAGGAATTCGGAACCGCCGACCTGGCGTCCGCCCTTCTGGCGAACCAGCTCGACGAGGCGGCCACCGCGGGTTTCTACCGAATAGACGTACAAACCCCGATCAATGAGCTTCTGACGCGCTTCGTCCAGTGAACTTGCTGGTTCAACGTGCGAAAAGACACGTCCGTCGGCATCCGCGACCCGGCAAAGGAATTGCCCCATAGAGCTTCAGTTTACCTCAACTAGCTGATATGCGGGGGAAGCCTGGGAGGTTGGCTGTTCCTTGCAGGAAATAGTGCTCGAAGGTTCCGGTTCCTGAAGGACTTACGCGCCCATTACCCGAAGTTTACTCGCCATTCACAATGGCTACCCCTGCGGGCACGACGAAGCGGAAGAGCGACTCGTCAACAGGCGGGTCGGAGCGCCAATTCGCAAAGTGAAACTCGATTCCGATTCCGCCTGGATCCCGTGCTAAAACCCGTACCAACTCTCCCGTCGCGGTGACCAGCTCAAAGTCCACCGCCGGAGCCAGTGTTGCGTCAGGCAATGCGCTTCCTTTGGGAGCACCTTTTTCTGCTTTGGCGCCAACCGTCTTCAGAACGCAATGAATCACAGCATTCTCCGGAGCCTCCGGCTTCTCAGAACGGGACGCTTCGACCTGGGCGCATATGCGAGAGACCTTCATTTCACCTGCGAGAAGGGCCAGCGGCGTTCGCCAGTCTGTGCTGAGCTTGGAGGGAACACGCGTCACGGTGTGATCGGCGGGAACGTAAAACCAAGCGTTCTTGCCGTCAACAAGAAAGAGATTGGCCTCTGGGGACTCATATTCAAAGCGCATCTTTCCAGGACGGCGAAAAAAGGCTGTCCCAGATTCCACACGCGTCGTGCGGCCATTCTCTGTGTAGCGTTCGAGGAAAGCGGCTTGTAGAGTACGCGCCCCGCGGTAATGATCCTCGAACCGATGAATCAGAGGCCCGACATCCGTGCGACCACCCGAAGCTGCCACGCCGTTTGCGGCTAGGGCGACCAGGACGCTCAGAAAAAGTGGAGGGGGGAGCGCTTGCAACATTCGTTCAGTTTAGCAGCAAAAATGGGATGGCGGGTTCAATGCTCCGCAAGCCCTGCCCGGAAGCACTCGATTGCCTTTTCTTCGCTGTATCAAAAGCCCTGTCGATGATGGAAACAGCAATGTTGTTCGCGAAGGGTGGAGCAGAGCTTTGAGTTAGCATAATTTTGAAATGAATTCAGCCTCATCCGGACCCTCATTTGCGTAGGATTCCCCAATTAGACGGGTTGCGCGGCATCGCGATCGGCCTGGTAGTTCTACACCACTACATTTATCAGTTCCGGGCTCCCATGCCGGAAACTCTCGCGACGATCGTGTATCCCGTGGCCGGATGGGGTTGGTCGGGCGTGGATCTTTTCTTTGTTCTCTCGGGATTTCTGATCGGCGGAATTCTGGTCGATGCGCGCGAGTCGGAAAATTACTACGCCACCTTTTACACGCGAAGGGCCTTCCGGATTCTCCCGCTTTACGCGTTGCTTGTGGCCGTGGGATTCCTACTCGTTCAACTGGGAGAACATGCGGGCGCGCGCATGAGCAGCATCTCGCTCAACCCCGCCCCCTGGCTCTACTACCTCACGTTCACGCAAAACTTCTACTTCGGCAACCACGTCGACAAACTCAGCTATCTGCAGATCACCTGGTCCCTGGCTGTGGAAGAGCAGTTTTACCTGACGCTTCCCTTGTTGGTACGCAAACTAAATCGGGACAGACTCCTCGCACTCTCGCTTGGCATGGTCGTGTTCTTCGGCGTACTGCGCTCGGTCCTCTACTGGAAGGGATTGATCAACCCCATGCAAAGCTACATCTTGCCATTCTGCCGCTTCGACTCACTCTTCATAGGCGTCGCCTGCGCCATGATGTGGAGAAATGAGAGATGCGTTGCCTGGCTGAAGAAATCCTCCCGTTCGCTGGTCGTCGCGACGGCCGTCCTCGGGACGATTTTCCTGTTCATGGACCACAGTCTCTGGGCGAAGAACATCTTCCTCCACACGGCAGGCTTCACCCTGATCGGGCTTTTCTACGCGGCCTGGATGATGCTGGTGCTGATCCGCCCGGATTACAGAATCTCGCGCGGCCTCAGTTGCAAACCCCTCATGTGGTTGGGGAAGGTCTCTTATTGCCTCTATCTGATCCATGGTTCGGCTCTAATCATTGTGGATTGGTTATTGAGGAAGGCCATGGGGGCGTCGGAACTCCAGATGTGGCTTGCCATTCTCCTTGGATCCGCGTTGGTGCTGCTGCTCGCACATGGCTCGTGGGCAGCGTTCGAGTCTCGCCTGATTGCCTTCGGACACAAATTCTCTTACGAGGGATCAAACGTGTTGGAGCCTCAGGTGAATCAACGGGCCTAGGGCTTACCTTGGAGTTCGATTTGGCCTAAATGGCCGGATCGTTCACAGTGCTGGAGCCAGTAAGGTTGACGCGAATCACGGCGGATTGGTCTGAAAAATAGTATTTGCGACCGCTATAACCGGGATTCACAGGATCTGCGTTCAGAGTGAAGGTCTGATAGTGGCCGGCAGAATCTGGATTGAGAGCCGAATAGGTAAACAAATACCCGCTCTTTGCGCCCGCAGCCAGGACCGAATCGATCAGTCCGGCGTTCGTTGAGGAAACGGCCCCGCCGTCGCCAAGATTCACAAGGAGAGGGGCAAAACCAATGTTGTATTGGGTCGTGTACACCACTTCGGCTGTGGTGATTGCGCGCGTCTCTTGAACCGCCGACGATTCATTGGCAGCCATCCGGGAGGCCATGAGATTAGGGATGGCGATCGCAGCAATGACCAGAATGATCGCGACGACGATCAGAAGTTCGATCAGGGAAAACCCAGATTGTTTTCTCTTTGCCATTTCGCTTACCCAAACTACGCCCCTTCGCTGGCCTAGAGTCCCACAACTATGGAGCAAGTAGCTGGCCAATGCGGAAACGACTGAGGCCACTAAATAGTTGATTACACATATCTTAAGCGGGGCTTATAACCGGGAAGATACTATGTTCAAGGCCTGAATGCCGAATTTTGTCAGAGAACATCAATTCGCGACAGTTAATGGCGGCCTGGAAAAGCTTGCTTCTCAGAAGTGTTGGCTACCGAACTAAAATTGACGCGCCCAAGGCTACAAAAACAAAAGCACGGGACTTTCGTCCCGTGCTTTCGAGCTCAAGCTGCGACTGCTGGGAGCCGCAGGTCACTAATTACAGTGCCGCGTCGGTGTTGGCGCAGGCCGTGCCGCCGCCATTGAAACGGATCACACCAGACTGGTCGGAGCAGAACGCGCGCTGGCCGCTCTGGCCGTTCACGCTGGGCGTCGCAAGCGATGTATAGGTAACCGCTGGCGTTCCCGTTCCCGCCGTGGCAGAGAAGTTATAACCGCTCTTCACTGCCGTGGTTGCCAGAACGTCGTCGATCAGGCAAGCCTTGGTGGAGCTGGCATACGTCGCACCCGAGCAGTTCGCAGCCGTGCCACCGAGAGTGGCAAGAGCGCCAAACCCAACGGTCGGATACGTGGTCGAATAGGTTACTTCCGCGGTGTTGATGGTGCGGAGAGAACCGACTGCCGAAGCTTCGTTTGCCGCCATACGAGACCGGAGCAAGTTCGGAATTGCGATAGCCGCGATGATCAGAATGATCGCCACGACGATCAGCAACTCGATAAGAGAGAATCCCTTTTGTTTCTTCATGCTTTCTCCTTGAGGATTTTATGGTGCCAGAGCACGCATAGCATATGGCAAGTGAAAGCCCAAACTCGACCTTCCCAGTATGAACTGTGTTTTTTAATCTAACCTACTGATACTAAATAGATTAGAAGACAATTCGGGGCAAGTCTCCTTGAGCTGTTTGCCCATATACGGTCAAGTGGCACATAAGGTCGACCTTTTTTGTCCATCGTGAAAGGCACTAATCGTCACTTGGAAATTGGGTTCTAAGCGGGTCAACGCGGCGCCCAAAGGCATGGCGCTGCAAAACTACAGGCCGTGTTTCTTGGCGTAGTGACGGAAGGATCGGTAACTGATTTTCAGAAGCTCGGAGGCCCGTGTCCGAACGCCCCCCGCCTTGGCCAAAGCGGCTTGCAAATACCGTCGCTCGGCCTCCGCTATTTCCTTCTCAAAATCCAATCCCTCAGCGGGAAATCCAGCCGCCTGGCCCCCGCTTGCTCCAGAAGAGGATGACCCTGAGTATCCGGCAATGCGATCCGGTAGCACCCGCAAGGAAATCTCTCTGCCGCTTTCCAGGGCCACAGCGCGTTCCATGGTGTTTTCGAGCTCGCGAACATTGCCCGGCCAATCGTAGGATTCGAGGTGCGTCATCGCTTCCGGGGAGATCCCCTCAATGGGTTTTTCCATGGATTTACGGAATCGTTCGAGGAAGTGGCGCGCGAGGAGAGGAATATCGTCGCGGCGTTCACGCAAGGTCGGCACGTGGATAGGGATAACGCTCAGGCGATAATAGAGGTCCTCGCGGAAGCGGCCTTCGGCGATCTCCTTTTCGAAATCCTTATTGGTGGCAGCAATGATGCGGACATCCACATCCGCTTCGTCGGTACTGCCAATGGGACGAACCTTCCCTTCCTGGAGAACGCGGTAGAGCTTGACTTGCATGGTCAGGCTCATGTTGCCGATCTCGTCCATAAAGAGAGTCCCGCCATGGGCGGCTTGGAACAGCCCCAGGCGATTTTCGTTCGCTCCAGTGAAAGATCCCTTCAGGTATCCGAAGAGCTCTGATTCCAGCAGCGTCTCCGGGAAGGCGCCACAGTTAATGGTGATAAACGGAGCTTGCGCCCGGGCGCTGTTTTCATGGATGGCACGGGCAACAAGTTCCTTGCCGGTCCCGCTCTCCCCAGTGATGAGAACGCGGCTCGATTGAGGAGCGACGGTCTGGATCATGTCAAAGATGGCGCGCATGTTGGGGCTTTGCCCGATAATATTGTCCAGACCGGTAAGCCGCCGAAGTTCACGCCGGAGATAACCAGCTTCCTTCTTCCATCTCAAGTTCTCGGATACTTCCTGAACAGCGCGGCGCAATTGGTCCACGAGTTGGTGGTCTTTGATGACGTAACGGTCGGCGCCGGAGTTGATGGCGGCGATGGCGGTCTCAACGGTAGGGACACCGGTAATTAGAAGGAAAAACGAGCTGGGGGCGATCTCCTTGGCAAACTTGAGAAGATCCACGCCACCGGCTCCAGGCATGCGGATATCGGAGATAATGATGTCGAAGATCTGCGAGTCGAGCTTGCGCTTGGCGGCTTCCACGCTGTGGGCTACTTCGACACGGTGACCTTCCTTGCGAAAGGTAATCTCCAGCAGCTCGCAGATGGATTTTTCGTCGTCGACAACGAGAATATGTGGCATCTCGCGCGCGGTTTCCTTGATGGCAGCCTTTGTTCCTTGCATATAGCCTCACGCAACTCGCGGCAGCTCGACGATAAACTCGGCGCCGCGGTCTCTCTCTGAAATCACGCTGATCTTTCCACTATGGGCCTGAACGATCTGGTAGACGATGGACAGCCCCAAACCGGTGCCGCCCTCGAAACCCGACTGAAGAGGTTCAAAAATCTTGGCTCTCTGTTTCGCGTCCATACCCATACCGGTGTCGCGAAAGGCGATGCGCAACCAGAAGGGATGCCGTTCGAGCTTCACGGTCAAAGTGCCGCCATCAGGCATGGCGCGCAGGGCGTTGTCGCAGAGATTCCAGAAGACCTGCTTGATTTTGTTGGCATCCACGCGCGCGCGCAATTCCTGTCCGTTGAATGCACGGATGATCCGGTACTTGGAGCCGATATCCGGCTTCTTCTCCATCAGCATCAGAACTCGTAGGTCTTCTCGCGTGAATAGTTGAGAAAGTCCGTGATGATATTGTTGAGCCGCTCGGATTCCCTGCTAACAATGTTGACCAGGTGCTTCTCGTCTTCTTCGAGAGGCACGAGCCGCGCCAGTTCCTTGACGGCACCGGCCATGGCCGTCAAAGGCTGCCGAATTTCATGGGCGATGGCAGCGGAAAGGCGTCCCAGAGCAGCCATGCGCTCCTTGGTGGCTACTTCCTGCTCCAATCGGCGGAGGTCTGTGAGGTCCTGAAAATTGAAAACATAACCGTTGCGTTCGGCGTCCCTGGAACGCAGCGGCGAAATACTGATGCCCAGATACCGGACATCGCCAGAAGGCGTATGAAAGTTGATTTCCTTTCTCAGCGACAGCCGCTCGGAATTCTCGTAGCGGCCAGGGAGCCAGAAATCCTCGTTCAGCTCCTGGAGTTTCTTTCCGCGCACTTCGGAGAAATCATGGCCGAGAATTTCTTCGCCGGTACGATTCAGGAGAATAATGCGTCCGGTCATATCCGTTGTGATCAACCCACCGCGCATCGAATGAATGATGTCCTCGGTGAAATCCTGGAGATTAAGAAGCTCCTCGCGCTTCTCCTCAAGTTCCACACCTTTGCTGCGAAGAGACTGCGCCAAGAGGCTGGCCAGATAGGCCACCGCGAGGAATCCCAGAAGATTCATCACCAGCCAGGTGCGCAGGCTCGCAGGAGTGGGGGGGCTTACAGAGGTTCGAGGGATCTTCTCCACATATGCCAATACCGCCATGGCCGCCAAAAGAAGAAAACAAACCGCCGCGGTGAGGAAAGCAATCCCGCGTGAAAACAAAATACTCCCGACGATAATCACGAGAAGATAGAGCGGAATGAAATAGCTCTCCTGCAGGCCGGTCAAATACACCAGCAAGGAAACCATCACGACGTCGCCGGCAACTTGCAACCCCCCATGCCACCGCCCTTGTGGCAACCAGCGCAGAAGGATGAGGTGGAGAATTCCGACGGTGATCCAGAAGATGATCAGGGGCAGAAAGAAGCGATTGCTGCTAAAACCCGGGACATACTGCGGCCAGACGACACCAACCGTCAGGATGAGCGTGATCGTCAGGAGACGAACGCGCGTCAACCACTCCAGCCATTCCCTTGTTGCGATGTTGTGATCCATGCTCGCCAGCGCCTTCGCCCCGACATCCAGGCATCCCCAAACCCAGGAAGGAAACAGGAGGGCAAAAAGTTTCTGCTCTGCCCTCCGCAAAGAGACAGCAGCCGAGCCGGCGGAAGCCCGATTAGTGCATCGAGCTCAGCTTGCCGATGAGCGAGAACAGCGGCAGGTACATGGAAATGACCACGCCGCCGACGATCACGCCTAGAAAGACGATCATAATGGGCTCAAGGGCGGTCAGCAAATCCTTCACCGCGGCGTCAACTTCTTCTTCATAGAAATCGGCGATTTTCTGGAGCATGGCATCCATTGCGCCGGTCTGTTCGCCGACAGCGATCATCTGGGTGACCATGCCAGGGAACACTTCGCATTCCTTCAGAGGCTCGGTGAGCGACTTGCCTTCCTCGAGCGATTTTCTCACCTTTTGCAAGGCGCGCTCGACGACTGCGTTGCCGGCGGTCTTGGCGGTGATGTCCAGGCCTTCCAGGATGGGTACGCCACTGGAGATCAATGTACCAAGTGTCCGCGTAAAGCGTGCCACGGCAATCTTTCTCATCAAGATGCCCAGCACCGGAAGTTTCAAGATGATGGTATCGAGCACAAAGCGGCCCTGCGGAGTGCCATACCAGACCTTCAAACCGAAGATGCCGCCAATGAGAGCAACCAGAATGAGCAAGCCAAAGATGCTGCCAATGAAATTACTCAAGGCAATGACGATCTTGGTGGGCAGGGGGAGATCAACACCAAGGCCTGCAAACAACGTGGCGAAAATCGGCACGACCTTCCAGAGCAACAAGACGATGACGCCGCCGGCTACCGTCAACACGCCGACTGGGTAGACAAGGGCAGACTTCACGGCGCGCTGCAACTTAACGTTCTTTTCGATATAGGTCGAGAGTCGCTGCAGAATGGTGTCGAGAATACCGCCGGTCTCGCCCGCTTCGACCATGTTCACGTACAAAGGATCGAAGACCTTCGGCGAGGTCCTCATGGCGGCGGAGAGCGTCGCGCCGCCCTCGACCTGAGCGCGTGTCCCGGTCAGCACCTTTTGGAAGACCTTGTTCTCCTGCTGGCTTGCCAGAATTTCGAGACACTGCACGAGAGGCAAACCGGCATCGATCATGACCGAGAACTGGCGCGTGAAAATGGCCAGCTCCTTGGCGCTCACGCCGGCGCCGAAGGTTGGAATGTTGAATTCCTTCCCCTTCTCGGTCATTTTAGTCGCAGTGATTTGCTGGCGCTTCAGCAGACCCGCTAGTTCCGTCTTGTTAGAGGCGGTCATCACGCCACTGACGCTGCCGCCCGACCGGCTGGTTCCCTGATATTTATAGTCTGGCATTTGCTTGTCTCCTTAATTCGATACGTTGTTGGGCATATGGCCCTTCAGCCAAAGTCGTTTCTCCTACCGTTTACTGGCCACCGGAGTCCTGGTTCCACTCCCGGGCGTCGAAACTCCGCGGTTAATCATGTCCTGCAATTCATCGGCATTGGATGAACGCGAGAGCGCCATATCCAGGGTGATCGTTTTTTGAAAGTAAGCGTTCGCCAAGCCCTGGTTAAAGGTTTGCATGCCTGTTTGACCGGTGCCAGTTTGCATCGCGGAATAGATCTGGTGAATCTTGTCCTCACGGACAAGGTTGCGGATCGCAGGCGTGGGCACCAGGACTTCCATGATCATGGCGCGGCCGCGGCCATCGGCGCGCGGGAGAAGCGCTTGACACAAGATCCCTTCGAGCACCATCGAGAGCTGAGCGCGAATCTGAGGCTGCTGGTGCGCAGGAAAAACGTCAATAATACGGTTAATCGTGGATGCGGCAGAATTCGTGTGCAACGTCGCGAAGGTCAAGTGGCCGGTTTCCGCGATGCGCAGTGCGGACTCAATCGTTTCCAGGTCGCGCATTTCGCCGATGAGCACTACGTCGGGGTCTTCGCGCAGCGCGGCGCGAAGCGAATTCGCGAAGGAATGCGTGTCGGCATGGACTTCGCGCTGATTCACCAGGCACTTCTTGTGATTGTGAAGAAATTCGATGGGATCCTCGATAGTGATCATGTGCTCTTCACGTTCGGCGTTGATTTTGTCGAGCATGGCAGCGAGCGTGGTGGACTTGCCGGAGCCCGTGGGACCGGTGACGAGGACAAGTCCTCGGGGCTTGTCGCACAATCCCTTTACCACCAGCGGCAATCCCAGAGCATCGAAGCCTTTGATTTCCCAGGGAATCGTGCGGAAGACCGCGCCGACGGCTCCCCGCTGATTGAAAACGTTGCCGCGGAAACGAGCCAGGTTCTTCAAACCGAAGGAGAAATCCAGCTCAAGGTTTTCTTCGAAGCGGTGCTTTTGCGCGTCCGTCAAGACGCTGTAGGCAAGAGACTTGGTGTCCGCAGCCGTCAGCGGCGGCATGTCAAGAGGCCGGAGACGCCCGTGGACGCGCACGCGCGGCGCGCTGTTGGTGGTGATGTGGAGGTCGCTGCCTCCCATCTCGATCATCTTCTTCAGCAGTTCACTTAGCGTTATTCCAGCCATCGGTCACCTCAACTCTATAAAACCGTTTCGCGCAAAACCTCTTCCATGGTCGTCTGACCCAGCGCCACTTTCAGCAAGCCACTGCGCCGCAGAGTGATCATTCCCTGCTCGATAGCCTTTTTTTTCAGTTCCAGTGCCGAAGCGCCGACAAGAATCAGCTCGCGGAGCTCGTCGTTAATCTCCATGACTTCGTAAAGACCCGTGCGGCCTTTGTAGCCGCGCTTGTTGCAAGTCGTACATCCTTTTCCGTGATAAATCTTAGTCGTCTTGACTTCTTCGGGTGAGTATCCGGCATCAATCAACGCCTGTTGAGGCACTTCCAGCTCTTCCTTGCAATTCGAGCAGATACGGCGCACCAGACGCTGGGCACAAATCAAGTTAACCGAGGTGGCCACGAGGAAGGGCTCAATACCCATGTTCATTAAGCGGCTGATGGTGGAAGGGGCGTCGTTGGTATGCAAGGTGGATAAAACCAAGTGGCCGGTAAGCGCAGCCTTCACGCCAATCTCCGCCGTTTCAAAGTCGCGGATTTCGCCGACCAAAATGATGTTGGGATCCTGGCGCAGGAAAGCTCGCAGCGCGGCCGCGAAATTCAGGCCGATCTGCTCTTTCATCTGCACCTGATTGATGCCCGCCAATTGGAACTCGACCGGGTCCTCGGCGGTCATGATATTGGTGTCAACCGTGTTTAAGGCCGTAGGGCTTCAAGATGTTGCGTTCGAATTTCTTGAGAGACTCGGATTCAAACCCCAGCTTGGTCATGTCCAACCGCAGGTTTTCCTTGTCCAAGAGCCGCATGACGACTTTTTCGCCGTAGAGCGTGGGCACGGTCGAGACGCGGAAGTCCAGTTCCTTTTTCTTTCCGTCGGCCTTGTACTTGATCATGATGCGGCCGTCTTGCGGCAAACGCTTTTCCGCAATGTCCAGTTTGGCCATGATCTTCAGGCGGCTGGTGATGGCGTCCTTCAATCGCAAGGGCGGGGTCATGACCGTGGATAGCTGTCCGTCAATACGGAACCTCACGCGCATCTCCAGCTCGTAAGGTTCGATATGAATGTCGCTGGCCCCTCGTTTCACGGAGTCCGTCAAAATCAAGTTGACGAGCTTGATGATGGGAGCTTCTTCCGCGGCCTTCTCCAGCGTCGCGATGTCCAGTTCCGATTCTTCAGCAGCAAGCTCAAGTTCGTTTTCTTCGTCAACCAGGTCCTTCATCAAGTTGCTGATTTCTTCCTGGTTGGTTGACGAGCCACCATAAAATCGCGAGATGGCGTCGCCGATGGCGGACTCCGAGGCCACGACAGGCTCGACGTTGAATCCGGTCATGAACTTGATATCGTCCATGGCGAAGACGTTGGTGGGATCCGTCATGGCGATGGTGAGAACGGAACCGACGCGCGAGAGCGGAATGACTTGGTAGCGTGACGCCGTGTCTTGCGGGATAAGCTTGATGACGTTGGGATCGATCTCGTAATACTTCAGGTTGATGGAGGGTACGCCGTACTGGCGGGAGAGCACCCCGGTGATGTCATCATCGGTGATGAAGCCCATCTTGGTCAGGCAGCTCCCCAGTTTGCCTCCATTGGCGCGCTGAAACTCCAGCGCTTTTTGGAGCTGGTCCTGCGTGATCAGACTTTCCTTAACCAAAATTTCGCCCAAACGGACGGACATCCGTGGCACTCCCGACGGGTTTGCACCCAACGCTCACCTTAACAAATGATGCAGTGGAAGGAAGTCAGAATTTCTCAGACCGTTCTGAAATGGCTAATACCTGCCCACACGGGCAGGTGGGATGAAGACGAGGACAGGTAGAAATCTTGACTTGCCTCCGCACGCTGGCTATCGTGCCATAGAGATGTCTTCCCGAACAATATGGACACATTCTGCTCAGGAGTTGAGGGCGTTGACGGAAAGTGTCCGGCGCGGATGCGGATCTCCCCCTCAGAGGTACGCCGCAATTCATGATTTGTTGATGGCCAAGTCATGAGCCGACTAGACGCCAAACAGCGCTGGGCTCTCGCGGTCGGCGGAATACTGCTGACCCTGCTCCTTGCCGCGGTGTTCACGTTCGGGTCGCTCGACGTACCCTTCAAGCCGAAGAGCTGGCGCGACGTGATGGCGCTCTACGCGGTCTCGAGTTTTATTACTGCCGCCTTTCTAGTCTTCGGCCTCATCCTCGCGCGCACCACGCTGAGACTCTGGGCGGAAAGCAGCCGCGAGCAACTCGGCGCGCGGTTTAAAACGAAAATGGTTGTCGGCGCCATGGCCATTTCCCTGTTGCCGATCGTCTTCATGTTCATCGTCAGCTACTCGCTGATCAATCGCAGCTTGCTGCTTTGGTTCCCCAAGCCTCTGGAGAACGCCTCTGAAGAGACGCAAGAGCTGCTGAACGATCTGGGGCGGGCGCAATTGCCACGTCTACGGTGGATGGCGTTGCAGGCGCGTGAAGATGCAGCGCGCTCAAGCGCAGATTTTCTGCAGCTGGCCTTCGCGAAAGGCGCCGATGCCCTGTGGATTCTGGACCGGGACGGCAAGACACTTCGAGGTGGCATTGTTTGTGACAACCAGCCGGAGAATCGTACAGGCAAGATTTGTGTGGAGCCCGATGTTCCTAGCAAGTATTTGCGGACGCTGCCCAGCGGGGTGGAAGTATGGTCGGCGGGCGGGAGGAATTATTTTGCAGCCAGGGTCCCGGCTTTGCAAAAAGACAAGGCGGGAGGCGCAATCGTGGCCGCATTCCGCACGAGTCCGGACATTCTCCCGCGGCTGACGGCCATTGAATCTCAGACGCGCGAGTATTACCAGGAGAAGCAGGACTTGCGCGCGCTGAAGCGGCTCATGCTCTTCATTCTCCTTCTTTTTACGTTGCTCCTCCTTTCCGCGGTCATGTGGGTCGCTCTGTTTCTCGCCAAGCAGGTCACGGTCCCCATTCAGGCGCTTGCGGAAGGGACGCGCGAAGTTTCCTCAGGCAATTTCGATTACCAGGTTCCCGAGCAGGCTCAGGATGAGCTGGGCGTCCTGGTGCGTTCCTTCAACACCATGACCACACAATTGCGCGACAGCCGGTCGCAGATTGACCAGTTCACGCGCAACCTCCAGCAGGCAGTGCAGGAACTCGAGAGGCGTCGCCAACTGATGGAGACCGTTCTCGAGAACATTCCCACCGGGGTTATATCGCTCGATGCCACGGGAACAATTCTTCGCATGAATACTTCCGTCTCGAGGATGTTCAGCGTTAACGGGTCCGACTCCGTATCGCTCGAAGGACTGCTGGGAGCGGATGCCGCTCGCATCGTGCACTACCTGATGCGCAGATCCCTGCGCATGGGGGTGGTCTCACGGGAGATTGAGACCGTCGCCGCTGGGCGTGTGCTCCACGTCGCGGTCACGGTGAGTTCACTTGGCCCGCGCCGAGCAAACACCGGCTACGTGCTCGTGCTCGACGAACTGACAGAAGTGCTTCGCGCACAGAAATCGGCCGCCTGGCAGGAAGTGGCGCGACGAATCGCTCACGAAATCAAGAATCCCCTCACGCCCATCCAACTCTCCGCGCAACGCCTTTTGCGATTCCTCGAACGTAGCGACCCCACTCAATCGGTGACTGCGCGTCACGCGGAATTGGCGAAGCTGGTTCAAGAATGTTCGCGCCTGATCGAGCGGGAAGTCTCCACGCTCGCCGCGCTGGTCAACGAATTCTCACAGTTCGTGCGCTTCCCTACGGCCAAGCTGGTGCCCATCAACGCCAACACCGTCATCGATCAAGCCGTGGAAGTATTCTCTGGACGGCTCGATGGCATCACGCTCAAGACGGCCCTTGCCGAGAATCTGCCCGCGGTGCGCGCGGACGGCGGGCTGCTCCGCAGCGTCGTCGTGAATCTCATCGACAACGCAGCGGAGGCGCTAGAGAACTCGCCGTGCCGCGAAATTCTCGTTTCCACTAAGGCCTATTCCGACGCGGAAACCGTCGAGATCTGTGTCTCGGACACCGGCGCCGGTATTTCTCCGCAAGACAAAGACAAACTCTTCCTGCCGCATTTCTCCACCAAGGACCGCGGAACCGGACTCGGCTTGGCCATCGCCGCACGCATCGTCGCCGAACATGGCGGCAGCATCCACGTTGAGGACAATCATCCTGTTGGATCGCGCTTCCTGGTCGAACTTCCCGTCGCGGAACTGACGCCCGCCTCGCTGGCTGACCACAATGGATCGGACGCGACTCGATGACGGCCAGACCGTATCTCCTCGTCGTGGATGACGAAGCGGGCATTCGCGAATCTCTCTCTTCCATCCTCGCGGACGAGGGCTATCACGTGGAAGCCGTGGGATCCGCCGAAGAAGCCCTGGAGCGCGCGGCGGCCGGCGACTTTGAAGTCGTGCTGCTGGACGTCTGGCTTCCAGGAATGGACGGCCTCGAAGCTCTAAGCCGCATGCAAGCATCTCCGCGGCCACCCGCCGTCATCATGATTTCCGGCCACGGCACCATTGAGACAGCCGTGCGAGCCACAAAACTTGGCGCCTTCGATTTCATCGAGAAACCTCTCTCGCTGGAGAAGATCGTCGTTCTGGTTCGCAACGCTATCCAGCAGCGGCGTCTCGAAGATGAAAACCAGCTCCTGCGTAGCGAACTGGGGTATCGCTACCAGGTGATCGGCAACAGCGTTCCCATGAAAGCTCTGCGCCAGCAAATTGCTGTAACTGCGCCCACCAACGGCCGCGTGCTTATCTACGGCGAGAGCGGCACCGGCAAGGAACTCGTGGCGCGCTCGCTGCACGCTGCCAGCCTGCGCAGCAAGGGCCCTTTCGTGGAAGTTAATTGCGCGGCCATTCCTGAAGAACTGATCGAGTCCGAGCTATTCGGCCACATCAAGGGAAGCTTTACCGGCGCGACGGAAGACAAAATCGGCAAATTTCAAAAAGCGGACGGTGGGACGCTCTTCCTCGACGAAATCGGAGATATGAGCCTCCGCACGCAATCGAAAGTTTTGCGCGTTCTCGAGGAACAGCGCTTCGAGCGCGTGGGGTCTAACGAAACCCTCAACGTCGATGTGCGCGTCATCGCGGCGACCAACAAGAATCTCGAACAAGAAATCGCGCGGGGCGCCTTCCGTCAGGATCTTTTCTATCGTTTAAACGTTATTCCCTTTTACGTGCCACTTTTGCGCGATCGGAAAGAAGACATTCCTACGCTGGCAAAATACTTTCTACGGGAATTCAGCTCTAGTTACGGCAAAAAGACTCGCGAGCTCAGCGACTCGGCCCTGGAGATTCTCGCTCGCTATCCCTGGCCGGGAAATGTCCGGGAACTGCGCAATCTCGTCGAGCGGTTGGTCATCGTTTGCCCCCAGGCGCGAATCGAACCGCATCACCTCCCGCCCGAACTCTTTCGCGGCGCTGCGGAAAGCCCGCACCATCCCTATTCAACGCTGCACGAAGCACGTAGCGCCTATGAACGGGAATTCATCCTGCGGAAATTGCAGGAGCACCGCTGGAATATGACGCAAACGGCTACCGCTCTGGGCCTCGAACGCAGCCACCTCTACCGCAAGTTGAAATCTCTGGGCATCGCCGCGCCGGATTAAGACGCCACGACGTTCTGCGAACTTGTTGACGCTGAGCAGCCACGTTCTCTTTTTCCCGCGAAACCCGCAATTCGTGTAGAATCCGCCGAACCCGGGTCATCTATTTCGCAACGCTGACTGGATCTGCGGTTTTCGCGCGGACGCTCTCTGTCCACCGCCGCTTCTGTCACGGAAATTCTGACTGTAATAAACAGGCCAACCGGTTGCTTCGATAAATTTCGCTGGAAATGCGAGGGACTCCGTTGAAGAAAATTGCTTTTCTCTTTAGTGCGCTCCTGACCCTCTTCGCTCTTACTTCACAGTCACAAACTAGCACTGTTGATACGAGCCACGCAGCTCAACGCCCGGAACAAGCGCGGACATTCTTTCCGCGCAACTGGGTTCGCGGTTATACGGATTTCTCCGTGGCGCCGTCTCATAACGAGCCCGACCTTGGCCGTTGCGCCTTTCCGCAGCCTGCCAGCGCCGGCGGCACAGCTTCCTTGTGTACCGCGTACGCGCGTTATCTGTTCAGCGGATACGTCGAACTTCAACCATTCGGCCGGACTCCAGCGCGCCATTTCTTTCTCTTCTTCGAGCCTAAATTCAGTTTCGGAAGAAATATCCCGCAGCTCACTTACACCGCATCCATGTTGCCGATGGCCTTTGATCGCTCCGTCGGAATCGGTTTCCAATTGCCGAAAAACTTCGAACTGCGCGCCACACAACATCAGGTGGATTGGCTGGGTCGATACAGCAAACCGTTGGGGACAGCAGACCTTCACACCAATGGCCCTTACGGTCTTTACGCTACGTTTGGGGTGCGCTGGTCTTTCGGAGGATACGGCCACCAGGGAGCCTCATCGGCGTATTGACCATCAAAACTGAGAATTGTCTCTTGTTCCCTTTTTGCGGTGCATCAACAGGGGAATTCTCAGTAGCACGCGCGTCGCCTAATCTATATCATCTGGCTTGCTGGCCAATCCTTCTATTTGGAAACGCCAGTCGAGCTCACGCACCTTCTGGGGACTCTCCCGCCAATCCGGCGCTACCTTTACGAACAATCCCAAATAGATCTTGATGCCTAGAATCGCCTCGAGTTCCTTGCGGGCTTCCGTCCCGATCTTTTTCAACATCTCGCCTTTGTGGCCGATTAGGATCTTTTTCTGCGAATCGCGCTCCACGTTCATGAGGGCCTCGATACGCAATAGCTTGGGCGTCTCTTCGTACTTTTCGACCACCACCGCGAGCGCGTACGGCACTTCGTGGTACATCACTTGAATGGCCTTCTCGCGAATGATCTCCGCGGCCAGAAACCGTTCCGGTTGGTCCGTCACCTGATCTTCCGGGAAGTACGGCTCTCCCTCCGGCAATTGCTTCAGAATCTCTTCGAGCAGCTCTTCGCAGCCATGCCCCTTCAGCGCGGAGACGGGCAGGATGGCGGCAAATTCAAAGGCCTTCGCAAACGCGTCAATCAATGGCAAAAGCTTTGGCTTTGGTAAACGATCGACTTTGTTCAGCGCCAGAATTGTCTTTCCCCGAAAGCGCTTCGCCTTCTCCAACAGCAAATCATCGGCATGTGGATGCATTCGGCTGGCATCCACCATGAGCAGTAGCACGTCGATTCCCTCCAGTGCGGCTGCCACTTCCTTCATCATTTGCCGTCCCAGCGCCGAATCGGCCTCGTGCAGCCCCGGCGTGTCGATAAAAACAATCTGCCCTTGCGCTTTGGTCACAATTCCTTGAATGCGATTGCGCGTGGTCTGCGGTTTGGAAGTGACGATGGCAATCTTCTGCCCCACAAGGCGATTCACAAGCGTGGACTTGCCCGCATTCGGCCGCCCAACAACGGCCACAAACCCCGACCGGAACTCTTTCTTCTCCTGCTTTTCTTCTCTCGCCACTAGTCACTCTCTCTGCGAATCTCTGCGCCCTCTGCGTCTCTGCGTTAGACTCTTCTTCCTACCTGCGCTTCTAATTCTGCAATCTCTACCTTTTTGTCGGCACAGCCTTCATCTGCTTGCGAATCCGCACCCGCAACACTTTTCTCTGATTCGCTTCCAGCACCTCGAACCGGTGGCCTTTGAGGTCAGTCCTGTCGCCCGGCGCAGGCACCTTGCCGGAAACATGACTCAGCAATCCCGCGAGCGTCGTTACCGCCTCGTCGGATTTATCGCCGAACTTCACTCCGAGCAATTCCTCCACTTCGCCGATAGCCATGCTGCCGCGCATGACCAAGCCGCCATCGGCTTCGCGCACCACATCCGGCGCCGGAGGCTTGCCGTCCTTGCCGCCTCTTTCGCCGACGATTTCCTCCAACAAATCTTCCACGGTGGCGAT
>WNFD01001670.1_pt1 | contig 25195 bp, 24 predicted proteins | sample 5400491 | NCBI WGS metagenome assembly WNFD01 (sample SAMN13153343, study PRJNA577476) | soil metagenome | isolation source: 120 cm saprolite under Douglas fir tree site 2 hole 2 replicate 2 | place: USA:California | collected 2015-04-18
CGCGAAATCGTTTCATCAGGAGTGACCTCCCCATTGGCCCGCGAGCAATTCAACTGCGTCTTGGGAGTGGCCGTGCCTCAGCTAGGAGCCGGCGTAGAGCTGAAAGGGCGCCCAGTAGAACGGCTTCTTGAAGACGGAGTTCGAGTCGGCGGAATGGAGGAGCCCGAGCTTGGCGTCGCGGAGGGCGGTGGCGGGGTCCTTGCCCTGGCTCAATTCGCCGTAGAGTGCATCCATCAACTGCGGCGTGGAGGCGTCGCTGACTTCCCAGAGCGCTCCGATGACGTTGTGCGCGCCAGCACGCAGAAAGGCCCAGGAGAGCCCGACCAAGCCTTCGCCGGAATAGGCGCGCGTGCCGGAGCCATTGCAGGCCGAGATGGTCACGAGGTTGGCGTTCAAGCGATGCTGGACGATGTCGCGCGCATAAAGCTTGTAAGAGTCCCCTTCCGGGCTGAGGATCACCGCGGATTCCAGAGGTCGCGTGCGGCTCGCGGTTCCGTGCGTGACGAAGTGGAGATAGGCAAACCGCTCCGGGTTGCTGCTGAGATACGCCGCCGGGGTGGCCTGCTTCCCTTCCAGCACTTTGCGTTTCTGGACCGGAAAGTAGCGCGCGATGTTGGTCATTTCCGCGGGAGCCTGGGCCAGCGCGGGAAAGTCGGCGTTGGCCTGCTCCGTGTTGCCGACAAGGAGGAGGCTCTTTTCTTTTGCTGCAGGGCGCGTGGCCCCCATGGTCGAAGACCCGAGCAACGTCAGCGAGCTCGCCGTGGTCAAAGTGACGTCTTCGATCCAGAAGTGCGGCTTTGGATCAGGGACGATCAAGGTCTCGAAGTTCAGCCCGTAAAGACTCTCCGCCGGGAGCAAAATCACGCGCGATCCTTTAGGAATCAGCTTTTTCGCCGGCTCGACCAGCATGGCGTACAACTTTTTCCCATCGGAACTGCCGGCGTCCTGCGCGTCGCGCATGCCCAGAAGCGCCTTTCGATAGGACTTCACCAACGGCTCAATCTCCGAGGCCTTCGGCAGCTTGAAATAAACAGTCTTCGCGGGAGTGATCACCCACAAGTAGGAGTTGTTCTGCCCAATCCAGTAGAAGACCAGGGTCGACTGAAAGCGAGCAGCTGACTGCTGAGGTTGAACGCGAGAGGACGTGGGCACGCCCTTTTGGGAAGGCTCGGACAACCCTTCGGTGAGGGTTCGGGTGCGGCTAAGTTCGGCGACACGAAGTGCGTCGTCAGGGCGATGCTTGTCGATGAGGAAGTCGATGTAGGCGTCGTAGAATTCGATGGCGCTAGTAAGGAAGGAGAGGCGAAGCTCGAGGCTGTGGATGGACCGGCGTGCTGCGTCGATGGTGTTAATGGAGGAGCGGAACTGGCGTTCTGCTTCCAGCGGGCGACTCCGCTCCAAAAGCTGGGCGAGGCGGGCGTGCGCCTCCCAACGCAAGGAGGTCTCCTTAGAAGAATCGGCAATCAGTTTCCAGAAGAGTTGTGCGGCCTGGGGGTCATGATGCTTTGCGGCTTCGATGCGGGCGGTGAGAAGAAGTGAAGAAAGGACCACCGAGTGGTCCGAAGCCGCGTTCTCCATCTTGGAGACTTCCTGATTGTATTTTTCGGCTGCATCGAGACGCCGGCTCGACAGAGCGATCTCAGAGAGGACAATCAAGCACTGAGCGAGGGTGGCCTTGTCGTCCAAGCTTTGCGCCAAGGGAAGAGCCTGGAGCGAGATTGCCTCGGCGTCGGCATAGCGGCCCTGTTGGCGGTAGACATCGCCAAGTGTGACGAGCCAATAGACGCGATTACTAACAAGTCCGGCACGGGCGGAGGTCCTTTCGGCTTCTTTGAACATGGCTTCTGCATTCTCAAAATCACCGAGAGCGGAATAGTTCCAGCCAAGATTGCCGAGAGTAAGAGCCGTCGAAGCAAGCGCGTTAAGCGCCTGGGACTTCTGTAGCGCGACCTTAAACCAGTCGATGGCCTCGTCATAGTGTTCCTGCATCATCGCAACGTTTCCGAGGCTGCCAAGGGCGTTGGTCTCCTGATACTGCTGATTTCGTTCGCGGGCGACGGCGAGGACGGACTGAAAAGCAGCCGTGGATTCAGCATATCTCCTGCGGTGCATTTCCAGGGTGCCGCGGGCCTGAGCAACTTCGGCGATCAAATCCGGCTGGAAGGCGCGAGCCATATCAGCCGCAGCAGCCAAATCCGAATCCGCTTCGTCAAATTGCTGGATGGAATCGTGGGCGATGCCCTGGATTAGTCTACGGCGGACTGCAACCGACGCGTGGGCGAGGGCGGGAGTAGGTTCTTCGCCCAAGAGGCGAAGTGCCTCAGCGTAGGAGCCGCGATAGATGAGGATGTAGGCTTTCTGAATGCGGAAGCGCCAAGCCCAGGAAACATCGGAGTTTGCGTACTTCGCTAGCGCCTTGTTTACATCGACCAGCGCCGTCTCAAAATCCCCATGGCGAATCTTCTCAAGGATCGCGGCGGATTCACTTTCGGGAGACTGCTTCCGAGAGCACGCCGAAGCAGCCACCAAAATCGTCAGCAGGAGGAGTAGGGGCCTATTCAGTTTCCACTCGGCACTGGCGGATAGGGCTGGCCGTTGGTGGTGGCTTGGACGATGGTGCCAGTGCCGCTGACGGGAGAGCCGAGCTCCAACCGGATCATCGTGAGGGTGCGCCGGCCGTGCTGGAAGAGAACTTCTCCCAAATAGACTTTGCCAAATTCCGGAACGATAAAGGCGTGGCCAACCCGCTTGACGCCCGGGCAAGTGGTTTTCATCTCTTTGACGCATGAGCAGAGGAGAGCTCCGTGAATTTCCGGCGCCTTGACGGGCTGACCGGTGTGAAACGGATCCTCCGCCATTTTGCGGAAATCGGCGTTGGATTGGAACTCTTTTCTCGCGTCCTCAAAAGTCAGGAGGCGTTCAAAAAGATCGAGGTCAAGGGTCGCGTCGATGGGACATCCGGCGATGCGGAGGTTTTCGAACCTGGTGCCGACCATGGTGACGCGAGGCTCGGCGTGGTCGAGGTGGTGGCTGGAGGCGAGGCGAGCGACGACGCGGTCGGCGGTGACGACATCAAGGATGTTCAGATCCTCGACCGAGGAGGTGACCAGCGTGGTATGGCTGTCGTTGGACTCGTGCTTGCTGCCAGAGACGTGGGAGTAACCCTTGCCAAAAGTGACGAACTCCTTGAAGCGGAAATTCTCCACACGGGAGTTGCCGTGGCCCCCGATCGTCGGCAAAGACGTTGCGCCCTGCAGTTCGATTAGGTGATCGACGGGACGCTTGAATTGAGCGCTAAGAACATGAGCATTAGCGTGGTAATGATACGTTCTGTGGGCAGGGGCTGGCATCAAACGCACCTCAGTTACTTACTTGGGCGCCCAATACTCTTTCATCTACGGAAGAATTTCAATAGCAAAGTCGAGGCGCAGGACCTCGTCCCTGGGCGGCTGACCCTGCAAACCGGGGGCGCCGGTAAATACCAGGGTGTACTTGCCGGGCCGAACGAGTCCGCCCGGAACAACGAGATGCGCTTCTTTGTTGGCGCTGGAGCCGGGGATGCTCACTTGAAGGACCGAGCGGCCCGATTCATCCTGGATCTGGCAGACGTAGCTTTCGAAGGTCCGCGAAGGCGTAAAGTCGAAATCGAGGGCAAAGCTTTCGGCCGGGTGGATCTGCACCTTTACTTCATTGCCGCCGCGCGTGTTGGCCATCTGCAAGGAAAAAGAGGATGTAAATAATTGTGCGGCGCTCTGCGTGGCCGCTTCTTTTGCCCGCGGAATCGTGAAGATGTTCTGATAAGCGACGACAAGCAAGAGCGCCGCAAACGCGGGGACCGCGACGATCGGCCGCAGCCAACTGAACCATCCGCCGCGTGCCGGAACGGGATCTTTCGCGAACGAACTCGCCTTCTCTTGCCGCAAGACTTCGCGCGTGGTGTCCACAAACGCCGCGGCGGCCTTCAAATCGATCGCGCATTCCGCGCAATCGAAATAATGCTCTTCGTACTCCTCCCGCTGGACCGCGGAGAGTTCGCCGAGCACATACTTTACTGCCGCTTGCAGCTGTATTGCCTCGTTATGGTCCATTTGTGCCATCCGTAAGGTAGTGCGGGGGGGCGCAAAATCGTTTCACCGGTGTCCCAAGCCAGTCGCCCGCCGGGCAATCCCCATCTGGCCTTTCTCATAGACAGCCTTGAACTTATCTTTGGCGCGATGAACCAGCACCCTCAGGTATTCTCGATCAACCCCCAATTCCCGGCACACGCTGTCTTTCTCCTTTTCTTCCAGGAAGATAGCGCGAAGAAGGTCGCGGTCGCGTTTTGGCATTCCGTCGAGGATGCGGCGCACTTGCTCCGCGGATTGCTTGGTGACGAGCATGCCCTCCAGGTCCAATACCTTATCCGGGATATCCATGTGCGCGTCCTCCATCGGCTGGTTTTTTCCGGTAGACCGGTAATGCTCGAGCAAGACGTTGTTACAAATGGAGTTAACGAATGCTCCAAAGCGCTCTGGTTGGCGCACCCCGCCGTCTTTGTGTAGAGCAGCAATGACTCGAATGAAGGTCTCCTGCCGTAAGTCCTCTACTTTGTCGGAGGTCAGCGTCCGGGAGCGGAGCTTGATGCGCAGAAGTTGCTCAAAATAAGCGACAAAGTGCTGCTCGGTCGAGGGGTCCCCCTCCCGCAGCCGTTCCACGTACGCATTGTCAAAAGTGAAGAACTGCACGCAAACCTCGGATTCTTGGGGGAGGAGTATAGCGTCGCCCCCGGCTGAGGGCAATGAGTCTTCTGTTTCCTCAACATGCCGTTGAAACGAAATGGGGGGCAGATGCACTACTCGTGCGTAGGAACCCCTGTACGCACGGGAGTCCTTATCCATGGGGAACCCTCCCCGGTCCCCATGTGCCCCAGTGGGCGCATTCTGGCCCGCCCTGAACGGGCGAGGATGCGCCTCCCTTCTCTTGAGGGTGGGCCAATTCATTGGAGGAACTTTGACAAGTCCGGTAGGTCACTCAAGTAAGACAAAAAATGTCGCCCATCCATTCCCCCAAGCCGCCGCGTTGAAACCGCAGCCGCCTGCGAATAGCACATCAGGGGCTCCTCCTGCGACTGCTCTGAGTATTGAATTTGTGGCCAAGCCTCAGGAGGCGCACCGCGTGCAAGACGCGATTCCAGCCGCCATCGCCGGTGCGCTCAAGGATGTAACAGGATTCGCCGGATGCCTGGTGATGATTTCGGATCAGGAAGCGCGGCTGGTCACGGTCGTCACGCTGTGGGCTGGAGATGACCGCGTGAAACGCTGCAGCCAGAATGTCCGCTGGGTACAAGCACTCCTGGCGCCCTATCTCGACCGCTGCTTGCGGGTGCAAACCATGGTCGCGCACGTGCCGTTGTTGCCGGCGATTCGGCCGGAAACAATTGCCGCCGATGATTGTTCCGTGATGCGGGACCTTCTTCCTGAAGATGACCCTGTTTGCGTCGCGTAACGCGTCCTATTCATTGAAGAAAGATGCGAAGAAGAATGAGACCGGTCGTAGAGTTGAATCAATGGGCCTGGGTGCAATGGATACGATGCTTGGGAAACGCAACTGCAGCGCGGGTTCTTGTGGTAGCGCCGCGAGTACTACACTGGATCACCAGGCTCTCTGCCTGAACCACTTCCTGCTGCGTTGTTATGAAAGGCTTGAGGGGCTTGATCCGCGGGGCCGCAAGTTCGGCGCTGATCCCGTCGACGTGATTTCCATGCGAGCCTTCATCGACGAATGCTCGCGAAAGGCGCTCGACGTCAGTCTCCAGTCTGAAGACCTGAGCAATCTTCAGCGCGGACGCTTGCTGGATATTTTGCTCTGGGCGGGTGAACTGTTCCTCTTGCTGCGAGCCCCACGGCTGGCGCTCGCCGAATCGATAGATTCCTCTGAAGGGCAGCTTGCCCCCCGCGCGTCCTCTCAAAGTCTCTGAGTTTCGCCATTTCCCGATTCACTTTTCCTTCCTCTTAAATCACGACAGTGCGCCGCCTCAACAACAGAGGGTGCGCTATTTGGGCGACGGTACTGTCTCAAAATGCACATCAGAATCCTGCCTAAAAATGAAAAGGGCGACTGCTCACGGCACCCGCCCCTGATTCTCCAACCCGCTCGGTCCACGCGGCCATGGGTTCATTCTTCCGGGTTCCTCCCCGAACGCAACGTTTGTGCCAGGAGCCCTATATTTTCCAGTGGGGATTCTGCCCTTATACGGTGAGTGCCGGAAGGTGCGCGCCAACAGGCAAACTGGCGTGTTATCGACTGAATGTCCGAAGGAGATGCGATGAGAAAGAGAATTTCCCTTGCGGTTCTGCTACTTGCGCCTTTGTCCTTGCAGGCGAAAGACAAGCCGGCTTACGAGAAGGGCGAACTGGTGCAGATGGATTCCACTTCGTGCGGCTACGCAGAAAAGGACGGCAAGACCGTGGCTGGGCAGATTTTTGGCACCGACGGACAGCACAAGAAGACACAGGAAACACTTTGCCAAGAGTATGTGCTGCGGTCGCAGCGCATTACGTACCGAATCCGGCCGAAAGATGACAAGCACCCGACGCTTCTTCCGATCGGCGAGACTGCCGAATTTCGCATTCACAAGGACAAGCTGCTGTTGCGCGTTGCGGAAGCAGATGGCAAGGAAAGAGAGTACATCGTGCTCTCCATGACGCCGCGAACGGACGTGGCGGAAAACCGAACTGGTGCAACCCACTCCAACCCCTAGCTGGTCTTCGCGCGGCGATGCTCCCGGGATTTGCCTGACCCCGGTACGCGAGCACGGGAGATTCCCCCCGCGGCCCGGGCCAAATGATGCGGCCGGCGAGCGAATTGCCGGCTCTCTTTACCATTCGAGCGCTTGGGAGTACGTCAGCCTTGTTCGAGCCATTCTCTTGACCGAACATGGGTAAGGGAAGAGGAAAAGGCCTGCTTCCCGCCCGGGTATGACACCCCTTATCGAAGTCCAGGATCTTCACGTCGCCTACATTTCACGGGCTGGGAAAAAGTCCCTTGCTCTTGCTGGGATAAGTTTTGACGTACGGCCGGGTGAAACTCTCGGCGTGCTCGGCGAGTCAGGTTCCGGCAAGAGCACACTCGCAGCTGCGCTGCTGCGGCTCCTTCCAGGAAACGGGGAAATTCAAAGAGGTGCCGTTCTGTTCGAAGGGCAGGACCTGCTGCGGGCAGAACCTCGAACGCTCGAGCGAATTCGCGGCGACCGCATTGCGCTGATTTTTCAAGAGCCGTCGCTCGCGCTGCATCCGACGATTCGAATTGGTGAACAAATTAGTGATGTCTTGGCCGCGCACGAATCGTTGAGCCGGAGCGCTTTGCGTCAAAAGACGCTGCAACTCCTCGCAGAGGTTTTTCCGGCGGATCCAGCGCGCATTGCAGACTCCTATCTCCATCAACTGAGCGGCGGCCAACAGCAGCGGGTGCTGATCGCCCAGGCAATTGCGTGCGGCCCCTCTCTGATCGTCGCGGATGAGCCGACGGCCTCTCTCGATCCGACAACGCAGCAGGACATTCTTTCGCTCTTTCGAACGCTGCGAGAGAAATTTAATCTGTCCATGATTCTGATTACCCACAACCCAGCGCTGCTGGCAGGCTTGGCGGACCGGGTTCTCGTGTTGTACGCGGGAAAAGTCGCGGAAATCGGCCCAACGGAAAAGGTTCTTGCATTTCCGCAGCACCCGTACACGCGAGCTTTACTGCAAAGCATGCCAAGACGACTTGATGAACCTGCGAAGGGACACAAGTCCAAACTGCCTGTAATCCCGGGAGATGCGCCGAATCTGGAAGAGCTCGCGAACGGTTGCCGATTCGAAACGAGATGTGCGGACCGCATGGAGATGTGCACCCAGCGCGAACCGGAGGCGGTAGCTGTGAGCGAAGCGCATGCCGTCTCGTGCTTCAAGTACGGCGGGTGATTCGCTTTGCGACGAGAAAACATAAAGCCGCACCTGATCGTGGAAAATCTCGAAAAGAGCTACGAGAACGCGGGTGTGCTCGGGACCAGGAAGGAAGTGAAGGCTTTGCAGGGAGTTTCTTTTTCAATTTGCCGGCAGTCGACGCTGGCGCTGGTGGGTGAATCGGGTTCCGGGAAAAGCACGCTGGCTTTTTGCATCGCGTGCCTGGAGCGGCCGACGTCGGGGAGAATTGTCATTCATGGAAACGAAACCACCGCCCTCGATGAAAAGCAATTACGCCGGGTGCGTCCGCAGGTTCAGCTTGTGTTTCAAGATCCGGCGCGATCGCTGAATCCGAGATTTTCCGCGTTGGAGATTGTGAGCGAGCCACTGCTTGTGCAAGGGCGATTCCATAAGCGGCAGAGAGAAGACCGGGCGCGAGCCCTTCTTGTGCAGGTGGGCATCCCCCAGGAAAAAGTGTTGCGGAACGCCGGCGAATTCAGCGGTGGGCAAAGGCAGAGGCTGGCGATTGCGCGGGCCTTGGCGCTTGAGCCGAAGCTGCTGATTCTGGACGAAGCGCTTTCCGCGCTCGATTGTTCGGTGCAAGCGCAGATCGCTAATCTGCTGCTTGAACTGCAGTCTTCGCTGGGACTGACGTATCTCTTCATCACCCATGATTTCGCGATGGCGGGGCATCTGGCCGACGAAATCGCAGTGATGGATGGTGGAAAGATCGTGGAACTGGGCGCAACGGAAAAGGTGTTGCGCGCACCGGAGCAAGAGGTCACCCGGCGCTTGCTAGTTGCCACTCCGAGACTGCGCGCTGCGGCAGAGATGCCGCAGGTGGTGTAATGCGCCACTTCCTGCACCGGCTGATGCAGGCCGCCTTTCTCATTATCGGCGTATCGATCCTTACATTTCTTTTTTCCACGCTTGCGCCGGGGAATTATTTTGACGAGATGCGGCTGAATCCGCAGATTTCTCGCGAAACGGTCGCGGCGTTGCGAGCGCAGTACCAACTTGACCGGCCCCTGCCCGTGCGCTACGGGAGATGGGTGAATTCGCTCGTGCACGGCGAGATGGGATTCTCTTTTGCTTACAACAGTCCCGTTGCGCCGCTGCTGTGGGTGCGCGCCCGAAACACGCTTCTGCTCACGGTGACCGCCACGCTGATCGCCTGGGGGCTGGCTCTTCCCCTGGGAATCTGGAGCGCTACAACTCTCGGGCGTTTGCCGGATCGCGCTCTTTCCTGGGCAACAGCGGCGTTTTTGGTCATTCCGGACCTCGTGCTCACGTTAGGTCTGCTGATTTTGGCAGTGCGCAGCGGATGGTTTCCCACGGGAGGGATGTTATCCGTCGGCTTCGAAAACCTCTCGCCGATACAGAAATTCCGTGACATCGCGTTCCATATGGTGCTGCCAGTCACCGCTCTCGTCCTTTCCGCACTGCCGATTCTCGTCCGACACGTCCGCGCCGCCGTCGCTGACGTGCTCGAAGCGCCTTTCCTGCGGGCGGCGGCAAGTCACGGCATTCAGCGCCGCACACTGCTTTACCGGTACGCGCTGCGGGCCGCCGCGAATCCCCTCATTTCGCTGTTTGGATTTAGCGTGGGAGCACTTTTGAGCGGCTCGCTGCTCGTGGAAGTCGTGATGAGCTGGCCGGGACTTGGGCCGCTGCTGCTCGAGGCCATACTCGCCCGCGACTTGTATGTGGTGATCGGTGGCGTAATTTGTTCGACGATTTTTCTTGTCGTCGGAAACTTCATGGCGGACGTCTTGATCTACTGGGCCGATCCCAGAATCCGCACGAGAGCGGCAGCGAAATGATCCAGCGCCGCGGATGGAAGCGATGGCTCGTCGCGCTTGCTGTTCTTCATGGAATGGTGGCGTGCGCGGGTTTTTTCGCGCCCTATGATCCTGCCGAGCAGGATCGCGAACGCCCCTACCTGCCGCCGATGAAAATTCATCTGGTGGATGCACAAGGGCACTTTCGGCTCCGCCCTTTTTTCTACGCCGTGCATTTGCGCGACGGCTCCTTTGATCAATTCGAAGCGAGCACCGATCAGGCCATCCCTCTGCGATTCTTTGTGACCGGAGCGCACTACCGTTTGGTGGGCCTCGTACCTTCTCGCATGCATCTTTTCGGCACGCAAGCTGGGCGAATCTACCTGCTGGGCAGCGATGCTTACGGCCGCGACCTGTTCTCGCGAATTCTCTACGGCGGGCAAATCTCGCTGCTGGCCGGCTTGTTGGGGGCGGGACTCACGCTGCTCTTCGGCGTGCTGATTGGGGCGACGGCGGGTTACTACGGCGGCTGGAGAGACGGATTGTTGATGCGCGTGGCTGAACTGTTTGTCGCGCTGCCTTGGTTGTACTTGCTCTTCGCGCTCCGGGCATTCTTGCCTCTAGCGGTCAGCCCAGTGCAGGCATTTTTCCTGATTATCCTTGTCATCGGAGCGGTGGGTTGGGCGCGGCCAGCGCGACTGGTGCGCGGAGTGGTGCTGAGCGCCAGAGAGCGCGATTTCGTCCGAGCGGCGCGGGGCTTCGGCGCAACCGATGGTTATCTCCTGCGTCGTCACATCTTGCCGGAAACTACGAGCGTGATTCTGACGCAAGCCGCGATCCTCGTGCCGCAGTTCGTGCTCGCGGAGATGACGCTTTCCTTTCTGGGCCTCGGCGTGCCTGAGCCAGTGCCAAGCTGGGGCAACCTCCTTGCAAGCCTTCAGCAATACAGCGTTTTGGTGTCCTACTGGTGGATGTACGCGCCTGCGCTGGCTATCGTGCCGTTCTTTCTAGGATACTTGGGCCTCGCGAATGCGTTGCAGCGGGACGCAGGCACGGAGAAGATAGAGAGGACGAGTGCCGGGGGTAGATGGTGAGAATGGCTAGACTCTTCACCTTTGGCAGATGGCTTGGCTGCGGTTTGCTCCTGGCCAGCGCCGCCATTTTTTCGCGGCCCGCCGACGGATTTCCACCACAGGCGAGTTCATCGGAAGAACTGCTCACTCTTCCCGGCGAAATCGGGCAACGAGGCGCGCGGCTCGTGGTTTCGCTGCGCGCTGAGCCGAAAACTCTGAATCCGCTGACCGCCGTGGATGCGCCATCGCGCGAGGTGATTCTTGGCGCGATGCAAGCGGACCTGATTCACATCAATCGCGCGACACAGCTCACGGAACCCGCGCTGGCGAAGTCCTGGAAAGTTTCCGCGGATGGGCTGGAGTACACGCTAACCCTGCGCAAGGGATTGCGTTTTTCAGACGGCCAGCCGCTCGATGCGGACGATGTCCTGTTCACGTTTCGTGTTTACCTTGACGAGAATGTGCACGCCACGCAGCGTGACCAGTTGATTGTAGGCGGCAAACCGCTCGCAGTCCGCAAAGTGGACGCGCAGACCGTAGTCTTTCAATTGGCGAAAACCTACGGCGCCGGAGAGAGACTGTTCGACGGTTTGGCTATTCTGCCTCGCCACTTGCTCGAAAAACCTTACGAAGAGGGCAAGCTTGCGCAGGCTTGGACCGTCGCCACGCCCGTGAATCAGTGGGCGGGCCTCGGCCCGTTTCGCTTGAAAGAGTATATCGCCGGGCAAAAGCTGGTTCTGGAGCGCAATCCCTACTACTGGAAAAAGGACGCGAAGGGAAACCGGCTGCCCTATCTGGACGAGCTGGTTTTTCTGTTTGTGCCCAATGCTGACGCGCAAGTCCTGCGATTCCAATCCGGGGAAACGGATCTAATCAGCAGGCTCGGCGCCGAGAATTTCTCAGTGCTTAGCCGCCAGCAGCGCGGCTACACGATGTCCGATGCCGGCCCCGGCCTCGAATACAATTTCATTTTCTTCAATTTAAATGAACCGGGGGAGAAGACCTCGCCGGATTTGGCGCGGAAAATGAAGTGGTTTCGCGAAGTAAAATTCCGGCAGGCCATCTCCGCGGCGATTGACCGTGGCGCGATTGTGCGGCTGGTTTACCAAGGGCGTGGAGCGGCGCTTTGGGGGCCCGTCACACCCGGCAATCACCGATGGGGGAATCCATTGATCCCCCATCCTGCGCGCTCGCTAGAGAAAGCGCGGGCACTCCTGAAGGAAGCAGGTTTCACCTGGACCGCGTGGCCGAAGGGAGAGTCTGAGCTCGTGGATTCTGACGCAAAGCCCGTCGAGTTTTCCATCCTGACCAGTTCTTCAAATGCTGACCGCACAAAGATGGCCACGCTGATTCAGGATGACCTGAAGCAACTCGGTATGCGCGTGCAAGTCGTGCCGATGGAGTTTCGATCCTTGATTGATCGCGTAACGCAAACAAAAGAATACGATGCTTGCGTCCTAGGGCTGGTCAGCTTCGACGCAGACCCGACCGCCGATTTCAACGTGTGGCGCTCGAGCGGCGGCACGCACCTCTGGAACCCGGCACAAGCGCATCCGGCGACGGTGTGGGAAACGGAGATCGACAAGCTGATGGAGCAGCAACTCGCCGCACCAAGGTATGAACAGAGGAAAAAGTCTTTCGACCGTGTGCAGGAGATCCTCGCCGAAAATCAGCCGATGATTTTTTTGGCCAGCCCTGACATTCTGGCAGGCGCGAAGAACTCCATTGGCAATTTTCATCCCGCCGTTCTCGAACCGTATGTCCTCTGGAACATTGAGCAGCTCTATTTCAAAATTACTGCCGAGAACGCACGCCAATGAGCCCCGCGTTGACCAAAATTGAAAAGAAACCTCGGAACGCGTGGGATGACACGCGGCTGGTCAAGGAGTGTCTCGCGGGAAATGAAGAAGCGTGGTCCCTGCTGATTGGCAAGTACAAGGCGCTCATCTACTCGATCCCTGTGAAGTATGGCCTGCCGCCACAAGAAGCAGCCGACGTATTTCAGTCAACTTGCATGGAACTGCTCACGCGGCTGCCGGAGCTTCGAGAGCCGCGTGCACTGCCGAAATGGTTGATGCAGGTGGCGCATCACCAGTGCTATCGCGTGAAGCGCCAGCAGCAGCGCCTAGTCAGCCGAGACGCCGAGTCGGACCTGCAGGAACCGGAAACACCTGCCATCGCCGAAAACCTGGTGCAACAAACTGAAGAAGAGCAGCTGCTGCGCGAAGCAGTGGGGAGTCTAACGCCGCAGTGCCGCAGGCTTGTGGAACTGCTCTTTTTTGAAACTCCGCCGCGGCCCTATGCAGAAGTTGCCGCGGAACTCGGTCTTGCCGTGGGTTCCATCGGGTTTACGCGCCAGAAGTGCATGGAGCGATTGCGGCGGAATCTGGACGAACTGGGATTCCACTGATGGCCACGACGGTCAAAAAAGTCTCCCGGGAAGAGCTCGTTCTTCAGTTGGCGCAGCTCGAGAGTGAGCCGGCGCGCCGCAAGTTTCTTTCACGCTACAAATCGCTGGCCCAGCGAGAAGTAGTCAAGCAGCTCTCCGATTTGGTTCTCGAGAAAATCCGCGTGGATACGCGGGAGGCGTTGCACCTGGCCGACGCGGCCCTCCTGATCGCGCGCAAGCTGCGCCACAAAGAGGACCTGGCTCTGGGGCTGCGCACCAAAGCGAATGCGCTCCATGCTTCCGGGGACAACCGCAGCGCGGTCGAGCATCACGAACAAGCTATCGAAATCTACGAAGCCCTGAGAGATCGAAAGGAAGCAGCGCGCACGCTGAGCAGCTCGATCCAGCCGCTCATCCTGTTGGGCGAATACGACCGCGCCTTCGCGGCCTCCGAGCGCGCGCGTGAAATCTTCACCAGTCTCGGTGAAACGCGGCGCATCGCAAGCCTCGACAACAATGTCGGCAACATCCTTCACCGCCAGGATCGATTCGAGGAGGCCATCGCGCACTACGAGCGCGCCTACAAAACGCTTTCCGAATATCAGGATTGGGAACGCGTCGCCATCACGCTCCATAACATGGCAATGTGCCTCATCAGCCTGAACGACTTTCCGCGGTCGCTGGACTGCTATCAGAAATCGCGGGAATTGTGCGAGCGCTACGGAATGCCGCTGCTGCGCGATCAGGCCGACTACAACATCGCCTACTTGTACTACTTCCGCGGCGAATACAGCCGCGCGATCGAAATGCTTTTTGCCACCCGGCGCGCCTGTGAAGTGACCGGCGACGCCTATCATCTCGCTCTCTGCCATCTCGACCTTTCGGAGATTTACCTCGAGCTGAACTTGAGCGAAGAAGCGCGGGAAATGGCGCAGGAAGGCTTCCTGCGGTTTGAAAAGCTGGGCATGGGCTACGAAGCCGCAAAAACGCTGGCAAACGAAGCGATCGCTTACGGCCAGCAGGGAAAAACAGTACACGCGCTCGAACGGTTCGCTAAGGCGCGCGAAATGTTTGCGCGGGAAAAGAATCTGGTGTGGCCCTGGCTCCTGGATTTGTACCAGGGATTGCTCCTGTTCCACGAAGGGCGTTACTTTGAGGCGCGCAGGCTCTGTGCGGGCGCAGCCGGATTTTTCGATCAAACTTTGCTCTCCGGAAAAGCGGTGCTCGCGCATCTTCTCCTCGCGCGCATTGCGTTCCAGCTCGGAGAGCCGGCAGTTGCGGAATCGGAGACGGACGCTGCCGTCGCCAGGATCGAGCGTCTGCAAACGCCAGTGCTCGCCTATCAAGCGCACTTTCTCCGCGGGCAGCTTGCCCAGGGCCGCGGAGACCGCTCGGCGGCTCTCGCGGCGTATGGCGAGGCGCGCAAAGCACTCGAAACGCTTCGCAGCCGGCTGCACTCGGAAGAGTTGAAAATTTCGTTCGTGAAAAACCGCTTGCAAGTGTACGAGTCGCTGGTGGATTTGCACTTGAGCGGCGAAACGGGTGAAGCCGCTGCCGCCGAGGCATTCGCATGCATCGAAGCAGCCAAGTCTCGAAGCATGACGGAAATGATTTTTCAGAGCGGCCAGAGCCTGCCCATGGGAGAGTCCGGGCAGAGCGAACTGGTTCGCCGAATCCGCGACTTGCGCGAAGAGCTGAACTGGTATTACCACCGCATGGAGTTGGAGCAACTGCGCCCCGAAGATAGTTCCTCCACGCGCCTGAAACAATTGCAGGAAAAAGCCGTCTCCCACGAGAACGAGCTTTTGCGGACTCTTCGCGAACTGCCCGCGAACGAACGCGAGAACGCCACACTCGAAGCTCCTGCGGACTTCTCGCTGGCCCGGCTGCAGTCCACTTTGCCCCTGGATACGGCGCTGGTCGAGTATTATTCGACGGGAGATCGTCTTCTAGCCGCCGTGGTCACGCGAGACACGATCAAAATCACCGCCGTCAGTGTGGTCTCCCGGGTCATCCACTTTCTCCATCTGCTTCGTTTTCAGCTTTCGAAATTTCGCATGGGAGCCGCCTATGCTCACCGCTTTGAGCAGCCGCTGCTCTCAGCGACACAAGGCCACCTGGAAGCCCTCTACGCAGAACTTATCGCTCCGATCCGTGAACATCTCAAAGCCAAGCATCTGATCTTCGTGCCGCACGGCGCCCTGCACTTTCTTCCCTTCCATGCTTTGCGATATGCCGATGAATACCTCTGCGACGTGCACACCATTTCCTACGCGCCCAGCGCGACCGTTTTTGCCCTTTGCCAGGAAAAAACGGGCAGTGACATGCCTAACTCCCTGGTCATGGGGATCCCCGACGAACGCGCCCCGCACATCCTGAATGAGGTGCAATCCGTGGCAACGCTCTTGCCGCATCCCGAGCTTTTCCTCGGCTCAAAGGCGACAGCGGAGATCCTCCGACGGCGTGGTTCGGCGAGCAGCCTTCTGCACATCGCGACGCACGGCACCTACCGTCAGGACAACCCGATGTTTTCCGGCATCCGGCTCGGGGATGGCTACTTGAACTTGTACGACCTTTACCAGATCCGCCTGCCTGCCAAACTCGTCACACTGAGCGGGTGTGCCACGGGCATGAACTTCGTCTCGGCGGGAGATGAGCTTCTTGGCTTGCAGCGCGGTCTCTTCTGCGCCGGTGCGACCTCCTTGCTCCTCTCCCTATGGGACGTCCACGACGAGAGCACGTCCGCGCTGATGCAGGCGTTTTACAAGAGCTACGTTGAAACCGGCGACATGGCCGGTGGCCTGCAATCCGCCATGAAGCAGCTCCGCCAGCAGAGTCCCCACCCCTATTTCTGGGCCCCCTTCGTACTCGTCGGAAAACTAGCTGAAAATAAAGCAGTTAACTAGACCCTTACTGGTATATTTTTCAACCCCTCGAGTCCCCTTATTCCACAGGAGCTGTATCAGGGCCCTTCCGCTGGGGAGCGGAAGATTAGAGAAAGGTAAAATGGGGGGAACGGTTATGAAACACTTTACGACGGAGGAGTGGATCGATTTCGTGAACCACGTCGTTTCTCAAAAGCAGCAGGCAGCAATGGAGAAGCACTTGGGCACCAGTTGCAGGCGATGTATGGAAATAGTGGCTCGATGGCAAAAAGTTCGCAACACCGCAGCGCGGGAAGCCAGCTATCAGCCTCCCGCGGCGGAAGTCCGGATTGCTGAAGCGGCGTTCGCGGCAGCCGGCCGAGCCACACAAGAAGTGGAGAAGAGCGGTTTCGTCCAGGTGCTCTTCGACAGTTTTTTGCAGCCGATGCTGGCGGGAGCGCGGTCCGGCGGCCTGGGGACAAGGCAAATGCTCTACCGCGCTGATCCCTACCAGATCGATGTCCAGATCGAAGCGAAGCCGGGGGGCAGCGGCCTCATGGTCACTGGACAATTGCTGGACGTCACTTCGCCGGGAGTTGTCGGCCGCGAGGTAAAGATTACGCTTTCGGATCATCGCGGGAATTTCATCCATACGATGACGAATCAGTATGGCGAGTTTCGCGGCGAAATCGAAAGCACGGGCGATTTGGAGCTTTCGTTTCCCGGCAAGAGCGAAAAATCCATCGTGATTTCGCTGAGAAATGCGCTGGGCCATTTGCCCGGCCGCAGCACATGACGGGAGAGCGCCACATCGAAATTCTCGGGTATTTGCCCGATGGTACGAAAGTACCTAAGGCGGATAGTTCGGATGATTGTGATAGTGATCACCCTCGTACCATTGGCCCAAAAGGCAGAATCCGCGACACTTTGCGGGTATCCCTTAGTGCCGATGGCGGAGTGAACCTGAAGCAGGAGTCCCCTGAAAGGGATCTATTCTATGAAACGTAGCTTACTCATTTTCGCCGTTCTGATTGCCATTGCCACCGCAGGCGTTCAGCCCGCCGCAGCCCAGAACCGCTACATCGTTCGCACGACGGGCGGGTTATCGTCCGTTCTTAATCTCTGTTCACTATTGGGATGCCAGGTTCAAGGTTCACTGGACGGCAACGTCAACCAGACCTTTCTCGTTACCTCGACCAGCAACCTCGTCGTGAACCTGCTGAACTTCTCGGTCAATCTGGTGGAGTCCCTCCTGGGGATTCAAAGCATCGAGCCGGACAAGCTCCTGCCGGTGCCTCAGACCCCGCTGAACGGCATTTCCTCGGGGCTTTACGACACCGCGCTGGTGAACTACTACGGCACCCTGGTTATCCACGGCTATGCCGCCCAGCCAGCCGCCCAGATCATTCGCCTCTCTGACGCGCAAAATGGCTTCAATGTGCGCGGAACGGGAATTGTCGCCGTCATTGATACCGGGGTGGATCCGAATCACCCGGTTCTCTATCCTGTGCTGCTGCAGGGCTACGACTTCACGCGCAATCAGCCGGGCGCCTCCGAGTGGCTCGATGTGTCCTCCACTGGCCTAGGCACCACCAGTTCACAGAATGCGCAGCCTGCGATGGTGCAACAGTCCAGCGCGGCGATCCTCGATCAATCTTCGGCCGCGATTCTGGACGGCTCGCCATACGTGGCGTTTGGCCACGGCACGATGACTTCCGGGCTCGTCCACCTGGTCGCGCCGCACGCCAAAATCCTGCCCCTGAAGGCATTCTCTTCCAATGGAACGGGAAACCTTTCCAACATCGTGTCGGCTCTGTACTACGCCGTTCAGAACAAGGCGAACGTCGTCAACATGAGCTTTGACCTTTCTTATTCTTCCCCGGCGCTCTCCCAGGCGATTTCCTACGCGAATAAAGCCGGCGTCGTGTTAGTGGCAGCGGCGGGCAACGAAAATACCAGCGCGCGCGTTTATCCGGCGTCCGTCTCCGGGTCTGTCGTGGGTATTGCTTCGACGACCGATTGGGACGCCCGCTCTTCCTTCTCGAATTATGGGACAGCGGACGTCTGGATCGCCGGGCCTGGCGAGAACGTGATCAGCACGTATCCCGGCGGTACTTACGGAAGCGAGTCCGGCACGTCGTTCAGCGCTCCACTGGTGGCCGGCACCGTGGCATTGATGCTCAGCGCCAAGCAGCCGCTCAACCAGTCGCAGGCGGCAAGCGCATTGTCTCACGCGATCTATCTCACCCCCGACCTCAACCATGGCCGGCTCGACGCATATCAAGCGGTCTCCGCCTGGGTCAACAATAACTCCGGATCCGGCTCCGGTTCGTGCGGTTGGCTCTGCTGGTAACCGCCGTGCAGAACGAGCGCTCGCCGGTGCTCGCCGTGTCCTCCAATCTTCACTGGACGCCGGACTCTCTGCGCGTCAAACAAGCCGAAGAGCAGATCACCGCGCTACGTAGCTCGGTGATCTGCGCGTTCAACCAGCTTCTCGACCTGAAGGATCTCAATACCGGCGTTCACAGCACGCGCCTCGCGGAATGGGGCATGCGCGTCGGTCAGGAGCTCGGCCTGGAACAAGCGGAACTCCAAAACCTGGAAGTTGCCGCTCTTCTCCACGATATCGGCAAAGTGGGAATCCCAGACTCAATCCTGAGAAAACCGGGACGCCTTGACCCGGACGAATATGCCCTGATGAAAAGGCATCCCGAATACGGCTGGGCGGTTCTGCGCATGCTGCCGGGATTCGAACGCCCCGCACTCGACATTCTTCACCATCACGAGAACTTCGACGGAAAAGGCTATCCCGCCGGCCTTCAGGGCTCCGAGATTCCCGTCGTTTCTCGAATTGTCTCCGTGATCGACGCTTTCGATGCCATGGTTTCCTCGCGTCCCTACCGCATCGGTCTTCCTCACGAAGAAGCGGTCCGCCGCCTCATCGAGTCCAGCGGCACGCAGTTTGATCCCGCCGTGGTGCGATGCTTCATCTCCTTCGCGCAAGCCGAGATGGCCACGGTTTTTGCCGCCGCCGGCACCTCCGTCTCTTCAGCCCTGTAGGTCTTTCCAACCTGACAAACAATCTAGAGAGGTGATCGCTTCGCTCGTCAGCCGGTAAATGCTGTCGTAACCGTAGCTCACCGTGCGCCCGGGGAGTTCCGTCACGCCCGTGCGGCGCCCCGCCGCGTCCAGTTCGCAGGCATAGCTCGCGATGAGCGTCGGCGCGCTCTTCACTTCTAGCAGGCTGCTGAAAAAGTCGGGAACATAGTGACCCGAAAAGGAGTATGCGCACGTCGAAGAAATCTCAGGAGGATGGCGTGCGGGGAGAGGATCGGCAGATGGGTGCGATTTGGGAGGGAGGAGAAGCAGGCTTTCTGGGGCCTTGTCTGGCGGCATTTTGGCGAGTGGAGGGGAGCGCAGCGCTACGGAGCAATCCATCGAACAAATAGACTCGTGTTGGCCGGTTCGATCATAGATCTCGCCGCGAGGTATGACAATCGCGGTTTACCGAATAATGTTACGGGGATGAAGCACGTATGATGATGATGCGGTCGAGGAATATCTTTCGCGGGTTCTTGAAGTTCCTTCCGAGGCAGCTCGTGGAAGTTGAGTCCTCGACGGATTAATCTCGCAACGCGTTTCCGTTCTGACTGACGAGCATCACCGTGATGCGCTCGATGCTGCGAAAGTTTTCGAGATCGGTCTGATCCAGCGAGATACGAACCCGAAATTGCCGCTCCAGTTGGAAGAGGAGTTCCACCAACTGGAGGGAGTCGAGGATCCCAGCCTCAAAGAGATCGGAATCATGAGAAGGCACCTCGACATGTAGTTTTTGGGAGAAGATCTCCGCTACTTCATTCTCCATTGTTTGCCGGTCAAGCAATTTTCGATCCTCCGAGAAAGTCAGATGAGGTTAAATTCGGCGTCGCGAATTTGCTTCCGATCCGGATGATCACTTTCACCCGCCCTCATCCATGAGATCGTCGGGGCGAAGTAGTTCGGTCGCGTCCGTCAATTTGTCCAGCACTTTGACTTTGCCCACGGAAATCCATTCGTCGCCACATGCTACCCTGATACCGAAACCATCGAGGCATCCCACTGTGCCGGGATGAGCGTTGGTTGGGCATCCGGTTCGGGTCGCAGTAATAATGCCTAACACAAGATCTCCCTTTCGTGCCTGGGGAAGGCCCCAGGGCGACAAGAAGGGAGAGAAATTGCAAGCGCGGACGAAGTTAACCACTTGCCGAGCAGTAAGAGACCACATCACTCGGCCCCGATGGGGAACCTCTCCGCTCACGTAATGCCGCTGGGTCGGATCTTGTCGAATCTGGGGCAAGTTCACCGGATTGGCCTCCAGTGCCGCCAGAAGCCGAGAAATCAGCGGCAATCCCTCCTTGATACAGCGAAGAGACACAGAAAAGCCAGTGTCCGCTTCAGTGACCGGGAATGTGGTTTGGTAAATCACCGGACCTGCATCGATTTCAGCCGTCATCCTGTGCAGAGTGACGCCATGGGTTGTTTCTCCGAAATAGAGAGCCCAACAGACGGGATTGCGACCCGCATAACGGGGCAGCGGGCCAGGGTGAAGGTTGAAGCTCCCGATTCTGGGCACCCGGAGAACCTCGCTATTGATGACGTGCAGAGAATGGACATTAAGGAGTAGGTCTACCTCATCTGCCAGGACCTGCTGGGCGAACGATGGATCTTTGACACTCTTCGCCACCCAGGTGCGATAGCCGAGTTTCTGAGCCGTCTTCCAGAGCGTGACTGGACTGCCGTATTGCGGATTGGGTGAAGACAGCACTCCGACCACGCGATGGCAAGACTGTGCCAGAAGTCGCAGCACATGGATGCCGGCCGATTCTTCACCCACTAGCAGAATGTTCATGCGAATCTATTGGCTTTTCTGGACGTGTGCTAGGTAAGTTTGGTCGCCCTGCGCACGCTCGCTGGTTTCTGTTTGAAGAAAAAGTTCTTTGAGTTTAGGTCGGTCGATCTTGCCGTTAGCATTTTTGGGTAATGTGGGACAGGTCATCCAGCGGGCAGGAATCATATAGCTGGGAACACGTTTTTCCAGTTCCTTGCGCACACTGTTGGGTGTTGAAAGTGAGCCCGGCTGCAGGGCGTAGGCACAGCAAATGAGCCAGCCCTCGAAGCCACCCCGGTCGATCGCAACGACGGCGCTCTCTTGCAGTTCCGGTAAGGCGCTCAGGGCTGCCTCGATCTCGCCTAGCTCGATGCGGTAACCCCGGCTCTTGATCTGTGTGTCGTTGCGGCCAATGAAATACACCAAGCCATCTTCGCCGTACTGCGCTAGATCACCTGTGCGATAGATGCGGTCGTTGGGGTTGTTGCCGCGCGGGACGTGGAGAAAGGCGGCTGCCGTCTTTTCTGGATCGCGCCAATATCCTGGACTCAATCCGCTGCCGCCAATATAAAGATCCCCGATCTCCCCGGGCCGTACGGGCTGCAGATCTTTGTTGAGGACGAGCAATTCCTCGCCATCACAGGCGGTGCCAATTGGGATGGGCATTCTCTCGTCTTCTGGGCAGGCGGGGATGTCGTAGAAACTGCTGGCAATGGTGGTCTCGGTGGGACCGTAGAGATTTGTGAAACGGACGTGAGGGAGGCGCCGCATCCAATAGCACAACGCCGACGAGGGTAGAACTTCGCCGCACCAAAGGACGCGCCGCAGCGGAGCGAAGTCGCCATACTTCACCGCGTCAAACTTAGCCATGTAGTTCAATACCGAGGGAACGGAAAACCATTGTGTAACCTCATCCGCGCGGATAAATTCCGCAAGCTTGAACGGGGACGAAGTCGCCTCGTGCGGCAACATGTGCAATTCGGCGCCGGCTGCAAACGTCCCGAAAACATCAAACGTGGAGAGGTCGAAATGCAAAGGGGTATGTCCAGAAAGACGATCTGACGAGTCGATTCCGAAATGCCGAAGTCCCCATTCCACGAAATGAATCACATTCGAATGTGTTATGACGACGCCCTTGGGCATCCCCGTTGATCCGGACGTGAACAGGATGTGCGCTGCGTCAGCGCTCGTGGTCTGTCGCGGGAGCGGTTCCGGTTCCATGAGAGCTAGATCATCCGAGGACCATTCGACCCCAAAGGTTGATGACGGGGGTTTCCGGGGTTCCAACCAGCCCACGGTAATCCGACCACGGAGAGGCGCGTGGTCCAACATTTCGCTGAGCAGAGGGAGAACCGGTCCGGCTGCGAGGAGCCAACGTGTATCGCAAGATTCCAGTATCTTGTGAATCCGCACAACTTTCTGCAAAATTCGCGCAAGCTGATTGCTTGTTTTTTCCAGCTGACCATAGGTGAGTTTTTCTGGTCCCAAAACAACGGCGACTGCTTCAGGGCGCAGTTCTGCCTGCCGGGTGACCCAGTCTTGAAGCAAGAAGCTCATGGAAGTGTCTGTGCGGATGCCATTTGGAAGACGGTTTGGACGTGCCGGAGCTCCTCACGATTCGGTGGTATGTCCAAAATAAAAGTGCGATACCCAATCTGCAGATAGCGGGAGATCTCTTCCGAGACGCCCTGATAACTGCCGACCAGGTACGGACAGAAGGTCTTGTAATTTTCGAAAGGCCAGATCCAGTACACGCCCTGAGTGGACCCGAGTTCTTTGGCCATGTCGGAAATTTGTTTGTGCCACTGCGAGTCCGAGATTTTCATGGCGAGTTCGTGTGCGAGCTGTCCCCTGCGATCCCCCGGGAATCGCTCGTAAGCAATGGTCCAGGCATCCTCATTCGTTTCCCGCGCAATGATTCCAACCCGCACCCCCGCCTTAAAACCATTAAGAAAAGCAATCGGCTCGCACTCTTTCGCGGGCTTGGGATACTGCACAGCCACGGCACCGACGGCCTTCGCCGCTGCCAACCCGGCATCCGAGGAGCCGGACATCAAAATTCCGGGGAAGTGTTCTGGGGCGAGGGGCGGCGTCATCCTAAGTTTGTCTACTCTGTAGAACTTTCCCGTATAGGTGACCGGATCAGGGCTGGTAAGGAGCAACCTGATAATCGTCGTGTACTCTACCAGTCGGGTGTAACGGTCATCATGCGGGGTGGTGTCATTGAGAGAGAGAAGATCGTTTTTGAATCCCCCAGCAACCATATTTAGGTAAATGCGTCGTCCGTACAGATGGCCAAAGCTGGCGACCATCTTGGCTACCGAGTAAGGGTGCATGTAGATCGGTTGAATTGCGATCAACGGGCAGAGCCGCTGCGTGTTCTGGAGAATTATTTGCGAGACCAACCAGGGGTCAACAAGAGAATTATCGGTGTACACCAGAATGGCAGTGCATCCGGCTTCTTCGCTCCAACGAGCCACATTGACGACCTGCTGGACATATGTCTCGCGCGGATGGTCTTTCGACTGCGGGGACGTTGAAAAAATTTCGATGGCGGATTCAGACGAGGTGGTCATGGGTGCTTCTCCTTCTCGTGCACGCGATGGTCGGCAGTTGGGGGAATGACTGGTCCTGGCTTGAGCATCTTCTGAGAGCATACCCAGCTATCTTGAGCGTTGAATTGATTGGGCGGACACATACGTCGCAACGTTCGGGTGCGCAAAGCACAAGATATAACAAAGCTGGGCATCTTGAACGGGACCTATTGGCGAGATAACGACCTCGTGCGGCGGTAAATGATTCGTGCAGGAACGCCGAGAATGGTGGTATCCGGCTCGACGACGCCGCCCGCTAGGGAACTCGCTCCCACAACGGCACGGTCACCCACGCGCGTTCCGGGCAACAGTGTCGCATTGGACCCCACAAGTGCGTATTCCCCTAGGCAGCAGCAACCGGAGATCCGGGCACCCGGGAAGACCGCACAAAAATCTTTTAGCACTGCATCATGACCGATCGACACGTGCATATCGATGATGACGTGAGCGCCGATTCTCGTATTGACAGAGATAACAGAAACCGGTCCGATGTAACTCCCGGCGCCGATTTCCACGTTACTGGCCAGAACGGCCGTCGGGTGCACTAACGTTGCGGGTTTCCATCCAAATTCCTCCGCGATTCGTACAATTTTTGCGCGCACATCGTTTTCGCCGATCGCGCAGAAAAACCATAAGTCACGTCCATGGAAATCGCGGCCCATTTCTTCGATGGTCCCGTGAACGGCACGTCCGGCATGAAGCCTTCCTCGTTTTGTCGCGTCGCTGTCCGCATAGCCGACCACATCCCAAGGAGCCTCCTGATCGTGCTTAGAGGCAAGCGCGTTGATGTCGTCGGCGACTGACGCGGCCACGGATCCGTATCCGCCCGCGCCGACGATCACTAGTTCGCGCTTGCAGGCAACATTGCTGGCATTCAGGATGCCATTGGTTGCGCCGCTTCCTTTTGGGACTTCGGGTTCTGGCATGATTTCCGATTCCTTAGCGCTAAAGATTCCATCCCGATCTTCCTCGTGCGCGGAAACGCGTGCAGGAAGGCCCGCCAGGTAAACTTCCTGACCACTCCTCCGAACCAGTTGGGCGGGAAGGAAGTGCGGCGCCGGCGAGATAGTGCGACGTAATTCTGCTCTAACCGAGAGCGTTCATGCTGGTGATTCGTCGCGCGCGTTCACCGATCGGGGGTTTGTGCTAACCCGTCCCACTCATGCGACGCGACCTGGCTTGTGGCTGGATTGGCCGCCCGTCCGAGGATGCAACGGGTGAGTGCTCTCGCTGCATACTTGGTGCCTGCGACGAAACGCATGAGCGGCCCGAAAGTTCCGGCAGCGGACGCCCCAAGAAAGTGCAGCCCAGGCAGTGACGCTTCGAATCCCCCGTTGAGCTCAGGGTAGCCGTCGACAAGGCGCAGCGACCGCACCAATTCCGGTGCAAGAGCGGCTAAGCGGGAAATGTCGACGTGGTAACCAGTTGCGAGGAGAATGTGGTCGCAACGGCGCTCGGTCCCATCATCCAGCCTGAGCAGGACTTGCTGGCCGACGGAGTCAGCAGAGATGATGACGCGACCGGTCGTGATTCTTACCCCATTCATCCGGGGCCGTAACCAGCCAGCGCCAGCCGGCCGGATCGCACGCCGTTCGATTCGGGAGTGAACCGCGAAGGGTAGCCGCCTGAACAGGTCTGGTGTATCGACGATCCAGTTCAGCCCGGGTGGGCCTATGTCGGACGGTGGGTATAGTATCCGTCGGAG
>WNFD01002603.1_pt1 | contig 25163 bp, 24 predicted proteins | sample 5400491 | NCBI WGS metagenome assembly WNFD01 (sample SAMN13153343, study PRJNA577476) | soil metagenome | isolation source: 120 cm saprolite under Douglas fir tree site 2 hole 2 replicate 2 | place: USA:California | collected 2015-04-18
GACCACGCTGGCGGCGCATCCGCCGGCCGACGGCATCGGCTGGGTGCTGGTGGTGCTTGGCGTCGCCATCGGCGGCAGCGTCGGGGCGGTGATTGCGCGCCGGGTGCCGATGACGTCGATGCCGGAACTGGTCGCGGCGTTTCACTCGCTGGTCGGCATGGCCGCGGTGCTGGTCGCGGCCGGCGCGTTCTACGCGCCCGAAGCCTTCGACATCGGAACGCCCGGCAACATCCACGGCGCCAGCCTGGTCGAAATGTCGCTCGGCGTCGCCATCGGCGCGCTGACGTTTACGGGCTCGGTGATCGCGTTCCTCAAACTGTCGGGCCGCATGAGTGGGGCGCCGATCATTCTGCCGGCGCGTCACGTCATCAACATCGCGCTGGCGATTGCGCTGGTGGTGTTCATCATCGGCCTCGTGATGTCGGGCAGCGCGCTCGACTTCTGGCTCATCACCATCATCGCGCTGGTGCTCGGCGCGCTGCTGATCATCCCGATCGGCGGCGCCGACATGCCGGTCGTGATCTCGATGCTGAACTCCTATTCCGGCTGGGCCGCCGCCGGCATCGGCTTTACGCTCGGCAACTCGGCGCTGATCATTACCGGCGCGCTGGTCGGCTCATCCGGCGCGATCCTGTCCTACATCATGTGCCATGCGATGAACCGCTCCTTCATCTCGGTCATTCTCGGCGGTTTCGGCGGCGAGACCGCCGCGGCGAGCGCAGGCGCGGGCGGCGAAGTGCGGCCGGTCAAACTCGGTTCGGCGGACGACGCCGCCTTCATCATGAAGAACGCGCAGAAGGTCATCATCGTGCCCGGCTACGGCATGGCGGTGGCGCAGGCGCAGCATGCGTTGCGGGAAATGGCCGACCAGCTCAAGAAGGAAGGCGTCGAGGTCAAATACGCGATTCATCCCGTCGCGGGCCGCATGCCCGGCCATATGAACGTGCTGCTCGCCGAAGCCAATGTGCCCTACGACGAAGTGTTCGAGCTCGAGGACATCAATTCGGAATTCGCGCAGGCCGATGTCGCCTTCGTGATCGGCGCCAACGACGTCACCAATCCCGCCGCCGAGGACGATCAGAAATCGCCAATTTACGGCATGCCTGTGCTGCAGGTCTGGAAGGCCGGCACCGTGATGTTCATCAAGCGCTCGCTCGCCTCCGGCTATGCCGGTATCGACAATCCCTTGTTCTACCGCGACAACACCATGATGCTGCTTGGCGACGCCAAGAAGATGACCGAGAACATCGTCAAGGGGATGTAACGGAGCCGTGCCATGCTCGCGCGCCGGCAGATTGTCATGGGCGCCGCGGCCACCGTCGGCAGCGGCCATGATCCGCCCGCTCGCGGCCGCGCCATTTGAGTGGCGGAAGACATTGCCTTCGGACGCGGGCTTCCCACACTGATGCAGCAAGGGACCATCAGGGCTGTTGATAGTCATGTTCACACTCGATCGACGCAAGCTTCTGGTTGGCATGGGCGCCGCGCTCGCGGCACCGTCGATGAATACGGTCGCGGCTTCATCCGAATTGCGAAAGGTCGCGCCGGCCGATGCCGGCTTCGCATCGAATCTCGCTGAGCGGCTCGATGACCTCGTCAAATCGGGCCGCGCATGGAAACTGCACGGTGTCGTCGTCATGCGCAAAGGCGCGCTTGTACTTGAGCGCTACGATGCCGGCGAGGACGAAATCTGGGGCACTTCAATCGGTCGCGTCGCGTTCGGCCCCGATACGCTGCATGACCTGCGCTCGGTGACCAAGAGCATCCTTGGCCTGCTCTATGGCCTTGCGCTCGCCCAAGGCAAGGTGCCGGCCCCGGAACGGCCGCTGCTGGAAGCCTTTCCGGAATATGCCGACCTTGCAACTGATCCACGGCACCAGCGTCTGACGATCGCGCATGCGCTGACGATGTCACTCGGTCTCGAATGGAACGAGGACATTCCCTACCAGGACCCGGCCAACAGCGAGATCCAGATGGAACGGGCGCCGGATCGCTATCGCTACATCTTCAGCCGGCCCTTCGTGGCCGACCCGGGCACCCGGTGGATTTACGGCGCGGCCGCGACCACGCTGATCGGAAAGCTGATTCAGAAAGGCACCGGCCAGTCGTTGCCGGACTTCGCGCGCGCCAATTTGTTCGATCCGGTCGGCATCGGCGCGACCGTGTGGACCAACGGCTTGAACGGCGAGCCTGCGGCATCGTCCGGACTGCGCATGACGCCGCGCGATCTTGCGCGTATCGGGCAACTGATCCTCAACCACGGTCAGTGGGAGGGGCGGCCCGTCGTGCCGGCGGAATGGCTCGAAAAGTCGTTCCAGCCGTACCTCGCCGTCGATGATTTCCGCCGCTACGGCTACTTCTGGTACATCGGCGATTTGCAGTACGGCCATCCGCCAAATCGCCCGATCGCCCACTGGATCGGCGCATTCGGCTACGGCGGCCAGCGGCTGTTCGTATTGCCCGAACTCGATCTGACGGTCGCGATCACGGCCGGCAACTACGCCGACAAAGACCAGTGGATGCCGCCGATCCGCGTGATCCGTGAAGTCGTGCTGCCGAGCGTATTGTGACCACCGGGGCGGGCACAGCGGTTGTTGGGGTAACGCCATCAGGCGCGGTCGCCAGGCAATGACTGCCCTGAAATGGATTATCAGTGTCGGTGCGATCGGCTATCTCGGGTGTCTCATCGCCCTGTTCTTCGCGCAACGCGCGCTGCTGTTTCCGATCCCGCAAACCGTGCGGACGTCTCCTGAAGCTGCGGGCTTTCCGGAGGCTGAGGAACATATTCTGACGACGGCGGATGGCGAGAAGACAGGACGCCGCGTCGGTCTATGCCTTCACGTCCGCGCGATACAAGCCCGATCGAATCGTCGTCTGGGGCTTCTCGCTCGGCACTGGGGTTGCGGTGGCGCTGGCAGCCGAGCAGCCGGTTGGGAAGCTGATTCTGGAAGCACCTTATACGTCGACGGCGGACGTTGCCGCGGCGCTGCTTCGAATGGTGCCGGTACGTTGGCTGATGAGAGATCAGTTTCGCTCCGACGAACGCATGGCGCGCGTGACGGCGCCGCTCCTGGTCATGCAAGGCGCGCGCGATCCCACCATCCCGATAGCCTTGGGAGAACGGTTGTTCGCGCTCGCCCATGAGCCCAAGCAGTTTGTCCGGTTCGCTGAGGGTGGTCACGACGATCTGGATAGTTATGGTGCAATCGAAACGGCCCGGCAATTCATCGATGCTTCAAAAGGCTGACGGCTGCCTGGGCTTGGTTTATTCTCAAGCTTTAAGGATGTGGTGACATGAGCGCGCACGGCCCCATGCCGCGATCGGCGTGGATTTTTCCGGCCCTGGCGGTCGCACTTTTTGCCGTTGCCACCGGCCTTGGACTGTCGTTCACGCCGTCGCCGGGCGGGCTGGTGTTTGCGGTGGCGTTGCTGTCGATCCTGTTCGGCACCGTGTTCGCGGCCGTCCATCATGCCGAAGTCATCGCCGAGCGGATCGGCGAGCCCTACGGCACGCTGCTATTGACGCTGGCGGTCACCATCATCGAGGTGGCGCTGATCGCGACCATCATGCTTGGCGACAAGCCGGTTCCCGCACTGGCGCGCGATACGGTGTTCGCCGTCGTGATGATCGTTTGCAACGGTCTCGTCGGCCTGTGCATCTTTATCGGCGGCCTGCGCTATCGCGAACAGGATTTTCAGGTTAGCGGCGCCAATCTGTATCTCAGCGTGCTGTTCGTGATGGCGACCATCACGCTGATCATGCCGAACTATACCCTGACGGCGCCGGGACCGATCTATTCGGCGGCCCAGCTCGGCTTCGTCAGCATCGTCACCGTCATTCTCTATGGGGTGTTTCTCTATACCCAGACCATCCGGCACCGCGATTATTTCATCAGCGATGTCGCCGGCGCCGTCGATGACGGGGCGCCGATGTCGAACCGGATGCTGGCCCTGAGCATCGCGCTGCTGCTGGTCTCGCTGCTGGCGGTGGTGCTGCTGGCAAAGAAATTCTCGCTCGTGGTCGATGTCGTCACCGCGAAGATCGGCGCGCCGCCGGCCTTCGCGGGTGTGCTGGTGGCGCTATTGATCCTGCTGCCGGAAGGCGTCGCCGCCATATCCGCAGCCCGCAAGAACGATCTGCAAAAAAGCATCAATCTGGCGCTGGGCTCGTCGCTTGCGACGATCGGCCTGACGATCCCCGCGGTCGCCGTTGCCGCCTACGCGCTGGACAGGCAACTCGTGCTTGGGCTCAACCTTCAGGAGATGGTGCTGCTGGTGCTAACGTTTATCCTCAGCATGCTCACCTTCGGCACCGGCCGCACCAATATCCTGTTCGGGCTGGTTCACATGGTGGTGTTTGCGGTATTCATTTTCATGGTTTTCGTGCCGTGAGGCAGGGAGGAGACGATCATGCTCAGCGCCAAATCCGACGTCCAGGTCGATACGCCGGAAGTCCGCGTCACCGAGTGGCGGCTGGCTCCGGGCAGCGCCACCGGTCATCACATTCACGAGATGGACTACGTCATCGTTCCCGTGACCTCGGGCGAAATGACCATCGTGGCGCCTGGCGGGGAACGTTCCAAGGCGCAGCTTGGCCTCGGTAAATCCTACTTCCGCAAGGCCGGGGTGGAACATGACGTGCTCAACGAGACCGCCGCCGAGATCGTGTTCCTCGAAGTGGAATTGAAACCATAACCCTTCCAATTGCCTGCTTTGCCACCGATCTGTCGCAGTTGATCCCTCAATGCGCCTCAAAGTTTCCGCATCAAAACCGGTGCGGGAGAGGCTCAACATGCTGAAATACGTCTCGAAATTTACGCTGGATGTATTGCCGTCATTATTGGCGACCGTGATCGGGGCCTACATCGTCAACCATTACATCGCCTCCAAGCCTGACGCGCCGGTCGTCGCCGCAACGTCGACCGCTAACCCAAAGGCCGATGCGAAGGCCGAAACATCCTCCGACGTCGCCAACATCCCCGAGCCGGGCGTCAGGGCCAAGGGCATCTCCGAAAAGGCCGTCCTCGACAAATCGGCAGCCGAAAAGCCAGCAGCAGAAAAGCCCGCGGATAAAACCGCCGACAAGCCCGCCGAGACCGCGAGCATCCCCCCTGAAACGCGGCGGCACCAGCCCGCGGCGCGCGAGAAGACCGTCGCCAAGACGGTGCCCGCGCCGCAGCCTGCTGCGCCGGCTGTCGTGCCGGTGGTTGCCACGCCAAATGTCGTCGCCGCGCCAACGCCGCCAGCCGAGGCGGCAACGCCTGCGGAGGAGCGCCGCGACGCCAACGATCTCGCCCGTGCCGCGATCGAGCGCTTGCGCGGCATCACCGACAGTTCGCCGCGTACGCAGGAAGCCGCTCGCGCCACAGATACACCCCGCATCCCGGATGCGCCCCGGGTCGCGCCGGCGCCTCCGGTCGAAGCGTCTCGTATCGTGCCCACTCCATCGGTCCGGCCGCTGCCGCCGCCGATCATGGTCTCCACGCCTGCCGGTGACGCGCTCGATCCGGCGGCAGCATCGTCGCAGGGAAAGCCGCCTTACGCTGACGCCACACGAAGCGGCGACGCCCGCCGCCCGACGCCGCCAGCCGATATTCCGGTCTCGCCGCCGCTCGATCTGCGTGCCGAGGCGACGGAACCGGCGGCGCGGGAACACAGGAATGTTGCCGAAGACATGCTGTCGGCGGCGAAATCGGTGTTTCACGCCGTCTTGCCGAAATAACTGAATCAGAACGTATCGTAGTTCTGCCCGGCCTTGCCGCCGACGCGCGCAAAGCCGCTTTGGGCGGCTTCGTCCTTGGGGCGGATGCCGATGGCGCGGCCATAGGAGCCGGCGGCCTTGGTCTTGTCGCCGAGGCGTTCATAGGCGAGCCCCCGGGTGGTCCAGATCTGCGCGTTGTTCGGATCAGCCTGCGCGGCCTCGTCGAGATCGGCGGCGGCTTCCTTGGTCTTGTCGAGCGCGAGGTAACTGATCGCGCGGCCCAGCAACGGTTCGGCCCGCTGCGGCGTCAGGCCATTCGCCGAGGTAAAATCGTCGATCGCGAGTTGATGCCGTCTTTCGCCCTGATAGAGCAGGCCGCGACTGTATAGCGCCTCCGCATGATGCGGATCGAGCGTGATCGCCTTGTCGAACTCGGCGAGTGCTTCTTCGGTCCTTCCGGATCGCGCCAGCGCCTGGCCACGCGTCGTGGCGGCCCGCGCATCGCCCACATTCGTTTCGGTTGGAGCGGGCTTGGGCGGGGCTTCAGGCTCCGGCGACAGCGATCCCAGATTGATCGAGCAGCCGCAGAGCGCGATCGCGATCGCTACAGCCAACGGCGCGAACGCGCGCGGACTGGGGCGCAAAGCTCCGGAAGATGCAGGGGAACCCGGAATAGCCATCGATGCAACAGACTCACGCGCCAGCCATATTGGTAGCCCGCTGCGTCGCAAAATGCATCGGCCAAAACAACAACGCGGGCACAAAGGCCCGCGTCATCGGCAACAAATTTGCTGAAAGCAAAGAAGAAGAGATCAGCGCGGGCCGCGCGGCCCGGCGCCGGGACCGCCACGGCCGCCAGCACCACCGCGATCGGCGCCTGGACCGGCGCCGAACACCGGCTTCGGCTTCATCGGCAGCAGGCCTTCGCGCTGCAGCTTCTTGCGGGCGAGCTTGCGCGCGCGGCGCACGGCTTCCGCTTTTTCGCGGGCCTTTTTCTCGGATGGCTTTTCATAATGACCGCGGAGCTTCATCTCGCGGAAAATACCCTCGCGCTGCATCTTCTTCTTCAGCGCCTTGAGGGCTTGATCGACATTGTTATCGCGAACGAGAACCTGCACGCGGCATCCTCTTTCCATTGATCGGATTGGAATTCTGATAAGGCAAAGGGCCGACGAAAAGGCCGAGCCCTTAACCTCAAGCGCGCGGATGTATCAGACAAAGGCGGGAATGTCCACCTGCGGGCGCGGCCAAATTGCCCTTTTCGTACCCGGTCACGCGGTTTTTGGTGGCGCCGCTCCGACCTGCGTCACATGTCCCATCTTCCGGCCCGGCCGCGGCGAACCCTTGCCGTAGAGGTGCACAGTCGCGCCCGGGACCGTCAGCCACTGCTCGTAGCCATAGATATCGTCCCCGATCAGATTGGTCATGACGACCGGGCCATGACGGACCGGCTTGCCGAGCGGCCAGCCGGCAATGGCGCGGATGTGCTGCTCGAACTGCGAGATCGACGCGCCGTCGAGCGTCCAGTGCCCGGAATTGTGCACCGGGATCGCCGCCGGGACGCGCGAGATTTTCAGGATGTGGTCGACGTGCTCGTTTTCGGTGACATCGAAGCATTCGACATGGCCGTCGGCCGAGCGCGCGGCGATCACCGAAATCTCGCGCTCGAATGGCACAAAGGCTTCTAGGATCGCTGATTTGGTGGCGATGTCCTCCCAGATCTGGTCCGGATCGTCGCCCTCGCGGATGATCGCCTGGCCCTTGCCGTCATAGCCGAAGCGGCGGGTCTTGAGCACGGCGGGCAGGCCGATTGTCCCGATCGCTGCGCGCAGCGCAGCCGCCGACGACGCATCGGCGTAATCGGCGGTGCCGATGCCCAGCCGTTTCACGAAATCCTTTTCGACAAGGCGATCCTGCGTGGTTTCCAGGATTTTCCGCTCCGGCAGCACCGGACGCCGCGCGGCCAGGATCATCGCCGAGGCTGCCGGCACGTTTTCGAATTCGTAAGTGATGATGTCGACGTCGTTGGCGAACAGCTCGAGCGCCTCGACGTCGGCATATTCCGCGCAGGTCGCATTCAGCACGACGTCGAACGCCGGCGAGTCCGGATCCGGCGAAAACACCTGGCATCGCAGGCCCAGCCGCGCCGCCGCCATTGCCAGCATCCGGCCCAACTGTCCGCCGCCGAGAATTCCGATGGTGTCGCCGGGCTTCAGCTTCACCGGATTTGAGACTGTCACGCAGAACCCTCCGGGCGCTCGGCAACCGCCTCGGTCTGCTGTTTGCGCCAGGCGACGAGTTTGCTGGACAGCGCCGGATCGTTCAGCGCGAGCACACTGGCGGCGAGCAGCGCGGCGTTGATGGCGCCGGACTTGCCGATGGCCAGCGTCCCAACCGGAACCCCGGCCGGCATCTGGACGATGGAATAGAGCGAATCGACCCCGGACAACGCCTTGGATTCGATGGGAACACCAAATACCGGTAGTTCGGTAAGCGACGCGGTCATGCCCGGCAGATGTGCCGCACCCCCCGCACCGGCGATAATGATCTTGATGCCGGCCGCCTTGGCGCCTTTGGCAAAAGCGAACAGCCGGTCCGGGGTGCGATGTGCGGAGACGATGTGCTTTTCGCATGCGACGCCGAGCGCGGTCAGCGTTTCGGCGGTATGGCGCATGGTCCCCCAGTCGGACTGGCTTCCCATGATGATGGCTACTGGCGCGGTCATACGGTCAATTCTTTTCGGGAATCCAAAAACATAGGCCGGATTATAAGATCGGCCCAAGCTTCGGCAAGGCGTGGCAAGAGATTGGGAATGGACTATCCTGTCTTGGTGAATCCCGGCAAGCCTCTCAGGGACGTCCATGAAGAAGAAAACCAGGGGGACCGCTCCAGGTGCCCCAAAACGCCGAAAAAGCGGCGTGGTGGAGCCCAAGGGGGGCTCCCAGGGCGCACGGCGGGTGAAAGTACCATCTGGGTCGGCGCCCCGGCCGTCGGTCACGCCCAATGGCGCTAAACTCGCGATTCGGCGGCTTAAGGTCCAATTGGCGCAGGCGCAGGCGCGAATCGAGGAACTGGAGGCCTCGGCGGATACCGATTTCCTGCTGGATATTCCGAACCGGCGCGGCTTTGAGCGTGAGCTCAATCGCGCGGTCGCCTACATCAAGCGCTATCATGCGACGGCGGCGCTGATCGTGCTCGACGTCGATCGGCTAAAGCCGATCAACGACGCCTTCGGACACGCCGCGGGCGATCAGGTGCTGAAGGCCATTGTGGCGGCGCTGCTCCGCCACGTGCGCTCATCGGACGTGATCGGGCGGCTGGGCGGCGACGAGTTCGCGCTGCTGCTGTGGAACCTCAGCGAGACCGATGCCAAGGCCAAGGCGGCGGCGCTGGAACAAGCCGTCGATCGGCTCTCATTCGTGTTTCGCGGCCGCCCCGTCACGGCGGGCGCATCCGCCGGGGTTGCGATTCTCGGTCTTCACGCGGAAGCGGGGAGGGCGCTGGAAGAAGCCGACAGCGCGATGTATGTGCGCAAGGCGCAACGGCGGCATGAAGCGTGATATGCATAAGCGGTCCTCTGACACGCTGCCACGGCCGCTGGACGGCTGCTGAACGTTTCTAGAAACTGAGCGGTCTGTCCAACCGGCCGAGCAGGATCATGACCGTCAAACCCACCCCATTCACGCTGCGTGTCCCGGACGCCGACATCGCCGATCTGCGCGACCGTCTCGCCCGCGCGCGCTTCCCCGACCAGGCGCCCGGTGATCCATGGGCCTATGGCACCGATGTCGTCTATCTCCGCGAACTCACCGAATACTGGCGCGACCATTTTGACTGGAGAGCCGCGGAAGCCGCGCTGAACGCTTTTCCGCAATTCCGCGTCCCGCTCGACGGCGTCGACCTGCACTACCTGCATGTGCCCGGCGTCGGCCCCGACCCCATGCCGTTGCTTTTGCTGCACGGTTGGCCCGGCTCGGTGTTCGAGTTTCTCGAGTTCATTCCGCGCCTCACCGATCCGGCACGCTTCGGCGGCGACGCACGCGACGCCTTCACCATCGTGGCGCCGTCCTTGCCGGGGTATGGCCTGTCGTTCCGCCCCGGCCAACGGCGGTTCGGCATTCCCGAAATAGCCGATTGTGTCGCGGCCCTCATGCATGACGTGCTCGGCTATGATCGCTTCGGCGCGCAAGGCGGCGACTGGGGAGCTGCGGTCTCAAGCCGGCTCGGCTATGCGCATGCGGATCGCATGATCGGCATCCACATCAATCTGATGATGGCCGCGAGCCGCGATCCTTCCTCCTTTCCCAATCCGAGCGAGGAGGAGCGGCAGTATCTGAGCGAACTTGCGCACTGGACCCGCGAAGAGACCGGTTATCAATGGATCCAGGGCACCCGCCCACAGACGCTTGCTTTCGGCCTTACGGATTCACCCGCCGGCCTGGCGGCGTGGATCGTGGAAAAATTCCGCGCCTGGTCCGATTGCGATGGCGACGTCGAGAGCGTGATCAGCCGGGATCGCATGCTCGCCGACATCTCGCTTTACTGGTTTACCGGGGCGATCGGCTCTTCGTTCTGGCCCTATTATGCCCGCCTGCACGGTTCGGCGCTTCTGCCCGCCGGCGACACCATCAAGGTGCCTACCGGCTACGCGCAGTTCCCGCGCGAAATCCTCAAACCGCCGCGCACGGCCGCGGCGCGCGTGTTCACCGACATTCGCCGCTGGAGCATCATGCCCAAGGGCGGGCATTTCGCAGCACTCGAACAGCCGGAGTTGCTTGCGGGCGAAGTGCGCGCCTTCTTCCGGGAATTACGATGACGCCGCGAGCTTGAAGCGAGATGCCGCGGCGGCATGAACGGTGATGAGGAGCGAATTCTCAGAGCCCGCTCAGATCGTCGGGCACGTCGCCGAATTTTTTCAATAACTTCGCGTCGCTGAATTCGCCGATCATCGGATCGCCGGTGCGGCTGAAGGCGACCGCGCCGACGCTGCCGGCGGCCTTGGCCAGGACTTCCGCGCGCCGCAACGCAACCGACGGACTGTGGCACTCTTCCGCAGCACCCGCGACCGGCGCGCCGGTGTCGTCCTGCAGGAAGGGCAGCGCGACGTAATAGGTGACATCGGCCATGGTGCCGCTCCAGGTTTGATTCCGCGATCAGGCGGCGTCGATTCGTGTGTGCGGCAATCCTGCCGCGGCGCAGCCGCTCTCGACCGCCGCCTGCAATTCCTGCAACTCACTTTCCAGATATTCGTTCGCCATGATCAGCGCCTTGATGGTGCTGCGCATATTTCCGTCGCACATCGCGATGGCCTGGTCGCAGGCCTGCTCGTAACGATTGGCGTCAGACAGTGATGAAGAAGATTCGGACATGGCGGAGTTCCCGATGGCTGGAGGCAGGTGCAATGTTCCTATTTTGTTCTCAAAAAGTCAAGCGGAGAACGAGGCCGAATGCTTTTTTCGCACCGCGTTGACCGGGGCTATCTGGCTTTGCCTCGCCTCTGTGACGGCCAGCCGCAGCAAATCCACCGCCGCTCGGTGACGCGCGTCACGGCGGCAAAACCCACGGTGGTGTTTTACCGATATCCAGATGCCGGGCGCCATGGATGTGAGCGGGGGCGAAATTTAAGCCGTCGTTCTCCCGACGTGCCAATGGGCGCGTCCGAAGGCACGAATGAAATGAGCGAACCGGAATTTCCAAACTCCCCGGCGTGCAATGGCACATCGGGGGAATGGCTAGAGCGGGATGACTTTTCTTCGAATCGTCATACCGCTCTATCTTTTTGTTTGAGCATGATCTCCGCGCAAACGCTTCGCGTTTGTCGCGAGGGAAAACCGGTACCCACTTTTCCGGATCATGCTCCAATCTACGCAATGATGTCCGGCGTGATCTGGTCTTCGACGAAGGCGATGCGGTCGCGCAACTGCAGCTTGCGCTTCTTCAGCCGCTGCAGCCGCAGCAAATCCGGCGCGGGCGATTGATGCAGCGCATCGATCGCCGCGTCGAGATCGCGGTGTTCCTGCTGCAGCCGTGCGAGCTCGGATTCGAGTTCGCGCTCATCTTCGTTGGTCATGGTGTACGTCGGTTGAAAAACGCGATGAGGTTGCGAAACGCTGTGGAAGCCTGTGGAAGGAATATCGTCCCTGTCAGCCCGGTCTGCAAGCAAGTGTGGTGGTTACTCAGAAGTTCTCTTTATTTCGCCGGCCGGTCCATCACTTAAAGTTTGAACCAAAAGCGCACTGGAATCATGGATTTCCGGCGCGCCTTCAAATCCGGACTTCGCTCGGGCGGTGCGGCAGAGGGAGTGGCCTTCGCATCCGCACCATGCGGGTTCCATGCTCACGGTTCGTTACATATGACACCCAATATGACACCGCAATTTTCGATACCCATCGACAGATTCGCCGGCTCGTGTACACTTACCCGTCCGCATCGAATCTTAATCCCACCGAGGAGGTTTCGTATGGCAATTCAGGCTCATCTCGTTGAACTGGAGCGGAAACACAAGGTTCTCGAAAACGAATTGCACGAAGCTCTCGTGCACCTTTCAACGGACGATCTGCAAATTGTCGAGCTAAAGCGCCGGAAACTGATGGTCAAGGACGAGATCGAACGGTTGAGACATACCGCGAGCGAAACGCTGCACTAACCAACATCACGAACTTCTCTAAAACACCACCGTCATCAAAAGATGAGCGCGATAGCGCTCATCTTTTGGCGTATACTCGTGCCGGCGCGACGGTAAGTCGCGCAGCAAAACGTTCACACCCCTGCCAGCTCGCCGACATAATTCGCGATCGCCAGCGATGACGTCAGGCCCGGCGACTCGATCCCGAACAAATTGATCAGTCCGGTGACCCCGTGATCCGGTGGCCCCTGGATGAGGAAGTCCTGCACAGCGACCGCGGGCGGCACGATCTTCGGTCGAATTCCCGAATAGCTCGGCATCAGCGCGCCGTCCGGGAGCGTCGGCCAGTATCGCCGGATGGCCGGATAAAATCTTTCCGCCCGCGCCGGATCGACGGCGTAATCGATGGCGTCGACCCATTCCACGTCGGGACCGAACCGGGCCTGTCCCGCCATGTCCAGGGTGAGATGCACCCCGAGCCCGCCGGGTTCGGGCACCGGATAGATCAGGTGTGTAAACGGCGCCCGCGCGCTGCAACTGAAATAGTTTCCCTTCGCAAGATAGGCCGGCGGTATCAGGTCGATCGGCATGCCGTCGATGCTGCGCGCGACCGCGGGTGCGGCCAGACCGGCGGCATTGATGAGAAGCCTGCATTCAAGGCTGATCGGCGCGCTGCCGCCGGCGTCGAGTTCGATTCGATCCGCCGCGGCCCTGGCGTGCAGCAGCGGCGTGTGAAAGGCACATGCCGCGCCGGCAGCTTCGGCGTCGCCGCGCAGCGCCAGCATGAAGGCGTGGCTGTCGACAATGCCGGTGGAAGGCGAGAGCAGGGCGGCGTCGCAGTTCAGCGCCGGCTCCAGTGCGCGCGCGGCATCGCCGGAGAGCGTTTGCAGATCGAGTACGCCGTTGGCTTCGGCGTGAGCCCTGATCGATTGCAGCCTCAAGGTTTCCTTCGGCGTTGTTGCGACGATCAGCTTGCCGCAATTGCGATGCGGAATGGCGTGATCCGCACAGTATTCATAGAGGGCGCGCTTGCCGCCGACGCACATCCGCGCCATCAGGCTGCCGGCCGGATAATAGATGCCGGCGTGGATCACTTCGCTGTTGCGGGAGGAGGTAACGGTGCCGATACCTTCGGCCGCCTCCAGAATGATCACCTCGCGGCCGGCCTGTGCTAGCCGCCGGGCGACGGCAAGACCGATCACCCCCGCACCGATGACGACGCACTCAACTTTGTCCATTCGCAGTTCGGATCCGGGCTCGTGTTCTATCCGACCCGACGCGCCCCTCAAGGCCTTGGCGCGTTCGGGCTCAATCCTATTCCCACACTATCGCTCTGTTTGGGATGGTCTTTTTTGCAGTATCGGCTGAATCCGTTTGCGGGCGTTTTCCGGGCCGGGGGCCTGTTAGGGAAGCATTAATCACGTCGGGGCAATTGCCGGTATTTGAGTCACATTTTTGACTTGCACGGGTACGCGTTTACCCGATCCAAACCCGTGAAGCCAGACACTCCGCCGCAGAATCCGGCGGGTGACTGATGGCTGACAAGGATGGGCAGGCAGGCGGCAAGATCTTGATTCCTGCGCAGGCCGTCGTGTGCCTGACCGCAGCCGTTGCGCCGTCCGCAACCGCCTGGGCCGTCTCCGAAAGCTTTTCGCCGACCAGCTATGTCGGTTCAGCCGACCCAAGCCTGATCTGGGAGATGCTGATTGGCGGCATCGTTGTCTCGTCTTTTCTCGCGGCTGTCGCGCTATCGGTGCTCTCGGCGTTGCGCAAGGTCAAGCGCTCGCAGTTGCGCAGAAATGCATTCATCAGCTCCGCCCTGAACAACCTCAGTCACGGCGTGGTGATGACGGACCCGCGGCGCCGGATCGTGTTCTGCAACGATCGCTATCTCGAGATCTACGGCCTGGCGCGTTCGGATCTTTCCAGAAATATGACCGGACCGGAACTGCTGGAGTTGCGACGCGCGCGCAGCGCCCTCGACGTCAGCGTCGAGAATTTCAATGAACATGCCAGCACCCCGGAAGGCCTCATTACCGAGCTGCCCGGCGGACGATCGGTTCTGGTCAAGCACTTTGCGCTGCCAAACGGCGGCTCGGTGGCGACGCATGAGGATTGCAGCGAGCAGCGCAAGCTTTCGCGACAACTTGCGTCAACCAAGCAGTTCCTGGAATCGATGCTCGACAATGTGCCGGTCTGCGTGGCCGCCAAGAGCATCGAGGACGGTCGCTATATATTTGCCAACCGCGCGTTCGAGCGGTTCTCGCGCTTTTCCCGCGACCACATTCTCGGCAAGCGTGCCGATGAAATTTTCCAGACCGAGACAGCGGCACGGGTAGTTGAGGCGGACCGGTCGGCGCTCAATTCATCCGATGGCCAGTTCCGAAATGAAATCGTGGTCGAGCGCGGTTCGAAGAAGCGCGTTATTGCCAGCACCCGCGTGATCGTGCGCAACGACAAGAGGCAGCCGGAATTCCTGGTCGCGCTGTTCGATGACGTCACCGACCGCATGTCGCTTTCCCAGGAACTCGAGGATACCAAGAAGTTTCTCGAACTGATCGTCGATAACATCCCGGTCTCGCTGATCGTCGAACGCGTCAGCGACGGACGATACCTGCTCGCCAATCGCAGCGCCGAAACCATCCTCAACCGCCGGCGCGAGGATGCCACCGGATTGACGGCTGCCGACATTTTCAATCCGAGAGAAGCAAAGCTGATCATTGCGCGCGACGAGGCGGCGATCAGGAAGCGCGGGCTGCTCACGGAAGAACACCCGATCAGCACCAAGGACGGGCTGCGGCTGTTCCTGACGCGCCGCATGACAGTGCTCGACGACGCCGGCGAGCCTCAATACCTGATCAAGACCCACGAGGACGTCACCGATCGTCGCCAGACCGAGTCGCGCATGGCGCATATGGCGTATCATGACGGCCTGACGGATCTGCCGAACCGCGCGGCGTTCCTGCAGGCGCTGGCGCAGATGATCGAGGCCTGCGAAGGCACCAACGAGGAGTTCGCGGTGCTGTCCGTCGACCTCGACGGTCTGAAGGAAATCAACGACGTGTTCGGCCATGCGATCGGCGACAAGCTGCTGATCGAGGTCTCGCGCCGCATCCAGGCCTCGGCGCGCGGCGGTGTCGTGGCCCGGCTCAGCGGTGACGAGTTCGGATTGATCATCGACGGCAAGCAACCCGCCGCCGGGAAGGCGTTGGCCGAACAGCTCGCGCAAGCGCTGGCCAAGGAGTTCCCGATCGACGACAAGACGGTTCGCATCGGTGTGACCACCGGCATCTCGGTATTCCCGCACAATGGCACGGACGCCGCGTCGCTGCTTGCCAACGCCGGCGCGGCATTGTTCCGTGCCAAGGCGAAATCGCGCGGCTCGATCGGCGTCTATGAACCCGAGATGGACCAGCAGATTCGCGATCGCCGCGTGCTGCATCAGGATCTCTCGCTCGCCATCAAGAACGGCGAGCTTTCGCTGCATTACCAGCCGCAGGCGACGTCGGGCCAGACCGTCGCCTGCAGCGCAGTCATCGGCTTCGAGGCGCTGGCGCGGTGGCTGCATCCAGTGCGCGGCTTCGTTCCACCGGCTGATTTCATCCCGCTCGCGGAAGAGAGCGGCTTGATCGTCGAGATGGGTGAATGGATCTTGCGCGAAGCCTGCCGCGAGGCCGCGTCGTGGTCGATGCCGCTGCAGATCGCGGTCAACCTGTCGCCGGCGCAGTTCATGCACGGCGATCTGGTCGGCCTCGTGCACTCGATACTTCTCGAAACCGGGCTGTCGCCGGGCCGGCTCGAGCTCGAAATCACCGAAGGCGTGCTGATCGAGGATTTCGATCGCGGCTTGGCGTTGCTGCGGCGGCTGAAGGCGCTCGGCGTGCGGATCTCGATGGACGACTTCGGCAGCGGTTATTCCTCATTGAGCTATCTGCAGGCGTTTCCATTCGACAAGATCAAGATCGATCGCGCTTTCGTCATGAATCTCGGACGAAATCCGCAATCGGCGGCAATCGTTCGGGCTGTGATCGGCCTTGGGCACGGCCTCGAAATGTCGATCGTCGCCGAGGGCGTGGAAACCCAGGAGCAACTCGGTTTCCTCGCGGATCAGGGCTGTGACGCGGTGCAGGGCTATTTCATCGGCAAGCCCGCGCCGATCGGTCAGTACGGCGTGCTGGTGGGACGTAGCGGCGGCAAAGCGATCGAGCCCGCGCGGAAGACCGGTTAAAGCCGCGCATAGTTCCGATTCAATTGTCAAACAGCCAAACCGTCATTGCGAGGAGCCAACGGGTCGCGCGAACGCGCGCCCGATGACAGGCTCCGCGACGAAGCAATCCATTTCGCCGGGTAAAGAAAGAATGGATTGCTTCGTCGCTTCGCTCCTCGCAATGACGTCCCCTTAATTCCAGATGCGACTTCGCCCTCGCGACGCTAAGCGCCCGAGGCGTTGCTGTAGTTTCGCCCTTAGAAAACAGAGGGCGTGGGGAACGCCGGGTGCCCGTTGCACCCGCAGCCTCGTGCGCGCTTTGCATTGATAAAAAATGCACACGAGTAAACGAGTACACCGGAATCACCCGGCATTCCCGCACGCAATGGTTTTAACGGTTTCCCTCGTGCTCTTGGTGACCGGGCTCTTTTGCCACCGTCGTCAGCGGATGTGTGGCTCATCTGCGCCCGGTAAGGCCGATTTGCCATCCGCGAACTTGACGCCAGCGTCGGGGCGTCAGGACCACACGACTTCGCCGTACGCTGCAACGTCGTTCGTCAGCTCGCCGTCTGATCGCTCACAGGCCTTTTCAAGAACCCGCCCTGCATCACGTTGCGCGCCTGACGCTGCCGCGTCCACCGCCTCCCACCCCGCGCTCGTGACGATGGCCAACGCCCCTCTTCTGGGGTGGTATGCGATAAGTTCTAGAAGTGATTTGGGGTGCGTGAAAACAGAAATATTTTTGCAAATGGGACTCGACACACCAGTCGACAAACCGCCCGACGGGCAAATCACCTGATAGCCGCGAGCGCATATTCCGCTCGTGTTCCGAACGCGGTGTTACGCGCTCACTTGCTTGCTCATGTGCACCACCGTGCCACCTTTGACTTCTTCCTCGCGGTCCACGCTGTACCCTAGTCGGATGTAGAGCTGGACGTTTTCGACGAAAAGCTCGTTGGTGTAGAGTTTGACATGTTCGAAGTTCGACGACGCAGCCAGCTTCTCGGCGTGCGCCATCAGCATTCGGCCGTAGCCTCTTCCCTGAAAGGCTGGAGACACCGCGACATTCTCGATCAGAAGGTGGTCGGAGCATCCGACTGTCTCGATGAGAGCGGCCAACTCTCCGTTCACGTACAAGACGTCAAAGCGGTGCTTCTTGACGGCCTCCGCATAGTCCGCCGTCATCGGCTTGGGCTCGCGGCCGATGACTGGCACCCACTTTGCGTAGGCCTCCCGTGTCAATTTCCGGATTGCCGCAGCATCCCCTTCCAATGCTTGAACCAGCCTCACTGTGTCGCTCGCGACCATGAATGGGTTCTCCTCCCAATATGAATCTGATCGGATCATGCTCTGGTGGTGGCCCGGAAGTTTCTTTTCAATATCGCTTGCCGGTCCGGCAAGGGAACTTCTGAACCGAACCACACTAGCATCATAATTTGCCTGTCCCTTCGAATCCGAAGTTCGCTAAAGAGGGCGTTGCAAGGTGCAGCGCACCCCGGATTCCGGACACCAGACATTACGCATGGCGGACTACGATCTTGCGATCATTGGCGGCGGCTTGAACGGCGTCAGCGTGGCGCGCGACGCCACGGGACGCGGCTTGCGGGTGATCCTGCTGGAGCAGGGCGACCTCGGCGTCGCCGCGTCCTCGGCCTCGCCGCGGCTGATCCACGGCGATCTGGCGGTGCTGGAGCGCCGAGCGTTTTTCCGTGTCCGTGCGGCGCTGGCCGAGCGTGACATCTGGCTGCGGACCGCGCCGCATCTGGTGCGTCCGATGCGCTTTGTCATCCCCGCGCATTCCGATGAGCGTCCGTCGTGGCTGCTGCGATCGGGGTTGCTGCTCTACGACCGGCTGGCCCCGCGCGGCGATCTCCCGGCGTCAGCCACGGTCGATGTCACGCACCATCCGGTCGGCAACGCGCTGAAGCGGCCGTTCGGCACCGCGTTTGAATATTCCGACTGCGTGGTGGACGATTCGCGGCTGGTGGTCCTCAATGCCGTCGATGCCGCCGAGCGGGGCGCCGTGATCCGCACCGGCGCGCGTTGCGTCCGCGCCGAGCGGCTCGACACCTGGCGGCTGGTGACGATTGATCGCGGCCATCGTCAGGTCATCACGGCAAGGGCGCTGGCCAACGCCACCGGCGCCTGGACCGCGTCGGTTGCGGAAACCGTATTGCGGATGCCGCCGCCACACGTCGGGACGGCCCAGATCGGCCAGATTATCGTCCGGCGCCTGTTCGATAGCGACAACGTCTATGTTTTCCAGAACATTGACCGGCGCCTGATTTTCGCCAGTCCGTACCAGCGCGATTTCACGCTGATCGGCACCGTTGGCCACACCTTCAAGGGTGATCCCTCTGCCGTGTCGATGCCCGCAGACGATGTGGTGTATCTCTGCGACGCCGCCAACCGCTATTTTCGCGAGCGGGTCGAACCGTCAGACGTGATCAGGACGCTTTCCGGCGCCAACATGGTCGTGGACCCCGCAAGCAGGCGCGACGCGCGGGATGGCTCGATGGCGGTCGATGTCAGGCGCGGCAAGGCGCCGCTGCTGACCATCTTTGGCGGCGGTGTCACAACCTCGCGGCTGCGCGCGGAACGGGCAGTCTCAGAGCTTACGCCTTTCTACCCGATGTCGCCGCGCTGGACTGCGACGGCGCCCCTGCCGGGAGGCGATTTTGCATGGGCCCGGTTCGAGGCGGAGGTCGATGGCGCCTGCGAGCGCTGGCGCTTTCTGACCGAGGATCAGGCCCGGCGTCTGGTCGCCGCCTACGGCTCGCGTCTTGAGGCCATCCTTGGCGACGCCAAAAGCCGGGCCGACCTTGGTCCGGCCTTCGGACCGGAGCTGACGGGCGCGGAGGTGCGCTATCTGATGGCAAAGGAATGGGCGCGTTTTCCGGACGACGTGCTCTGGCGGCGCTCCAAACTCGGTTTGACCATGCCGCCCGGGGATCGCGATGCGCTGGCGGCGTTCATGGCGACGCCGGGTCGTGATCGAGCCGACGACGCGGACCCCGGCATCCCCAAAGGTGCGGGAAGCGTGACGGACGGCGTGGATGATGATCTCCCCTCGCGATCTTGAGTTGCGCGCTGGGCTTGCCTCCGCTCCTTCAAGGTTGCTTCTCTGCGCCCCGTCGAGCTTCTCGCGACCAGCCCTCGTCACGGGCGGATGGCCTGCGGTGCAGGCGATCGGAGATCATCCTCGCTGCCTTGTCGCCATGTCCGCCCCGCAGACACGCGACGATCAGGGTGTCCTCCCACAGCTCACGCTGTGCATGGCTGCCGCCGATCCGCACGACCGCAGGCATCAGAGGTTCAAGGATGCGGATCGCGTTGTCATTGTCGCCCTCGGCGAACGCTCGAATGCCGCGACACAGTCCGATGGCGGCGGCGCCCGGCGCCAGCCTGCCGTCGGCCTCAAGAGCTTCCAGTTCCGCCAATCTTGCTTCCAGGGCGACGCTGCCCGTTGCCGCCGCCACCAGGGCGTAGTGGACATCGGCAAAGTGCGGACCGGCCCGTGGGAAGAAACGGTCGCCATAGGCGGCGACTTCTCGCCAATAGGGCTCCAGTCCAGCCTTGCCGGCGAGCGAAAGCCGCCACAGCAGCGAAGCTGCGTCCGTAAAGACGTTCAATGGCGGATACGGGGAATTCGGTGGTCTGATGTGTTGCTCGTAGATTCCAAGCGCACCGTCCAGATCACCGGCGTCGAGTGCGCTCAGCGCGACGTGCCAGGAAAGGTGTCCGTGCAAGAAGCTGGCGCGTTCATGTGCAGGCAGCCAGCCGGAAAGAAACCTGCGGCCCGCTGCGATGTCGCCTTGCTCGAATAGTGCGTGGGAGAGGCCGTGCGCCCCATTTGCGTTTTCAATCCGCAGCGCCATGGCTCGTTCCGTCAATGTCCGGCCGGTACCGGCGTTTCCTGCCTCGGTATGTGACCAGCCCAGATAGGTGAGGAACCACCAATCCTCGCCGTAATGCCCGGCGTTGCGCTCACAAATGGCCAGTCTTGCGGCGTCATGATCGGCGCGTCCGGAGAATGCATACAGCCCGAAAGCACCGAGCAGGAGCGAGAGTACAAGTGCATCGCGCGGATACCGATCGAGGTGCCGCTCGGCACCGCTCAAGGCTATTTTCGGTTTTCCCTCGATGGCCGCGGCCATGATCTCGACGTGCTGGCGTTCGCGCTCGCTTGCCGTGGCGGCCAACTGTCGGGCGTGCGCGGCCTTGGCGCGCGCCTCGGTGACTTCCATATTCATCTGATGGATGCGAGCTCGCGCGATGTGAGCGAGCGCGAACGCAGGATCTTCGGCGATGGCGCGGTCGAAAGCCTCGCCGGCCCCGTACCAGGCCGAAAGAATACGATCGACACCATCGCGGTAAAATGCCGCGGCGCTGTCCGATGCCGTCGTCAGTGGCAGCTCGTATCTGTCCCGGTTCATCCTGCTTTTCCGCCAAACGGGGCGAACCTGTATTGCACCATGAAACCTCCCGATTGTAGAGGTGCTGCCGATAATATTGTGGCATAGGGCTGTGTGGCGGTTGAGCCGATCTCGATCCCCCGCTAGCGTGCGGCTGCGATTGCGCCGGCGAGGATCATGGCTGACGAATTACCGAAACCCGAACCGCATGTGGACATAACCGACGTTCCGCTGCTGCGCATCGAGGGGGTGACGAAAAAATTCGGCGTCTTCAGGGCGGTGGATCGGCTGTCGCTCGACATCAGGGCCGGAGAGTTTTTCGCGCTGCTCGGTCCGAGCGGCTGCGGCAAGACCACGCTGCTGCGGATGCTGGCCGGCTTCGAGACGCCGGACCAAGGCCGTATCCTGCTTAACGGCAGGGATATCGCGCAGGTTCTGCCGCACCGGCGTCCCGTCAACATGATGTTCCAGAACTATGCGCTGTTTCCGCACCTCACCGTGCGGGACAACATCGCGTTCGGATTGAAGCGCGCCGGGATGCCCCGTTCCGAGATCGAGAAGCGCGTGGCCGGGCTGGTCGCGCTGCTCAAGCTCCAGGGTATGGAGAAGCGGCGGCCCGATCAGCTCTCCGGCGGGCAAAAGCAGCGCGTGGCGCTGGCGCGCGCCCTGGCGCGCCAGCCGCAGGTGCTGCTGCTCGACGAGCCCTTGGCCGCGCTCGACAAGAAGTTGCGCGAGAGCACCCAGCTTGAACTGATGGAGTTGCAGCGGCGCCTCCGCATGACCTTCATCATTGTCACCCACGATCAGGAAGAAGCGATGACGGTGGCGCACCGGATCGGTGTGATGGATAACGGCCGTATCGAGCAGGTCGCGACGCCGCGAGAGCTTTACGAGGCCCCCAATTCGCGCTGGATCGCCGAGTTCGTCGGCGACGTCAACATGTTCGAGGGACAGGTCAGCTCGCGCGAGGCGGGTCGGCTGACGATTTCGACACGCGACGCCGGAACGATCGTTGCCGCGGAGCCGCGCCAGCCGACCCCGAAGGCGGCCGTCTGCGTCGCCATCCGCCCCGAAAAGGTCAAGCTGGCGCGCCGCGGCCCGGCGTCCGATTCGGTCAATTCGCGTGCCATCAACCGGATGGAGGGTATCGTGACCGACGTCAGCTATCTCGGCGGTCTCACGACCTACAAGGTGAAGCTCGACACCGGCGCGGTGGTGCGTTCGTCGATGGCGAACACGGCGCGGCTCGAATTCGATGCCTACATGGCGAGCCAGCGCGTGGTGGCGTGGTTCACGCCCGACGATTGCGTGGTGCTGGAGCAATGAGCAGCGGCCGCACCTTCACGCGCCCAGGGCGCATCGCCGCGATCGCCCCCTATCTGTGGCTGGCGCTGTTCTTCCTGGTGCCGTTCGGCTTCGTGCTGAAGATCAGCCTGTCGCAGACCGCGATCGCGCAACCGCCCTATCTGCCGGTATTCGATCTGACGCAGGGCTGGGAGGCGATCAAGCCGGCGTTGGCGGCGCTGTCGCTGGATAATTTCAGGCTGCTGATCTCCGATAACCTTTATGCGCTGTCCTATCTGCGCAGCCTGTTCGTGGCCGCGGTCTCGACCTCGATCCTGCTGGTCATCGGCTATCCCATCGCCTACGGGATGGCGCGGCTGCCGCGGCGATGGCAGGCGGTCGCGATGATGCTGGTGATCGTTCCGTTCTGGACCTCGTTCCTGATCCGCATCTATGCCTGGATCAACATCCTGCAGCACGACGGCCTGCTCAACCAGGTCCTGCTCGCGCTGCATCTGGTCTCGACGCCGGTGGTGTGGCTCTCCACCGACAGCGCGATGTATCTCGGCATCGTCTACTCCTACCTGCCGTTCATGATCCTGCCGCTCTATGCGACGCTCGCCAAGATCGATCCGGCGCTGCTGGAGGCAGCAGGCGATCTCGGCAGTTCGCCCCGGCAGGCGTTCTGGCAGGTGACGTTTCCGCTGTCATGGCCGGGCATAGGCGCCGGGGTATTGCTGTGCTTCATTCCCATCGTCGGGGAATTCGTCATCCCGGACCTGCTGGCCGGTTCCAGTTCCATGATGATCGGCCAGACGCTGTGGCTGGAATTTTTCACCAACAAGGACTGGCCGGTGGCGTCGGCGGCGGCGGTGGTGCTGCTGTTGCTGCTGCTGGCGCCGTTGACGTTCTATGACCGGCTGCAGCGCCGCCAATTGGAAGGCGCGCGATGATGGCCCGCGCGCCGAACCGGCTTTCCCCATTCAACGTCGTCTCGCTCGCGCTCGGGCTTGCGTTCCTGTACCTGCCGATCGTGATCCTCGTGACCTATTCGTTCAACGCCTCGCGGCTGGTCACGGTATGGGGCGGCTGGTCGCTGCGCTGGTACTCGGAATTCTTCAACGACCGCGCCATGCTGGAGGCGGCGTGGATGAGTTTCCGCGTGGCGACCGTATCGGCGACGATCGCGACGCTGCTCGGCACGCTGGCCGCGATAGCGCTGTCGCGCGGCCGGGGCTTTCGGGGCCGCACGCTGTTTTCCGGCATGCTCTATGCGCCGCTGGTGATGCCCGAAGTCATCACCGGGCTGTCGCTGTTGCTGTTGTTCGTGGCGCTGAACGCCGAGCGCGGCTTCTGGACGGTGACGATCGCGCACACCACGCTGACCCTGTGTTTCGTTGCCGTGGTGGTGCAGTCGCGGCTTGGCACGCTCGACCGCAGCCTGGAGGAAGCGGCGATGGATCTCGGCTGCGGTCCGGCGCGGGCGTTCATCGGCGTGACGCTGCCGCTGATCCTGCCCGCGATCGCGGCGGGCTGGATGCTGGCGTTCACGCTGTCGCTGGACGACCTGGTGATCGCGAGCTTCACCACCGGCCCCGGTTCGGCGACGCTGCCGATCCGGATCTATTCGGAGGTGCGGCTGGGGGTGAAGCCCGAGATCAACGCCATCTGCACGCTGGTGATCGGATTGATCGCGGTGGTCATCGTGGTGGCGTCGTTCGCCTCGAAGCTGTCGAGCGCGCGCGGCGAGAGCGCGGCACCGTTGTGATGGGCCGGCGCCCGCCAAGCGTCTCAACCTGCCAGGAATAGATTGGCAGCGGAGGTCGCGACGTGGTCATGAATAGCTCCGCGATCGACGCCTGGTGCATCCAGGCAAATATCCGGCCCGGCGCTGCGACCTGCGTCAGCTGCTTCCGGCAGGAATACGTAATGCCCGACCTCGTTTGCCAATAGCTCGAGCGTGCTTGTCCGCAATCGCTGATGAAGCCAAATCGCAGCCGGTGCTACGAAGTCCGATCCGCCGACCATGATTCGCGTTGGTGTTTCGATCGACGAGAGGCATTCTTCGTTGAATCCGTGCACGGACTGGCCGGGGGCCAACAACAACGCCGCTTTGAATCGCGTATCCCGATAGGAGTTCGACATCCGGGCCCACGATTCACGGAAAGTCGCACTGTTCTCCAGCAGGCCCGGCAGATGATCCGCAAGGTCTGGAAATTCCCTCGGGCCGCGGCCGAAATCCTGGTTCGCAGGAGATTTCTGGAATCGAGAGGTCTGGGTGATCGCGCCGAGCAGGGCTGTGGCCGTGCAGCCGCCGAGAGAGTAGCCCACGACAAAGATCCGATCCGCATCGACGCGTTCGGCGAATTCGCCGCGCGCCAGGATATCATCGAGCAGCACGGTCAGATCGCGCGCCCGTTCCCACCAGCACAGGAAACCTTCGGCGCGATAGGGTTCGGCGGTCGTGTTGCCATGATGGTTCACCCCGACGGCGATGAACCCGCGACGGGCCAAATCGCGCGCCAGCCATTCAAGGTGCAGGGCTGCCCCGCCGGTGCCGTGCGACAGCATGACGATGGGATAACGGCGGCGGGCCATATCGATCGGCGCGTCCCGCGCGGCCGGGCCGATCGAGAACCATGTTTCCGATTGACGATCGGGGAACAGCTCCCGTTCAGTCGAAGCGTCGGACGCCGGATACCATGCAGCCCAGGTGAGCGGGCGCGGCCCGCTGCCGTCCCAGTTCGGTCGCGTGGCGTCCTCAAATCGGCCCTGTCGAAATCCAACCGGCATCAGAACCTTCGTCGCGCCTGTTGCTGCTTATGCGGGTCCCGACGTCGGCACATTTCCGATCCGGTCACGATTTCACCGCACCGGCGGTCAGGCCCCCGACCATGTAGCGCTTGAAGGCGTAGTAGATGGCGGCGGGCG